>WBZS01001158.1_pt1 | contig 23001 bp, 16 predicted proteins | sample 5204201 | NCBI WGS metagenome assembly WBZS01 (sample SAMN12344357, study PRJNA552823) | activated sludge metagenome | biome: Activated sludge suspended growth; feature: Nitrification reactor; material: Wastewater; isolation source: activated sludge from nitrification reactor of wastewater... | reverse complement strand
TGCGGCGGTCACGGGGCTGAGCACGGCCGCTATCGGCGCCGATCGGGTCGGCGCCGCCCAGCAGTTTGCGCGTGCCTCGGGGCACGTCGTCGTGCTCAAGGGCGCGTTCACCGTGATCGCCGACCCGGGCGGGGCCACCACGGTGCTGCCCTTCGCCAACCCGGCGCTGGCGCGCGCGGGCACCGGCGACGTGCTGAGCGGCCTGGTCGTGGGCTTGCTGGCACAGGGACTGGACGGCTATGCCGCGGCGAAGGCGGCCGGCTGGCTCCACGGCCGCGCGGCCGAACTGGCCGTCGCGCAGCTCGGGACCGCGACCAGCGTGCTGGCGCGCAACGTGTTGGCCGCGATCCCGGCTGCGATCTCCGAACTCGGTCGTTGAGGGCGGTTGTGCGTCAATCCACTGGCGGGATGCTTAGGGCCAGCGGGAGCACATCGCGCGCGATGTCGTCATCGGTCTGCGGCTCGGGCACGCCGGCGAACATGCCCCAACGTTCGACGTGGGTCACGGTGGCGCCGGGCTGCAGGGTCGTCAGCGGCCCAAGCGACTCGAGCTCGAGCATGTCGGGGTCGGTGTAGGTCTCGTAGTTGACGCCATGATCGGGATACGCCGCGCCCGGCTGCCAGGCAAAGCGCTTGACGAAGAGGTGACCGGCGAACGCGTACGCCGACCACCCGTCTGCGATGCGGAGCCCGAACTTCTGCGCCTTGAACCCGGCCGGATCTTGACGGAGAGTGATGAAGCGCGCGCCGATGCGCCAACGCGGATCCGAAAAGTTGGTGTACGACCACAGCGTGAAGGTGTTGGTCGGCAGCAGCCGGTCCGGGCCGTGCGGCGCGTAGGGCGGCAGCGGCACGATGTGCACGCCGCTCTGGGTCACCTGCGTGAGCGACCAGGGCGCGAGCTCGATGGGCCACAGGGTGCGGTTCACGAGCCGGTGCACGATCGTGGCGATCGAGCCCGTCTCCGCCAGCGTGACCTCCATCTCCTTCTCGATGCCGGACTCCGGATCGGCCGCCATCGTCACGCGGACGCCGTTGGGCACCGGTGCGACGGTCAGGGGATGGTTGTCGGCCGTGTACGTGCGCGGCAATGCCTCGGGAGCGTGCCAGAGGCGGTGACCCCCGTAAGCGCGGAAGGCATCGCCGCCGGTCTGGCCCAATTGCTCGGTGAAGTGCTTCATCACGTTGGGCCCGGTCTTGAGCCGATAGCCGAGGATGCGCGGCCCGACGTCGGACGTCAGGATCAACTCGACGTCGTCGTTCGACAGGAATTGCGTGTGGGACCAGCCGTGGAAGTCGCGTGTCGATAGAGTAACCATGGTGACTCGCTGTGGGTCGTGCCTCGATCAGGCCCAGGCGTCGGCGTCGTACGCCGGCAACTCGCAGCGCAATGGAGCATCGCTGCGGTCGTCGAGCGCGTAACCGGCCTGGATGAGTTGATGAATCTCGTTGGTGCCCTCGTAGATCGCGCCGACGCGGGCGTTGCGCCAGATGCGCTCGATGGGTTTCGCGTCAGAGTACCCGTCGGCCCCCAGGATCTGAAGCGCCGAATCCGCCGCCTCGAACGCCGCGTCCGTCGCCTGCCACTTCAACACCGACGTCTCGCGGGTGTTGCGCAGCCCGGCGTTCTTGAGCCAGCCGGATTGCAGCACAAGCATCCGCGCGATCTCGTAGTCTCGGGCCATGAACGCCAGCTTCTGTTGGATCAATTGCTGACGCGCGATCGGTCGCCCGAAGGCCTCGCGGCGACGGGCATAGTCGCTGCCCAGGGCGAGCGCGGCCCGGATCGTGCCGGCCGCTCCCGCGCCCACCGTGTAGCGCCCGTTGTCGAGACAGGCCATCGCGATCTTGAAGCCCTCGCCCTCTTCGCCGAGCCGGTCGGCGGCCGGCACCCACACCGCGTCGCAGTGGACCCAACCGGTGTGCATGGCGCGTAAACCGACCTTGCCCTCGATCGCGCCGGTCGAGACGCCCTCGGCTCGCGCATCGATGACGAATGCGGACAGGCCGTCGGGCCCGGTCTCGGCACCGCCCGTGCGCGCGATCCACAGCACCTGATCGGCCCGCCCGGCGAGCGAGATCCAGCGCTTGTGGCCGTTCAGCACATAGCCGTCGCCCTCGCGCTGCGCGGTGCTCGCCAGACCGGCCGGGTCGGAGCCGGCGCCGGCATCGGTCAACGCGAACATCCCCAGGCGTTCACCGCGCGCGAGGGCCGGGAGCCAGCGCTCGCGTTGCTCGCTCGTGCCCCATTGGAAGATCCCGAGGGCGTGCAGCGCCAGGTGGACCGACAACATCACGCGCAGGCTCGCGTCGACGGCCTCGAGCTCCTCGCAGGCCAGACCCAGCGCGAGGTAGTCGGCGCCCAAACCGCCATAGCGACGCGGCAGACACAGGCCCAACAACCCGGCCCGCGCCAGGGCCTCCGCGACGCCCGTTGCAGGTCGGTCGGCCCGGTCGGCGGCGACGACCTCGGCCGCCAGTCGCTCGCCCACGGCCCGAGCCAGGGTGCGCACATCCTCGTGCTGCCGGGTCAGCGCCGCGAACATGGCGCGATTGTAGCGCAGTTGCGCGGTGTAGAATCAGGGCGAACCGGGGATACCATGCACGTCACCCATCAACCCTATGACGCGAGCCACGGTGACTTCGCGGCGATGCTGCGTTTCGTCAGCGACGACGCCGCGCGGCGCCAGGATGAGTTCATCTGGCAGCCCGGGCGGCTGGTCGATTGGAAGTTCGGCCTGTGGAGTGACCGCAAGCGCTTCCCCATCTTCTTCCCCGAACATGCCGAACTGTGGTGGGCAGGTCTCGGCGAGCTGGCCGGCTTCGTCATCTCCGAGAACGGCGAGGGCGACTTCGTCGTCTTCACCGGACCCGGCTTCGGATACCTCCAGGATGACATGCTCGATTGGGTGGTTGAGCACTGGCGTGTCCGTCAACGCGCGCTGACGATCGAGGTGCGCGAGACTCAGCTCGCGCTGCGGTCGGCGCTCGACGCGCGCGGCTTCACATCGACCGGCCGGGTGGCGACGACGCGGCGCTACGATCTGGCCCGGCAGGCCGAGCTGCCGATCCATCTGCCGGCCGGGTTTATCATCGTCGACATGCACACGAACGGCGATTGGCGCGGCAAGCGCATCCTGCAGGTCAATGCCTTTCAGGATCGGTGCGAATTGACCGACGCGGATCTGTGGGCCTATGCGTATGCCCGCACCAGCCCGATCTACGATGCGGGGCTCGATCTTTCGGTCGTCGACACGAGCGGCCGCCATGCTGCCGCCTGCGAAGGCTTCGTCGATGAAGCGCGCGGTCTCGCCGAAGTGGAGCGGATCTGCACGCACTCCGACTTCAGGCGGCGGGGGCTGGCGGAGGCCGTGGTGCGGGCCTGCTTCCAGCGGCTGTGGGCGCGCGGCCTGACCCACGCCTACATCACCGGATTGAGCTCGGCGGCCAACTCGCTATACGAGAAGCTGGGTCCGGCTTCCCAGGGCCATTGGGTGGGTTACGTCCTCGAAGGGGCTTGAGCCATGTTGACCTATGACGACTTGATCGTTCGAATCACGGCCTGGGCCGAAACGACGCCGGCCGTGCAGGCCGCCCTCATCCTGGGGTCCAGAGCGCGGACCGATCATCCCGCCGATGAGTGGTCGGACCTCGACATCCTGGTCTTCACGACCGATATGGAGACGCCGCTGCGCGAGTCGGCCTGGGCCACCGAGTTCGCTCCGCACTGGCTGACCTTCGTCGAACGCACCGGTGACGGCACGTCGTGGGAGCGGCGCACGTTGTACGCCGGCGGCCTGGACGTCGACGTGGCCTTCTTCCCCGCGGAGGCGTTGGCCGCGTTCGACGGCGAGCTACCTGCGACCTTCGTCGACGTGCTGCGTCGCGGCGTGCGGGTCCTGGTGGACAAGGGCGGGGTGCTGACACGCGTTGTGGCGCGGCCGCTGCCGCCTCAAAGCCTGTACCAAAAACCCACCGAGTCCGAGTTCGTCAACCTCGTCAGCGATTTCTGGTATCACACGTTGTGGAGCGCCAAGCATTTGCGTCGCGGCGAACTGTGGTGGGCCAAGTCCGGCATCGACAGCCATCTGAAGGGCTTCATCCATCGGATGTTGGAGTGGCAGGCTCGCGCCACGCGCGGCGACGCGCACGACACCTGGCTGCGCGGCCGCTTTCTCGAGGAGTGGTCTGATCCGCGCGCGGTGGCCGAGTTGCCCGAGATCTTCGGCCATTACGACGCCGCCGATCTGGCCCGCGCGCTTCGAGCGACCATGAAGCTCTTTCGGTGGCTCGAGGACGAGACGGCCGCGCTCTGGGGCTACACCATCCCGCGCGATGGTGAGGCGCACGCCGCACAGGCGACCGAGATGCTGCTGGCCCGCGGCGCGTGGAACGCAGAATAGCACGAGCGCGTCGATGTTCAGCGTCTGTTCGCAGTGCGGGGCGTACCGCCCGGACCGGATCATCGACGCGGGTTCGGCCGTGATGACTTGCCCGGAATGCGGCCACCGACAGGCGTTTGTGTCGAAACCCCTGCTCGTCGTCGGCGGCGCGAGCGGCGCCGGCAAGACGACGGTGTGTCAGGCGCTTCTGGGTCGGGTCAACGGCGCGGTGCTCCTCGACGCCGATCTGCTCTGGCGGCCCGAGTTCGATACGCCCGACACCGGGTATGCCGATTTCTTCGAGACGTGGCTGCGGCTTGCGGTGGCGATCCACCAGTCGGGCGGGCCGGTGGTGCTCTTCGGCGCCGGCTTCGGCGTCCCGGCCAACCTCGAACCCCGCGTGTATCGTCGCTACCTGGCCCGCATCGATTACCTCGCGCTCGTCTGTTCAGACTCGGTATTGGATGCCCGGTTACGCGCCAGACCGGCGTGGCGTGGCTCGGACGGAGACGCGTTCATCGCCGGGCAGGTGCAGTTCAATCGTTGGCTGAAGCTCGAGGCGCCGGGCACGGCCCCGAGCTACACCGTGGTCGAGACCGGGGTCCCCGAATTGAACGAGACCGTAGACACCGTCGCAGCGTGGATCGATCGGCGGTCGAGCGTCGGATGAGGCTTGGCGTCGCAACTACTCCAGCGCCAGCAGACGTGAGCGCGTGAGCGCCAGCTCATCGAGTGGGGCCGTGAGCGCGCCGGGCCAGCGGCGGCGAAAGTCCTCGACGCGCTCGATCCAGGTTAGCGCAGATCGACGCGCCACGGTTGAACCAGAGCGGAGGGCCACGTCGGCCAGCATGACGGCCGCCTGAAGCAATTCAGGGCCGTTCGCGATCGCCAGCGCCTTCTCGAGCGCGAGATCCAATGCCCAAAGCGAGCGGGCGAGATCGCCTTCACCATCGGCGGTCTGCGCCAGGCACAACCAGCTCGCCGATTCGTGCTGCCGGGCGCCCTGCCGGCGGCAAAGCCGCAAGAGATGCAGCAAGACCCGCCGCGCCTCGGGCCAGCCGCGAGCCGCGATCAAGACCAGGGCCCGCTGACCGAGCAGGTAGCGAATCAGGTCGGGATCGTTGAGGTCGGTGCACAGGCCAAGGGCTTCGTCGAGGGCCGCGTGTGCCGCGTCTGTCCGGCCAAGGGCTGAGAGGGCGACGCTCAGCGTGCCCAGACAGGTCGCGACCCGTTCCGGCGTGTCATGGGCGCGAAACAGTTGCACGGCCTTTTGAAGCGGCGCGATTGCGCGCTCGGGCTGGCCGCTGATCTGACACAGCACGCCATAGCCGCGCTGGAGCGCGGCCTCGCCTTTGCCGGTCTCTTCCCCCGAAACCTCGGCGAGCCCGGCCTCCAGCCAGCGCAAGCCTTCCTGCGTGAACCCGCGCCAGCGCCAGTAGAACCAGACCGTTCGGCCGATCTCGAGACACAGCTCGCGGCGATCGCGGGCGTGCAGGGTTTCGGGTGTGACCAGCCAGGCCAGGGCGGCGCGGATGTTGTCGTGTTCGCGATCACACAGCGCAAGCCAGGCGGTTTGCCCGTCGCCCGGCTCGTACTGATTGATCCAGACCCGCACCCGCCGCGCGAGCGCCAGCGACGCCGCGTCGGTCTCGCCGCACAGCGCAAGCTCATTGAGCGCAAACTCGCGCAGGGTGTCCAACATCGAGACGCGGACGTGTGGCCCGTCGGTCGCAGCCGCACCCACGGGCAGCATCAGGTTGGCCGCGACCAATCGGTCGAGGCTGCGCTGAACGGCATCCTCTGGCCGCGAAAGCATATGGGCAAGTGTTGCGGTGCCTGTGCCGCCCTTCAGCAGGCCGGCCCATTGGAGGCAACGTCGGTCGTCGGTATTGAGAAGGTGATAGCTCCACGCGATCGCGGCCTGCAACGAGCGCTGTCGTGGATCGACGTCCAGCGGGCCGTCGACCAGGCTGACCAGCCGCCGGCGAAGCTGTTCGAGCAGCGCCTCTGGCCCCAGGCGCCCGCTTTGCGCAGCCGCCAGTTCGATCGACAGCGGGAGGCCGTCAAGGCGTGCGCAGATCGCGGCGACGGTGGAGGCGTTGGATGCGCAGAGCTCGAAGGCTTGTTCCGCGGCACGCGCGCGTTCGACGAACAACGTCACAGCCGGCACCTGCGCCAGGTCCGCGAGCGTCGGCAGAGCATCGAGCCGGGGCACCTCGAGGCCCGGAACCTGGAGATGGCTCAGGCCGCGGCCGCTCAACGCGACCCGGCTGGTCGCCAGGAGCTTGACCCCGGGTGCATCGGCGAGCAATTCCTGCAACAGATCGACGACGCCGGGAAGGTGCTCCAGGGTGTCGACGACGAGCAGGAGCTCGCGCCGGCGCAGGAAGTTCCTGAGCGTGAGCAGTTCCGCCTGGTCGGGCGCACCGCGCAGCCCGAGCGCCCCGGCGATTGCCGCGGGGACATCCCGCGTGTCGGTCACCGTGCTCAATGAGGCCAGACAGGCGCCATCCGCGAAGTCGATGGCGCAGCGTGCGCCCACCGCCAGGGCGAGCCGGGTCTTGCCGACTCCCGGCGGGCCGACGAGCGTGAGCCACCGCGTCCGTCGCCGACTGAGCTGTGCCGCGGCGCGGGCGACCCAGGCCTCGCGCCCGATGAGTGACGTCAACGGCGTCGGCAGGTGAAAGCGGGCCTCGCGCGGTCGAGCCGCTGACGTCTCGGTGAACGCGAAATCGGAGAGGCGATGCCGCGCGGAGCGGATGAAATCCTGACTGAGCGGCGCCTGGATCTCCAGGCTTGCAGCCAGGCGCTCAGCCAGTGTCACCGACGCGCGCAGGCTGCCGGCCTCGAGGCGTTTGATCGTGATGGTGGCACAGCCGACGGCGGATGCAAGCCGTGCCTGAGACCAACCCAGGTTGCGGCGGCGGCGGCGAAGCCAATCCGAAAAGGCTGAGGGCTCGGGCGTCATTGGAGCCATGGGTCAGGTCAGCGGACCGGGCTCTGCAGGTAGCCTGACCTCATGTTCGCCGTAGACGTGCAGGCGTTCAGGCAGCGTGAGCAGGATTCGCAGTTCAGGTGCAGCCTGCAAGAGGCGCGAAACCCAGGCGTGGTCGGCGGTCAGCGTGTCGAACCCGTCGAGAATCAGCAGAACCTGGCGCGTCCGCAAGTGGGCGATCACGGCTTCGAAAGGATCTGCAACCGTGGACACATCCAGCTCGAGGGCGTCTGCGAGGCGGTGAGCCAACTCCCGCTGACTGGCAATGCCGGGGACATCAGCAATCACCGCATCATAGGCGTGGCGGGCGTGCGCCCGGCTCAATATGGAACGCGCGGCAGCCGTCCTCAGACCGGCGGAAGATCCTGTCAGCGAGATCAACCGCGTTCCGGGTCGCGCAAGGGCGTTGAGGACGGATAGCACCACCGAGGCCTCGGGTGTCGATGCTTCATAGGAATCCGACGGGGGCGTCCCTGCAGGGTGGTCGACCGCGAACGAGACACCGAGGGCGGCTTCCAGCGCCGTGGTCAGCGTCGATGAGGGTTGGAGCGTGCCCGCTTCGAGCTTGCGGATCGTGATCTCGGCGCAGCCGGCGGCCCGCGCCAGTTGACCCTGGGTGAGATCATGCTGGCGCCGCTGGAACCTGAGCCAGGCCGCGAAGCCCGGTTGGGGACTGGTTTTCATGGAAACAATATCGGTTTGGGATACTGACCCGGCCTCGACTCCATATTGTAATAGATCAAGATACGCAAGTTTCACTGCCACTCACAAGGAATATGTCGACTATGTCAGTGACCGCGCGCCTCTTCCTGATCTGGTGTCTTGTGTTGGTGGGGCTCGCGGCTGGTCAGCCGACCCACGTTCACGCTCAGTACGCGCCGCAACCCGTGACGGGCGTGGTCGAAGTGGCCGCGGGTGGATCAAGCACGTGTCTTCTCGCGAGCGACGGCGCCGTGCGGTGTTGGGGCGCCGACTACAACGGGCTCGGTGGGTCGGTCGGCTCGGCCGTCCTGCACTATCCCGCCCTCTCACCACTTGGCCTGCGCGGGCACGTCGCTCACATCCTGCACACGGCCCTGCACTACTGTGCGCTGCTCGATGACGGCACGGTGCGCTGTTGGGGCGGCAACCTGGGCGGCGAGGCCGGCGCCAACCCGGGGCAACAGCTGGTGCCCGTCGTCGTGCCAATCACCGGCACGGTGTCGGCGCTGGATGTCGGCTATCACTTCACGTGCGCGCTTGTCGTCAGCGGTGTCCGGTGCTGGGGGCTGAACGAGGTGGGCCAGTTGGGCACGGGGAATAAGACCAACAGCAAGACCCCGGTCGAGCCGATCGGTCTGGGGAGCGGCGTCGATCGGATCTTCGCCGGCGAGGCCTTTGGTTGCGCCCGGCTGGTGGGAGGCGGGTTCAAGTGCTGGGGCCGGAACAACGACAGCCAGATCGGCGTGACCAGCACCGTCACCACGACGGCCCTGTCGCCGATGACGGCCGTCAACATCCCGTCCTCGGTGGTGACGCTGGCTCTCGGCTATCGACATGCCTGCGGTCTCACCGACACGGGCGGCGTCAAGTGTTGGGGCAACGGCTTGAACTACGGCGAGCTTGGCAACGGGTCGAAGGGCAAGTCGTCGCAGCCCGTTGACGTGATCGGTCTATCCAGCGGCGTGACGGTTCTGGATGCGGGGCCGAATTCGAATTGCGCGATCCAAAACGGCAACGTGTGGTGCTGGGGGTCGAATGCCCGCAACCTGCTCGGTGACGGGTCGGGGTCGGCGTTCTCGGCGCAGCCCGTTCAGGTGGTCGGGATCACCGGCGCCACCGCACTATCGGTGGGAGACGGCCATGCCTGCGCCGTGATCGCAGGCGGCGAGCTGCGCTGTTGGGGCGACAACAACAACTACCGTCTGGGTGACGGCAACCTGCTGGCAGCCGCCAATCCCCCGGTGGTGGTGATTACGCAACTGGCCGAGATCAGGCTTCCCTCGCTGTTGCGGCCTTAAGCCGCAGCGGATGCCAGGCTGGCCATTCCGGGTATCGGTTCTAGCGCGGCGCGATCATGCTTGAGGCGATGCGGTTGTGGCGTTCGATGACGACCGGCAGGTCGATCGTGGCGACCTGGCCCTGGCGCACGATCACGCGGCCGTGCACGACGGTGTAGGCCGCCGTCGTCGGCGAGCAGAACAGCACGGCCGCGACCGGGTCATGCAGGGCGCCGGCGTAAGTGACGTGGCCCAGATCCAGCGCGAAGAAGTCCGCGCACATGCCCGGCGCGAGGGCGCCGACATCGGTGCGACCCAGTACCGCGGCGCCGCCGAGCGTGGCGATCTCGAGCGCTTCGCGTGCCGAGAGTTGCCGGGCATCGGCGGGCGCGACGCCCTGGCCCCAACGCTGGTGCTCCACCAGCCCCAGCCGCGCGAGCAACAGCGCCTGCCGGGCCTCCGCCAGAAGCGAGGAGCCGTCGTTGCTGGCCGAGCCATCGACGCCCAGGCCGACTTTGACGCCCGCGGCCCGCATCTTCTGCAACGGCGCGATCCCCGAGGCCAGACGCATGTTGCTGGTCGGACAGTGCGCGACGCCGCAACCGCACCGGGCATACGTCGCGATCTCGGCGTCGTCGACGTGCACGGAGTGCGCGAACCAGACTTCATTCCCAAGCCACTCGACGGTCTCCATGTAGGCCACGGGTTTGTGCCCGAACCTGTCCAGACAGAACTGTTCTTCATCCAGCGTCTCGGCGAGATGCGTGTGCAGACCGACGCCGTACGTCCGCGCCAGCCGCGCCGATTCGCGCATCAGATCCCCCGTGACCGAGAACGGCGAGCACGGCGCCAGCGCCACGCGCAGGAGGGCGCCGGGGTTCGGATCATGGTACTGCTCGATCAGACGCTGCGAGTCCTTCAGGATGAAGGCTTCGTCCTCGACGCAGCGATCCGGCGGCAGGCCGCCGGCCGATTCGCCCAGCGACATGCTGCCGCGCGTGGCGTGAAAACGCAGACCGATCTCACGGGCTGATTCGATCTCGTCGTCGAGCCGACAGCCGTTGGGGAAGATGTAGAGATGGTCCGACGCCGTGGTGCAGCCCGAGAGCGCCAGCTCGGCGAGACCGGTCAGCGTCGATACCTTGACGGCCTCAGGAGTCAGGCGGGCCCAGATCGGGTAGAGCGTGACCAGCCAGTGGAACAGGTCGGCGTCCTGGGCGGCGGGCACGGCGCGCGTCAGGGTTTGATAGAGATGGTGATGCGTGTTGACCAACCCGGGCAAGACGACGTGGCCGCTCAGGTCGAGCACCTCGTCGGCCTCGGTCGGGAGTTCACTCGTCGGCCCGACCTGGGTGATCACGCCGTCTCGCGCGAAAAGACCGCCGTCGGCGATCTCTCGTCGGGCGGCGTCATGGGTGACGAGCACCGTCGCATGCTTGACGAGCAGCGTGCTCATGCCGCCCCCGCGCCGAGCGCCTCCCGCAGCGCACCAAGGTTCGGCGCGATCCTCAGCGGGTCGCGCACGGCTTTGCGCGCGCTGGCGACGTCCTTCAGACCGTTGCCGGTGTTCATGACCAGCACGCTGGAATCGGCCGGGATCAGACCCTGACCGACGGCTTTCGCCAATCCGGCGTAGGCGGTGGCGCCGGCCGGCTCGGCGAACACCGCGGCCTCGCGGCCGAGCGTGGCCATGGCCGCCAGGATCTCGTCGTCGCTGACGACCACGAAGGCGCCGTGGGTGTCGCGCACCGCGTTCACGGCGCGCAGACCGTCGCGCGGCAGATCGACCGAGATGCTGTCGGCCAGCGTGTGTGCCGAGACCGGCAGGATCGTGGTCGCCTGGGTCTCCCAGGCGCGCGCGCAGGCGGCCGAGCCCTCGGCCTGGACGCCGAAGAGCCTCGGCATGCGCTCGATCCAACCCAGTCGGTGCAGATCCTGGAACCCGCGCCAGATGCCGCTGAGGATGTTGCCGTCGCCGACCGAAACGAAGAGCACGTCGGGCGCCGGCCAATGCGCGTCGAGCGGCGTCGTGTACTGGGTGAGTTGCTCCGCGATCTCGAACGCCGCGGTCTTCTTGCCCTCGGCCGTGAACGGGTTGTAGCCGGTGTTGCGGCAGTACCAGCCGAACTCGGCGGCGGCCTGCAGGGTCAGGTCGAACGCGTCGTCGTAGCTTCCGTCGACCAGCACGACCTGTGCGCCGAACATGAGCAGCTGCGCGACCTTGGCCGGCGGCGCCGTGGCCGGGGCCAGGATCGTCGCCGGGACCGCCGCAGCCGCCGTCATGCCGGCCAGCGCGGCGCCGGCGTTGCCGGTCGACGCGGTCACCACACGGCTGACGCCCAGCTCGATCGCGCGCGCGACGACGACGGCGCTGGCGCGGTCCTTGAACGACGCGGTCGGGTTGCGCCCGTCGTCTTTGACGTACACGCGGTTCTGACCCAGACGCGTCTCCAGACGCTCGGCGCGATACAGCGGCGTCCAACCGGCGGCGCGCAGCGGCGTGCCGATCAAACCCGGCTCGCCGACAGGCAGCAGCGGCAGATAGCGCCAGAGCGAGGGCTCGGTCGTCGATCGACCCGGCGTGCGCTTGATCGCTTCGTAGTCGAAGACCAGATCCAGGTTGCCGCCGCAGGCGGCACAGGCGTACACGATCTCGCGCGGCGCATATGCGTGCTCCGCGCCGCAGACCGTGCAGCGATATCCCAGCACTTGGTTGAGGGCCATCAGGCCTCCGTGACGACGCCGGCGTCGATCAGGGCTTGCAGGACGCGCTCCGGCGTGTATGGGAACCGATCGATCCAGACGCCTGTGGCGTCATGAATGGCGCCGGCGATGGCTGCCGCGAGCGGCAGGTAGGGCATCTCGGCCATTCCGCGCGCGCCCCACGGCCCGTTTGAGGCCGCGTACTCGAGGATCACGGACCTGACGCGCTCGGGCACGTCGAGCACGGTCGGGATCAGGTACGTCGAGAGATGCGGGGTAAGCACGCGTCCGTCGCGCATCACGAAGTTCTCGAGCACGGCGTAACCGGCGGCCTGCACCACGGCGCCCTCGATCTGACCCGAGACCTGCTGCGGGTTGATCGCGCGGCCGACGTCGTCGGCGCAGATGACCTCGACCAGGCGCACCTGGCCGGTCTCCAGGTCGACCTCGACCTCGGCCACCTCGGCTACGTACCCATAGGCGAAGTTCGGGTCGCATTGGCCGTCGACCCCGTCGAGCCCCGTCGTCGGTGACGGGCGATAGACGAAGGTCGCCTGAGCCGGCCGATCTTCCTCGTCCCACTTCTTGCGGGCCGCCTCGGCCGCGCCTTTGATCGCGTTCCCGGCCATGAAGGTCAACCGCGACGCGGACGCGCTGCCCGAATCGCCGGTGGTGGCCGTGTCGCTGGCGACGATCTCGACCCTGTCGAAGGCGACGCCCGCGCCGGCCGCCGCCATCTGGACGAAGGCGGTGTGTGCGCCCTGGCCGCAGTCGGCGCCCGCCGCGTACACGATCACGCGCTCGATCTCGCCGTTCCCGACGATCTCGACCCGCGCCGTGGACGACTCCGGGGCGCCGAACGAGAAGCCGATGTTCTTGACGGCGCAGGCGAAGCCGCGCCCGCGGCGCAGATGCGGGGCCGAGGCCTGCGGGCGGGTGCGCTCGGGGTCCCAGCGCGCTTCGCGGGCGCAATCCGCGATGACCTGCTTGATCGTCACGCCCTTCGGGGCCTTGCTGCCGACCGACCAGATCGAGTCGTCGGTCAGCGCGTTCTTGAGCCGGATCGCGACCGGGTCGAGCCCGAGCCTGGCGGCGAGCTTATCCATCTGCATCTCGGCCGCAAACGTGGCCTGCGGGCCGCCAAAGCCGCGGAAGGCTCCGCCCGGCACGTTGTTCGTGGCGACCGTGTATGCGTCGACGGCGACGTGCGGCATCTCGTAAGCCCCGGTCGCCAGGAGCGTGGCGTTACCCAGCACCTTGGGCGACGTGTAGGCGTACGGGCCGGCGTCGCTGATCACCTCCGCCTCGACCGCGACCAGGGCGCCGTCGCGTTTGGCGCCCCACTTGGTGCGGATGCGGAAGGCGTGGCGCTTGTGGTGCCCGACGATGGACTCCTCGCGCGACCATACGATCTTGACCGGGCGGTTCAGCTTCCAGGCCGCGAGGGCCAGCACGATCTGAACCGACATATCCTCGCGCCCGCCGAACGCGCCGCCGATGGCCGGGTAGATCACCCGGATCTGCTCGGGCGGCAGCGCAAGGCTGTGCGCGATCTGCAGTTGATCCTCATGCGTCCACTGGCCGGCGACCTTGACCGTGACGCGCCCTTCGTCGTCGATATAGCCCAGACCCGCCTCGGGTTGCAGGTAAGCGTGTTCTTGCATGGGCGTGTGGTATTCGCCTTCGACGATCACGTCACAGTCAGCCCAGGCCGCGGCGATGTCGCCCTTGCGGATGCGGTAATGCGTGAACACGTTGCCCGGCGCGCTCGACACGATCTGGTGCGCGCCCGGCTGACGGGCCGTGTCGATGTCGGTGATGAGCGGCAGATCCTGCCACTCGATGTCGATCAGGTCGCGCGCTTCGGCCGCGGCCTGTTCGGTCTCGGCGATCACGAGCGCGACCTGATCGCCGACGAAGCGCACGACGTCGGCGCCCTCGATGTTCGAGCCCGGGCCGCACAGGACGGGTTGGTCGGGCACGCCCAGACCGTAGCCGTTGACGGGCACGTCTTTGGCCGTAAGCACGGCGACGACTCCCGGATGGGCTTCGGCACGAGACGTGTCCAGCCGGACGATGCGGGCGTGCGGGCGGCCGGCGAACCGGATCTTCATCCACAGCTGGCCCGGCAGGTCGATGTCGCCCGGGTATTGAGCGGTGCCCAGCACCTTGGCGCGGGCATCGAGACGAGGTTGGGATTGACCGATCGCGTTCATGCGCGTGTGTCCCTGGTTCGTATCAATCGGCTGCTGTCGCAGCCGCGGCCTTCTCGAGCGCCGAGAGGATTTTGTAGTAGCCGGTGCAGCGGCACAGGTTGCCCGTGACCGCCTGCTGGATCTCGCCCCGGCTCGGCCGTTCGCGCTCCTCGAGCAGCTTGGCGCCGGCCATCAGGAAACCGGGCGTGCAGTAACCGCACTGCACGGCGCCCTCGTCGATGAACGCCTGTTGCACCGGATGCAACGTGTCACCGTCGGCCAGTCCCTCGACCGTGACGATCGTGGCACCCGAGGCGCGCGGCGCGGGCACCAGGCAGGCCATGACGGCCTGGCCGTCCAGGAAGACCGTGCAGGCCCCGCACTCGCCCTCGGCGCAGCCCTCCTTGGTGCCCGGCAGTCCGGCATCCTCGCGCAGCAGGCGCAACAGGGTCTTGTGATCGGCCCCGTTGAAGACGCGTGGCGTGCCGTTGATCGTCGTCGTGATCGCGTCTGTGCCGACGGGACGGGCCGTTGGGCGCGCGGCTGGAACCGCCAGCACGACCGGCCGCTCGGGCAGGGCGCCGCGGTTGGCGCCGACCGCGATCGCGCGCAGCGCCCGGCCGACGCTGACGGCGACGAGCCGGCGGCGGTAGGTCGCCGTGGCGCGCACGTCGTCGATCGGGCGCGCCGCGGCCTGAGCCAGCGCTGCCGCCCGGGCGATCGATTCCGGCGTGAGCGGTTCGCCGACCAGGGCCGCCTCGGCCTCGGGGCAGCGGATGATCGTCGGGGCGACGGCGCCCAAGGTGATCCGGGCCGCCTCGACGCGGCGATCGGCGACCTCGGGCCCGTCGGCGAACGTGACGATGACGGCGGCGTTGACCAGCGAGATCGCCTGAGCGCGCCGGAGCGCGAGCTTGAGGAACATGCCGACCGAGCGCGCAGGATCGAGCGCGGGGAAGGCGATGTCGGTCAGGATCTCATCGGCGGCCATGACCGTCCGCCGCACGCCGGTATAGAACTCGCGCAACGTCACAGCACGCGAACCGCGCGACGACGTCAGGGTGACTTCGGCCTCGAGCGCCATCAACGGCGTGATCGTGTCGTTGGCCGGCGAGGCCGTGATCAAGTTGCCCGCGACCGTCGCGCGGTTGCGGATCTGAGGAGCGCCGACCTCCCAACACGCCTGTGCCAACGGCAGGCCGCGCGTCTGCATCAGCGCCGACGCGGCGACCGTGTTGTGTGTGACGAGCGGGCCGACGTGGATCTTGCCGTCCTCGCCCAACTCCAGCCGGTCGAGGCCGGGCACCTGGGCGAGGTCGATCAACGTCGACACGCCGCGGCGCACGCCACGTTCGAGCTCGAGGATGAGGTCGGTGGCGCCTGCAACGATCCGCGCGGCGCCGCCGCCGGCCGTCAACGCATCAAGGGCTTCAGGCAACGATTGCGGTGTGAGATAACGCTGCCACATAGGGTCCTATTTCGACACTGTGGGAAAGTACAACCGGTTCGGGACCACCGTCACGACCAGCGTGGCGAACTGGCTGCCCGCGGTGTTGGTGGCGGTCACGGTCACGGTGTGGCTCCCCGTGGTTGAAAATGTCAGCGGCACCGTCGCGCCGCTGCCGGCGGCTGCGCCGTCGATCTGCCAGGCGTAGGTCACGTTGCTGCCTGCAGTGATTGTGGCGGCGTAGTTGGTGGCCTTGTTCACGGGCGTCGTCGCCGGGCCGTTGATGGCGAGGCCCGTGATGGCCAAATCCGCGATCGTCACCGGGATCTGCACCACGGCCGACCCGAGCGGGTTCGTGGCCGTCACCGTTGCCGTGTAGGCGCCGATCGCGAGGTATGTGTGTGACGTGTTGGCGCCCGTGCCGAGTGTGCCATCGCCAAAGTTCCAGGCGTAGGTCACGCTTGAACCGGTGGTTACGGTTGCCGTGAACGCAACGGCGGCGTTGGGCGCCTTGGGGCCGTTGTGTTGCACCTGCAGGCCCGTGATCGGCGACTCCACCCGCACGTCAGCTGAGCTGGAATTGTCGGCCGGCACGGTGTCGCCCACCCACGACTCGATCACGGCTGTGTTTGCGACGACCGAAGGCGCGCCAAGATTGCTGCGGAGCCGCGCGGTGACCGTGATGGTTCCGCCTGATCCTGGCGCAACATCCGCGATCTGCCACGTGTAGGTCGTGCCCAGCGTCGGCGTGATGACGGCGCCACTGCTGGTGAAGGCGATGTCGGTGAGTAGGCTGGTGGGGATGGAGTCCGTGAGGATCGGCCCATAGGCGATTCGTGGACCGGCGTTTGTGTAGATCAGCGTATAGGAGACGGGTGCACCCGGTGTCGCGGCGGCTGGCGCACTGGACTGCGACAACATCAGGTCGGTTGCGAGGTTGAGCTCATCGGCACCAAGATCGGGCAGCCCATACAGCGGGCGCGCTTCGCCGTCGATGTCGGTAGTGACGCTCGAGGCGACGCCAGCATTGTAAGCGGCACTGCCGAGGGTGATGTGATAGTCGTAGGCGGCTTGATTGACGAGCAGGGCCGGCCCCACGACAGCGTGGGTCAAAAGGATCGGACTATTGGACGTTTGGGTGGGGGTAGTCACGCCAGACCATAGGACGGCATCAACGGCGACGCTTGCCGGTTGAGCACCCGAGGCGACGGCGACCCCATATCCATGGAAGATGGCATTGGTGATCGTCAGGCTGTCGTTGTTTGCATGCTGGCCAACGCTGATCGCTGGGCCGGGGCCAGTTGCTCCCGCTGCCAACGTGACGTGAGACAGGCCCACGTTCGACGCGGTCGAGCCGAAGGTAGCGATTTCGTTGCCTTCAACGCCAGCGCTGTTTGACCCGACGAAGCTGTTTACGATACTTAAGCCCACGGTAGCCCCGCCTGTGTTGTGAACCAGGATGCCGCCGCCTTGTAGGTCGGCACTATTGCTGACGATCCGGGTGGAGATCAACGTATTGGAACCCTGATACTCGATGTGAACACCGCCTCCGCGGTCGGCGGTGTTGCCCTTCACCAAACCGCCTGTCACTGTGATCCCACCATTCGATCGGACACCGCCGCCAAACGTGCTGGCGCTGTTACTTATGACGGCCGTATCCCTGAGGTCGAGTGGACCGTAGGAAGCGATCCCACCTCCGGCTGCAATCAAGGATTGGTTTGATTCAATCGTCCCGCTGGTGATCACCGCGGGCCCGACCATCAGAAAACCCCCGCCTTCATCTTGAGCCTGATTGTCGCGCGCAATCGGGCGCATCAGCGATGCCTGTCCCCACGCATACAGCGCGCCACCCTGCCAGCCCACGGTGTTGGTGTAGAAAACCGTGTCGGTCAGAACGAGCAGGTTCGTGTATAGCCCACCGCCGGAGTGGTCGGCCTGGTTTCCTTCGAACCGCGCGTTCGATATCGTGAGGTTCCCGGCAACGAAGAGCCCGCCACCGACGTGGGCTCCCGTGTTCGCGACGAACGCTGTGCCCTTCACCATGGCACTGCCGTCGACGCTGACACCGGCTCCGTGGCACGTGGAGCTCGTGCAGGAGTTGGCCTGGATGAGGCCACGCGTGAGAGTGACGGTGTCGAGGGCCAGGAGCCCGCCGCCGCCGCCCAGGGACTCATTGTCCTGCAGGGTGACATCGATCAGCACCACCGGACTGCTAGATGCGATTCCCGCCCCACCTGTGATCGCACCTGTATTGACCAGGCCGTTCTTCAAGGTAAAACTAATAATCGTCGTAGGAGCGCCAGAATCGATCAGCATTCCGCGGCGTGCGTTCTGACCATCGACCACTGTGGCGCCAGATTGCGCAGTGAAGCCGGAGTTCCAGCCACCGGAAAGTATCAGGCTCTTCGTCACAGTGACAACAGCCGGTCCCGCGGGCACCGTAAAGGTGTCGGCGGCCACGTTGATCGTGTCACCGGCGCTGGCCAGATCGATCGCGCGTTGAAGCGTGTCGCAGGGTGTCGCGGGACCGAGGCAGTTGTTGGCGGGAGACCCCGTGGTCGCCACGTACCACGGGCCGGCGCCGCGAACGACGACCGGGCGTGTCAGGGCGAGCACGCCGACGGCGAGCGCCAGACCGATCAGGCCGGCCGAAGTCACGCGGAGCAACCCTATAACGGGCCGGCGCTCTTGGATCGATGTCGCTATTTGAATATGATTTACGGTGGAGTTGGGTTTTTTCATGAGCATCGTGTCTGGCAACGGAATAGCCTGCGCATTGAATTGCCCCTCGCAGGTCCGTTCGCCAGCGCAATTTAAGATACTACCTCAATTCTTCGAAATTGCGTTACATCCACCAGACCCAGATCGGAGATCCGCAGTTCGGGGATCACCACAAGCGCGAGCAAACTGAGCTGCATGTTGGCGTTGTGCAACACGCAGCCGCAGGCGCGGTACTCGGCCAACACGGCCTCCGTTTTGGAAGCGACGATCTCGGCCCGCTCGGTCGACATCAGACCCGCGATCGGCAACTCGACGGTCGCGCGGACGGCGCCAGCGCGGGCGACCAACATGCCGCCGTCACACGCGGCCAGGGCATTCGCGGCCAGCGCCATGTGCGCGTCGTCGGTGCCCACCACAAGCATGTGGTGTGAGTCGTGCGCGACGGTCGACGCGATCGCGCAGGGCTGGTCGAAGCCGAAGCCCTGGACGAAGCCGACCTGCACGCGCCCGGTTCCGGCGTGCCGCTCCACCAGCGCGACCTTGCAGACCCCTTGAGCCGGATCGGCCAACACTTCACCGGCCCGTGTCGGCAACGCGGCGGTCAGGTGGCGCGTCGGGGCCTGGTTCTCGATCACGCCGATGACGTGCGCGTCCACGCGTTCTTGCCCGATGCGCTCCGCCGGAACGGGCACGCGAAAGTCGGCCGGCGTCAGGGCGTGCCCGAGGTGCACCGAGTGCTTGATCGCCTCGGGGTAGTCGAAGACCGGCAGGTCGCGGAGCCAGCGCCCGTGTTCGGCGACGATCTCGCCGGCCGCGATCACGACCTCGGCCTTGAACTCCGTCAACTCCCGGGTCAGGACGATGTCGGCGAAGCGACCGGGCGCGATCAGACCCACGTCGCGGCTGACGCCGAAGTGCTCGGCGGTGTTGAGCGTCATCATCTGCAGGGCCGTCATCGGCGCGAGGCCCTGCGCGATCGCGTGGCGCAGCACGCGGTCCATATGGCCCTCGTTGACCAGGGTGCCGGAATGCGAGTCGTCGGTGCACAGGATGAAGCGCCGCGGGTCGAGCCCGGCTTCCGTGATCGCCTTGACCTGCGTGGCCACGTCGTACCAGGCCGAGCCCAGCCGCAACATGGGCCGCATGCCCTGACGCGCCCGTGCGATGGCGTCCTCGGCGCGCGTGCCCTCGTGGTCGTCCTCCGGTCCGCCGGCGACGTACCCGTGAAACGCGATGCCCAGGTCCGGCGAGGCATAGTGACCGCCGATGGTCCGGCCGGCCCGCGCCGTCTCGGCCATCTCGGCGTGCATGCCTGCCTCGCTCCCAAAGACGGCCGGGAAGTTCATGACCTCGCCCAGGCCGATGATGCCCGGCCAGGTCATCGCCTCGCGCACGTCTTCGGGGCCGATGTGCGCGCCGGGCGTCTCGAGCCCGGGCGCGGAGGGGACGCAGGACGGCATCTGCACCCAGACGTTGATCGGCTGCAGCGCGGCCTCGTCGACCATGAGACGCACGCCCTTGAGCCCGAAGACGTTGGCGATCTCATGCGGGTCGACGAACATGCCGGTCGTCCCGCGCGGCGCGACGGCGCGCACGAACTCGGTCACGGTCACCATGCCCGACTCGACGTGCATGTGCGCGTCGAGCAGGCCCGGGGTCATGTATCGCCCGGCAGCATCGATCACGCGCGTGTCCGGCCCGATCGTGTGCCCGGCATCCGGCCCGACGTAGGCGATGCGCGAACCTTTGATGGCGATCTCGGTGTCGGGCACGATCTCGCCGGTCTGCACGCAGGCCCAGCGCCCGCGGCGGATGACGAGATCCGCAGCGACGCGCCCCATCGCGCAATCGACAAGTTCACGTGAGATGGCAGGCCAGGGTTGGCGAGGTGGCATTCGGGCTCCTTTGCAGGAGGCGGGAGGAGGGAAGAGGGAAGTGGGAGGAGCGAAAGCGCGCTAGCGTTCTCTCTTCTCTCCTCCCTCCTCTCTCCTCTCTCTTCCCTCTATCTTGCGTAACGTTCCCAGGTGCCGGCGGCCAGCTCGCGGCTGCGCGCCGTGATCGCGGCCTCGTCCAGGAAGAGGAGCTTGCGATCCTGCATCAGGACTCTGCCGGCCGCGATGGTGGTCGTGACCGCCGAGGGCTCGAACCCGAAGAGGATGTGCCAGGGGAGATTGCCGGCCGTCAGCGGCGTGATCGGGTGATAGTCGACCAGGATGACATCGGCGAAGGCGCCGGGCGCCAGCACGCCGATCGGCGCGGTCGGGAAGAACTGGCCGGCCAGCGCGGCGTTGTGCGTGATGGCCATCTCGGTGACGGTATAGCCGCCGGCGCGGCGCGGGTCGCGGTGGGCGGCCTTGTGATACAGGTAGGCGGCCTTCCACTCCTCCCACATGGCGTTCGAGAAGCCGTCATTGCCCAGACAGACCTTGATGCCTGAGCGCAGCAGGCCCTCGATCTCGGCGGCGCCGACGGCGTTGTTCATGTTCGAACGCGGCTGATGCGTCACCCAGGTGCCTGTCTCGCGCACCAGCGCCGCTTCGCGGGCGTCGATGTGCACACAATGCGCGGCGATGCTCTGCGGGCCGAGGATTCCGTGCCGGTGCAGGCGGTCGACCACGCGCAGGCCGCTGCGCTTGACGCTGTCATATTCGTCGGACTCGTGCTCGGCCACGTGGATGTGGAAGCCGCCGGCGTGTTCCGCCCGGCAGGCGTCGAGCGTCTCGGCCGAGAGCGAGAGCGAGGCATGCAGGCCGAAAGTGGCGGCCAGGTTCGGGCGGCCCTGCACGGCCTTGAGGAAGCGCAGGTTCTCGTTGATCCCGGCGCGCATGCGCTCCGGACCGTCGCGGTCGGTGACCTCGTAGCACAGGCAGGCGCGTAACCCGGCCTGGTCGACGGCCTCGGCGATCACGTCGAGCGAGCCGTCGATCGCGTTGGGTGAGGCGTGGTGGTCGATCAGCGTCGTGGTGCCGTGCTTGACCGCGTCGATCAGGCAGACCAGCGCCGAGTACCTGACGTCGTCGAGCGTCAGGGCTTTGTCGAGCTTCCACCACAGCCGCTCGAGGATCTCGGGGAAGTCCTTGGGCGCGTCGCCCGGGATCGCCATCCCGCGCGCAAAGGCGCCGTAGAAGTGCGTGTGCGCGCAGATGTTGCCCGGCATGGCGTACTGGCCGCCGGCATCGAGCACCTCCGCGTCCGGATGCGCGGCACGCAGGGCGGCCGAGGGGCCGATCTCGAGGATCCGGTCGCCCTCGATGTAGAGCGCGTGATCGGGCAGGATCCGGTTCGGCTCGCCCCAGGTAATCAGGGTGGCGTGGGTGATGAGCATGCTGCTCCTGTGAGAGCGACCGCAGCCCGCAGCAGGGAGCGGCGCTTGTGGGCTGCGGTCTGACGTCAGCGGTCAGTGAGGGCGGTCGCAGGGGCCGCCCGGGTGTCTTGTCGGTCAGGGAGGGCGGCCACAAGGGCCGCCCTTACGGGACGATCCAGGTGCCGGTCTCACCGGCGAGGGCGCGCCCGATGTTCTCGGGGTTGGTGATCAGCGCCTGTTTGCCGCCCGCCTCGAGGTACCAGATGATGGCCTGGATCTTGGGCGCCATCGAGCCCTTGGCGAAGTGCTTGCCCTCGGCTAGCAGGGCCTTGGCCTCGGCGAGCGTGATCCGGTCGAGCCACTGCTGGTCGGGCTTGCCGTAGTTGAGCGCGACCTTCTCAACGGCGGTCGAGATCAGGAACAAATCGGCGTTGACCGAGCGCGCCAGCTGGCTGCTGGCGAAATCCTTGTCGATCACGGCCGCGATGCCATGATAGTTGCCCTGACCGTCGTCCACGACCGGGATCCCGCCGCCGCCGACCGTGATCACGACCACGCCCGAGTTGAGCAGCGCCGTGACGGTGTCGAGCTCGACGACCTCCTTGGGCAACGGCGACGCGACGACCCGGCGCCAGCCGCGGCCGGCGTCCTCGACGACCGACCAGCCCAATTCCCGTTCGCGCCGTTTGGCCTCGGCCTCGTCCATGAAGCCGCCGATGGGCTTGCTGGGTTTGCCAAAGGCCGGATCGGCGCTGTCGACCAGCACCTGCGTGATGACCGTGGCGACGTTCTTCTTGATCCCGCGCTGGAACAGTTCGTTCTGCAGGGTCTGCTGCAGGGCGTAGCCGATGGCGCCCTGACTATCGGCGCCGCACACGTCGAGCGGAACTTCGTGCATGCCCTCGACCCGGGCCGCGATCTCGGAGCGGCGCAGGATGAAGCCGACCTGCGGACCGTTGCCGTGGCCGATGGCCACTTCCCAGCCGGCCTCGATCATGTCGGCGATATGTTGGGTGGTCTCCTTGGCAGCCTGATACTGGTCTTCGACGGTCTGATGCTTGGCATCCTTGATCAGCGAGTTCCCACCGATAGCGACGACGGCGACCTTCTTCTCGGCCATGACCTATTCTCCCGATATACAGGCGAGGTGAGGAGCGCGCTCCTCACCTCGCATCCAACGGACGGCTTAGCCCATCGTGAGGGCCATCACGGCCTTCTGGGCGTGCAGACGGTTCTCGGCCTCGTCATATACGACCGAGTGCGAGCCGTCGATGA
>WBZS01001157.1_pt1 | contig 23008 bp, 19 predicted proteins | sample 5204201 | NCBI WGS metagenome assembly WBZS01 (sample SAMN12344357, study PRJNA552823) | activated sludge metagenome | biome: Activated sludge suspended growth; feature: Nitrification reactor; material: Wastewater; isolation source: activated sludge from nitrification reactor of wastewater... | reverse complement strand
CTTGTAATAACTCGGCCATGCACGCTCGAGTTTGGCGACGCTATTTTTAACTTCTGCGCCTTTGATTGGCAACAAGCCCTATGTAGTTGCTGGACGTTAATTTGACAGCCAACAAAAAAAGACGGAAACCGAATTGGTTCCGTCTTTCCAAGGTGACGTGGACTACCAGCAATCCACTGGGTGTATCTTGATCGTTCGATTTTAGCCCAAATCACTCGAACCGAAAGTTGACGTTTCCATCATCAACCTGTCGACCGATGACAACCTTTGCCGCGTGACATCATTCGTCGCGTCATCACCCTGTACAAACATTCTTGCGGGCGGCATCGGCTGTCGTCGACGGAAAAGGCCAAAATCGACCCGGTCGATGACTTGGCCGCGCGTAAACGTAAACGGAGGCGGTGTTGCGGTCGTCAGTTCCATATCGGGAGGCGGCAGAACTTCGACGCGATAAGTCGCCAAATCCAAACTCTTGAAGCGGTAAAAGCCATTCTGGTCCGTGCGAACCGATTGAACGATCGCGCCAGAGCTGTCGCGAAGTCGGACAATAATGTTACCTAATCCCTGTTCGCGATTGGGATCCAATTTGCCATCGCGATTCCCGTCATTCATGACCCGCCCGGTCACTTCGACACGAAACAGCATAACATTTGGTTGGACGTTCCAAATCGTTGTGTTTTGTCGAATGACTTTGGCTAGAGTCATTTCCTGAATGGCTGCGAGTTTGCTGCCCGTGAAAACGTTCTCGTACCAGTACCGGTCTCCGTCTCGCAGCCTTTCAAACTGAGTGACAATAATTCGGTGGATGGTCTTGCCAACACTTCCCCCAGGTACGTGGTCTTCAGCCAGTCCGCCAACCCACAGGTCGATGTTGTCTACCGAACCGTAAGTTGTTGCCAGCGTTTGTTGTAATTCTGGGATTCGGGTGATATCTGTGAATGTTTGAGCACGGGGCAAACCGAAGGCAGCCCTGACACTGTTGTAATCCGCCAAACCATGATCGCGCCCACGTTGAATATTAAGGGCGGCCAGATCTAATCCGCCAGACCCCGGCGGACCAAACAGGAAATTACGCAAGTCATCGACGACTTTCGTGTCGATTTCTCGGGCTCGGTCGGAGGCCAGATATTTCATAACTCCGTCGATGCCGAAATCTTTCGTCACTTGGGGCGCGAAGAAAGACTCTCGCAGTCCGATAGCAGGATGAACCTCCTGAGCTCGGTTGTCCATGAACTCGATGTCGGTTCCCAACATACTGTGGCCGAAGCGAAAGGCTGCCGTTGCAAATTCATTCATGATTCCAGGATTGACGTTTGGCTTGTAGCCTTGGTAGGGCCGCAAACCATTCGGCCCAAGTAGGGCGGGCAGAAATTCTCTGTAGGTGATCGCCTGCATTTCCGCCGTTACACGTCGTCGCGCACTTTGATAAATCTGTTCGTCGGTCCACGTTGGATTCACGGATTGAATCGTTGTCGCCAATCGGTTGTGCTCCCGCATGAACAAAGTTTGCATTGCCGTCAATTCAACGTTTTCATTGGCCCGGACATCGCCCGCCAAGAAATAATCCTCGGCCGGCGTGCCAGGCTGAGTATCATTCGGCAAACCCAAAGTATTCAGCGGTAGCAAATTGCCAGCGCTCGTTCTAAGCCGACCCCCGCTGAACGTTCTCAATGCCGCGGCACGTTCTACTGACGATCCATAAACGTGCGAACCATCCAAAAATGAGGTGATCGAATTCATTTGTTGACGTGGGCTGGCCAACGAAATTCCCGTCGCCGGGTCGAACTTTGAACGACTCAACGGAATCGTTTTCGTTCCGGTACCGTCCGGATCGAAATATTGATCGCCCGTGGGAACTGGAATTGGCATCGATTCCTTGGGCGAGGCAATAACCGTTTGATCCATGTCGTGATCGAGGAATTGGCCCCAAGCATAAACAAAGGCCGACAGGTCGCGATTGTTTAGAAACTCCGCACTTCCTTGATCGCCAATCGCGTTGCTAATGACTCGAGCGCTCGGCCGATCGGCTCCTCCTGGCGTAGAAATCTTGTCACCGTAAGCAACCGGGCTGACGCGAACGTAGGCCTCATCGGTGCTGCCCCATTGCGGTTGGACCAAATTATTCCCAGTGCCGTCGAACGATCGAAAGTTCACCGCGAATAACTGCCGGGCTTCAAGGGCTTCAAATGTCAACGGTGCAGTGCGATTGCATCCAGGCTTTTGCGCCCTGCCTAGAGGTCGCGAACGAGCGACGTTTTTCTTTGTCTGGCGATTTCTCATGATTCGTCTCCATTCAGACTAGCGTCTCAATTCTTTTGAGTCGGCCAGCGGGTACCGACGGCTTTCGCTGCAAATCGATTGCAATCAAACGATTGTTTGCGTCTACCGTCGTTGTTCACATGCCGCCTCGGCACTGGCAAATCTTCGGATTCTCCAGCGATTTAACTCTCCAGCCTGACTGTGACCGATCGAACCTGAAGCAAACGTTAAGGCAAAGAAAATTGTCAAAAAGTTGACAAAACATTTACGTTGCGATTGGAAGTCGAATCTCAAAAGTGCTTCCGTGGTGCGGTCGACTTTCGACGCGAATTTCGCCACCATGTGCCTCAACGATTCGTTTGCAAATTGCCAGCCCAAGGCCACTGCCACCCAAATTTCTGGAACGCGAGGCATCGACACGATAAAACGGATCGAACAAATGTTGCAGCTCATTCTCGGGTATTCCATCGCCCGAATCGCGAACCGCGATAACAGCATGGCCATCACGCAAATCCGTAACGAGTTCAACATCGCCGCCCGTTTTGTTGTACTGGATGGCGTTATTGATAAGATTCGCAAGAACCTGCGAGAGCTGGCCCTTGTCCCCGGCACAAACGGCGTCGGCACCGGACGCTACCACAGTTACCGATCGTTTTGCTGCGAGAGGCTTAAACATGATGGCTGCCTCTTCCGCAAGGCTCTTGAGGTTGATTTCATCTCGTCGCAAGTCAAGTTTTCCTGCGTTGGCGCGGGCCAAGACCAAGAGGTCGTCGACGAGCGCCTTCATGCGGTGTCCAGCCCTCTGAATCGTCGCCAATGCGTCTTGGTATTCCGCAGGAGACCGAGGTCGGGACAGCGCCAATTCGGCGTGTGACAGCAAAACCGACAATGGCGTACGCAATTCGTGCGAAGCATCGGCGCTGAAACGACTCTGCTGTTCAAAACTCTGTTCCAATCGATTCAGCATCGAATTCAAAATCGTTGCCAACTCACGAAGCTCCTGGTCGGTCGATTCCAAGTTGATTCGTTCGGACAAGTTAGAGGAATTGATTCGGGCTGCGGTTTGATGAATTTGTTCGATCGGCTTGATTGCGCGGCCAGCCATCCACCAACCGCCAGCCAATCCAATTGCCAAAACCCCGCCGCCAATAAAAAACAACTGAGTCGCAAGCCAAGCCAATTGAGATAATTGTGGTCGAATGTCTTTACCGATGATGATCAACGAATTCTCGGGACCGCGCAGATGAATTTCCCGACAAAATGCAACGACGCGGTATTCAATCGCGCGATTGATCGAGGCAAAAATCACCGGTGCTTCCCGAGGTCCGGACTTGAGCAAGCGACCGTTTTTAGCAAACACACCAAAGTAAACTGGGCGATCATCAGGGCTCGTCGTTGCCGTAATCGAGGCCGGCAAAAAAAGAGCTTCCTCCCATTGCTCGGGCGTCAACGGCCTGGGACGAGGCGGCGCGCCATTGCGGTCAGGTGGAGGGGGACGGTCGTCGGCCGAGCGATCTCCAGATGGGCCTCCCGGCCGCTTACCAAGCGGTTCACGTTCTGGACGTGGGCTTCCGTCCGACTGAGGATTGCGCGGCGAAAACCACTCGGGGAAACCGTTTTCCAACATCGGCTTGGGCATTGCCCTGAGCGTTCCCTCCAATAGCCGTGCGCTGCTCAATAGGTCGTTGTCAACCTGGCGCAAAATATTGCGATGGTTTTGTATATAAACAGCAACTCCGAATCCCAGAATCGCTATCGCCAGAATAGCTGCATGCCAAATCTGCAAACGCCAACGCAACGATCTAGCCATCAACGATGTACCCCTGACCGCGCCGAGTGGTTACAAAATCCGCGCCGAGTTTCTTACGAATGTGTGAAACGTGAACATCGACCAGATTTGAAAGCGATGAGTCATCTTCGCCGAAAATATGATCGTAAACCAAGGTCCGAGAAATAAGTTTGCCGCGATGTAGCGACAAGAGTTCAACCAAAGCATATTCGCGAGCCGTCAATTGAACGGTCTGTCCGGCTTTGCTGACTGTTTGTTTGGCCAGATCAACTTGCACATCACCAATGTCAATCACCGATTTCGTTTGCCCGGCCGCTCGGCGAATCAATGCCCTCAATCTCGCGTGTAACTCGATAAAGGAAAACGGTTTGATCAAATAGTCGTCAGCACCGGTGTCCAAACCGCGAATGCGATCATCGAGTGCGTCGCGGGCACTGAGAATGAGAACGGGAGTGTTTTTGGTCTGGCGAAGTTTTTGCAGGATCTGAAATCCATTCAGTTTTGGTAAATTCAAGTCGAGTACAAGTGCGTCGTAATCCCAACTTTGAGCCTTGACCAAACCTTCCGCTCCGTCCCCCGTTTCGTCCACGGCGTAGCCCGTCTCGGTCAACGACTGCACCAATGCACGACGCAAGTCAATCTCGTCTTCAATTACCAATATCCGCAATGGAGCTTTCCTTGCACTGGTCCAAATGACAACGGTGTTGAGCGAATCGTTAGCTTACCCTTAAAGACTAACAATTATTTGAACGTTCTTCCATTTTAACCTAAGAACCTTAATTTCAGATGAAGGCACTCACCAAAACCCACTGATGGTTAGCCCGGAATAGAGTCACAGTTGATGTGTGCTTTTGGGTATGCCAAGACGACCACGAGCTGATAAAGCTGGCGGGCTTTCCATGCTTTGAATCGCGGTAATGCCCGGCAAACGATCTTTCGTAAAGACGCGGACTACGAAGCCTTCGAGCGAATTCTCTCCGAGGGCTTGGAACTCTATGACGTTTCCTTGTATTCGTTTCAGTTGATGCCCAATCATTGGCATTTGGTTCTGAGACCCAATCGTGATGGTGCGATGAGCGATTTTTTGCGGAGGGTAACGGCGACTCACACGATGCGCTATCACGCCCATTGGGTCGTCCTTGGGGACGAAGGTTGCTTTACAAGCCTAAGCGGGAGACCGTTTTCGCAGACCATGACTCATCTCCCAAGGGACAACCTCGCAGGACACTTCGGCGAATTGCTGATAATTCTAGTTCACTTTGGGGCTCATTCACAGAGTCGATTCAGTTCGGATTCCAATGCACGGGCCACGGCGAAAGGAGTTGTTTTTCCTGAAGTGTTCCGTGACACCAACGCCATTCCCTTCGCGACTGCCTTGGGGGTGTTGTTTCGTTCGATTATAGTCGACAACACGAAAGCAATCGCCATTCCCAACCCCAACGGCTTTCCCCCCGCCATCCCTCGCCGTGCGGCCCCAATCCGAAAAAAGGGACACCGCCCTGCACCCGTTTCGTCCTACCCATTCGAACCGCGACGATCGCTCCCTTCACCATAATCGGCCTTTAGAATCATGCCTGTCCTTTTTGATTTTTTGATTTGGGGCTCATTCACAGAGTCGATCCAATTGGGACTCCGACGCACTGGCCAAGGCGACAGGATTTGTTTTTCTTGAAGTGTTCCGTGACACCAACGCCATTCCCTTCGCGACTGCCTTGGGGGTGTTGTTTCGTTCGATTATAGTCGACAACACGAAAGCGATCGCCATTCCCAACCCCAACGGCTTTTGGCCGATCGAGGAACATTGGTTAAAGCACGAAAAAACCCTGCGGCCGATGTAGCCACAGGGTTTCGAATTTCATCAGTCGAGGCGACAGGACGCCAGTTGAACTTTTTTTGCAAGAATTGGGGAACTGGGGAATACTCGCGATCGATCTGTTTTGACGGGTCTTTTCAATACGGAGAGTTGAACAAAAAACAATTTCACTTGTTCAGCAATTTTTCTCGCACCGCGTTCAATTCTTCATAGGCCTTTTCCAATTCGCCAATTTGAATTTCATTAGGATCAATGCCCTTCAATTTGCAAATCACCTGAAGCAGGTCCTTGGGCTTAATTGTCGCGAAAACAACTAATTTCCAAATCTCTTGCCCTGAATCATCAAGGGCATGCTCAATACAAAACGATTCCCGATAGGGTTTGGAGTCGTTCGTAATCGTCAGTTTCCATGCTGGGGTTTTGTGTTCGCTGTAATACTCTTCGCAGAGTGACCAATCTGCACCGTACCATTGGGCTGATTTTTCTTTTGCCATCAACTCTCTTGGCGTTGGGATTCGCAATAAATTGAACTCTGTTGGAACACGAGGAATGCCGAATTCAGAAGGGGCGTCCGCTATTCTCTCTCGAAGGCCTTCTTCGTTCATCTTTAGCGTTGGACAAAATGGACACTTATCTAAGGGCCTAAAATAATTGGCTCCAAGTTCCGTGTTTCCGCCACCTTTGTCCGACAATGCTCCGCATGCATCGACTACGGAGTAAGCAACCCAAAACTTGGTTGCAGGTTCGGCTGGAGAACGAAGTGATACCCATCGAATAACGGGGTTGTCATTTAGGACCAGTCCAGACGCCACAATTCCCTGCCAAACCATTTTTTCTTTCCAATTGTCAAGCTCTGGAAACCGAAAATACTCTTCGTAACTAAAGCGCCCTTGATATTCGCATAACAATTGAAGTCCACTGTCGTTACGACTTTCAGTGCCCTTTGGTCTCGGCAGAATAATTGGTGCCAGCGGCTGGCCGTTCTTTGGAACGCAATAAACATTGGTTGTCACAGTGTGAGTATGGCCTTCAGGACTACTTTGCCATTCTTCGGGATGTTTGATTGGTTGTTTTTTTGCAAGTTCAGCAAAATCTCGCTCAACCGAACCGAAGGCACGTACCATTTTGGGGTCTGGTAAGATCAACAATTCGATTGGTACCGAACTGACCTCGCCAATTTGAGCAGTCATTGGAAAATTTGCCCGCTCATACAATTCGCGCGGCCGGATGCCCTTGACTCTGATCAGCGAATGATAATTTCGCATGGGCCATTTTCCCCTACCAGCAGATAATTCAACAACCTTCTCCACAAACTGTTTTGTCAATTGCTGGTACTCAATTGGAAAACCAATGAGCGCAGTCCAATCAATTGCAATTTCAGTTGGCTTATCCTGTCTGATCGATTCCGTTCCGTCTATTGCTGATGAAATCGCTGTGAATGGCGCAGCCTGTTGTGCAAGGCTCGTGGAAAGAAGAAAGAAAGGGTAAAGTAAGGCAATATTTCCCCACAAGAACCAAACAATCAAGTTTGAATTGTTAACCATGAGTTTACCTTTTTAGATTCAATTCCGCTTTTTTGGGCAGTGCTGATTGAACGCGACGTTCGTTCTCCGGGGATCGTGTACCTGGAGCGGGCTCATCAATTCCAGGCTGGCTGTAGATATCAACATTTGCACCAAAAGTTCGGGTGCCGAATTTACCGGACTTTCTTGGGTCATCTTTCTTTGGTTCCGGTAGGTAAGCGTCAATAAATAACTCTTCCAAGATCGCTTCTGGTTTTTTGGGCCGTTCAAATACCTGCCCGCCTCCTGGAACGGCATCAAGAATGTAATCAGTACCGTCCACATTAATGTTAAGTACCCAGTGCCCTTTATCTTCAGGTTTAACTTTCTTTTCGGACGAGGATTCGTTTACCCATGTAATGAGCAGGAATGAAACTTTGTAATCTTGGGGAAGTTTAATTCGTTTTGCCGTTTCGACACACCCATCATCACAGTCCCACCCAGCAATCCCTTTGACGTAGTCGTCAGGAATGTTAAATGGCATTTCGGGATCACCATCTGCCTGCATTTCGCCAATTCCCGTCTCAGCGAAAGCTCTCCGGATTACATCTTTGGGGTCTTCTTTTTTGGCGGGTTCTTGAGGCCCTGTAGAAACATGGGTTGGCCCCATAGCCATCGCAAGCATGTTGACAGGAAAATATAAGGACAGGCATAATCTTGACAATGCGGGCGGGAATTGTCAAGATGTCGAGGAGTGAAAATCGTTTTTGGGGAGAAAAACAACATGACGGTGGCCCGTAGTCAGCTTGTAGATCTGGATATCACCCGTTACTACCACTGCATCTCGCGGTGCGTCCGGCGGGCGTTTTTGTGCGGCGAAGGGTTTGAACACCGCAAACAGTGGATCGAAAATCGCCTGCAATTCCTCGCCGACCAGTTCTCCGTTTCGGTTTGCGGCTTTGCGGTGATGGACAACCACTTGCACGTGCTGTGTCGGCTCGATCCCAAGACCTCTGAGGCTTGGACCGACGAAGAAGTCGTTCGCCGCTGGATCGCCGTTTATCCACCCCGGACCCTGGACATGGACGATGAAGCCTGCGTGCAAATGTGGGTTGACCACGAATGCAAAGACGCGCAGAAAGTCGCTGCCTACCGCGAACGATTGCAGAGCCTGGGCTGGTTTATGAAGGCTCTCAAGGAACCCTTGGCCCGGATGGCCAACCGCGAGGACGATTGCAAAGGCACGTTTTGGGAATCCCGCTACAAGTCGATCGCGATCCTTGACGAAGAGGCCCTGCTGGCGACGTGCGCCTACATCGACCTTAACCCTGTCGCCGCCGGAATCGCTGCCAGTCCCGAGACGGGTCGGCACACATCGGTGCGTCAACGAGTCCAGCATGCGAAAGAGAAAGGGCAACTCGAGGCGCTCAAGGCGTCGGCTCGCAATTCAATCGCGGGTTCGCGTGCGGCAAAGAAACTTGAAGAGTCGCATTGGCTCTGTCCGCTGGAGGATCGGTCGCAGAAGGACTCGCAACGCGAGGGAATGCTGCCGAACTTTTCGTTGGGAAGTTATCTGCTGTTGGTCGATTACACAAGTCGTCTCTGCCGCGCGGGGAAAGCCCGAGTAAGTGCCGAGCTGACGGGGATCTTCGAACGATTGGGGACCAGCGCGGAATTCTGGAGCGACCGGATGAAGGGCTTGTTCCAGAAGTCGCGGCTCTTGGGGAGCTATTTTTCAACCGACGCGAGTCGCTTGCGTGAGATTGCCGCCCATCGCGGCGTTCATCACGTCGACAACGCCATCAGCCTGAGGCCCGCCGCCGGTTAACACCGACTTGCGAAACTGTTGGCAGCGAGAAACTGTTGGCAGCCATTCTGACGACGATCGATCGTGATCCCATCGCCAACGTTTCGCGCGGACACCACACCTTCATTTCGCTTGGCCCCGCCATCCCTCGCCGTGCGGCCCCAATCCCAAAAAAGGGACACCGCCCTGCACCCGTTTCGTCCTACCCATTCGAACCGCGACGATATAATCGGCCTTTAGAATCATGCCTGTCCTTTTGATCCCTCTTGATCCCTCTTGAATCATGCCTGTCCTTTTGATTTTTTCGATTTTTTGATCCCTTTTCGCCGACAGCTTTCGTCGCCAGAGATAAAACGACTGCACCGAAAGCTCGCGGGCCTCACAAAACGCCGCCACCCCCATCCCGCTGACAGCTTGCTCCGAAATCCAACCCGCCCATTGCTCTCGCGAATAACGCCTCCGACCCATCGCAACCTCCAGTTCAAAATCTGGAGTATGACATCCCACACAACATGCTTTTCACCGTGCGGTTACGAAGATTCTCAAGTCTTTCACGCGTAAGTGGTACTCCGAAGTACTGAGCCGATCGCAACAACACGAGGTGGCCGCATTGAATTCTTTCGGATGTCTCAACTAAGTATTCATCTAGTCGATGCCTAATTACAGAAACGGCACCAACAATGAGTGATAACAAAATCGAAAAAATAAAAATGTTACTTCGCATGATTATGTTTGTCGTCTTTGATTAACTCTCGAATTTCAATGTCTTGGGCTCGCCCAGTACGTTTGTCTTTTACAGTTATGTTTGGTGTTAGCCATGGGAAATTCGCCATGCCGAATACTTTCGTGTCAAATTCCCCGGTTGAAACGTCATAAAATTCGATCACAGAATGCTCAAGCAAATCTGGTGGCTGATTTAAGCGCTGTTTACAGGTTTGCTGCTTAATTGAGCTTGGAAGATAACAATCGTTGACTTTCGAAAAATTAGTCTCCCAGATTTGGGTAGCTGACGGAATAATTGAGTTTTGGTGGAAAACACAACATCCGCTTTGTGCGACGTCAAATATCCAGAATCTCCCTTGACTTTTTGTCCGGTCCGGCCGCCATACTTCCAAGGCAACATGATCGTTGTGCTGACGAACTGAATACATATAATGCCCAGTGTCGACTGCGTTTTTAAGCTCTTTCCAAAAAACGGCAGGTGCCAAAGCCAAGCCTAAGCGGTCACATGAATTCTCAAAATTAAGTCCCGTAGGGCTCGGTTGATCGGGACGAGGCAATTCAATCTCGCCAGTATCAAGACCTAATCCCGAATAACCGTCACCAACAAATCGGAATGTTGGCGTTTCCAAGTAACCCTGCATGCATTGAAAATGTTCTAGCTTAGGTGGAGCATTCACCTCTTTATTGGTTCGAAAGAAATATTTTTCAAATGATCGATTGCCTCCGCTGGTGGAAAACGCGAATTCTAAACGACTGATAGAACTTTTCTCGTCGCCAACCCGGACAAGCCTCCTCCATGCCTTCCCTTTGACCATTTTTTGAGCATCACGATTCTTCGACTGAAGATTTGACAGACGTTCAAAAAGCTCGATTTGACTATGAGAATCAAGCTCTTTGAATTCCTTCAAATCGGGGGGGGGAAGAACGGGCATGTCGCTGATTCCGGCCAGTGCCGTTGGAACAGTAACGTCGCTGGACTGGGCTAAGACAAAATCCGAAAAACAAATCACAAAAAAAAGCGAACTCAGGTATGAATAGAAACACATGCGTTTTTCCAAAAAAAGGTGGGCAACGAAATTATGCCACAATGAAATGGATTTTTCGTCGCCCACATGTCAATTATTCGGCAATCTTATTTTTCTTAACCACCAGTTCCAAAGAAGCCAAAAGGTGTCAGGAACCAATATTGTTTAGTTTGGGTCGTCCACGGGGGCGGAGGGTGCTTTCCAAGCCTAAGCGGGTGACCGTTTTCGCAGACCATGACTCATCTCCCAAGGTACAACCACGTATGACACTTCGGCGAATCGCCGTCAATTCTAGTTCACTTTGGGGCTCATTCACAGAGTCGATCCAATTGGGACTCCGACGCACTGGCCAAGGTGACAGGATTTGCTTTTCCTGGGGGGTTCCCTGAGCCCAACGCCACAGACTGCTCCACCGCCAATCCTGAGCCTGTGCCACCAAATTCGCACGCAGTGCGTTGCGTTCGATGTACCGGCAGACCGTGAGGAAATGCTGGTCGTCTTGAATGAGGAACGACTTGAACCGCCCCTGATAGACGTGACCCTGACCGGCTGAATTCCGGTGCGCATGCCAACGCTGCGTGTGGGTGAGCGTCAACCATCCCGGCCCAAGCGGCTAGTCCTTCGTTGGCGGTTTCTTTTTTGAAGGCTTTTCAGTAGAAGGTGCTGGGGCAGCAGGCTTCGACTCAGCCGAAGGTTTCGAATCGGAAGATGCTCCTGAGTCCTTGGATTTTGCTTCCGATTCCGCACCCTTTTTGTAGGAATCCGTGCGATAGTCGGTTTGGTAAAACCCAGAGCCTTTGAAAACAATCGCCGCACCAGTACCAAATTGCCGTACGAGTTTATGTTTACCACAAGCAGGGCATTTTTTTATGGGATCATCCGTGATCTTTTGGAAGATCTCTGTTTTCTCCCCGCAGTTCCCACATTCGTAATCGTAAGTCGGCATCGCCACACCTCCTAATTCGTAGTTGAGTTGCCTGTCGAAACGACTACTTGGGCAGGACGAATAACGCGATCAAATAGAAGAAATCCTGGGCGGAATTCTTGAACAATCTGATTGGCGGGAACCTCTTCGCTGACAACCGTTTGCACAGCTTGATGCAATTTCGGATCAAACTTCTGTCCGACAGCCTCGATCGGGTGACAACCGTATTGCGTCAGGATGCCGGTCAATTGGTTGGCCACCATCCGCACGCCTTCCAGCAAACTGCCTTGACTGGTCTCCGCGTTGGCGGACTCCAGGGCTCGGTTCAAATTGTCGACGGCATCCAACAGTTCGGACATCATCGGCAACGCCGAGTACTTGATCTGCTCTTCTGTTTCGCGTCGAGTACGTCGGCGGAAGTTATCCAAGTCGGCCTGAAAACGAAGTGCTTTGGTTTCCGATTCCTTCAGTTGCTGACGAAGGATCTCAACGAGTTTTTCGGGCGAATCGGCACCAGAAGCAATTTGAGTCGAATCGCCAAAAGCGCTATCGATCGGGTTTTGAGAATCAGTGTTTTCGGTCATTTGTCTTTGTTTGTTTAAGTCGTTTGACATCAAAAGTTTACTGGATTCAGTCCTGAAAATTTCGTTTCAAATGAATCAACGCCGCGGTCGTAGCGTCGTGCTCAAGATGTCGATTTTTCGGCGGGCGTCGAGAAGTACTCTTTAAGCCGCTCCAGAAAATTTTTCCGTTGAGGCAAGACCTCCACATTCTCCACTTCGGCCAATTCGCGCAGGATTTTTTCCTGTTTGGCAGACATCTTTTTTGGTGTTTCGATAAACGTTTGGACGAGCAGATCGCCGACACGACCATTCTGCGGGTCTTTGACTCCCATCCCCGTCAACTTGAAGACTTCCCCAGATTGGGTGCCTCGATGAATCGTCAATGGGCGTGGTCCATCAAGAGTCGGAACGTCGATTTCGGCCCCTAGTGCGGCTTGGGTATAGGCGATCGGTAGTTGTACGATCAGGTTTCGTCCGTCGCGATGGAAAATCTTATGCCGTTTCACACTGACGAAACAGTACAAATCCCCTGCCGGTCCGTTATCGGGGCCCGGTTCGCCCTCGCCGGAAATTCGCACTCTCATTCCATCATCAACGCCGGCCGGAAAATCGACCTTTAGTTCAAGATCGCGCTTTTGATGGCCTTGGCCTCGACAGTCAACGCAAGGATCCGTAATACGTGACCCTGCGCCGCGACAGACAGGACAAGTGGTTTGTACGCTGAGTATGCCGGCGGACTGAACGATTTGGCCACGGCCACCGCATTGAGAACAGCGCTGCGGTTGACTGCCGGGCTTGCTGCCGGAGGCGTTACAGGTCGAACAAGCAACATTGCGAGAGAATTTGACCTCCCGAGTCGCACCACGCGCAGCCTCTTCCAACGTCAGCGTTACGTCAACTCTCAAATCGTTGCCACGACGTTGCCGTCGACCGCCGCCACCCCGTCCGCCGAAAAAGTCGCCAAAAACGCCACCGCCGAAAATATCACCAAACGCCGCGAAGATATCTTCAGCTGATCCGAATTGAGTCTGCTGTCCATCGACACCGGCATGCCCAAACCGATCATATCGTGAACGTTTTTCGGGATCGCTTAAGACCTCATACGCCTCCGCTGCTTCTTTGAATTTCCGGCTGGCGTCATCGTCTCCCGGATTGCTATCTGGGTGATACATCACTGCCAACTTCCGGTAGGCTTTCGAAATATCGCGATCGGTGGAGTCTTTGGCAACTCCCAAGACTTCGTAATAGTCGCGTTTGGCCATCCGAAAATACTCTCAAACAACAAAGTCGATACAAAAAAGGGCCACCGTTCGCTTCCTGCCGGTGACCCATTAATCTCAAGCGAATGAGCTGTGCCCACTGTAGAATTCTAGGATACAACCCCTTCAGGCAATCGATTCTTCTTGGCGTTCTCGTCCAAATTCGAAATCATCGCATCGGTTGTCAGCAAAAGTCCAGCAATGCTGGCTGCGTTAACCAATGCCGTGCGAACGACTTTCACGGGATCGATTACGCCTGCCTTGTACATGTCAACGTATTCGCCCGTGTGGGCGTTGTAGCCAACATTAATCGGTTTTTCGGAAACGATGTCGACGACCACAGCGCCATCGACCCCACCGTTATCGGCAATCTGCCGAATCGGAGACGACAGTGCATTCAGCACGATGTCGACGCCAATTTTTTCGTCGCCTTTCGCGGAACTGCGAACTTTCTCGACGACTTCCCGACAGCGCAACAAGGCCACACCACCACCTGGCAAAATGCCTTCTTCAACGGCAGCACGAGTCGCATGCAAAGCGTCTTCGACCCGAGCTTTCTTTTGCTTCATGTCCGATTCGGTTTCCGCACCGACGCTGATCACTGCCACACCGCCAGTGAGTTTCGCCAATCGTTCCTGCAGTTTTTCCTTGTCGTAATCGCTATCCGTTTGACCGATTTGTTTACGGATTTGATCGATTCGCGATTCGACGTCTTTCCGCGAACCCGCTCCTTCGACAATCGTCGTATTGTTTTTGTCGACAGTGATCTTCTTGGCTCGGCCCAATTGACTGGTCGTAATATTCTCGAGTTGAATGCCCAGTTCCTCGCTGATCAACGTACCGCCTGTCAAAACAGCCATGTCACCAAGCATTGCCTTGCGGCGATCACCGAACCCTGGAGCCTTAACGGCACAAACGTTCAATGTACCGCGGAGTTTGTTGACCACGAGCAAGGTCAAAGCTTCCGCGTCAACTTCTTCTGCAACAATCAACAAGGCTTTGCCAGTTTTGCTGACCTTTTCCAAAATCGGAACGAGATCGCGAATGTTGCTGATTTTCTTTTCATATAACAGAATGAAGGCGTCTTCGAATTCGCAATTCATCAGGGCAGGGTTGTTTATGAAGTACGGCGAAATGAAGCCTTTGTCGAATTGCATCCCGTCGACGTATTCCACGGTTGTTTCCCGCGACTTTCCTTCTTCTACTGTGATCACACCATCCTGGCCAACACGGTGAAGAGCTTCGGCCAACAGTTCACCAATGACATGATCATTGTTAGCACTAATCGCACCAACACTGGCCACTTCTTCCTTCTTCGAAACTTTTTTGCTCATTTCGATCAGGCGGGCTTCTGCTGCGGCAACTGCCTTTTCGATCCCGCGACGCACGGCGGTTGGATTGCTGCCGGCGACAATGTTTCGCAAACCTTCTTTGAAGATCGCACGAGCCAAGACCGTAGCTGTGGTCGTGCCGTCACCGGCCAAGTCCGATGTCTTTTGAGCGACCTCAACGACCAACTTTGCGCCCATGTTTTCGAATCGGTCTTCCAATTCGATTTCTTTGGCCACAGTCACACCGTCCTTGGTTACGGTAGGTCCACCAAAGGACTTGGAAATTATTACGTTTCGGCCGGTGGGGCCCATCGTGATGGCAACCGCATTGGCCAATTTATCGATACCAGCGATCATTCGCGCTCGGGCGTGATCTTCAAACATCAGTTGTTTTGCCACAGGTTTATCCTCTGCAGGTTTAAATTATTGATTGAATTGTCAAACGGATTTTTTCGGCCTCCGCCGAGCTTCAGCGGAAGCCGTAAAAAGTGGGCGAATCAAATCGCTCCTTAAACAACTTTGGCCAGAATGTCCGACTCGCGAAGGATCTTGATTTCCTCACCGTCAACTTCGATTTCTGTGCCGCCGTATTTGCCGAAGATGACTTCGTCGCCTACCGCTACTGACAATTGGCCGCGTTGACCATTGTCGAGCAATTTTCCTGGACCAACTGCAACGACTTTACCGCGTTGTGGTTTTTCTTTTGCATTGTCTGGAAGGACGATGCCCCCAGCGGTCACCTCTTCTGCTGCCGATGGTTCAACAACGACACGGTCATCGAGAGGACGAATTTTGATCTTTGCCATTAGAGTATTCCTTTAACTATGAATTTGGTTTTTGGTTGATTGAATTTTTCGAGGATAGCGAGTCGGCAAACTACATCATTCCCATGCCGCCCATGCCGCCCATGCCGCCCATGCCGCCCATGCCCATATCACCGCCCATGCCGTGGTCGTGATGGTGGTCGCCGCCGCCGGCTTCCTCTTCGGTCTTTGGAATGTCAGTGATCAGCGATTCGGTTGTGAGCAACAGGCATGCGACGCTCGCTGCATTTTGCAACGCAGTTTTGACGACCTTCGCAGGGTCGATGACGCCATCATTTACAAGGTCTGTGTATTCGCCGGTGTCCGCGTTGAAGCCATCGGTTTTGCCCTTCATTTGGCGAACTCGATTCACGACTACCGAACCTTCGTAGCCAGCGTTTTCCGCAATGCTACGCAACGGATATTCCAGCACCTTACGGATGATGCGAACGCCTGCTTCTTCGTCGCCGATCAATCCAGTCAGTTTGTCCAAAGCCTTTTCCGCGCGAATCAAGGCAACGCCGCCACCAGCGACAATTCCTTCGGCCAATGCCGCTGCGGTCGCGCTCTTCGCGTCTTCCAACAGGTCCTTACGTTCCTTCATTTCCGTTTCGGTAGCAGCACCCACGTTGATTTGAGCAACTCCGCCAGCCAATTTCGCCAAGCGTTCTTGCAGTTTTTCGCGATCATAATCCGAGTCCGTGTTTTCGATTTCGCGACGGATTTGAACTACGCGGCTTTCGATGTCTTCCTTTTTGCCAGCGCCACCAATCATGATGGTTTCTTCGCTGGTGATGCGAATTTTCTTCGCTCGGCCCAAATCAGAGAGCTGAACGCTTTCCAGTTCGATTCCACGATCTTTCAAAATTGGAGTCGCACCCGTCAAAATCGCAATGTCCCCCAGGATCGCCTTGCGACGGTCGCCGTAACCCGGAGCCTTCACCGCTGCAACCTGAAGAATGCCGCGCATCTTATTGACCACCAAAGTCGCCAGTGCTTCGCCGTCAACGTCTTCGGCGATGATCAGCAGTTGCTTCTTAGCCTTGCTGACTGCCTCGAGCAACGGAATCAAAGCCTTGTTCGAGGAAATCTTTTCTTCGTAGACAAGGATATGGCAATTGTCCATTTCCACTGAGACATCGTCTTGATTCGTCACGAAGTGCGGTGACAGGAAGCCACGATCGAATTGCATGCCTTCGACAACGTCGACGGTTGTTTCACTTCCGCGGCCTTCTTCCACCGTGATGACGCCATCTTTGCCAACTTTCAAAAATGCGTCGGCAAGCACCGCACCGATCGTCGGGTCGTTATTACCCGCGATGGTCGCGACTTGTTGGATCTCTTTTTTATTTTTCGCGTCGATTGGTTTAGCTTGTTTGGTGACTTCGTCGCAGATGGCGGTAACAGCTTTGGCAATTCCGCGCGACAAGGCCATCGGATCGAACCCTGCGGCAATCATTTTCAGGCCTTCGCGAAAGATCGCTTCCGCGAGAACCGTCGCGGTGGTCGTTCCATCACCAGCGACATCATTGGTCTTACTGGCCGCTTCTTTCACAAGCTGGACACCGAGGTTCTCGTAAGGGTCGTCGAGTTCAACATCTTCTGCGACTGTCACACCGTCTTTGGTGATTTTTGGAGAGCCCCAGCCCTTGTCCAGAATTGCATTTCGGCCGCGAGGGCCAAGTGTGCTGCGAACCGCCCGAGCCAACTTTGAAACCCCGGCCAAAAGCGGCTTTCGCGCCGCATCGTCAAACACCATTTGTTTTGCCACTGGAATCCTCCAATTTCGTTCTACTATTGAGAAAAGCCCAAAAAAGGGCCGGTAATGAACGCGATCAAACGAACCATCCCCTGACAAATCGTCATTGGAATCGGTTGTATCGCTTTCCTAATGCAACCACCGTGCCAAGGAGTGAACGGAAGTTGACTGCCGAATTTTTAAGGGTTTTGAATTGGCTGCAAGGGTGCGCAAAAATGGTCAGCAACTTTGCTGACAAAAAGGCACAACAGGCGTACGTTGGACAAAGCCCAGTTTCCATTCATTTTCCCAAGAGAATCGTTTGACCTTGCGTGCCGACGGACATTCTAGATTCTTTCAGGACTTCTCGCATGGGATGTTCTGCTTCGGCTCGAATCAATGGGTTGGTGTGATTCAGATGGATGAAAAATATCTTTTGTCGGTCTTTTTGGGGTAAGCGGGAAAATCGTTTGACCGAATGCTGAATGGTTGGATGTGGGATCGTCGACATGTCGCGGCCAGGCAATTCACCTTCCGCCAAAAAGGTCCCATCTAAAAACGCGTAGTCGACCGACTTAATCACTTCTTCGATCGACCGATCCCAATCTTCCCAGCGGTCAATATCGGGCAAAAACAAAACTTTCTTTTCCGAGCCTTCAACAATGAACGCAACCGTTTCAGAATACTCGCCACGGTGCGGCACGACGATCGGCGTCAAAGTGATTCGCTCATTTAGCCGAACTGCCTGATCGGCATCAAGCGGTTTTAATTCAATGTTTTTCAGCTCGACCAACTGATTCCACGGACCGTTGGTCTTAAGAAATTTTCCCATTCGAGGCATGACGCGTACGGGAATTCCCTGAGTCCCCATGACCTCACGCCCCAGATGAATCAATCCGGCGTAATGGCCAATATGGGCATGTGTGATGAAAAGTTCATCTAGTCGATTGGGCGATATCCATGTCAGCTCCTCTAGCAAACGAAGCTGCTCTTTGAAGTCTGGAGTACATTCGAGCATAAATCGCTCTTTTGAAATTGGATCGACGATCGCAAGACAACAAGCGAACCGATGCCGACTCGGATCCTCCCAGGCATCTCGACAGCATTCTTTTTGGCAGCCGGCCTGAGGATACCCCGCATCCTGGGCAATCCCGAGCAAAACCGCAAAAGGTTGATCTGGGACCTGCTGTTTGATTGTTTGCTCTGGCGGTGACGCCAGTTGGTTGGCCTCTGATGGCTTTGATAATTGCGCGATCGCACGATTAAAGTCAGATGCCCCGGCCACAAAACAGATCACGAAACACAAGCAACAAACGTGTTTCCAAATGATTAATGGTACCCATTGGACCGAAACGCGACGCACTATTTGCGGCATATTAGCTTGCTCCTGCTCAAATCTACCATTGGATCATAACATCTCGTCCCTGATCCAAAAGCGGTGGAGCATTCTCCAGTTCTCAATGGATTCAATACCTAGCATCAGCCATCAGTTGAGAGTGAACGATGCATTTTCTTAAGACAAAAGGTGCCAACCCTGTTTCCCAAAAACGCCAGTTCAAATTTGCCCGTCTTACGAAAATTCACGTCGTAAGTCTCCGCCTTGAACTTTTACTTGAAGCGAGTCATATTAGGCCGATTCCGCCCAACAACTCGCGGTCCCCAACAACTCGCGGTCATTGTAAAAGCCGACCTTTTAACGTCGAGGAATTAATGTCTTGGAATCCCCAACAAAATCCTTACCAGCCAAGTTCGCCGTTTTCCCAACCTGGGGGACCGTCGCTGCAATCCTCACGAGACAAACTAAAGGGACCTGGGATTGGTTTGCTGGTAGTCGGGGGCTTGGGGCTGGTGGGAATGGGGATCTACTTGGTTTTGACCATCGTAGGGATGTTCATTCAGCCGGAGGTAATGGCCGAAGGCAACAAACTGCAAGGACCAGAACGTATTGGCTACTTTGCCGGAGTCTACGGATTTTTGATTGCCCTATTTCTCAACGTAGCCTTCCAGATCATTGTCATCGTAGGTGGCTACAAGATGATTCGCGGAACGTCCCGCGGCCTGTGTTTGACCGCCTGCATCGTCAGCATCATTCCTTGTACTTCAGGTTGCTGCATTTTTGGGATTCCGTTTGGAATCTGGGGATTGGTTGTGCTGTCCGACGAAAACGTCAAACGCAGTTTCCGGTAGAGCTCAATGAAGCTCTTTCCACTCTAAAGCCTTGAAGTTCTTCAATGCACATCAAAGTAAACCCCCCAGCACAGTTACGAATTGCATGAATTTATTTCTTTCCCGCTGAAGGTGAGGGCGATTCGTTTCGTTTGATTTCCAGATCCCAGGCGGTCAGCCAGAACTTGCCGGCCCGTTTCATTTGAAAATCTTGCAGCAATTTTTTCTGCATGTCTGGCAAATGGCCGGCTCCGTAAAAAATCGCCAATTCGTCATGTCCCTTTTTCAACTCGCCGCGGAGAACTTCCATAACTTTAGAATTGCGGTGGTTAATGATCGTCGAACCATCTTTGCCATTAAAAATCGTCATGCCACCTTCCATGTCTTGCATTTGTTCGGCCATTGTACGGCGGAGGCTTTTGGTGGGGTCCTTGGAAAACATGGACAGAGCCAATCCCATTTCTGCGGCTTGACCTTTGTTTTGCATTGCCATGCTCGAACCCAGGGAGTTGATCAGCATCCGACCGACGCTCTCTTCGTTCTTTTTCATACTCTCGAAAAATTCTTCCGGCGACATATCGGCATGCACCAACGATGAAGCCGTGTAATCGATGTGGTCCAATTGGAATTCCAAGGCCAGCATTGATTTCATACCCAATTGGAGCGCAGCAATCGGATTCACACCTTCGCCTTCGTCCATCGCTGCACGACCGCCTTTGGGAATCCGCGTCCCCTCTGGTGCAACCAACTCGTACAAGGTCGCATCATAATGCTGGAATTGCTCGTTGAGGGCTTGGTAGTATTCGCGTTCCCCAACGTGAACTACCCCGATCAAGTCCACGAGGAACTTCTTGCCCGCCGCATCAACGCCTTCGTAACGGGTAATCGAAGTCTCCAGAGCCACCGGACGTTTGCGAGCGTCACGACGAATCCGCATAAACTCCAGGAACTCGTTATTGGTGCCGGAGGCTTTTTTGGCAGCCTTGACTGGCTTGTCCACCGGAGTGGATTGGGGGTCTTGTGCCGAAGAACCGCTTGAAATCAAGGAATAAACCAAAGCAAAGAAGATTCCGAAAACGTCACGACAGGTCAAGCTCACTAGAATATCCCTTTCGGATGATCAGAGGGGCAGTACTTCGCGTCAAATTATAGAAAAGTCGTCGATCTCGAGCAACAAGGTCGACATGTCGTGGACTTCTGCGCAACAAAAAGCAATTGCTGCGGCTAACAATCGTCTTGCGACGAAATTCAAATCACAGCAGGCGCAAAAAAGTGATTTGTGTTCTTTTCTGCCAAGAAAACCGAGATCGGTCGACGGCTTAACGCATAGGCGAAATCTGGGCCAAAAATGTTTTTCGAGTCGCAAGAAAAGGAAGCCTGCGCCGCGTCCCAAACATTTGAAGAGGTAACTTCCATCGGGAACGCATAGGTTTGATCGTTATCCCGCACATAATGAAAGTTTCGATTCAAGATAAACCCAACTTTCGTGTCTGGAGAAAGATTGGGAATTCGATGGCGAGCCTTGATCTTCAAACGATTCGTCTCGTCGCCGTTAAACCAGCTATAGTCAGCCATCGGAACATTGTCAGTTCCTTCGCGAGCGTCAAAGCCTGAATTATGACTTTTGATCTTTACCACTGAGGTCGGAGTGTGGATTGTCCGCTGAATACTCCAACGAGCCAAACGGCTCGACACGAGACTCTTCACCATGCAACTGCCGTGTTCGACCCCGTTTTTGGTGGTTCTTTTGACGTAGTACCGCAAATAAATCGTCTTGTAACCCCGCGTGATAGGGAGCGGCAATCCGAAAATTCTGACGTCGCGACAGTTAGCAAAGATCAAGCTAATGTAGGCCGAGTCATGATGGAAATCCAACTCAAGGCCTGCGGGAACATACGGCTCCAATTTCACAGGGTCGATTTGAAAATTCAGCGCCACCATCTCGGTCCAGAAGGCGCGCAGTACAACTTTTTTATCACTCACAACCAACTCCCAAAACGATTGCTGTATGGAACTGCCCCTTCCATCCGCCTAGGATTCGGAGATTTGCTCCAAACACACTGGGCTAGCGTCGTTTTTCCGGAGTGTCATCATACCTCAAAATCAGAAGAAATATGAAGCCAACTTAACGAAAAAAAGCCCGGATAATATCCGAGCTTTTGTAATTGTAGAGTTCGAGCAATCGCTTTAGCGAATCCGACGTGCCTCAAGAGCACGTTTGCTCGGCAATTTCACTTCCCAAGCCAATCCAAGCATTTGCATCGTACGTATAACCACCCAACTCATGTCGAATTGGTACCACAGCAATCCGTGACGCGCAGATGACGGAAATGCATGGTGATTGTTATGCCATCCCTCGCCCATACTCAAAATTGCACAAACTACGTTGTTGGTGGAATGGTCTCCTGAGCGAAAATGTCGTTTTCCGAACACGTGGCAAACAGAATTGATCGACCAAGTCACATGATGCGTCAAGAAAATTCGAACCAACCCCCCCCAAAGGAAGCCCAACAGAGCGCCGATCCAAGGATTTCGGACTCCAATGAAGTATTCGATCATGAAGCCCGCGACAGCTGGCAACATCAAGGAAATCAGCACAAACAAATAGTAGTTGCGGTCAATCCACTGCAGCAATCGGTCCTTCGAAAGATCCGGAATATATTTTTCCATGTCCGGCTTGGACCAATAGCCACTGAACAACCAGCCGATTTGCCCGTGCCACAAGCCTTTGATCAGCCCCTTAATTCCAGGACCATCCAAATTCGGCGAATGCGGGTCGCCGTCTTGGTCACTATGGCCATGATGCCTTCGGTGGACGGCACACCATACCAACGGGGCGCCTTCCACACTGAGAGAGCCCATCATCATCAGGCCAGCTTTGATCCAACGATAGGTTTCAAATGACTTGTGAGACATCAGCCGATGAAATCCAACGGTGATTCCCAAGGTCGTCAAAGCCCAACCGGCAATTACCATCGCCAAGTACTGCCAACCCATGAAACCGAATTGCCATGATATGATGGTCGCGACCAAGAATCCAACAAACGGCACAATGACTGCTATCATCATTGCAATTTTTTGCCCGCGGCTGGCCTCTGGGGGCTGCTCATGATCCGCGTGAATGTGGTCTGAATGATCGTGGTGAGAATGATCGTGTAAAGCGAATTCGATGTTAGCCGGCGCTGAAGTTGCCCGGGCTGCTGCTGTATTTGAATCGTTAAACTCTGTCATTAAGTCCATTCCATTTGAAAAGTATCTGTCAACGCGAAGAGATTTTACCGGGCGACTCCCTTGTCGACCATCTC
>WBZS01001156.1_pt1 | contig 23051 bp, 23 predicted proteins | sample 5204201 | NCBI WGS metagenome assembly WBZS01 (sample SAMN12344357, study PRJNA552823) | activated sludge metagenome | biome: Activated sludge suspended growth; feature: Nitrification reactor; material: Wastewater; isolation source: activated sludge from nitrification reactor of wastewater... | reverse complement strand
TGGGCGGAGGCGTGAGGGGTGCAGGAGCCGACCGGAGGCGCCGTCATCGAGAGCCCACGAGTACCAATCCCGTCGCGAGCCAGAACCAAGAGCCGGGTTGGACGCTATTTCAGCAGCCTGCTAACATCAAGATCTTCAATAGCCTAGAGCTTTACGATGGAGGGAGATTCCTTCTCAGCGCAGACGAGGGAAATGTGCTCGTCTCTCTTGTGTACCGGGTTGCGAGAGTTTGCGAGCGGGGCGCGGGCCAGACTAAAAAAATGAATGTCTACTTTCTTGCCAACCCTGATTTCACCACCGAACCGATGTGGAGCATTGAGGAATGAGCACCAACCCGCTTCTTGATGCGCTTAAGGCCCTCTCGTCCACGAGGGGCACGCTCTCCAGTGGCTCAGATGAGGTGTTTGGCGACACCATCTAACCGCATCCGGAGCGGTATGGCCGCACCCTTCGCCCCCCCTCCGATCAGAGGGGCAGGGCACGGCCTCGACCGTCAGGTGAATACGATCTCAGCCCAGACTGGGCAAACCGCGCGCCGACACCTGCCGCCTTCGCAGAAGGCCAGAAATGCAAAATATCAGGATGATGGCAGATTGGCGCGCCCGGCAGGATTCGAACCTGCGACCACCCGCTTAGAAGGCGGGTGCTCTATCCGACTGAGCTACGGGCGCCCGATCCGGCTCGCGCGGACGCTTCGCGCGCGGCGATCGCTACACGGTTTGCCGACCGGCGTCAAAAAATCGCCACCCTGAGGCGCCGAGAACGTGCGAGGGGCGCCGTTCAGTGCGTCCAGGTGCCGAGCCGGCCGAAGCGGAAATTATCAGCATACGACTTGCGGATCGCCTTGCGCGGCTTGGGCTCGCTCAAGGTATAGGCGATGCCGTTGCGCTCGGCGTAGGCGATGGCCTCGTCACGGCTGTCGAAGGTCAACTTGACCTGGGTGGAGGTGTCGGTGGTGCTGGTCCAGCCCATCAGCGGTTCGGGGCGGCGCGGCGCCGCCGGCTCGTTCTCCAGCACCCACTCCTTGGTACCGCCGCTGCCGGATTGCATCGCGGTCTTGGCCGGCCTGTAGATGCGCGCAACCATGGAACGTAGCCTCCTGGAGGTGTGGCGAACAGCCCGCGGCGCGGGCGCGGCGCCGCCGGTCGCCCTCTTCTAGCGCAATTCGCCGGCCGGCGCGCGGCTCTACATTCGTCTAAGGTCAGGTTTCCGTAGGCCCCAAGGCAGCCGGCGGGGTTGGGACAGCGCGCCCAGCGCCGGCCCATCACGCCTTGAGGAGTGCCCCCCTCACGTACTGCCCTCGTGAACGTTGAGCCCCGTCACGCCGCGCTCGTCGATGGCCACCGTCTTGACCAGGGCGTGCACGTGATCCCCCGCATCCAGGCCCAATTCGTCGATGGCGAGCCGCGTCGCGTAGGCGAACAGCAGATCGCCCCCGACCAGCTCGATCGTGACCAGCGCGAACGGCCCGTCGTCGGTCTCCACCCGCACCACGCTGCCGTGCAGGGCGCTGCGCACCGAGACGTTGCTCGGCCGCTGCACCGCGAGCGTGACGTTGGTGGCGCGAATGGCGACGCGCACCGGCTGCGCCGCGTCGGCGATGCGCCACGGCAGCACGATCTCACCCGCCGGATGTGCCAGCACGGTGACGCCATAGGACGGGTCCTCCCGCGCCACGCGGCCGGTGATCATGGACACGGCATTGAAGCGATCGGCCCCGCGGCCGAGCGCGGTGGGCGACAGCGTCTCGGCCGGCGTGCCGACGGCGACGACGCGGCCCTCGGCGAGACGCACGACGCGGGAGGCGAGGCGCGCCACCTCCTCCACCGCGTGGCTGACATAGACGATGGGGATGCCGAAGGCATCGCGCAGATGCTCGATGAAGGGCAGGATCTCGAGCTTGCGGTTGGCATCAAGCGAGGCCAAGGGCTCGTCCATCAGCAGCAGGCGCGGCGACACCAGCAGCGCCCGGCCAATGCCGACCCGCTGGCGCTCGCCGCCCGACAGCGTCGCCGGGGCGCGCTCGAGCAGATGGCCGATGCCGAGCGCCTCGGTCACGGCGCCGAGCGTCACGCGGCGCTCGGCCGGCGGCGTGTACGCCTGCCCGTAGAGCAGATTGCGCCGGACGGAGAGATGCGGCAGCAGCTGCGCGTCCTGAAACACCATGCCGATGCGCCGCTTGTGCGCCGGCACGCGGATGCCGCGCTCGGTGTCGAGCAGCACGCTGTCACCGATCACGACGCGGCCATGGTCCGGCTGGCGCAGGCCGGCGATGACATCGATCAGCGTCGACTTGCCCGATCCGGAGGGGCCGAACAGCGCCGTCACGCCGGCCGAGCTGTCGAACGCCGCAGCGAGCCGGAAGCGGCCCTGCGTCAGCTGGCAATCGACCGCGATCGCGGCGGCGCGCGTCATTGCAGCCGGGCTCCGGCCAGGCGCCAGTGCCGCGCCAGCCATTCGGACGCGACGAGGGCCGCCATGGAGATCACCACCGCGACCAGCGAGAGCTTCAGGGCCGCCGCATCGCCACCCGGCGTCTGCGTCAGGCTGTAGATGGCGGCGGGAATGGTTTGCGTTTCACCCGGGATGTTGGACACGAAGGTGATGGTGGCGCCGAATTCGCCCAGCGCCTTGGCGAAGCTCAAGACGGCGCCGGCGATGATGCCGGGCAAGGCCAGCGGCAGCGTGACGGTGGCGAACACCCAGCCGGGCGAAGCGCCGAGCGTCGCCGCCGCCTTCTCCAGGCGCGGATCGATCCCCTCCAGCGCCAGACGGATGGCGCGCACCATCAGCGGCAGGCCCATCACCGCCGCCGCCAGCGCGGCGCCGGTCCAGCGGAACGACAGCACAAGCCCGAAGGTATCGTGGAGGAACTGCCCCACCGGCCCGCGCCGGCCGAACAGCACCAGCAGCGCGTATCCCGTCACCACCGGCGGCAGCACCAAAGGCAGATGCACGAGGCCGTCGAGCACGGTGTGGCCCCAGAAGCGGTGGCGCGCCAGCAGGTAGGCCAGCCCGAGCCCCAGGGGCAGGCTGAGCAGCGTCGCCACGCCTGCGACCTTCAGCGACAGCTTGATCGCCGTCAGTTCCTCCGGACCCAGTCCGAACATGCCCTAACCCGCATTCCCTGAGCGCTGCGCCCCGACGGGCTCGATCCTCGACAGCAACGTTATATTTGTATAATTATAACGACAACAGCCGGGCGAGGGCAGACCAATGTCGGATCGCGCGTATTTATCATGATGGTGGACAGGGTTGGGCGAGGGTGCGACCCGCCGCCTTGACTTTGAGCAATGGACGGCAGGGCGTGTCATCGCAACATTCGCCCCGCCGGACGGCCAGCCAACACCGGCATCCGAAGGTCGTCAGACGGTGACTGCCGACTTGCCGCCGACGACTGGCATGAATGGACTGGCACAAATGTCCCGTTGCTTCCGAGACCGGCGCGCTCCAGCATGCCGGCGCGATCCCTGGGCCGGGGCACGTGCACCGGCTTCCGACCCCACGAGGCACAGATGACCGAGACAGCGCCGTCCCGCATCAGCCATCTGGCCGCCGTGGTCTATCGCGGCTCCACCGACATCGATGGCCTGATGGGCACCTTCCTCGCCGAGCTGGCGGCCAGCCACAAGCGCGCGGGCGGCGTGGTGCAGGTCGCCATTCCCGGTCGGGTCTGCGGTCCGAACGCCCCCATGCTGCTGCGTGACGTGGCCTCGGGCGAGGTGCTGACCATCTCGCAGGATCTGGGCTGCGGCGCGCAGAGCTGCCGCCTCGACTCGGCCGCGCTCGCCGAGGCCGCCATGCGCGTGCGCCACGCCATCGAGGACACGACCGTCGACCTCGTGGTGGTATCGAAGTTCGGCAAGGAAGAGGCCGGTGGACGAGGCCTGCGCGATGAACTGGCGATGGCCGCCGCCAGCGGTCGTCCGGTGCTGACGACGCTTCGCCGCAATCTCGCCGACGACTGGCTGGCCTTTACCGGCGATCCCGCCACCATCCTGGAGCCCAACATCGCCGCCTTGCGCGCCTGGTGGGCCTCCGTCTCACTCGAGACCGCGCGCGCGGCGTAACCCCCGCGCCGACGCCCGTCCGACTCTAATCTGCCGGCCCGCGATAGCGCGCCATGAAGGCGCGGTCGATGCGATCCTTCCAGCGCCACACCCAGCCGCCGCCGACGGCCCAGCGCCCCCGCATGGCGATGGCCTCACGATCGCCCAGGGCCAGGATGCCCAGGAACTGCCGCTGCGGCGTGAACGGCAGCGTCGCCAGCCCGCGCGCGCGGCGACGCAGGTTGTCGGCCAGCGGCGGCCCCTGGCGCACCGCGAAGACCCCCGCCTTGGGCCGCGGATCGGCGTGTACCGTGGCACAGTCGCCGGCAGCGAAGATGTCGTCGTCGTCCTCCAGCTGCAGCGTCGGGCGCACCGAGAGGAAGCCGCCCGCGAGCGTCGGCAGACCACTCGCAGCCAGCCACGACGCGGCAATGGCGCCGGTCGTCAGCAGCACCGCATCCGCCGCGACGACACGGCCGTCCGCGAGACGGCAGCCGTGCTCGCCGACCTCCACCAGCGGCGCGTGCTCGATCAGCGTCACCCCGCGCGTCGCCAAGGCCCGCCGCGCCAGCCGGCGGGCGGCCGCGTTGCCGGACGGCAGCAACGCGCCTCCAGCCACCAGCGTGAATGAAAACGCCGCGGCATCGCGCCCTGCCGCCGGGGCCCGCGCGCGCAGGCGATGCGCCGCGGCCAGCACGATCTCGACGCCTGCCACGCCGCCGCCCGCGACCACGAAGCGGCGCGGCCCCTCGCCAGCCAGCGCCCGCGCCTCGGTCTCGCGCCAGCGCGCGGCGAAGGTCGAGACCGGCTTGACGGCGACAGCCCGCCGCGCGGTATCGCGAATGCCCGACTGATCCGGCGCGATGCCGATGTCGAGCGACAGCACATCGTAGGACACGCTGCCGCCATCGGCGAGCCGCACGCAGCGCGCGGCGCGGTCGATGCCGATGGCGGCGCCGAGCACCAGTCGCGCGCGCGCGGCGCGCGCCAGCGGCCGCAGATCGATATGGATGTCATCATAGGTATAGTGACCGGCGATGAAGCCCGGCAGCATGCCGGAATACGGCGTCGCGACGTCCGGCGTGATGAGCGTCAGCCGGACGCCCGGCTCCGGCGCAAGGCCGAAGCGGCGCAGCACCTCGACGTGGACGTGTCCGCCGCCAACCAGCACCAGCTCCGTCACGGCACCTTGGCCCGGCGCTCCGTCGCCGCGCTGTCGTTGCAGCATCATTTCGCCGCGCCGCAGCCGGGAAACCTCTCGGCCTCCATCCAGGCTGCGAAGGCCGGCGCCACCGCTGCTCCCGTCAGCAAACCCTGCCGCCAATCGGGCGCCGCCGGCCGCCCGACCAGCATCCAGCCCTCGCCGTAGCAATCGGCATTGGCCATGGTCGGCCGCTGCATCAGGGCTTCGTTGATGGCGACGACGACGCCATCGAAGGCGGCGCGCGCCGGCCCGACCCACTTGCCGCTCTCGATGGTGGCGAACGAGCGGCCCTTCTCGAACTCGCGGCCCGGCCGTTTGGGCGTAAAGCCCAGCATCGGCCCCGACAGTGCGGCGGCGACCGGCGTCAGGCCGATGCGCACGTTGCCGTCGTCCTGCGGCGTGTACCAGATGAGGTTCGGCACGTCGTAGAACAGCACGAGCGGGAATGCGCAACCGCGCACCTCGGCGATCGCATCGGTCATCGGGCAACCCTTCGCGTCAAAGCACGTCGCATCAATACGTCAGCACCCGCGTGTCGTCGGCCATGACGCGCTCGATCAGCTGCGCCGCGCCCATCATGCCCGAGCATTCGGCGATGAGATCGGCCGCCGTCATGTCGAACAGGTCCAGGTTGGCGGGGCAGGCCCAGAAGCGGGCGCCATTGGCATGCGCCTGCCGGATCCAGTCTAGCACCGACATCGGGCTGTCCGGCTTGATGCGCAGGCCCGCGGCGACGCCCTGGCGCAGCAGGCGGCCGGCGGTCGCCGTGCACACCACGTCGACCTCGTAGTCCATCGCGGCGGCGGTGGCCGCGTGATAGAACGGCGCGCCCAGCTCCTCCGGGTTGCGCGGGTCGGTATTGACCAGCACGATGACCAGCCGTTTGGCGCTCATGTCTCCTCGCTCGCAACCGGGTCCTGCACCCGGCTGCTCGACGGTGCCTCAACCGCCGCCGCGCCGATGACGGCTGCGAACTGGCCCGCATCGCAGCCGAGAATATCGACCCCGCGCGTTTCGAGGAAGTGCCGCGCGCACGCCTCCGCCTCGCCCAGCGGCACGCCGACCAGCGCCGCCTCGAGGTCGAGCAGCGCGCGCGGCGGCGTCACCAGAACATCGCCGAGCAGCCAGACGCGCTCGATCCTTGGCTTCGCCCCGCCACGCAGGCGCAGATGCGCGGCGATGCGCCCGCCGCCGAGTTGCAGCTCCGCCATGCACGTGCGAGCCGATGATGGCGCTTCGCCGCCGCGCCAGTCGTCGTCACCGGCCACGAAGGCGTCGCGGCCGAATTCATCGGCCAGCATGAGCGCCGCCAGCGTTTCGGCCCTGCCGTCGATCTCGCCGCGCAGCGGCGCCAAGCCGAGCGCGCCCGCGAGGCCCGCCGTCACCGCGTCCTGCACGTCGCGCATCGCCGGCACGCGCCCCAGCAGTTCGCGCAGAGACACGACCCGCGCCGCCAGCGCATCGAGCCCCTTGCGGTCGAGCTTCGCCACCGGCAGCACCAGCGCGGCGGCCATGTCGGCGATGTCGAAATCGATCAGCACCGTACCTTGGAACACCAGCGTTCCGCCGTCCCGGTAGCCGCCGGTGCCCGACACCTTGCGCCCCTCGACCTCGATGTCGTTCCTGGGCCGGAAGCGCGCGTCGAGCCCGAGCCCGGACAGCCCGCGCGCCAGCCCCTCGCACAGCGTCCGCGTCGTCTCGCCGAGGTCGCCGCCCAGATGCGCGCGGCCCGCGATCAGCTCCCAGCCGAGCAGCCCCGGCCCCATGTAGATGGCGCCTCCCCCGGTCATGCGCCGTGCCGTCTCGATGCCGTGCGCCCGGCAGTGCGCGAGGCGCACCTCGCAACTGAGGGACTGATGGCGGCCGATGATGGCGGACGGCGGAAAGTGCTGGAAGCGCAGCATGTCCGGCAAATTGCCGTTGCGGTGCAGCTCGGCCAGGGCGGCCGTCAGCGCGAGATTGGCGCGGGCGCCGCGCCGGCCGCTGTCGGCCACGAGCAACGTCGTGGTCACGGCGACGCCTCCAATTGGGCGCGGATCAGGGCCATGTCGTCGGCTTCCGGCTGGAAGGGATAGCTCGCGATGTTGGACGGCGGGCTGTCGCCATAGGGGCGATCGCAGGCCGACACGTCGGCGCGCGCCTTGCCCGGACAGCCCGAGGTGCGAAACGGAAGGCCCGACGCGACGATCGCCTCGAGCTTCCCCGCCTCGCATCCCAGGTCGCGCAATGCGCCCTCCGCGTCGAAGCGCAGCGCCTCGAACGGATGCGCCGCATACTCCAGCAGATAGCGCGCCAGCTGCAGGCGCCGCCAGCGCGCCCGCGGCGGCGGCGGCAGATGATCCATCAGCGATCCGGCCTCGGGATAGAAGCAGAACAGGTGGCTGTGTCCCCCGACCGCGACGAGACGGCGGCAGATGTCGAGCACGTCACGGTCACTCTCTCCGAGCCCCACCACCAGATGCATGCCGATGCGCTCGCGCCCGAATACGTGCACCGCGTGACCGAACACCTCCCAGTACGTGTCCCAGCTCTGCGGGCCGTCGACGGCGCGACCGCGCGTGCGCGCGAAGACATCCGCGTTGCAGGCGTCGAGCGCCACCGTGAAGATGTCGGCACCGAGCCGCGCGAAGTCCTCCACGTCGGTGCGCGTCAGCGTCGTCGGGTTGCAGAGGATCGAGACCGGAATGCGCGACCGCGGGATGCGCGCCACCCATCTAGCCAGCACCTGCTTGGCAGCGTGATCCGAACGCGGATGCGTGATCATGCTGATGCACATGCGCTCGAACGGCGACGTCTCGCCGGCCTCCGCCACGCGCGCGATGATGTCGTCGAGCGGTGCCGCCGGCCAATCGACACGGATGAAATTGCGATCGGCGTAGTTGCGCGCCGCCTCCCTATGGCGTGCCAGGCCGCAATAGGCACAGTTGGCGCGGCAGCCCTCGGGGTAGGTCAGCAGCAGATTGAGACAGCGCGTGCACGCGCAGCGATGCATGCGGCCCGGCACGAGCCCCAGCGTGATGGCGGCCGCCGTCGACATCTGCACGTAGTCGGGCGAACTCATCAGCGGTGTGGCGCGCCCGACGTTGGGCGTGTAGACGCCGCCGGGCGCCTGCGCGGCTTGCTTGACGGGCCGGCCGTTGCGCGCTTCGGCGGGCACGGGAGCAGGCGCGCGCGGCCCGCCGAGTGGCTCTGTCATCCTGCCGGGCTCGATGCACGCCATCCCGTCTCCCCCTCACACGGCCCCGACGCGCGCATCGGCGCCGCCACGCGATGCCGCGACACCACGAGCATCGACACGGCAGCCGTCGACGCCGCAGCATGCCCCCGAGGCGGTGAGGCGGCGGCCGAGCGCGTGCGCCAGCGGCACAACGCTGTCGGCCGGGTGCGCGATACCGTCGAGCCCGGCGAGCACGGCACAGGCATCCGCGGCGCGCCGCCACAGGCCGGCGGGGCGCGCACACCCGAGCAGCAACTTGCGATCGGCCAGCGTCTCGCGCGCGAGAGCGAACACGCGCGCCGCATCGGCGAGCGCGACGGGACGGAACGTGCCGGGCGTCGCGAACTGCGGCATGACGACGACGAGAATGGCGGCCGCCGTCGGATGCCGCGCGATCATCTCCAGCGCGCGATGCTCGCCGAACAGCTGACCGAAGTGCAAGCCGATGACGACATGCGGCACCACGGCGAGGCCCGCTCCGACGAGCGCCGCCAGCGCGCGCGCGAAGTCGTCCGGCGTCCGGTCCAGGTTGTAGACCTCGCGGATCGTCGCCTCGGCGCCGATGATGTCGAGCATCGCGACATCGATGCCCGCCCCGGCCAGCGCCTCGGCCCGCGCGCGGTCCACGAGCCCGGTGTGCGCCGCGATCTCGAGATGCGGCAGATCGCGCTTCAAGCGCGCGACCGCCGGCAGCACGCGCACGAGCGGCACCTCGTTGGCGCGGTTCGAGCCCCCCGACAGCAGGAAGCCGCGCAAGCCCTGCCGCGCCTGCATGTCGCGCACCAGCCGCTCCAGGTGCGCTCCATCCCGGACCGCAATCATCGGCTCCAGAATGCGGCCCTTGCAGTGCGCGCACTGCAAGGCGCAGGTTGGCCCCGTCACCGAGAAGGCGGGATAGGCGCCGCCCCCTGCGCAGGCACCAACCTCGGAGGCGAGGTCGTCATTCTGGTACTGCGTGAAGCTCGGCAGCGCGGCCAGCAGCCGCCGATCGGCGAAGCGGGCGCCGGTGCGCCACAACTCGGCCGCCAGCGCCGGATCGAGCCCGGCACCGTCGAGCGCCTCGATGCCGGCCAGCAGCGCGCCGAAATCCAGTGTCTCGACGCCGGCGCGCGTCACGACGGCGTCACCTCGTCGATACGCATGCGACGGCCCCAGGCGTCGAAGAACTGGCCCTTGTTGATGTGCAGACGGTCCTTGTCGATGGCCTGCTCCAGCGCCCGCTGCTTGACGCGCGCGGTGACGTTGTCCAGCGGCCCCTTGCCGCCGCCTTCGTCGGCGAAGAACACCGCGCCCTGCCAGTCGTAGCCGGCTCCGGCGAGCAGGATGGTCATCCCCGCCCAGTCGATATCGGTACCGATGACGTGGAAGTACGACGAGCATTGCGGCGTGACGCTCGTCTCCTTGATCTGCACGAGCACGACGAACATCGTGAACTGGCCGAAGCGCGCGTAGGTCTCACGCAGCCACGCGTCGAAATCGGTGAGCGCGGCCTCAGAAGTCGACAAGCGGCGCCTCCGGCACGTAGACGTCGAACAGCGCGTAGAACGGCTCCCCGGTGGCGCTTCTGTACCAGGCCTCGAAGTCGGCGAGGCGCGCCTGCAGCGCGCCGGCATCCTCGCCAGCATGCGCCCCAATCCCGGCGATGCGGTCGAGCACAGGCTTGTGGCGCGCGTCCTCCTCGTCCCAGCCGAACTCGGCCGCGACGGCGTGGCGCTGCGCCACGGCTGCGGCACCCGACGCCAGCTTGCTGCCATGCCCCCCCTTGTCGGCCTCGCAGCGTGCGGCCGCCTCGCACAGCAGGCGCACGAGGCGAACGCGGCGGAACGCGAACACACGCTCGCGCTCCAGGCGAGCGATTTCGCGGGCAGCCTCGGCGCGGTACTCGTTCTCGTGCTTCTGCGCTGCACGCGCGGCAGCCTCGAGGGCATCGAGAGCGGTGGGGGCGATGGTGTCGGCATGTTTCATCGGCGTGCCTCCTTGCTGGAGCGCTGCTTGCTGGAGCGCTGTGGCGTCGACGGCCGCGGCGGACGCGAGGGGGCCGCCTGTGGCGGCGGCCGCGCCGCGTCGGATGGCGCCGTTATCGGACCGGATTGCGGCAAATGTGGCGGAGGAGGATGGGAGTCGAACCCACCTGGGACCGTCTGACGGCCCCACCCGGATTTGAAGTCCGGTCGTCCCACCGGGAACGGGACTCCTCCAAACGCGTGCGACGTGCCGGCGCCGTCCTTCTCGGCATCGGACCCGGCGGCGCTATCACAGGCGGCACTGCCCGGGCTTCCCCCTCCTCTCGGAGCGAACAGGTTGGCCCGATGCGGGTTGATACGCCTCAGATCGCCGCGGCGCATGGTCAGTCCATGCGCGTCGAAGAATTCAAGGATTTGGATCGCAACCTTGCGTCCGTTGTCAAGCTGGTCGCGGAACTGGCTGGCGGTGAAGCCCTTCGGCTCGGCCGCACCGAGCCGCCGCGCGATGCCCCCCATCTCGGACACCGTGTCGTAGAGGAAATAGTGGTCGTGCGCCACCTCCTCGACATCGCCGCGCCGCGCCGCCAGCCGCGACAGGCGGCGCACGATCGCCTCGTCCACATCGAGCTCGCGGCCGATGTCGCGCACGCGCGGCGGGCGAAAGCGGTTGACGTCGGCGATCAGCGGCAGGATGCGCGCCCACAGCCGTTCCTCCTCGGCCGAGAAGCGTACCTCGTGGCCGGGCGCGCGCACCCATGAGCGGTCGAGCACTGAGACGCCGTCCGCCACCAGACGGGCCAGCGCGCGCAAGAACACCGGCGCCGGCAGGCGCGGCGTAACGGCGACCCGCAGCTTCTCGATCCCCATGCCAGGGAGGTCCGGGCTCGCCGTATGGAAGGCGTCCAACCGCGCGGCAACGCCGGCCGCCAGCGCGGCCCACGTCGCCGCTGCGAGCACGGGCTGTCCACCCGCGGCGCTGGCGCCGGCCGCCGGCAGCGCGACGAGGCCGAGCCGTGCGACGAGGCCAGCGCCGCTCGCCGGCTTGCGCGCGCGGTCACGCAGGAAGGCCGCGAGGTCGAGCCAGCCGGGCGGCACGGCGAGCGCGGCCGGCAAAGCGGCGCCATCGTCGGCCTCCTCGAAGGCGGCCAGCAGCGTGCGCCGTTCGGGCGTGCGCCGACGCCGCTCGGGCGCCCGCAAATCGAGAAACGTACCGCCGCCGATGGTGCGGCTCGACGTCGTATCGCGCACCACGAAACGATCACCCGCCGCCGCCGCGATGTCGCGCTCCAGCACGATCTGCACGAGGTCGCTGGCTCCGGGCGCGATGTCACCCTCGCCGATCAGCACCAGCCGCGCGCCGGCTTCACTGGCGCCCGTGTGCAGCCGAACGGGCATCCACTGACCGACCGGCTTCTTCTCGGATGCGAGCAGGCGCAGCCGTGCATCGATGCGCGCCGTCGGCGCATGCAGCTCGGGCGCCAGCACGACCATGCCACGGTGCACGCTGTCCTTGCTGATGCGCGGCCCCGTCAGCACCAGCGCGCAGCGCTGGCCGGCGCGCCCCGTGCGGCTCGGCTGGTCCTGGGCGTGGATGGAGCGCACGCGCGCCTCGAGGCCCGCCGGCGACACCATCACCGTATCGTCGACCGCGACCTCGCCCGACAGCACGGTCCCGGACACCGCCGTGCCGAGCCCTTGCAGCGTGAAGCAGCGGTCGACCGCGAGGCGGAAGGCGCCGTCGCTGGCGCGCGCCGTGCTGGTCCGCGCCTCGGCGTGAAGCCGGGCCTTGAGCGCGCCGATGCCGGCGCCGGTCTCCGCCGACACCGGCAGGATATCCGCCTCGGCAAGCCCGGTGCCGGCGAGCGCGGTCCGCACCTCGGCCGTCGCTTCGGCGATGCGCTCGGCCGGGACGAGATCGGTCTTGGTGAGCGCGACGAGACCGCGCCGCAGCCCGAGCAGGTCGACGATGGCCAGATGCTCGCGCGTCTGCGGCATGACGCCATCGTCGGCGGCGACCACGAGCACCACGAAGTCGATGCCGGTGGCACCCGCCAGCATGTTGTGCACGAGTCCCTCGTGGCCCGGCACATCGACGAAACCAATGCTGCGGCCATCGTCAAGCTGCCAGTAGGCAAACCCGAGATCGATCGAGATGCCGCGCGCCTTCTCCTCCTTCAGCCGGTCGGTATCGACGCCGGTCAGGCGGCGCACGAGCGACGTCTTGCCGTGATCGATGTGGCCCGCGGTGCCGACGATCATGCGCGGCCTCCACCGGCCGGCGGCGCCGAGGCCGCGGCTGCGCTTGCGAGTGGCGCCTCGGCGCGGCGCTCGGCCTCGGCACGCTGCTCGGGCGTGCAGGACGCCCACACCGCCTCGTAGAAGCGATCGGCGAAGCTCGCGTAGTTGGCGCGAGCGCGCTTCAGCCACATCAGCGCGGTGACGGGATCACGCGCCCGCCCCGAGCCCAGATGATAGGCGGCGCCGAGCATCGCCTGGCCGTCGCCATCACCCGTGTAGGCCGCCTTCTCCCACCACATGGCGGCCAGCACGGGATCGCGCGGCACGCCGAGCGCGTTGTGGTAGAACAGCCCGAGCCGCGTCATCGACGCGCCATTTCCCTGCGCGGCGGCCTTCTCGGCCCAGCCGCGCGCCGCCGTATAGTCGGGTGCCTCTCCGTCTTCCGACAACATCCACGACAGCATGTCCTGCGCCGGCGCATCGCCCTGTTCGGCCGCGAGCGTGTACCAGCGCTTCGCCGCCGCCTGATCCGTCGCGCCGTTTTCGCCCTTGAAGTGGATCTCGGCGAGGCGGCGCTGCCCCTCCGGATCGCCCTGCCCGGCCGCGAGTGTCAGCCACTGCATCGCCAGCGCGACATCCTTCTCGACGCCGCGCGCGTCGAGAAAACACGCGGCGACGGCGCATTGCGCGCGTGCGTTGCCGGCCTGCGCCAACTCGCCCCACAGCGCCAGGGCCGCATCATGGTCGCGCCGCGCGGCGGCGGCTTCGGCGGCGGCGAGCTTCGCCGCGACATCGGCAGGGGTCGGAAGCGCGGCGGTGCGTCGATCGGCTGTGACGTCGGCGCGGGCCGCGGCGACGGCATCGGAAAAGCGCTGGCGCAGCCGCTCAAGCATGGCCGCGCTCCTTCGCCTTGCCCAGTTTCGCCTTCCCCGGTGCCACTGCGCGGGTCTTCGCTCCGGCTGCCGCCGTCGCGACCGTCGCACGCGCGCCGAGCGCGGCCGCCAGCGCCGGCAGCTGAGCCAGAAACCCCGCCTCGTCGTCGAGGCAGCGCAGATCGAGCAGCAGGGCGCCGTCGTGGATGCGGCCGACAACCGGCACCGGCAGACCGCGCAGCGCCGCCGCCAGCGTGTCGAGGCTGCCGCCCGACTTCCGCACCGCCGGCCGCACGGTCAATCCGGCGCTCGGCAGCGTATCGAGCGGGAGAGCACCCGAGCCGATCTGGCTGTCGCAGTCGGTCACCGTCACGGCGAAGGCGTCCCCGAGTGCGCCCGCCAGTGGCCCCTGCACGCGACACGCCTGCGCGACGATATCGGTGCGCGGCCGCGTGAAATAGCGCAGCGTCGGCAGCTGGCGCGCGAGGCTGTCCGGATCGCGGTAGAGCTTCAGCGTCGCTTCCAGCGCGGCCAGCCTGACCTTGTCGAGACGCAGGGCGCGCTTCATCGGGTTGCGGGCGATGGCGCGCACCAGATCGCGGCGACCGGCGATGAAACCGCACTGCGGCCCGCCCAGCAGCTTGTCGCCGGAAAAGGTCACGATGTCGGCGCCGGCCGCGAGCGCCTGCTGCACCGTCGGCTCGGGGCGCAAACCGTAGCGTGCCAGATCGACGAGCGTGCCGGAGCCGAGATCGTCGACCAGCGTCACGCCACGCGCCTTGGCCAGCCGCGCCAACTCCGCGGCCGGCACCGAGGCGGTGAAGCCCTGCACCAGATAATTCGAGGTATGGGCCTTCATGAGCAGCGCGGTATCGGGGCCGATGGCCGCCTCGTAGTCGCGAGGATGCGTGCGATTGGTGGTGCCGACCTCGACCAGACGCACGCCGGCCCGCGCCATGATGTCGGGCAGCCGGAAGGCGCCGCCGATCTCGATCAGCTCTCCGCGCGAGACGATGGCCTCGCGGCCCGCGCCCAGCGCGTTCAGCACCAGCAACACGGCCGCCGCGTTGTTGTTGACGAGGCAGACATCCTCGGCGCCGGTGATCTCGGCGACCAGCGCGCGCACGTGGTCGTCACGTTCCCCGCGCTTGCCGCTCGCGAGGTCGTACTCCAGGGCGACCGGCGCGCGCATCGCCGCCACCGCCGCCGCGATCGCCGCTTCGGGCAGCACGGCGCGGCCAAGGTTGGTATGCAGCACCGTGCCGGTCAGGTTCATCACCGTGCGCACGGAGGGAACCTCGGCGGCTTCCAGGCGCCTCAGCACGGCACGCGCCACCTCCGCCGGCCCGAACACCGCCGCATCGGGACCGGCGGCCTGCGCTCCCGAGGCGAACGCCGCGCGCGCGACCTCGAGTTCGGCGCGCACGGCGGCCGTCGTCGCCTGCTGGCCGAAGCGCGCCACGGCAAGGCGTCCGGTCTCGGAGCGCAACACGATATCGACCGAAGGCGGGCGCGGTCGCTGCGCCGCGCCGCCGTCAGCCCTGCCGCTCTCAGACATGGCCACTGTCCTCGCCCGCGTCGGCGCACGTCGACGAGGAGCGGCCGCCGGAGGCCGCCGGCTTGAGGCCATAGCCCATGAGGAACAGGTTGCGCCCCTTGCGCTGCCAGCCCTGCTCGGCGAGCTTGATGTCGAGCCCGAGGCTGGCGGTGTCGTCGGCCACCGCCTCCAGGTTGTGGTCCTTCACCTGGTAGAGGATTTTCACGTAGCCCTTGCAGGCGTCGCACGTCTCGCCCTTCACCACGTCACGCGCCTCGCGCATCTCGCGTTCGAGCTTGCTTCGGCGATCATTCGGCGCAGGTCCCGCAGCGCCGGCGCTGTTGGCGCCCTCACCGTCGCCCACCTCGGCAAGCGACTGGTAGGTGATGCCGCCCGTCGAACTGCAGGCGACGCATTTGACCCGGACCACGTTCCATTCCGTCGCGCACACCGAACAGGTGCAGTAGCGCGCGTTCTGCGCTCCCGGTCGTCCCACGACGCTGCTCGAGACGGGCGCCGCGCCGCAGGCCGGGCAGACACCATCGGCGATGGGTTGCAGCGTCGCCACGTCGAGAGCGGCGGCGGCCCTGCTCATGCGCACCTGCAGCGCTGCCGCCACGATGACGTGCTCCGCGATGCGCTCGGCCGGTACGGCGTCGACGATCACGGCATCGAGTGCCGCCGCCATCTCGTCGCGACCAAGAGCGGCGACGCGCCCGGCCGCCTCGCGCGCCTGGGCGGGCAGCGCCTCGTCGTCGCGCATGGCCTGCGTCAGCCGCGTGACGGCGGCCTTGAAAGCGGCGTCCTCGGCGAGCCCGGTGAGGGGCAGCGGCGGCATGGCGCCGTCCTGCGCCAGCTTCAGCGCCTGCGGCTCGGGCAGCGAGGGGGGGGGCGTCGCCGAAAGCGCGTCGGCCTGCAAGGCCGTGATGCGCCCGGCAAAGGTCAGGTACGCCGCCAGCGGATGCCCGCTGGCGAGACTCTCGAAGCGCCGTGCGCGGCGGGCAAACAGCGTCTCCGGCTGCGGCAGGACCGCGAACGGTGGCGAGGCCTCGGTACCGATGTTGATGGGATCGTGCTTGGGCGCGCCGATTTGCGTCATGAAAGGGGACCTCGACCGAGGATGCAACCCGGAATTCCTGCCCGCTGATTGGGCACTCCGAGATGTGTTGTGCCAGAGGCAGGCGCGAGTGTCATCACGCGCACGGGCGAAGCCGCCTTCACGAAACCGCGAGCTTTGGCCTGCAACCGCCCGCGTGACGTAGAAAGCCGGAGCGAGGCAATCGCTCCGGCTTGTATTTCCTCGTATTACCAAGCCCTGACCAGGCGCGGCACGTGGACGGGGTTTCAGGAGTGCCCGCGGGTCTCGCCGCTCGACACGATGTCGCGCAGCCAGCGCCGATGGTGACGCCACGCCCAGCCGCCGCTCACCGAGCCCGTGGTCATGGCACTGATGGTGCCGCGAACCCAGATGCCGGCGTAGACGTGCACGACCCACATCACGATCGCCGCCACCGCGGCCACCGCATGCACCACCGCCATCAGCCGCTGCGTATCGATGGACATCTTGAAGCCCAGCGCCGTCTCGACGAACTGGCGACCGTCGCTCCACAGCGTCAGGCCCGAGATGAGCAGCACCGGAATCAGCATCGACTGCAGCCAGAACATCACCTTCTGGCCGGCGTTGTACTTGCCGATCTCGGGGAGATACTCCTCGTGGCCCGACAGCACCGCACGCACGCTCATCGCCCACTTCCAGTCGCCCCGCTCGGGCAGGTTCGCCACGGCGAAGCGCAGGAACAGCCCGAGGAAGCTCACCGACAGGATGACGCCGAGCCAGGGGTGCAGCCAGCGCACGACCGAGCCGCCACCGAACAACCCGGTGAGGAAGTAGAGCGACGGCGAGAACAGCGCGAGACCGCTGATCGTCAGCAGCACGAAGGTGATCGCCACGACCCAGTGATTGAGCCGCGCGCTCCCCGAGTACCGGCGCACACGAACGTGCGCGCCGGGATCGGCCTCGAGCCGATCGGACTTCATCATACCCGCTCTCCTTTCGCGAGCTTGTCGGCGTTCGCCTGATCTTCCTCGCTGACGCGGTTGGCGCCGGCGATAAGGTGATGCAGGGCGCCGGCCACGACGCTGAGGCCGATGACGGCGAGACCAGCGTACTTGGCCGCCCCCTTCCACAGCTCGACCATCTGGCTGATGCGCGGATTGGCGCCCAGGCCGGCGTAGAGCTGCGGCTGATCGGCATGGTGCAGCACGTACATGACGTGCGTGCCGCCGACGCCGGGGGGATTGTAGAGACCGGCTTTGGCGAAGCCGCGCGACTTCAGCTCTTTCACGCGCGTCTCCGAGTGGGAGATCATTTCGGCCTTGGTGCCGAACGTGATCGCCTGCGTCGGGCACGCCTTGGCGCAGGCCGGGATCTGGCCGACGGCCACCCGGTCAGAGCACAGCGTGCACTTGAAGGCCTTGCCCTCGGTCTTGGAGATGCGCGGGATGTTGAACGGGCATCCCTTCACGCAATAGCCGCAGCCGATGCAGTTGGCCTTCTGGAAGTCGACGATGCCGTTGTCGTACTGCACGATGGCGCCGGGCGCCGGGCACGCCTTGAGGCAGCCCGGGTCCTCGCAATGCATGCAGCCGTCCTTGCGGATCAGCCACTCCAGGTTCCCGCTCTCCGGATTCTCCCACTCCGCGAAACGCATCAGCGTCCACGACTTGGGGGTCAGGTCGTGCGGGTTGTCGTAGACGCCGACGTTGACGCCGACGTCCTCGCGCAGGTCGTTCCACTCCATGCACGCCGACTGGCAGGCCTTGCAGCCGATGCAGCGCGACGTGTCGATGAGCTTCGCCACCTCGATGGCGCGCCCGGGCGTGGGCGCGGGCATCGATGTCGCCGACCGGCGAACGATGGTGAAGGATTTAGCTGCTTCAGTCATGTTTCAGCCCTCCCTCACGCGACCGCCGGAGGCGTGGTCGGCTCGATGTCGACCAGGAACGCCTTGAACTCGGGGGTCTCGATGTTGGCATCGCCCACGAACGGCGTCAGCGTGTTGGCGCCGAAACCCTTCTTGGCCGCACCCATGAAGCCCCAGTGGATCGGCACGCCGACGATGTGCACCGTCTTGCCGTTGCACAGCATCGGCTTGATGCGCTTGGTGACGACCGCTTTCGCCTTGACGGCGCCGCGCTTCGACCACACCCGCACCCAGCCGCCCTTGGCGATGCCCTTCTCCCTGGCCAGCTCTTCCGAGATTTCCACGAAGAACTCCGGCTGCAGCGCGGCATTCACCGCGTTGTGCTTGGTCCAGTAGTGGAAGTGCTCGGTGAGACGGTAGGTGACGGCAGCGTAGGGGAACTCCTTGGCGTCGCCGAACACCTCCATGTCGCCCTTGAAGACGCGCGCGGCGGGGTTGCCGCGAATCTTCGGCGCGACGAGGTTGACCACCGGGCTCTCGAACGGCTCGTAGTGCACCGGGAACGGGCCGTCCTTCATCATGCCGCGGACCCACAGGCGAGCCGTGCCTTCCGGGTTCATGATGAACGGCATCACCGTCTCGGGCTTGGCCGTCGGCGCGATGTCCGGCACGTCGTATCCGGCCCACTTCTCGCCCGTCCACTCGATCAGCTTGCGCTTGGGATCCCAAGGCTTGCCCGATACGTCGCAGGAGGCGCGATTGTAGAGGATGCGGCGGTTGGCCGGCCAGGAGAACGCCCACTTCTGATAGGCGCCCGTGCTGTCCGGGTCGGAGTTGTCGCGACGGGCCATGTTGTTGCCCGCCTCGTTGAAGCAGCCGGAGTAGATCCAGCAGCCGCAAGCCGTGCTGCCGTCGTCGCGCAGCTGCGCGAAGCCGGCCACCTGCTTGCCCTTCTCGACCAGCACCTTGCTGGGGTCGGTCGGGTCCTTCAGCGTATCGAGGGCGCTACCGTTCAGCTCGCGCGCGAGTTCTTCCGGCGTCGCCTCGTTGGGATCCTTGTAGTTCCAGGTCAGGTTGAGGATCGGATCCGGGAAGGCGCCGCCTTCCTTCTTGTAGAGCGCCTTCAGCCGCAGATGGATCTGCGACATGATCCAGACGTCGCTCTTGGCCTCGCCCGGAGGCGTGGCGGCGGCCCAGTGCCACTGCAGCCAGCGGCCGGAGTTCACCAGCGAGCCCGTATCCTCGGCAAAGCAGGTCGTGGGCAGCTCGAAGACCTCGGTCTTGATGTCTTCGGGCTTGGACGGGTTGAACTCGCCGTGGTCCTCCCAGAACCGCGCCGTCTCCGTCTTCAGCGGATCCATGACGACGAGATACTTGAGCATGCCGAGCGCCGACTTGATCTTCGCCCGGTTGGGGAACGACTGCAGCGGGTTGAAGCCCTGGCAGAGGTAGCCGTTCATCTTGCCCTGGCTCATCAGCTCGAAGGCGCGCAGCACGTCGTACGACGGCACGTCGAGCTTGGGCAGGTAGGCGAAGGCGAAGTCGTTCTCCTTCGTCGCCGCGTCACCGAACATCGCCTTCTGGAAGCTGACGAAGAACTTCTTGTAGTTCTGCCAGTACGACATCTGGTTCGGCAGCAACGGCTTGAAGCCGCGCTTCGACATGTAGGCGGCGAAGTCGGGCTCCTTCTCCGTCGGCAGCGTCAGGTAGCCGGGGATCAGGTTCGACATCAGGCCGATGTCGGTCAGACCCTGGATGTTGGAGTGACCGCGCAGCGCGTTCATGCCGCCACCGCGCACGCCCATGTTGCCCAGGATGAGCTGGAGCATGGCCATGCAACGGATGTTCTGCGAGCCCTTGGAATGCTGCGTCCACCCCAGCGCGTACATCGAGGTCATCGCCTTGTCGGGAGCACTCGTCTCCGCGATCAGCTGCGCCACCTTGAGGAACTTGGCTTTCGGCGTACCGCAAATGTCCTCGACCAGCTCGGGCGTATAGCGCTTGACGTGCGCCTTGAGCAGGTTCCAGACGCAGCGCGGATGCTCGAGGGTGGCGTCGGTCTTGACGAAACCGTCCTCGCCCATCTCCAGCTCCCACGACGAACGGTCGTAGTCGCGCTTCTCGGCGTTGTAGCCGGTGAACAGGCCATCCTCGTAGCCGTAGCCTTCCTTCACGATGTAGGAGGCGTTGGTGTAGGCCTTGGTGTAGTCCCACTGCACCTTGTTGTTCTGGATGCAGTAGTTGATGACGCCGAGCAGGAACGCGATGTCCGTGCCCTGGCGGATGGGCGCGTAGACGTCGGCGACGGCCGCCGAACGCGTGAAGCGGGGATCGACGACGATGAGCTTCGCACCCCGGTTTTCCTTGGCCTGGGTGACGCCCTTGAACCCGCAGGGATGAGCTTCGGCGGCGTTACCGCCCATGATGACGACGAGATCGGTGTTCTTGATGTCCGTCCAGGAATTCGTCATCGCGCCACGGCCAAACGTCGGAGCCAAACTGGCCACCGTCGGGCCGTGTCAGACACGGGCCTGGTTGTCGAAGACAAGTGCACCGGTGGAGCGGACCACCTTGTAGGTCATCCACGCGGTTTCGTTGGTGGTCGCCGACGCGGCGAGGAAGCCGGTCGAGATCCAGCGGTTGACCGGGGTGCCGTCGGCGTTCTTGGCCACGAAGTTGGCGTCGCGGTCCGCCTTCATGAGACGAGCGATGCGATCCAGCGCGGCATCCCACGAGATCGGCTTCCACTCCTTGGAGCCAGCCTCGCGCACCATCGGCTGCTTGGTGCGGGTTTCGGACTTGACGAAGTCGAGCAGCGCCGCGCCCTTCGGGCACAGCGTGCCCCGATTGGTCGGATGGTCGACGTCACCCTCGATGTGGAAGACGTCCGCCGTCTCGCCCTTCTTGAGGTCGCCCTTGGAATACATGATGATTCCACAAGCAACGGAGCAGTACGGGCAGGTATTGCGGGTTTCGGTGGCGGCGGTCAGCTTGAACGGCCGGATGGTCTGGGCGAGCGCTTCCTCGACGCCTGCGAACCCGAAGGCTCCCAGTGCCGTGGCTGCTGCCCCACCTCCGGACAGTTTCATGAACTGCCGGCGCGAGACTTCCATGTTCATGGAATTTGTTCCTCCTCGCGTTTTTAGGGCCATTTTCCGGATTTACGGACGCCTACGGACGCACTCGGAATCCTGCCCTTGATACTTTTGTAGGTTCGCGCGTCCAGGAGGTCAATCAAATGATGTACAAACATTGCGTGAACTACCGCCTCGGGAAGACTAGTGCTCCAGACGCCCCGTATTTGTGCGTCGCATCAATTGCGAATACTGCGGTGCCGCAAAGCTAAAGGCATCGCGCAACCTGAACCGATTTTAAGATTTCACCCCTGGGCGCTGATATCACTGGTGGCCAAGCAAGACATTCTTGCAAACCACGCAATATTCAGCGGTATTCCACCCCGTTCGGACGGCAATCCCAGCGTCGGTCCGAGCGGACGTCCCGCTGGACTGGGCCCGTCAGCGGCGCGTCAGGTCGAAGAACGGCGTGCCTGCGACCGGCGTCGAGGGTTCGGCCATGTCGCGCATCTCCATCAGCCCTGCTTCGTGCGCGATGCCCCCCGCCTCGATGGCGATGGCGAAGGCGAGCGCCATCCGCACGGGATCGGCGGCCTTGGCCACCGCCGTATTGAGCAGCACTGCGTCGTAGCCCATCTCCATGGCCTCGGCCGCGTGGCTTGGCGCGCCCAGCCCGGCGTCGATGACCAGCGGCACGTCGGGGAAATAGGCCCGCATGGTGCGCAAGCCCAGCCGGTTATTGAGGCCGCGACCGGTCCCGATCGGCGCCCCCCAGGGCATCAGGATTTCGCACCCCGCCGCCAGCAGGCGCTCGGCCGCGCCGAGATCCTCGGTCGTGTAGGGGAACACCTTGAAGCCGTCACGGGCCAGCACGCCCGCCGCCTCGACGAGCCCGAACAGGTCCGGCTGCAGGGTGTCGTCGTTGGCGATCACCTCGAGCTTGATCCAGTCGGTCCCGAACAGCTCCCGCGCCATCTGCGCCGTGGTGATGGCCTCCTTCGGCGTGCGGCAGCCCGCCGTATTGGGCAGCACACGTACGCCGAGCCCGTTGATCAGCTCCAGGAACCGCTCGCCCACCTGCCCGCGCGCCGCCTCGCGACGGAGCGACACCGTGACCACGGCCGCACGGGACGCCCGCACCGCTTCCGCCATGACGGCGGGCGACGGATACTGCGCCGTGCCGAGCAGCAGCCGGGACGGTAACGCCACGCCGTAGGGGGCAAAGGGGCGCGCCGCGGCCGGCTTGGGAGGGATGGCGTTCATGCTTGTCTCGCGTTTCGGCCGGTACTCGCGTTTCGCCCGGTCAGCGCCGCGCGCCGAGCTGGCGATCCGATGTTCACCATCCATTAGCCGCCTTGGCGGGCGGTGACGATCTCAACCTGATCGCCGTCGTCCACCGCCTGCGCAGCGCGGGCACGCTCGGACACGAACGCGCCATTGAGCGCCGTTGCGACCTTCTGGCCAGCATAGCCCAGTTCGAGCAGCAGTTCGGCAAGCGTTGCCGAGGCGCACTCCGCCGCGGCCCCGTTGACGACGAGACGCCGCCGGGCGGCGCCGGAGTGCGATGTGGGGGACGAGGCATGCACGGCGCGGAGGCTCCGCAATGTCGAGCTCGCCCCACCCTATTCCGCGTGGGACGGGAGCCCTGTTCTGCTCACGCTCATTTCGTCCCCCACGTGGGCAAATGCAAGGGCTTCGGGACGGGTTGCGGCGTTGGGACCTGGATGGCGGGGACGTTCCGGCGCGGTGAGAGCGCCTGCGGCGGAAGGGCTGCCGCCCTTCTAACCCGCTCGGGGGCTGGTCCCATGCGCGCTAACTTAAGGATACGGGCTGGAGTTTTCGCCGTCGAGGCGGCTCGCGCAAGTGTCTTGCGAGGCGGGGGGCGGCTGCCCGCAGCGAGCGGAACCCGAGCGGCGGCAGGATGGCCTGGATCAGCGCGGCAATTGCGAGGCCGAAGGCGCGCCAGAGGTGG
>WBZS01001155.1_pt1 | contig 23073 bp, 17 predicted proteins | sample 5204201 | NCBI WGS metagenome assembly WBZS01 (sample SAMN12344357, study PRJNA552823) | activated sludge metagenome | biome: Activated sludge suspended growth; feature: Nitrification reactor; material: Wastewater; isolation source: activated sludge from nitrification reactor of wastewater... | reverse complement strand
ACGGGCACGGGCGTGCCGCGCAGTGCGTCGATGGCGCGCGCGACGCGCTCGTCGTTGAAAGCCCACAGATCCTCGAGCGAGCCGCCGCCGCGGGCCACGACGATCACGTCGGGGCGCTCGTCGGATTTGCCGGCGGCAAGCCGACGCAGCTTCCTGAGCCCGGCGACGATGCCGGGCACGGCTTCATCGCCCTGCACGGGCGTGGGCACCAGGGTGACTGCCGCCAGGGGGTTGCGGCGCTTGAGGATGTTGAGCATATCCTGCAAAGCCGCGCCGGACGGCGAGGTGACGATGGCGATGCGCCGCGGGTCGTTCGGGAGTTGACGCTTGCGCGCGACGTTGAACAGGCCTTCGGCCTCGAGCTGGGCTTTGAGCCGTGCGAACTCGGCGAAGAGCGCGCCCTGGCCGACGGGCTCAAGCACGGCCACGTCGAATTGATACTGCCCGCGCTGCTCATACAACGTCACGCGCCCGACGGCCTCGACCTGATCGCCGTCGCGCGGCTGATAGCGCTGGCGCGCGGCGCGTTGCTTCCACATGACCGCCGAGATCTGAGCGCCGCCGTCCTTGAGCGTGAAGTACCAGTGTCCCGAGGGATAAGCCTTGAAGCCCGAGACCTCGGCGCGCACGCGCACGTCTTGAAGCCGGATGTCGGTTTCAAGCGCCTGGCGGACATATCGGTTGAGGTCGCTGACGGACCAGGTTTCGGGAGCTAACGGCAGTGGCAATGTGAACATGCGTTTGAGGATGGTATCCGACGGCAGAGGAATCTGCAAGGTTTGTTGTGTGAAGATCGCGGACCACCGGCGTATACTCGCCACATGAGTGCGGCCGATCAGGTTCGAGCAGACCTGGAATTCGCCTTGCGCGCGGCATTGGCAGCCGTGGATCCCGCGGCAGCGGTCAGACGCGCGTTGAGGCCGTCGGACCTGGCAGCCGCGGAGCGCGTGATCATCGTCGGCGCGGGGAAGGCGGGTGTGGCGATGGCGCGGGCGGCCGTCGAGACCGTCGGGCCCAAGCTGGCCGGCGGTGTCATGGCGGTGCCGGCGGCTCCAATTCGAAGCCACACGCCCTCAGGCTTCCCGGAGCCGGTGACCCCGGATCGTCGGGTCGCCGGCGTGACCTTCATCGTCGGTGGACATCCCCTGCCGGATGCCGGCAGTCTGGCCGCCGGCGCTGCCTGCGCCGAGCTCCTGCAAGACGCCGGTGCCAACGACCTGGTGCTCGCGCTGATCTCGGGCGGCGGGTCGGCGCTGCTCGAACTTCCGGTGAGCGGGATCAGCCTCGAGGATCTGCGGCTGTTGACGGATCTGGCGCTGCGCAGCGGCGCGCCGATCGAGGCCCTGAACCGGATGCGCTGGCGGCTCTCGCAGGTCAAGGGCGGGGGGCTGTTGCGTCTGGCCGCGCCGGCGCGGGTCTTGAGCCTGATCCTCTCCGACGTGATCGGCAATCCGCTCGAGATCATCGCCTCGGGCCCCACGGTTCAGCCTGAGCCCGGCGGCGAGACGGCCTGGGCGATCGCCCAACGCTATGGCCTGGCCGAGCGGTTGCCCGTGCACATCGGCGAGCGACTGCGGGCGGCGCCGACCGCCCTCGCGGCCGCGCGGGTCGAGAACCGCATCATCGGGTCGAACCGCCTCGCGGCGGAGGCCGCGCTCGCGGCTGCCCGCGGCCGGGGCTACGCCGTGCTTTATCTCGGCGACGACTGGCGAGGCGAAGCGCGTGAAGCCGGCCGCCGTTTTGCGCGCGAAGTCTTGAAAGCGCGCGGCGCCGAACCGACGTGCGTCATCGCGGGCGGCGAGACGACGGTGCGGGTCGTCGGGACGGGCCGGGGCGGGCGCAATCAGGAGTTCGCGCTGGCCGCGGCGCTCGAACTCGACGGCCAGCGCGATGTGAGCGTGGCGGCTTTCGGCACCGACGGAGTCGACGGCCCGACGGATGCGGCCGGCGCGGTTGTCACGGGCGAGACGCTCGTGGAAGCACGACGGCGTGGATTGGACCCACAGGCCTACCTCGCCGACAACGATGCCTATCATTTTCATCAGGCATTGGACACGTTGTTGTTAACCGGCCCGACCGGCACGAACGTGAACGATTTGATGATCGGGTTGGTGAGAAGATGAATTTCATTATCGTTCGAAGGGCAGGGTCGATTGCCGGGGCAATGAAGGCGAGCCACGGAGTACCCATGCTTCGCCAAACTTCCTACGGCCAGTGGCGCACGAAACGAGTTGCATGTGCCCCGGGCTGCTAGCGATCCTGGGTCCTAACGAAGGTCGGGCATAATTGGGTTGCCGGTTGGCGTGTTTGTGAGCGAGTGCCCACCGGTATCTATTCATTCGAGGGGAAATCATGACGATTCAATTTGGCACCGACGGTTGGCGCGCCGTAATCGCCGAGACTTTTACGTTCGAGAACCTGCGCCTGCTGGCCCAGGGCATCGCCGACGCGGTGTCGGCGGGCGATTGGGCCAACGGCCCTGCGGATTTCGATCCGCGCCTGATGGTGGTCGGCTTCGACACGCGGTTCCTCTCGGATCGGTTCGCGATCGAGGTCTCGCGTGTGTTGGCCGCGAACGGGATCCGCGTGCTGTTGACCCACGCCGATACGCCGACACCGGCGTTGTCGTTCGCGGTGCGTCAACAGCGCGCGGCGGCCGGGGTGATGATCACGGCCTCGCACAACGCGCCGCGCTACAACGGCGTCAAGCTCAAGGCCGCGTTCGGCGGCTCGGCGCTCAACGAGCAGTGCCGGCGTGTGGAGATGTTCCTGGGCGACAACGAGCGTCGCGCGCGCGGGCCCAATCTGATGGACTACGACAAAGCGCAGGCATCGGGCTTGATCGAACGCTTCAATCCGCTGCCGACCTACTATGAGCATCTGCGTCGCCTGATCGATTTCGACCTGATCGCCAACCACCCGCAGCGGTTGGTGGTCGACTCGATGTACGGCTCGGGGCGCGGCGCGATCCGCGGCATCCTGGCCGGGACGGGGTGCGAAGTGACCGAGATCCGCGGCGACATGAACCCGGGCTTCGGCGGCGTGCACCCGGAGCCGATCGCGCGCTACCTCGGCCCGGCGATGGGCGCGATCGCGGCGGGTCATGGCGCCTTTGCCGTGGCCACCGACGGCGACGCTGATCGCACCGGCGCCGTCGACGGGCGCGGGCAGTTCGTCGACCCGCACCGGATCATCAGCCTGGCGCTCCGCTATCTGCACGACAAACGCGGGCTGCGCGGCGCGGTGGTCAAGACCGTGTCGACCACGCGCATGGTCAACCGTCTCGCGCAACGCTACGGGCTGGAGTGCATCGAGACGCCGGTCGGGTTCAATCACATCGCCGATGTGATGCTCGAACGTCAGGTGCTCATCGGCGGCGAAGAGTCCGGCGGGATCAGCATCCTGGGCCACATCCCCGAAGGCGACGGCGTGCTCTTCGGCCTGCTGATCCTCGAGATGGTGGCGGCCTCGGGCGCGACGCTCGAGGAACTGGTGGCCGAGTTGATCCGCGACGTCGGGCCGGCGCTGTACGAGCGCCGCGACCTGCGGCTGAGCCGTCCGGTGTCGAAGAGCGAGATGACGCGTCGGTTGAGCGAACAGGCGCCCGCCACCATCGGGTCGCTGCGCGTGGCGTCCGTCGAGACCCAGGACGGCGTCAAGTACGTGATGGACGACGACAGCTGGTTGTTGATCCGCCCGTCGGGCACCGAGCCGGTGCTGCGCGTGTACGCCGAAGGTCGGAGCGAGGACGCGGTGCGGGCCATGATCGACTACGGCGCCGGGTTGGCTCAGGCCTGAAGCGTCTTTCGCGCGGAGCACGAGCGGCCCGACGGGCGTATCAGCGCTCGCCGGGCCGCTTTTTCTTTCTGAAGACGCCTGGGAACCATCGGCGCGGCTCCATCGTCTCAGCCTGGTCGGTCGGTGACAGAACCACCGGCGACAAGGCAAATCATGAAACTCACATCCCCCCTTCTTACTGGCGTTTTCGCGGCGGCCCTGGCGTTGGCCGCGTGTGCGCCGATCGTCCAACCTGACGGCGGCCCGGCCGGCCCCGCCCCAACCGCATCGCCGAAGCCCGCTGCGCAGGTCGCCCAGGACGCCGCGCTGGCGAAGTTGGCCGAGCAACTCGGCATCCCTGTGACCGACATCGTCGTGGTGTCGGCGGCGCCGACCGAGTTCTCGGACTCGTGTCTGGGAATCGCCAATCCGGCCGCGATGTGCGCGGCCGTGATCACGCCCGGTTTCCGCGTCACGCTGACGGCGAACGATCTGGCATATGTGTTTCACACCAACCAGGATGCGTCGACGGTGCTGGAGAACCCGGCGCGTCTGATCTGGGGCCGCACCGGCGGCATCGCCGGCGTGTGCCAGTCGCTCGAGATCGTGCGGGACGGCGCCGTCGGAGCCGGGCCGTGTGGCTCGGTGATCACGGTCGAATTGACCAAAGCGGAGCGAGCCCAACTGCTTGAATGGATGAGCGCCTTTGGCGAAATCCGCTTCACGTCGGCGGAGCTCAACGGCGATGTGGTGGTGGCGGACGGCTTCGAGGACGACCTGTATCTGGTCGGCACCGGCACGGCCACACCGACATCCGCCGAGAAGCAGGCCATGCTCGACTGGGCGGCGTCGGTCTATGGTCGACTGACGACGCAACCGTAGGCGCATCGGCACAGCCAAGCAAAACGGGCGAGCGGTGTGAACCGCTCGCCCGTTTTCGTTGATCGAGAGCGATCGTCGCTCAGCCGCGTGAGCGCTCGAGCATCATGGTCATGATGACGCTGGAGAGCAACACACGCTCGTCAGACTCCGAGAACTGGCCGCGCTTCTCGATCGTGAACTTGCCCTCAAACACGGCCGGCTGCTTCTTAAGATACAGCACGTTCTGGCCGCGCATATCGACCAGATAGCCGGGGTTGATCAGCATGCCGATGAAGGGGATGTCACTCAAAAACGACTCGGCGACCTTGAGCCACGGGTTCTCTTCGTGGATCACACCCAGCTCGGCGCCGGCCCCGTCGAGGATGGTGTAGGACGCTTTCCAGATCGAGCGCATGCCCTGACGTTTGACGGCGCCGATCTGGCCGCCGCCCGGGATCGAGATGTTGTACGTCGCGGAGAAGTCGATGATCTTGTTGGCGTTGAGCTGATACAGCTGCTGGGTCTGGGCCTCGTCGGCAAAGATGCGCACATCCTCACGGAGGGCCAGCGCCTTCTGTTTGACGAACAGAACGAGCTGTCCAGAGGCGTCGGTCACGCGAACTTGAGGCGATAGGGCGATGAGTTTGAAGCTTAGAGTCAGAGGGTAGTTGAGCATGACTGATTTCTCCGATGTACATCCTTAACGCGTTTGACGCTGTTTTCACAGCCTGGGCAGGTCAACCCTTGCCTATCGTGCAAGTTCCGAGCCAGAGTCCGAGAGAACGGCTGGATCCGTGTGTATCAGGCTGGATTGACCCCCACGATCGTGACCGGTGTCGGCGGCGGTGCCGGAGCCAGAAGAGCCTCGATCGCCTCGGCCGGCGCGGGTCGGCCGAACAAGAAACCTTGTGCATGATTGCAGCCGATGCGACGCAGCTGCGCGACCTGGGCCTCGGTCTCGACGCCCTCGGCGATGATGGTGAGGTTGAAGGCGTCGCCAAGGGTGGTGATGCTGCGCAAAATGGCCTGATCATGCAGATCGTGATCAATATCCATGATGAAAGCCCTGTCGATCTTGAGCGTGTCGAGCGGGAATTGCTTGAGATAGATCAGGCTCGAATACCCGGTGCCAAAATCGTCGATGGCCAGGCGAAGACCGAGGTCTTTGAGCGCGTTGAGCTTGACAACCGTTGCTTCGGGGTCCTGGATCAGGTTGCTTTCGGTGATCTCGATCGTCAGATGGGTCGGAGAGAGCTGGCTATCGCGCAATGCCGCGTCGATCCGTTTCACGATAGACGCCTGGCGGAACTGGCGTGCCGAGAGATTGACGCTCAGAGACAGCTCTTCAGCACCGGGGAACCGCAATTGCCAATCCCGGATTTGCCGGCAGGCCGTCTCCAGCAACCAGTGCCCGAGGTCTAGAATCAGGCCCGTCTCTTCGGCGATGGGGATGATTTCGCTGGGACCTACCAGCCCCCGGGTCGGGTGTTGCCAACGCACCAGCGCTTCGACCTCGCGCAGGCGGTTGTCCGCAATCGTGACGATCGGCTGATAGAAGACACGCAGCTCTTGCCGGTCGAGCGCCAGACGCAACTCCGTCTCTTTTTCCAATCGTTCGATGGCCGCCGAGTTAAGCTGAGTGTCGAAGATCGCGTAGCACCCCTTGCCGCTGCTTTTGGCGTGATACATTGCCAGGTCCGCCTTGCGAAGGAGATCGTCCGGGCCGTCCTGGTTTGGCGCGTTGATGGCGATGCCCATGCTGCCGCCCACAAACAGGTCACGGCCCTCAAGGCGGATCGGCTCGCGGAGCAGAGTGATCAGACGGTCAGCCACAGGCGTCACCTGGTCGATGCGTTTGACGCCCTCGATCAGGATGGTGAATTCGTCGCCGCCCAGGCGAGCGGCGATGTCTTCGCGGCGCAGACAACTCCGGACCCGATCGGCCACCACGCGGAGCACCTGATCGCCCAGCGCATGCCCAAGACTGTCGTTGACGATCTTGAAGTTATCGAGGTCGAAGAAGAGCACGACGACCGATTGGCCCTCGTGTTCCGCGCGTTCGATGGCCTGTTGCAGCCGCGCGCGGAAGTAAGCGCGGTTGGCAAGGCCCGTGAGTGGATCTCGAAAGGCAAGTGTGGTGAGTTCCTGCTCGTACGTTTTGCGATCCGTGACGTCGTGGAATGTCGCGACGATGCCGCCCACGGCCGGCTCGCTCAGAAGGTTGGTGATGGTGAGATCGAAGTGCCGCCACCCGCCTTCGCCGAAACGCAATCGCGCAAGCTGGCTGTGGGTAGCGCCGGGATGGCTGTTCGACAGCGTCAAGGCGTCTTTGAGTTCCCCAACATCGTCGGGGTGTACTCGATCGAACAGGCTGTGGCCCAACAAGAGCTCTTCGCGGCAACCCCACATCGTCGTGAAGGCCGGGCTCACATAGCGGATCGTGTGGTCGGCTGAGAGAATCGTGATGACGTCTGAGACGCTGCGAATGAGGGCGCGGAATCGCTCGTCGGATGCCCGCAAAGCCGTCTCGACCCTGCGGCGCTCGGTTAGCTCATCGTGAGCGGCTCTGTATAGTCTCGCGTTTTCGAGAGCTGCGGCGGTCTGGGCTGCATAAAGCAGCGCCATCTGCAGCGCGTCCGGGCTGAAAGGGATCGCGGCGGACCGCACCGCGAACAACCACCCGTGGATCTGATGATCGCGGAGAAGTGGAGCGCCCAACAACGCATGAACCTGGCAGTCGGGTTCCAGCTCGAGGTCAAGGGATTGGCCGGCGATGTGCAGATCGGACGTCGAGTAGGGGGCGACTTCAGAAAACGACCCGTCGGTCGATAACTGGCGGGCCAGGCGAGTGAGGCATGTGGTCGCCGTCTCACTCAAAGCGACCTGAGCCACGCACTGCGGTTCCCCTGCTACATCGTTCAGAATCAGTGCCGCCGCATCGGCCCGGACCACGGCAGGCAGTTCTCGCACGGCTTCGGCCCACAACGCCGCCTGGTCGAGGTGACGGCCGATCTCGCGGCCGATACGGGCAATCTGCTCGAGTTGGGCGCTGCGCTGGGCCTGCTCCAACGCCAGGCCAATACGGTAGCCCATCGCCGCAAGGGCATCGACGTCCGCGTGGGCGAACGGAGCCGGTCGACAGCGTGCCAGCGCCAGCACGCCGCGCGCGGTATGGCTTCCGACGACCGGCAGCCACACGGCGGAGTGAGCCCCCAGATCGCGCCAGGGCAGGTCAAACGGGGCGTCCGCGCTGCAGGCGTCTGTCAGGACCGATGTGCCGGTGCGCAGCACGGTCGCCACCGGGCCGGGTTCCGCGTCGGACAGGGGCCGGGCGATCATGTCCTCGGGCACGCCGATCGCGGCGACGGGGACGAACGTTCCGGTGCCGACGGGGTCGAGGAGCACGACGATATCGGCGGAGAACAGTTCCGAGAGCGTCGAGAGCACCCGGTCGAGCAGAAGATCCAGCGGGGCCGGCTCGCTCAGCGCGGTCAAGAGCCGAGTCAGACGGGTGGTGTCGCGGATCGCGGATTGCGCTGCCTGCAACGCCGCCTCATGCGCTGCCTGAAGATGCCGCGACCCGGCGTCCGGCATGGCCGAAAGCCTCGTCGCTGCTGGCAACGCCGTGAGTGGACCCGTAGACATGCGCAGATCCGTCACAACGCCACGGCGGTCAGGGTTGCGTTATGAGTCCCAAGCACACCTACGGTGCGCGCGAATTCTCCACAGCAGTAAATCCCGAATGTCGGCACATCACCCGCGGCTTCCTGGAGGCGGCGCGGCTCTTCGGCGGTGCGCGACCCAAAGATCGTCGCACGGGCGGCGCAGCTGAAAGCGAGCAAGACACCCGGCTCGGGGTGCGGGTCAAGCGCGCTGTGAGCGACGTCGCCGACGATGGACAACAACGTCTCGGCCGTCCCTTCCATCACCTGGACGGCGCTTCCGGGCGGCGGCACGCAGCCCTGGATCCGGAGCGTGCATAGATCCGTCTTGGAGCGAGCGGTCCTGATCACGGTCGAGCCGTCGGGTTGGATCAGGCCGAAGGGATGGTACAGCGAGGTCCCCCAGAAATCCGCGACGGTCAGCTTCCCGGGCTCGAGCCCGAGCTGGTCTTCGTAGGCGACCGCGGCCGGGCGGCCGACGAGCTCGATGATCTCGGTGCCTTCGGCGCGCGTGACCAACATGGGGACGCCTATCGGATCCCAGCCGTGTCGCGTGACGACCGTCAGCGGCTGCTCGCTCGCGATCCAAAGGGCTACAGCCCCTTCCTCGATCACCTCGTCATTGTGGAAGACGAGGGTTTTGATGAATTTCTGCTCGTCCCCGGCCGCGCCCCCGACCGTCGGGATCTTCGGTCCGGTGATCCGATAGATGCCTTGAATGAGCTGTTGCAGGTCGCCCAGCAACGCATCGGCGAGCAGCAACACAGCGCCATACGGACTCCGGCCAGCCTCATCGCGACTGGCTCTGGCGATTGCCTGTCCTGCGCGATCAAGGTCGCCGCGGATGTGACTGGCTGCGGCCGATCCGAAGCGGTATGGCCCGGCTGTCATCGTCATGACGCCCACCCCGGCGCCGAAACCGAGGTATTGGCCCTCGACGATCTCACCCGAGCCGGTTGCGCCGATCAGCCGCGCGTCACCGGTCACCGATCGGACGCCGGCCAACAACGTCGGCAGATCGTGACGGGGCGTGGTGAACACCACGACCAACGCCGGCGCCTCGCCGCCAAGCGACGCTATGGCCGCAGAGGCAGCTTCACGCCCGGCCTCAAACGAATCGAATGCCCGGCTGATACCCGTGCCCGCACGTACTCTGCTCATCTTAGTTCTCCAAGCAAGGAAAACAAACCAAATTGCTTGTGAGTGATGGTAACGACGAAACCGGCTTTTCTCAGCAAAGCGAGGATGAAATCGATCGGCCTGACGCACCGGAGCTTCCGAGGCCGTGCCGCAGGTCAGGCCTTTTCGGGGGCGGTGCGGCCCTTCCAGACCGGGCCGCCCCTGAAACGCCACAGCAACGCCCGACCCGCGATCGCGGTCATCAGCAGCACCGAAATCGGGAGCCAGAGGGCATCGCGGACGCGCTGTCCGGCCGTCCAGGCCGTCGTGGCGCGCAGGGCGACGCCCCAGCCGGCCAGTGCGAGCCAGGCGAGCGTGCTGGGCGCCCCGGCCGGTGCCGACCCCACGGCCGTGAGGCCCGCCAGCGCGTACGGCAGGAGATACACCAGGCCGTGCAGGACCGATGAGCCGATCAGGGGCAACAGCCCGCCGTGTCCGGCGAGGATGTTCTTGGCGAAGCCGTCGCGCACCTCGGGCCAGTTGTGATACATGCGGCAGGCGATCAGCCCGTCGGCCTCGGCCAGGCGCAGCCGCAGCCCGATCGACTTGGCGCGCCGGGCCAGAGCGACGTCGTCGATGATGCTGTCGCGTACGGCGGCATGGCCGCCGCTGCGCGCGTAGGCATCGCGCGTGAAGAACAGACACTGGCCGATCGCGGCTGAGAACGCGGCAGCCGCCCAGGCCGGCCACGTCACGTGATGCACGGCCAACACGGGCAGGTAAGCCCAATCCGCAAACGTGATGAGCGGGATCACCAGGCGCTCCGCCCACGACACCGTCATCTGCGTCGGCCAGACGCTGAGCAGATCGGCGCCCAGCCTGGCGCGCAACGCGATCAGGCCTTCGATCGCGCCGGGCCGCCACGCGACGTCGGCGTCGGTGAACAAAAGGTACTCGCCCCGAGCCGCCTGTGAGAGTTGATGACAGGCCCAGTTTTTGCCGAGCCAGCCCTCAGGGAGCGGCGCGCCCGTGATCACGCGCAGGCGTGGGTCACCGCCCGCCGCGGCGCGCGCGAGGTCGGCTGTGCCGTCGGTGGAGCCGTCATCGAGCACGATGAGCTCGTCGATCGCCGTCGACGAGGCGAGCAAGGAGGAGACCGTGGCGCCGATCACGCGGGCCTCGTTGCGCGCAGGGAGCAGGACGCTGACGGACTGCGGCGCTGACGGACCGGGGCGGAGGCGCGGGTAGGCCGCCAGGTTGGTCAGCACGATCACGGTGAAGGCGGCGAGGGCGGCGGCGATGAGGAGCCAGAGGATCGAGAGGGCGGTCATGTGAGGGGGATTCTACGGGGCGAGGAGGGCGGCGACAAGGGCGGGCGGCGAGGACGGGCGGCGAGGACGGGCGGCGACAAGCGCCGCCCCAACGCGCCGCCCCAACGCGCCGCGCCGCCGGGTCGAGGGCGCGACTCACCGGCGGAGCCAACGGGCGACGCGCTCGACACGCAGGCGCGGATGGGTCGCAAGGTCATGGCGGTACTTCCAGGCCAGGAGCGCCGCATTGCCGAGCCAGATCGTCAGGAACACGGGGTCGGGCCGGTAGTTGAGCAGATGCAAAAGGAAACAAATGAAGGCTGCCAGCAGCGCCCAGCCCGACGGCGCCAGGGCCCAGAACCAGGTGGCGAGCAGCAGCCCGATGACGATCGGGGCCTCGGGCCCGGTCAGACCGGCCCAGATGCCGAAGGTGGTGGCCACGGCCTTGCCGCCGTGCCCGCCCAACCAGGGTGAGAAGGCGTGGCCCAGGAGCGGCGCCAACGCGACCGGCACCAGTCCCCAATCCTTCAGGCCGAGCGCCCAATAGGCGATGCCGACCGGGATCGCGCCCTTGAAGGCGTCCAGCAGGGCGGCGGCGATGAAGAGACCGACCCCGCCGGATTTGAGCACGTTGGTCGCGCCGGGGTTTCCGTCGCCGACGGAACGGATGTCCCGATGGAGGCGCCACCGACCGAGCAGCAGCGCATACGGCACGCTGCCCGAGAGGAAGCCGATCAGGCTGAAGAGCACGACGGACGTGGAGGACATCGACGGCTGATCGCTCACGCGCGCTGCACAGGCGCGTGGATTGGCCTGCATTCACAAACAGATGTCGGGCGGGCGGCGACGAACATCAGCCCGGCCCCCGGCGATGAGGAACGGCGGAGGTTTGTGGGCCCACTCGCAGTGGGCGTCGCACGTAGGATCAAGGTGAGGGCCGCAAACGGCTGAACGCCGCCAGAACCAGGGCGCGTTGACGCGCCGGCAACCAGTACGCGACGCAGATGCCGCCCATCACCAGGAGGCCGACGAGCGCGGGGCCGGGCTGCCCCCAGAAGATTCCGAGCGCGACGGCCTGCGTGACCGCGACCACAGTGTACATGCCCGCTAGAGGCAGCCGCGATTGGTTCAGGTCCGCGGGGTTGGCCAGATAGGTGATGACGGCGGCCGTGATCAGCCAGCCCAGGTAGTTGGTGAGCGGGATGCCGAAGTAAGCTCCGGGCGTCTCCCAGATCCACAACCCGCGCGCCACCCATTGCGGATCCAGATAGAGGTCCCACGCCGTGAACACAACGGCGCTGACCAGGGCGAACCGCAGCGGGTGGCGGGGCGAGACGAAGCGGGACGCGACGGCCCAGGCCGGCGGCAACAGCATGGCCCAGGCGAGCGGGATGAGCACCGGCACGCCGGCGAGTTGAGGCTGCAGAATGGGTGCGTAGTCGTACGGCCCGAAGATCCAGCCGTAATGGCTGCCCGCGAACTCGGCCAGCCATGCGCCGATGAGGACGATCGCCAACACGTCGGCAAGGCGGCGCCAGGAGTAGTCGAGCCGGGTCATCGCCCCGACCGCGAGCACCTGAGCGATGACCACGACCGTGACCATCAGTGCGAAGGCCTCGCCGGCGCTGATCCAATCGACGATCGGGAGCACCAGCATCAGCAGAAGCCAGACCAGCGCGAAGGACAGCCACCCCAGATGGCGTTCGTTGCTCGCCATCGCCCGGATTTGCGCGATCATGCGCGGACCTCTTTGCGGCGGCTCCACGCATTGAGCCAGCCGCGCAGCGTGTCGGCGGCCTGCGGCTCCGACACAAGCAGGAACCCCTGCGTCACCAGCAGTGAGGTCACCAGAAAGAACACGGCCTCCTCGAGCGGCAGACCGGCGCGACCGAGCGGCAACAGCAGGTTGAGCGACTGCTCTGGGAGGATGTGCCAGATGCCGGCGCCGATCGCCACCGAGTCGCTCGCCGACAAGTATAACGTCGGCACGACCCAACCCAGCGCCCAGACCCACAACGGTCGGGCGAAAATCCGATGGCCCAACGCCCACTGGCCAACGATCACGGGCACGGCCCAGACCAGGATCAACACGAGGTAGTTGGCCTGGCCAAAGGGCAAGGCAGGCCAGGCGTGGACGGCCACCACGTCGCCCGGAGCCGTCGGCGAAGCGTTGCCAAGCAGGCCCATCAGCAGCGGGCCGATCAGCCAGGCCGCGGCGATCGCGGCCAACGACGCCAGCAACCGCGCGCGATCGGTCTCCTGCGCCAGCCGCCGCAACGTCAGCGCCCACAGGCTGCCCAGGATCGCCTGCAGGCCGAAGAACAGGTATTCCTCGATGGGCACGAAACCCAGCGTGAGCCCACTGACCTGTGCGGGTCGATAGGCCCACACGCCGCTGGCCACAAGATAGTTGTCCCACGGGGTCGTCCACGCGTACGTGATCGCGGCCAGGGCAGCGATGCCCACCCAGTGCCTGCGGGTCGGTCGAGCGAGCCCGCTGAGGACGACGATGGGCGGAAGGACGAAGCGCAGCAGGAAGTCGAAGTAGGTCATCCGGCCAGCGCCTTGTTCTCGGCCGACGGGGCGGGGGCCGGGAGCCGCCAGACCGTCCAGAGGATTCCGGGCAGCAGCGCCAGTTTCTCCCAGCCGGTGGTGTGCGCGCGACGTCGATGGACGTCGTAGTCGATCGCCTCGATGCGCTCCAGGATCGCGCGGTAAAGCAGGGCGGCGGCGCCGACCGCGGGCCGAGCCGCCGGCGCGAGCAGCGCGATGCCCGGCATGGCCTCATTGAACAGGGCCTGCGCGCGCTCGATCTCAAAGCGCAGCAGGGCCACGAAGCGCGCATCCTGCACGCCATGCAGGATGTCGTCCGGGGTCAGGGCGAAGCGGCGCAGATCCTCGAGCGGGAGATAGACGCGCCCGCGCTTGGCGTCCTCGCCGATGTCGCGCAGGATGTTGGTCAGCTGCAGGGCGATGCCGAGTGTGACGGCGTACGGCTTCGCCTGCTCGAAAGTCGCGCCCGCAGCCAGGCCGATGATCGGCATCGACAACAGCCCGACGGTGGAGGCCACGAGGTAGCAATAGCGGTGCAGGTCGGCCCAGGTCTCGTAGCGCTGCTGCTTGAGGTCCAACGCGACGCCGTCGATCAATTCCTCCTGGTAGCGCAGATCTACGTCGTAGTGCTCGCGGATCTGGGCCCAGGCCCGCAGAGTCGGGTCGACCTGCCGGGCGCCCGGCAAACGCGACTCGAGCCGCCAGTGCTCGACGTCGGCGAGCGTGGCGGTCTCGAGATCCACCAGGTCGTCGGTGGTGCGACAGAAGGCATACAGCGCGCGGATCGCGCGGCGCGCGGCCCCGGGCAGCAGCCCGGTGGCGGTGTAGAACGTGGCAGAATGCCGGCGCGTCAATTGCTCGGTATGGGCAAAAGCCTGTTGCAGGTTCAGCGCGTCGGTGTTCAGGGTCATAGAGCCTCTCAGTGCGCCGCGGCGGCCAGAGCGGGTTGGGCGAAGTGCTGCGGCTCGCCCGCGACGATCAGGTCTTCGGCGATCTTGGACGACGAGAGCACGCCCGGCAGCCCGGCGCCCGGGTGCGTGCCGGCGCCGACGAAGTACAGGTTCTCGAAGTTCTCGCTGCGGTTGTGCGGCCGGAACCAGGCCGACTGGGTCAGCACCGGCTCGACCGAGAACGCCGAGCCGAGGTGGCTGTTGAGCGTGTCGCGGAAATAGATCGGATCGATCCAGTGCTCGGCCGACAGGCTGGCCTGCAGACCGGGCAGGTAGTTCGCCTCGAGGAAGTTCATGATCCGATCGCGATACGGTCGGGCCGCGGTGCGCCAGTCGGTGCCCGAGCCGAGGTGCGGCACCGGGGAGAGCACGTAGAACGTCTCGCCGCCCTTGGGCGCCACCGACGGATCGGTCAGCGACGGCTGGTGCAGGTAGAGCGAGAAGTCGTCGGACACGATCTTCTTGTCGAAGATGTCGCTCAGCAGGCCGCGGTAGCGCTCACCCAGGATGATGTTGTGGTGCGCCAGACCGCGATCGCGGAACTTGCGGTTGGTGCCGAAATACAGCACGAACAGCGACATCGAGTAGCGCATGCTGTTGATGCGCCAATCGATCCAGCCGCGGCGATGGGCTTTCGGGATCAGGTTCTTGTAGGTGAAGGCGACGTCGGCGTTGCTCACGACCGTGTCGGCGTTCAATACACGTCCGTCCTTCAGACGCACGCCGGTCGTGCGCTTGCCTTTGTCGTCGATCAGGATCTCGGCCACCTCGGTGTTGTAGTGCAGGCGGCCGCCGAGGCGCTCGATCAGACGCGCCATCGCCTGCACCAGCGCGCCGGTGCCGCCGCGCACATAGTGCACGCCCCATTCGCGCTCGAGGTAGTGGATCATGGCGTAGATCGACGACGAGTCGAACGGATTGCCGCCGATCAGCAGCGGATGGAACGAGAAACAGCGGCGCAGGAACTCATCCTTGATGAAGCCCGAGACGTAGTCGTAGACCGAGCGATGCGAGCCCAGGCGGATCAGGTCGGGCGCGACCTTGAGCATGTCGCCGATGCCGAGGAAGGGCTTGTCGGCCAGTTCGACGAAGCCCTTCTGGAAGATGGCCTTGGTCGTCGCCAGGAAGCGCTTGTAGCCCTCGACGTCGGCGGGGTTCCACTTCGCGATCTGGGACTCGGTGAAGGCCGCGTCGGCGTTGTAGTCGAAGGCCTTGCCCTCGTGATTGAAGATCCGGTAGAACGGCGAGAGCGGCACGAACTCGACGTCATCCGCGCGCCTCTGTCCGGCCGTGCGCCAGAGGTCGTCGAACATGAACGGCGCCGTGATCACGGTCGGGCCGGCGTCGAAGGTGTGGCCGTTCTTCTCGAAGACGTAGGCGCGACCGCCGGGCTTGTCGAGCTTCTCGACCACGTCGACCTCATAACCACGGGCCAGCAGCCGGATGGCGGCGCCCAGGCCGCCGAACCCTGAACCGATCACGACAATGCGCTTGCTCATACTTACCCCTCCAGATGTGTTCTCAGCCCGCTGCCAGACGGCCTGCCCTTGAGAAGGCCTCCCTCTCTCGTGCCGACCGGACCGATGGATTGGATACACGACAGCGTGGGTACAGGTTAGGACAAAGCCTCTACAAGCGCGAGGAGATGTACAAACTTCCTGGGCTTTTTCATCAAACGCTAAAGCGACGACATCGGGGTACATCGGGACACTCCCGGTGTGTCCCGATGTACCCCGATGTCGCTATACTTGCCCCCAACGTTGCATTTTCGATGTCCACGCTTCGATAAAATGATGACACCCGACTTCCGCGCTTACCTCTCCACCTTCGCCGAAAACCTCACCCTGCGTGCCGCCGAGCCGGTCTTTGGCCGGGACGCCGAAGTCGAACAGGTGTTGCAGGCCCTGGCCTCGCCGCTTAAAGGCCGCGCGGTCGTGATCGGGCCGGCGCGGGTCGGCAAATCGAGCGTGCTGGCCGCCGTAGCCGCGGCCATCGCACGCGGCGCGTGCCCGCCGGCCCTGATCGGCCGCGAGGTCTGGCGCTTCAGGCCCGGCAACCTCCCCGGCCTGACGCAGGCGCACGCCTGGCAGGAGCCGCTCGAGCGCTTCCTGCAGGCCTGGGCCGCTCAGCCCGAAGTGATCCTGCTGATCGAGGACCTGACGTCGTCGGCCTGGCTCGGCCTGACGCGCAACGGCGACGAGACCGTCAACCTCGCGCAGGCGCTCCTGGCCGGGCTGACACGCGGCGCCGGGCTGTGTCTGGCCGAGGCCAATGAGCGCGCCTGGTCCCAGTTCGCGGAGTGGTATCCGGCTTACCCCACGCTCTTTCTGCCCGTACGCGTGGCCGAGCCTCCGGCCGAAGCGGCGCGCGGCATCATCGAACACGCCGCGGCGGCGCTGGCCGAGCGTCAGCACGCCACGATCACGGCCGAGGCCGTTGACCAGGCCGTCTACCTCAGCCGGCGCTTCAACCCGGGCCACGTGCAACCCGGCAAGAGCCTGGATGTGCTCAAGGACGCGCTCGCGACGCTGACCGGCGTCGAGCCCACGCTCAGCGCCGCCGACGTGATCCGCAGCTTCGCGACGCGCACCGGTTTGCCCAAGATGCTGCTTGACGAGGGTGAGGACTTCGATGAGGAGAAGGTCGCGGCGTTTTTTCGCGGGCGCGTGCTCGCGCAGGATCAGGCGGTCGACTCGGTGCTGCAGATGCTCAGCCTGCTGCGGGCGCGGGTCAACAACCCGCTGCGTCCGATGGGCGTGTTCTTCTTTCTCGGCCCGACCGGGGTCGGCAAGACCGAACTGGCGCGCGCGCTGGCCGACTATCTCTTCGGCAGCCAGGATCGGCTGGTGCGCTTTAACATGGGCGACTATCAGTCGCCGCACCAGGCGCAAGAGCTCTTCGGCTTCCCGTATGCCGACGACCTGGTGCGCCGCCGGGGCACCTTCACGAACCGCATCGCCGGCCAGACCTTCAACGTCATCGTGCTGGATGAGTTCGAGAAGGCCCACCCCGCGATCTACTTCCGCTTCCTGCAGCTCTTCGACGAAGGCCTGTTGATCAACGCCGCGGACGAGGAAGTGAACCTGCGCAACAGCATCCTGATCGTGACCTCGAACTTCGGCGCGCAGCTGGTCGAGAAGGGCCAGATCGGCTTTGCGGGCCAGGAGACGCCCGAGGCCCGCGAGAAGCGCGTGATCGCCGAGACCGAGCGCAACTTCACGCCCGAGTTCATCAATCGTATGGACGCGGTCTGCATCTTCCATCCGTTGACCCGCACGGTGATGGCCGACATCGCCCGGCGCGAGATCAGCGACCTGTTTGCGCGCGACGGCCTGGTGCGCCGCGGCGTCGAAGTCGACATCGCCGACAACGTCATCGAGCACGTGGTCGCGATCGGCTACGACCCGCACTACGGCGCGCGCTATCTCAAACGCCAGATCGAGAAGACCGTGACCTACCCGCTGGCGCGCGAGCTCAACCGCCTGCCGCGCGGCACTTCCGGCGGCGGCATCCGACTCTTCCTCAAGGGCGGGCGCGTGCAGGCCGCGTACCTCGCACCGCAGGCCGCGCCGGCGCCGGCGACGACCACGCCGCCCGGCGCCCCGACGTTCGCCGAGATGCGCGCCGCCCTGCCGGTGCTGACCGCGCGGCTCGAGGCGCTCGACGAGACCTTCGGCCTGCCCGAGCAGGTGCTCGAGCGCGACGCCGTGCTGGCCGAGATGACGGATGTCGGTTTCTGGAACGACGCGGCCGTCGCGCGTCGCCGGCTCGACGCCTATCAGCGGGCGAGCGCCGTGATCGATCAGCTGACCGAGCTGCACCGCGGGCTCGAGCGCCTGCAGCTGGCCCTGACGCCGACCAACCCGCGCGCCGACGCAGCCCTGCGCGCGTTCACGTTCCTCAACACCGAGCTGCCAAGGGTCGAGTTCGCGTCGTACCTGAGCGGCCCGCACGACGTCGGCGGCGCGTATCTGCGCGTCACGGTCAAATCGAAGACGACCGGCGCCCAACGCTGGGCCGCCGACCTGGCGCGCATGTACCTCGGCTGGGGCAAGTCACGCGGGCTGACGGTCAGCGTGCTCGGCGAGGATCTGGCGCCCACCGGCCGACAGGTGACCCTGACGCTGGCACTGAGCGGCTTTGGCGTCTTCGGCCTGCTGCGGGGCGAGGCCGGCGTGCACAAGCTGGTGCAGCAGGTCAGGCTCAATGGACGCGACTCGTTGCAGCGCTACTCGGCCGACATAGCGGTGTGGCCCGAGATCGGTGAAGACGATCTGCCGCCGCTCGACGGCCTGAGCACCGCCGTGAAGTCGATCTCGCGCGCCGGGTTGTTGATCGGACGCCTGACCGGCCAGGGCAGCGCCCACCTCGCCGGCGGCGGCGGCCTGACCCTCGCGGGCGATCTGCCGGCCGACGAGCTGGCGGTCGAGGCGACGCGGTTGTTGCGCATCGAACGCTGGCTGGCCGAGCACCCGCTCGACGCGGCCGAGCCCTCCGCGCCGGCCGGCCTCGTGCGCACCTACACCCGCAACACGCGCGAGAAGGGCGTGCACGACCATCGCACCGGCCGGCGCTCGATCAAGGTCGCACAGGTGCTGGCCGGCGAGATCCAGGAGTTCCTTGACGAAGCGCTCAAGCGTGGGTGAGCGGACGAACGGGTGAGTCGGCGGCATTGCCGGTCGCCGGCTCTCCCGTTCGCCTTGGCATCGAACTTGCCCCACGGGGGTCAACTTGAGGAGACCTCCCGATGCGCAAGCTCCCGCTGGCCCTGATCCTGCTCGTCGCCGTCAACGCCTGCGGCCTGTCGACGCCGCCCACGGCCGCGCCGACCGCTGCCCCGCCGTCACCGGCGGCTCCGACGACGGCTCCCGCCACACAGGCTCCGCCGACTCTGCAGCCCGACCCGACAACAACGCCCGCGCCGGCGCTGACGGCTGACGTGGTGTTGAAGCTCGGCGCGCCACTGGGCACGATCCGGCCGCTGCTCGGGGTCAACCTGGGCCCGCTCCCACAGGGCGATGCCGGCAACGCGGACCTGACCGAGCTCTATCGCCAGTACGGCGTCACCCAGATCCGCACGCACGACTTCTACGGCCCGCTCGACATGGCCACGCTCTATCCCGATCAAAACGCGGACCCGACCGATCCGGCGTCCTACGACTTTGAGGCCAGCGACCGGTTCTTCGCCGCGATCCTGGCAGGCGGCTTCGAGCCGTATCTGCGGCTGGGCGACTCGTACAACTCGGTCGAGGGCTACCCCAAGGCCGACCCGCGTGCGCCGGCCAACCCGCGCAACTGGGTTCGCGCCGCGGTCGAGGTGGTGCGCCATTACAGGGGTCTGTCAGGTGGGACGCTGCGCTACGTCGAGATCTGGAACGAGCCGGACAACACGCAGTTCTGGGACGGTGACCGGCGTGCGTTCTTCACGCTCTTCACCGACGCCGCGATCGCGCTCAAGGCCGAGTTCCCGGATCTCATGATCGGCGGCCCGGGTCTGACGCCGGCCGGCGCGCTGACACCGCAGGGCCAGGCCTTCACGCGCGGCCTGCTCGACGCGGCCCAGGCGCGCCAGGCGCCGCTCGATTTCTTCTCGTGGCATATGTATTCGAACGATCCCGAGCAGTATCGCAGCGCGGCGCAGTTCTATCGGACCGAGCTCGATCAGCACGGGTACACGGCGGCCGAGAGCCACATCACCGAGTGGAACACGGCCGACCACGACACGGCTTCGGGTCTGAGCCCGGAGACCGTCCGTCTGGGCGGGCAGGGCGCGGCCATCTTGAGCGCAGCCTGGATCGTGTTGCAGGACGAGGGCGTGGACGTATCGACGTTCTACCGCGGACCGGACCCGACGCTCGACCTGCCGACGTTCTACGGCCTGTTCTACGCCGACGGCCGGCCCAAGCGGGCGGCCCTGGTCTTCGGGTTATGGGCGCGCCTGGCCGCGCATCCCGAGCGCGTGCCCGTGATCGTCGACCCCGCCGCGGGTCTGTGGGCGATCGCCGGTCGGAACTCCGCCGGCGAGCTGGCGGTGCTCGTCGTCAATCCGACGGCGACGGCACACGTCTGGCGGCTGGATCACAGCGCGGACCGGGCGACTTTGAGCGAGGTCAGCGATGCCGGCACGGCCGTGATCGAGACGCGCCCGACGGGCGATGTCGTGGCCGTCGCGGCCTACACGACGCAGCTGTACGTGGTGGGGCCGTGAGGGGCGGGGCGGCCACAAGGGCCGCCCCTGCCGGGCCTCAACGATCCTGGATGTCGTACGTGAATTGATACGTGTCCATCAAGGCCATGAACGGATCGGGGTCGAAGGCCTCGGGCGGAAGCACGCCCGCGCCCTTCCAGGCGCCGCTGTTGAGCAGGTCCATGGCGATGACCGGGCCGACCGCGGTCTGCAGCGCCACGGCTTGCAGGCCGTACTTCTTGCGCGAGTCGGCGTTGTCGGTCGTTTGATAGATGAAGACCTCGCGCGGTTTGCGGTTGTGGCGGCCCTTGATCAGCAGGCCGACGCAGGCCTTGCCCGTCATGCTGTCCGCCAGCATCGCCGGGTTTGGAGTCACCGCAGCCACCACATCCCGCGGTGAGACTTCGACGTTGCCCACGCGCACGGGGTCGATGCTATCGAGACCGATCAGATGCAATGTCTTGAGCACATCCATGAACTGATCACCCAGGCCCAACTTGAAGCTGACTCTCTTGACGCCCTTGAGATATTTCGGGAACGTTACGAGCTCTTCATGCTCGACGTTGACCAGGTTCTGTGGCCCGATCCCATCGGGGAAATCAAACGCCTCAGGATCGGAAAACGGTTCGGTGGTGAAGTGCCCTTTGCGGGAAGAAAAAACCACAGGAGGGTTGAGGCATTCCTCGATCGTGGTCCAGATGCTAAAGGTCGGCGCGAAGGCATAGCCTTCGATCGTCAGGTTGCCGCCGTCCTTGACATGGATCTCGTCGACGCGGTCGAACAGGTGCTTTTCGGCGTAGCGCGCGAACACACCCGAGACCCCGGGGTCCATGCCCATCCCGACCAGGGCCAACAGACCCTTTTTCTTCCACTTGCGATGCTCCTCGAATTGAGCTTTGCCGAGCGGTTGGCCGACCTTGTGATGCGGGTCGGTAGGGTGAGGCAGAGTCGGGGTCATGGCCATGTCCATGTAGATCGTCCCGGCTTTGAGCGCAGCCTCCATGATCTGGATGTTCAAGTAGGGCGTGACCGCATTCATGATCAGGTCGACGTCATGTTCGATAGCCAGCTTGCGAATGGCTTTCGTGTCGGAGGCATTCACAACCGCAATCGGAAAACGCTTTGGGTTCCCTAACTTCTGTTGGACGGAGCGCAGCCGATGAAGCTGCGAATCTGCCAGGACCATCTTCTCGAGCCACAGGCGGCCGCGCGCGACTTTGGCGATGCCCTCGCCGACCGCGCCCACGCCCAATAACAGCACTTTCATGATGAGTTCTCCTCAAACACGCAACGGTTCGTTCGCTGTGCGGCGCCAAACGTGCCGCGGGAAACGCGTCGGTGTCGAGGACGTCAGAGGTCGGCGGTGAAGGCGACGCCGAGGAGCAAACGATGAAGCCAGGTGGGTCGGGTGAGAGGGGGATGTGTCGGCCCGTGCGGCACCCGCCAGCATTGCCAGCCAAGTTGCTTGGCGGAGAAACTCGAAAAAGGCCGCATGCGCGATCGGTTTGGCCGATCGCGTTCAGGTTAACACAGGACCCGCGGAATTGTCAAAGGCGAGCGCAGGCGATGCGCGAGGAGCGAAGAGCGCGGCAGCGTTCGCCCCTCGCTCCTCGCCTTTGTCAGCTTTGTCGGTCGAGATCGGCCTGCAGTTCGGCCAGGGTGGCCGAGTCGCGCTCGAGGTTGCGGCGGCGCACGATCAGGCTGACGACGTAGGCGCCCAGCAGCCCGAGGTAGGCGGCAAAGGCCAGGATCATGTAGTAGGACGTATCTGGGGGCATCGGGCCTCTCCTGAGACAGACTGGCGATTACTTGGTCGCCGCGATCGACGACGGGTTGCCGGTTGGCAGATCGCCCTCGGCCTGCATGGCGCGGGCCTTCTGGGCTTCGACCTTTTCTTGCAGCTCGAGCTGGCCATAGCGGGCGGCCACCAGCGCCGCGAACATGGCCACGGTGACGACCTGCGCCAGGACGAGGACCACGGCCATGACCGGCGCCATATCCATGCCGCCCTGCGAGGTCGGCGTGGCGGTGCCGATGACGACCGGGTGGATCGATTGCCACAGCCGGATCGACAGGAACGTCAGCGGCACCGAGATGAAGCCGACGATCCCGTACACGGCCGAGAAGCGGGCCCGGCGCACCGGGTCCTCGATCGCGCCGCGCAGGAAGAGATAGGCGATGTAGATCAGGATCGTGATCGTGTACGTGGTCAGCCGCACGTCCCACGTCCACCAGGTGTTCCAGGCCGGCCGGGCCCAGATCGAGCCGGTGACTGTGGCGATGATCGACAGCAGCAGACCGACCTCGGCCGAGGCCGCGCCCAGCCAGTCCCACTTCTGGTTCGGACGGACGAGATAGATGATGCCGGCGATGAACGTGATCACGAAGCCGACCATGCCGACCCAGGCGGCGGCGAGGTGGAAGTAGAAGATCTTCTGCACGGCGCCCATCGTGGCCTCGGTCGGGGCCACGAACCAGACGAGCACGAGGCTGACCGCGAGCATGGCGCCCGCGGTCACGTTAAGCCAGGTCCATGATTTCATCGAGATACTCCATGGCGCCACCGATGCACGGGCGCTGCACACTGAAGAGTCGTCGGGCCGCGGCTCGGAAAGTTACGCCCAGCCCGGGTAAGAAATTCTACCGCCTTACCG
>WBZS01001154.1_pt1 | contig 23073 bp, 18 predicted proteins | sample 5204201 | NCBI WGS metagenome assembly WBZS01 (sample SAMN12344357, study PRJNA552823) | activated sludge metagenome | biome: Activated sludge suspended growth; feature: Nitrification reactor; material: Wastewater; isolation source: activated sludge from nitrification reactor of wastewater... | reverse complement strand
GGGCTGGGTCAGCGCAGGTCGTCCGGCTGGGACGGCGCGGACGGGTAGGTCGGGGGATCCGGCGGGAGGGCGGCGAAGCGGCGCTGCCGGAGGCTCCTGCGGATCGATCCGAGGACCATGTTGGCCACGATCGCGATCACGATCAGCGGGAAGAACCCCATGTGGGTGGTGATGAACAGCAGGATGGCGACCGGCCAGATCACCCGGGAGACCGCGCCGACCACGGTCTCCAGCGTGGACGGCGGCGGCACCTGGCGAGCGGGCGGGTAGAACGGACGCGACGCCGGCAGTGGTGCGCCATAAAGCGGGTAGTCAGGCCCCTGCGGGGGCGGCTGCGGCCCGAAGGACGGTTGCTGCCAGCGCTCTTCCGGTTCCTCGGTCGGAGGGTTGCTGCTCACCACGCCATGGTAGGCGCCGGCGAACAGACCCACGGTTGACATCGGCGCCCGCGCCGATCATCCTTGGCCTCGGACATGTGACTGGTCATGCAGGCAGGATCCAACGGTTCTCGCGCACGTCGTTGTGCGGGCGATATCCGTTGGGTCCTTTTTTGTTGCCTCGGTCGCGGTCCGCCACGAACCGAAGGAGGAACACATGGACTACGACAAGACCGCGGCCGCGATCCTCGAGCAGGTCGGCGGCGCGCCCAACGTCGGCGCGCTGGAGCACTGCTCGACCCGGCTGCGCTTCACCCTGGTGGACGGCGGCAAGGCCGACGTGGAGGCACTGAAGAAGGTCCCGGGCGTGATGGGGGTGGTCTCGACCGGCCAGCTTCAGGTGGTGATCGGCAACAACGTCGTCGAGGTGTACCAGGCCCTGCGCCGGCTGCCCGGCCTGGCCGCCGGGGCGGCGGCCAAGGCGTCCGGACCGAAGGCGAAGCGGTCCTGGGGTGCGGTGCTGATCGACTTCATCGTCGGCGTCTTCCAGCCGCTGGTCCCGGCGATCGCCGGCGCGGGCGTGTTGAAGTCGCTGCTGCTGCTGATCTCGTCGCTGGGCTGGCTGAGCACCAAGGACCCGACCTACATCGTGCTCTCGTCGATCGCGGACGGCACCTTCTTCTTCCTCCCGCTGATGGTCGCCGGCACCACCGCCACCAAGCTGGGGGTCAACCGGCTGGTCGCCATCGCCGCTTGTGCACCGCTGGTGTTGCCGTCGCTGACGGCGCTGATGAAGGATCCCGGCCTGACCGTCTTCGGGCTGCCGATCACCAACGTGCCCTACAACTCGCAGGTCTTCCCGTCGCTGCTGATCGTGCTCTTCCTGGCCGTCATGGAGCGGTTCTGGACGCGGGTCTCGCCCAAGCCGATCCGGATCTTCTTCGTCCCGATGATGAGCCTGCTGATCACCGTCCCGGTGGGCCTGGTCGCCCTCGGGCCGCTCGGCTACAACCTCGGCCTGGTGTTCACCGGCGCGATCTTGTGGGTGTTCAGCACATTCGGCTGGGTGGCGACGATGCTGCTGGCGATGGCACTGCCGTTCCTGGTGTCGCTGGGCATGCACAAGCCGTTCCTGCCCTACGCGATCAACCAGTACGCCGCGACCGGGTCCGAGCCGCTCTACCTGCCCGCCTCGCTGGCGCACAACATCGCCGAATCCGGCGCCATGTTCGGCGTCGCCGCGCGCACCAAGAACGGCGACATGCGTTCGACCGCGGTGTCGGCCGGCATCTCGGCCCTGTTCGGCATCACCGAACCCGCCCTGTACGGCGTGACCATTCAGAACAAGCGGGCGCTGTGGAGCGTCCTGATCGGCGCCGGCGCCGGCGGCGCCTACGTGGGCCTGACGCACGTCGCCGGGTTCGCCGTGGTCGGCCCCGGCCTGGCCAGCATGTCGATGTTCATCAACCCGGAGAACCCGATGAACATCGTCAACGCCTTCATCGGCTTCGGCATCGCCTTCGTCGGCGCGCTGATCGCGTCGCTGATGTTCTGGAAGGATTCCGACTCGGCCAGCGTCGAGGCGAGCGAGGGGCGGACGGCCGCGGAGGCGGCCCCCGTCGCCGAGCCGGCCGCCGAGGCCGGGGTCGCCGACACCGAGCTGATGAGCCCCCTGACCGGGACCGCGATTCCGCTCAGCCAGGTCCCGGACGCCGTCTTCGCCGGCGGCGCGCTCGGCGACGGCGTCGCGGTCGTGCCCACCGAGGGCGTCGTCAAGGCCCCCGCGGACGCCACCGTGGTGACCGTCTTCGAGTCCAAGCACGCGATCACCCTGCGGGCCGACTCGGGTGCCGAGATCCTGATCCACGTCGGCCTGGACACCGTCAAGCTGCAGGGCGAGCCGTTCGAGGCGCTCGTCGCCAACGGCGAGCATGTGATCGCCGGTCAGCCGCTGCTGAAGGTCGACCTCGAGGCGATCAAGACCGCCGGCTACGACACCACTTCGCCGGTCGTGGTGCTCAACTCCGCGAGGTATGGTCTGACTCCGCTGGCCGACGGCGAGGTGGTCGCCGGCGGTCCGCTGCTGGCCCTGACCGTGAAGGGGGAGGCCGATGTCGCCGTTTCCTGACGGCTTCCTGTGGGGCGGTGCGCTGGCGGCGAACCAGGTCGAGGGGGCCTGGGACGCCGACGGCAAAGGCCCGTCGGTCGCGGACATCGCCACCTACAAGCCGCACGTCGACCTGAAGGACTTCGCCGCGCACCACGTGGTGACCTCGGCGAGCATCGAGGCGGCCTTGGCCGACCACGACGTCACCTACTACCCGAAGCGGCGCGGCATCGACTTCTACCACCGGTGGCGTGAGGACCTGGCGCTGTTCGCCGAGCTCGGGTTCGGCGTCCTGCGGGTGTCGATCGCGTGGAGCCGGCTCTATCCGACCGGTGAGGAGGAGACCCCGAACCCCGCGGGCGCCGCCTTCTACCGGGAGCTGTTCACCGAGATGCGCCGGCTCGGCATCGAGCCGCTGGTCACCCTGTCGCACTACGAGATGCCGATCGCGCTGGCCGTGAAGTACAACGGCTGGAGCGACCGGCGGGTGATCGAACTGTTCGTCCGGTTCGCCACCACCTGCTTCACCGAGTTCGGCTCGCTGGTGACGCTCTGGCTGACGTTCAACGAGATCGACAGCATCCGGCGGCATCCGTTCACCACCGCCGGGGTGATCGAGGACAAGAGCACGCAGGGCTTCGAGCAGGCGATCTACGAGGCGCTGCACCACCAGTTCGTCGCGGGCGCGGAGGCGACCCGGCTCTGTCACGAGCTGGTGCCGGGCGGCCGGATGGGCTGCATGCTGACCAAGCTGATCACCTATCCGCTCACCTGCGCGCCTGAGGACGTGGCGGCGGCGCAGGCGCGGAACCTGGAGAACATGTTCTACACCGACGTCCAGACCCTCGGCGCGTACCCGCGGCTGACCCTGGTGGACCTGGCCGACCGGGGCATCCGGCTGCCGATCCTGCCCGGTGACGAGGAGCTGTTGGCGGCGCACACCGCCGACTTCGTCTCGTTCAGCTACTACATGTCGATGGCCGAGTCGGTCAGCCCGGACGCCGAACGCACCCCCGGCAACACGGTGCTGGGGGTGAAGAATCCGTATCTGCCGTCCAGCGAATGGGGTTGGCAGGTCGACCCGGTGGGTCTGCGGATCTCACTGATCGAGCTCTACGACCGGTACCGCAAGCCGCTGTTCGTGGTCGAGAACGGCTTCGGCGCCCGCGACGAGGTGACCCCCGAGGGCAAGATCCACGACCCCTACCGGGTGGCCTACTTCAAGGGGCATCTGCGTGAGATGCGCCGGGCCGTCGAGCAGGGCGTCGAGCTGATGGGGTACACGAGCTGGGCGCCGATCGACATGATCAGTGCCGGCACCTCGCAGATCACCAAGCGGTACGGCTTCATCCATGTCGATTTCGACGATCTCGGCAACGGGAGCGGCGAGCGTCGCAAGAAGGACTCGTTCGACTGGTACCAGCGGGTGATAGCCACCAACGGCGACTCGCTGGACGAGGAGTGACAGGGCCTCCCTGAATGCGGATCAAGAAGGTGTTCAACTCCAGCGTCGTCCTGGCCACGGGCTCGGACGACGCGGAGTTGATCCTGCTCGGCAAGGGGATCGGGTACGGGCAGCGTCCCGGTGACCTGGTGCCCGAGGGCGCCCCGGACCGGTTCTTCGTGCCGGTGCGCAACCCGGTGGCCAAGGAGCTGCTGCAGCTGCTGGACTCGATCGAGCCGGAATACCTCGACCTGGCCCGCGAGATCATCGTCTACGCCGAGCAGGTGCTGGGGACGACGCTGCACCAGCACCTCTACGTGGCGCTCACCGACCACCTGCACTTCGCGGTCGAACGCGCGCACGCCGGGCTGCCGGTGGTGAACCGGCTGGCCTGGGAGATCCGCAGCTACTACCCGGTGGAATACCGGATCGGCCGCTACGGCGTCGACCGGCTGCGCGAGCGGCTGGACGTCCGGTTGCCCGAGGACGAGGCCGCCAACATCGCCTTCCACATCGCCAATGCTCGGCACACCCAGGACCGGGTGGCGTTCGACGCGTTCGAGGCGGCCCGGCTGATCGACCAGGTGGTGACCATCGTCACCTACCGGATGGGCCTGGAGCGGCAGCCCGACAACGTCCACTTCTCCCGCTTCGTCACCCACATGCAGTACTTCGCCGACCGGTTCTTCACCGGCCGGATGCTGGCCAGCACCGACGACTTCCTGTTCGTTCAGCTCTCCCGCCGCTACCCGGAGGCGATCGCCTGCGCCGAACGGGTCCGCGAGCACATCCGGGACACCTACCAGCAGAGCCTGACCAACGAGGAGGTCGCCTACCTGGCCCTGCACATCCAGCGGGTCAGCGAGAAGGTGTAGGCCCGAGGTTCCCTCCCCTGGAGGCGAGGTTGGCCGAACAGAAAGTGTCAGTACGCGCGGTTAGCGTTTCGCCAATGATGGACGTGGCGCTTCCGGACGACTACCCCACGGTTCTGGCCGACCTCAAACAGCGTGTCATCCACGCTCGCTACAGCGCTCAGCGGCAGGTGAACACCGAACTCATCCGGCTCTACTGGCAGATCGGAAAGGTCCTCGCGGAGCGCACCGATCGGGCCAAATGGGGCGACAAGGTGATCGCTCGGCTCTCGTCCGACCTTCGGGTTGAGTTTGCGGGCGCGGCTGGCTTCTCGGTGCGGAATCTCAAGTACATGCGCTCCTTCGCACGGGCGTGGCCGTCGCTGGACGAGATTGGGCAGCAACCTGCTGCCCAATTGGCGTGGGGGCACCTGATCGTGCTGCTCGACAAGGTCCACGACCAGGCGCAGCGCGACTGGTATGCCTCGGCGGCCGTCACTCACGGCTGGAGCCGCGCCGTCCTGGAGCATCACTTAAAGACGCGCGCTCACCTGCGGTTCGGCGCCGCACCGACCAACTTCGACCGGGTGATGACGTCTGGTGCTTCCGATCAGGCACGCCAGTTGATCAAGGATCCCTACGTGTTCGACTTTCTGGAGGTCGAGCCCGACTACCGGGAACGGGCGCTCGAACAGGACTTGGTCGACAAGATCCAGTACACGCTCTCGGAGTTGGGTACCGGATTCAGCTTCGTCGGACGACAGGTCGCCTTCGATGTCGACGGAGACGAGTTCTTCGTCGACCTGTTGTTCTTCCACGTCGAGCAGCTGCGCTACGTCGTCGTCGAGTTGAAGGTAGGCAAGTTCAAGCTCGACTACACCGGCCAACTCGGGTTCTACGTCGAACTGGTCGAACGACACCTCCGTCGACCACAGCATGCGGCGACGGTCGGCCTGCTGTTGTGCACCGACAAGAACGATCGGGTCGTCCGCTACGCACTTGCGACCAGCAGCCAACCCATGGCGATCGCCAGCTACGACCTGCTGACGCCCACCGAGCAGGCGGCGCTGCCGTCCGAGGCCGACCTCACTCGAGCACTCGACGCCTCCGGTTGACCAAATGGCCCGCCAGCCGCGCTCAGCGTGCGTCGCCTTCGCCCTGCCGAACCCGGCGGCGATCAGCCGCCCACCGTGAGCACCGTGCTCAGCGACGCGGTCGAGTCGCCGCCGGCGTAGATCTCGATCTGGGTGGCGTCCTGCACCCAGCCCCGGGTGACGGCGCTCCAATACCGCAGTTGGTCCGGCCCCAGATCGAAGCTGACCGTGCGGGTCCGGCCGGCGGCGATCGCGACACGTTCGAACGCCTTCAGCTCCCGGACCGGACGGCTCGACGTGCCGTAGCGCTGATGGATGTACAGCTGCACCACCTCGTCGGCGTCCACGTCGGAGGTGTTGGTGACGTCGACCGAAACCTGCACGCTGTCGCCGACCGCGATCCGATCGGACGACAACCGCAGGCCGGCGTACGAGAACGACGCGTACGACAGGCCGTGCCCGAACGGGTACAGCGGGGTGGAGGTCTCGCTCCAGTACCGGTGGCCGGCCTCCTCGGGCTGGAAGGTCCGGTAGTGCGCGTAGACCACCGGCAGTTGGCCGACGTGCCGGGGCCAACTCAACGGCAGCTTGCCGCCGGGGGAGACGTCGCCGAACAGCACCGCCGCCACGGCCTCACCGCCGCGGGTGCCCGGGTACCAGGCCTGCAGGATCGCCGGCACCCGGTTCTTGGCCCAGCGCAGGTCGAGCGGGCGTCCGGACATCACCACGACCACCGTCGGGGTGCCGGTGGCGACGATGCGCTGCAACTGCTCCAGCTGGCGTCCGGGCAGCTCGAGGGTGTCGTTGGACGCCCGTTCGCCGATCTGGTTCTGCCGCTCGCCGACCACCACCACGGCCAGCTCGCTGGCCGAGGCCAGTTCGACCGCCAGGGCGATCTCGGCCTCGTCGTCGTGGTCGGGCTCCGTCCGGCCCACCGCCGCCTCCATGGCGTCGAACATTGACGGGTAGCGCCGCTCGGGAATACCGACGCCGGGTGCGAAGATCACTTCGCCGGTGGCGCGTGCCTGGATGCCGTCCAGGATGGTGACGGTTTCGTCGACGTCGTAGTCGAACACCCAGGGCCCCAGCGTGTCGCGCGGTGAGTCGGCGAGCTGCCCGATCACCGCGATCGACTCGGGCGCCGCCAGCGGCAGCACGCCGTCGTTCGTGAGCAGCACCAGGCTGCGCTCGGCGGCCACCCGGGCGACCTCGCGGTGTTCGGCGGCGGACAGCACGGACGCCGTGGCCGCCTCGTCGACAAACGGACTCTCGAACAGGCCGAGCCGGAATTTCGCCCGCAGAATGCGCCGGACCGCCTCGTCGATGACCTGCTCGCCGACCAGGCCGGCGGCGACCGCCTCCCTCAGGTGCCCATAGGCCGGCTCCTCGATGGTCATCTCGAGGTCGAGGCCTGCGGTCATGGCCCGCGCCGCGGCGTCGGCGAAGTCGCGGGCGAAGTGCTGGGTGACCAGCGAGCGGACGGCGTTGGCGTCCGAGACCACGAAGCCGTCGAAGCCGAACTCGCCGCGCAGCACGTCGGTCAGCAGCCAGCGGTTGCCGGAGGCCGGGACGCCGTTGAGGTCCATGTAGGCGCTCATGATGTTCGCCGCCCCCGCCTCGACGGCGGCCCGGAACGGTGGCAGGTAGACGTTCCACAGTTCCGAATCGGAGATCTCGGAATCCTCGTAGTCGCGGCCGCCGCGGGCCGCGCCGTAGCCGGCGAAGTGCTTCGGCCCGGCCAGGATCGACTCGGCGCCGAAATCACCCTGGAAACCGCGGACGTGGGCGGCGGCCACCGCGCCGCCCAGCACCGGATCCTCGCCTGCACCCTCGACGATCCGGCCCCAGCGGGGGTCGCGGGCGATGTCGACCATCGGCGCGAACGCCCAGTGGATGCCCACCGCGCGGGCCTCGCGGGCCGCGACCTCCTCACCCGCGGCGATCGTGTCCGGATCCCAGGACGCCGCCTGCGCGATCGGCACTGGAAAGATCGTCCGGAAGCCGTGGATCACGTCGAACCCGAACAGCAGCGGGATGCCGAACCGGCTGCCCTCGATCGCCAGCCGCTGCAGCCGGTTCGCGGTCGCCGGGTCGCGGACGAACAGCACGGAGCCGGCGTCGCCCCTGGTCAACGCCTGTTCGACGGCCGCTTGGTCGAAGTAGAAGTACTGGGTGACCTGCCCGGCCTTCTCGTCCAGGCTGAGCCTGCCAAGCAGGTCGTCGACCCGTTCGTCGACGGTCAGCCCAGGGTCGCGGAACGGCAGGTCGGTCATCGGTTCTCCTTCGAACAATGATCTGGTCAGGGACCAGCCTGCCAGGTTGGGGCTGTGGTATTCATGCCCGATGACCAACCCTGCCGTGGAACAGCTGATCACCCGCTCGCATCGGCTGGGGGCCGACCCGCGCACCACCAACTACGGCGGGGGCAACACCTCGGCGAAGGGGACCGCCGCCGACCCCGCGACCGGGCAACCGATCGAGCTGCTGTGGGTGAAGGGTTCCGGCGGCGATCTCGGCACGCTGGCGCCGGCCGGGCTGGCGGTGTTGCGGCTCGACCGGATGCGTGCCCTGACCGACGTCTACCCGGGCGTCGAGCGCGAGGACGAGATGGTCGCCGCCTTCGACTACTGCCTGCACGGCAAGGGTGGCGCGGCGCCGTCCATCGACACCACGATGCACGGCCTGGTGGACGCCCCGCACGTCGACCACCTGCACCCGGACGCGGGTCTCGCGCTCGCGACCGCCGCCGACGGCGAAGAGCTGACCCGGCGGATCTTCGGTGACAAGGTGCGGTGGGTGCCGTGGCGTCGTCCGGGTTTCCAGCTCGGCCTCGACCTCGCGGCGATCGCCAACGACGACCCGGACGTCGTGGGCTGCATCCTCGGCGGCCACGGCATCACCGCGTGGGGTGCGACGTCGCAGGAGTGCGAGGCGAACTCGATGTGGATCATCAACACCGCCGCCGACTACATCGCCGCCCACGGTGCCGCCGAGCCGTTCGGCGCCCTCCGGGACGGCTTCACCGCACTCCCGGACGCCGAACGCCGGGCCCGCGCGCTGGCCCTGGCGCCGACCCTGCGCGCCATCGCCTCGCAGGACCGGCGGATGGTGGGCCACTTTACCGACACCGACGCGGTGCTGGACTTCCTGGCGTCCGAGAAGGCGCCCGCGCTGGCGGAGCTGGGCACCTCCTGCCCCGACCACTTCCTGCGGACCAAGGTGAAGCCGATGCTGCTCGACCTGCCGCCGTCCGCGCCGATCGACCAAACCATCGAACGACTGCACGAACTGCATGTCGCCTACCGCGCCGACTACGCCGGCTACTACGAACGCAACGCCGATGCCGACAGCCCGGCGATCCGCGGGGCCGACCCGCTGATCATCCTGATCCCCGGCGTCGGCATGTTCTCCTACGGCGTCAACAAGCAGACCGCCCGGGTGGCCGGCGCGTTCTACACCAACACCATCAACGTGATGCGGGGTGCCGAGGCGCTGTCGACCTACGCCCCCGTTCCGGAGCGTGAGAAGTTCCGGATCGAATATTGGGCGCTGGAGGAGGCCAAGCTGCAGCGGCTGCCCAAGCCGAAGCCGCTGGCCGCCCGCGTCGCGCTGATCACCGGCGGCGCCTCCGAGGCCGGCATGGCGATCGCGGAGCGGTTCGCGGCCGAAGGCGCCTGCGTGGTCCTCGCCGACCCGGACGCCGCCGCGGCACGGGCTGCCGCCGCCCGGCTCGGCGGCACCGACGTCGCCATCGGGGTCGGCTGCGACGCGACGAGCTCCGAGCAGCTGCAGGTCGCCGTGGACGCCGCCGTCCTCGGCTTCGGCGGCCTCGACGTGCTGGTCAACGCCGGGGGCGAGGGCCTGGAACCCGGCGGCGCCACGGCGGTGTTCATCGGCCAGGGCCTGGGCGGCGCCATCGTCCGGGTGGGCGTCCGGGAGTCGGCGCCGCCGGCCGACGACCTCGCCCAGTACGGCATCAGGGTGAACGAGATCGGTGTGTCGCCGGCGGCGCCGGCCGAGCACGTCGCGGGCGTCGCCTTCGCGCTGTGCACCGCCGACCTCGCGCACACCACGGGGGCACGCATTCCGGTCGTTTGAGCCGATCGCCGATCGCCGGGGCGCGGATGGGGCAGACTGGGCAGCAGAGCCTTCGCCGGAGTCGACGGAGGTCGAACCCATCAAAGGAGGACGGATGAGCGTCCCGGCCGGTGCGGTGGCATTGTTCGCGACCTGCATCAACGACACGATGTTCCCGCAGACACCGAAGGCGGTGGTCAGGCTCCTGGAGCGGCTCGGCTGCCGGGTGGAGTTCCCGCTGCAGCAGACCTGCTGCGGCCAGATGTTCACCAACACCGGGTATTTCCACGAGGCGATGCCGTCGGTGCGCAACTACGTGGACACCTTCGAGGCCTACGACTACGTGGTCGGGCCGTCCGGTTCGTGCGTCGGCTCGGTGCGCGACCAGCACCCGATGCTGGCCTACCGCTCGGGCGATCTGGGCCTGCAGCGGCGAGTCGATGAGATCGTCGCCAAGACCTATGACCTCACCGAGTTCCTGGTGGACGTGCTCGGTGTCACCGACGTCGGCGCCTACTTCCCGCACCGCGTCACCTACCACCCGACCTGCCATTCACTACGGGTGACGAAGGTCGGCGACCGGCCCTACCAGCTGCTTTCGGCGGTCCGCGGGCTGACCCTGATCGAGTTGCCGAACGCCCAGCAGTGCTGCGGCTTCGGCGGCACCTTCTCGCTGAAGAATGCCGACGTCTCGGTCGCGATGGGCACCGACAAGGTGCGCGCCGTCCTGGACACCCAGGCCGAGTACGTGGTCACCGGCGACAACTCCTGCCTGATGCACATCGGCGGCCTGCTCAGCCGGATGCGGGCCGGCGTGAAGCCGATCCACCTGGCCGAGATCCTGGCCCAGACCGAGGACGACCTGGTCGCCACCGGCGCCACCGCACCGCAGCAGGGAGCAACCCGATGAGCGCCGAACGCCGCACCCCGGCACCCCCGGCCGGCGACCTGCAGGACATGCCGAAGTTCCCGAAGAACGCCAAGAAGGAGTTGAAGAACGCCCAACTGCGCAAGAACCTGCGGCACGCCACCACCACTATCCGCGAGAAGCGGGCCCGGGTGGTCGAGGAACTGCCGCACTGGGAGCAGCTGCGGGCGGCCGGCGAGGCGATCAAGAACCGCACCCTGCGGCATCTCGACAGCTACCTGTTGCAGCTGGAGGAGTCGTTGACCCGCAACGGCGCGATCGTGCATTGGGCGTCCGATGCGGCCGAGGCGAACCAGATCGTGATCGACGTGGCCCGGGCCAAGGGCGCCGACGAGGTGGTCAAGGTCAAATCGATGGCCACCCAGGAGATCGACCTGAACGAGGCGCTCGAGAAGGCCGGGATCGCCGCCTGGGAGACCGACCTGGCCGAGCTGATCGTCCAGCTCGGGCACGACCGGCCCAGCCACATCCTGGTGCCGGCGATCCACCGCAACCGCTCCGAGGTGCGCGAGATCTTCACCGAAGAGATGGGCCGCTACGGCACGCCGCCCCCGGACGGGCTGACCGACGACCCGGCGATGCTGGCCGGCGCCGCCCGCGTCCATCTGCGGGACAAATTCCTGCGCGCCAAGGTGGCGGTGTCGGGCGCCAACTTCGCCGTCGCCGAGTCGGGGACGCTGGTGGTGGTCGAATCCGAGGGCAACGGACGGATGTGCCTGACCCTGCCCCAGACCCTGATCTCGATCGTCGGCATCGAGAAGACGGTGCCGACGTTCGCCGACCTGGAGGTCTTCCTGCAGCTGCTGCCGCGCTCGTCCACCGCCGAACGGATGAACCCGTACACGTCGATGTGGTCGGGGGTGCGCGAGGGCGACGGCCCGCAGGAGGTGCACGTGGTGCTGGTCGACAACGGCCGCACCACGGTGCTGGCCGACGAGGTCGGACGCCAGGCGTTGCGCTGCATCCGCTGCTCGGCCTGCCTGAACATCTGCCCGGTCTACGAACGGGTCGGCGGTCACGCCTACGGCTCGGTCTACCCGGGCCCGATCGGGGCGATCCTCACCCCGCAGCTGCGCGGCATCTCCTCCGAGGTGGACGCCTCGCTGCCGTTCGCGTCCTCGCTGTGCGGCGCCTGCTACGAGGTCTGCCCGGTGCGGATCAACATTCCCGAGGTGCTGGTGCACCTGCGCAACAAGGTCGTCGAGTCGAAGGGTCCCAGCGTCGAGGGGGCGGTGATGAAGGCCGGCGGCTGGGTGATGGGCGACGGACGCCGGCTCGCCCTGGTGCAGAAGGGTGCCGAACTGGCCGGCCGGATCCTGCCCGGCGACACGATCGGCCCGCTGCCCGGCCCGGCGGCCGGCTGGACGCGCGCCCGCGACCTGCCCGTCCCGCCCACCGAAACCTTCCGAGACTGGTGGGAGAAGAACCATGAGTAGTCGCGAGGCCATCCTGGGCCGGATCCGCGAGGCGCTGTCCGACGTGCCGCACATGCCGCCGGCCTACGACGTCACGGTCGACTGGGAGTACGGGCTGCGGCCCGCCGGCGCGGCCGAGGACACCCTGGGGCTGTTCGTCGAGCGGGTCGAGGACTATCGCGCCGAGGTCAGCTGGGTGGTGCCGGACGAGCTGCCGGTGCGGATCGCCAACGCCTTGGCCGACCACGGCGTGACCTCGGCGGTGCTGCCGGCCGGCGTGCCGCCCCAGTGGCGCGAGGCGGTCGCCGCCGCCGGCATCACCGTGCACGCCGACGACCCGGTGCTCAGCCATGCCGAACTGGACGCCATCGGCGGCGTGGTCACCGCGTCCCGGGTCGGTATCGCCGAGACCGGCACCATCGTGCTCGACCACGGCCCCGATCAGGGCCGGCGGGCGCTGTCGCTGGTGCCCGATCTGCACATCTGCGTGATCCGCGCCGACCAGGTCGTCGCCGACGTGCCCGAGGCGGTGGCGCGACTGCAGCCGTCCATCGACGCCCGGCAGCCGCTCACCTGGATCAGCGGGCCCTCCGCGACCAGCGACATCGAACTGGATCGGGTCGAGGGCGTGCACGGCCCCCGGACGCTGAGGGTGCTGCTCGTGGAGGGCTGACCCGGAGTCCACACCGAGTTCACCGACGCGACCGACTGCGTTGGCAATCGCGTCGCTCGGGCTGCCTAGCGTCCCGATCATGAACGTCGTGGTGTTGGCCGATACCGACAGCCGGTGGAAGTGGGGGCTGCTGACCGCGCGGCAACTCTTCCCGGCTTCGATTCCGGTCGGGCTGCTGCTCGCCTCGCTGCGCCGTCCCTCGGCACAACAGCTCGCCGACAGCGGCGTCCGCCAGGAGCCGACGGTCGTCGAGAGCATCACCGAGTTCGTCGAGTCCGCCGAGCTCGACGCCACCGACGCCGTGGTGCTGGCCCTGCCCGGCGGCGCGGTGCAGGCGGTGCTGCACGGGCTGGCCCGGCGGTGGCCGAAGCCGGGACGACGCCCGCTGGTGATCAGCGGCTACGTCGGCGTGGTCTACGAGAAGCACGTCGAGGGGCTGCTGCTGCGGTCCGGCTCGGACGTCATCCTGGCCAACAGCCCCGCGGACGCCGACGCGTTCCGCACGCTGCTGGCCGGTGCCGGCGGCGACCCGTCGGTGGTGGTGCCGACCGTGCTGCCGTTCCTCGGCCCCGCCGACTCGGCCCGCGCCGCGGGTGCCCCGTTCACCGTCACGTTCGCCGCCCAGCCGGGGGTGCCCGGACCGCGCGCCGATCGCGAACTGGTGGTGCGCCGGCTGATCCGGCACGCCACGCTGCACCCCGAGCGCGAGGTGCTGCTCAAGGTGCGGGCCCGGCTCGGCGAGCAGAGCACGCATCGCGAGGACCACCCGTACCAGCTGCTCGGGCCCCGCCTCGGCGTCCCGAAGCCGTCCAACCTGCACGTCGTGCACGGCAACATGGGCGACGTCCTCGACCGCACCGACCTGTTGGTCACGGTGTCGTCGACGGCCGCGATCGAGTCGATGCACCGCGGCATTCCGACCGCGATCCTCACCGACTTCGGCATCAAGGAACGGCTCGGCAACCACTACTTCATCGGCTCGGGCTGCCTGACCGGTTTCGGCGACCTGGACGCCGGTGCCGCGCCACGCGTCGACCCGGAGTGGGCGCGCAGCCACGGCATCGGCCCCGGGGACGCCGTGGAGCGGGCCCGGGACCGCCTCGCCTACCTCGTCGCGGAGGACCGCCGGACGCCGCTGCGCCCCTTCTACACGATGGACAACGCGGCCGGCCTGTTGCCCGACCTGCTCGGCCGCTACGGGTTGAGCGCCTACGGCCGGGCGCTGGAGGCCGACGACGACCGGTTGGGCGACCTGCCCGTCGCGGTGCGGTCGCTGGTCTCGCGGGCGGCCCGGACGGCGTACCGCCAGGGCGTGCACACCGTCGCCCCGGCCCTGCGGCGATTGGCGCGGCTGTGACGGCACTCGTGCTGATCCCCGCCCGCGGCGGCTCGAAGGGCGTGCCGGGCAAGAACCTGACCCGGGTGGGTGGTGTGCCGCTGGTGGCCCGCGCGGTGCGCGCGGCGCTGGCGTCCGGTGTGGGCGCGGTGGCGGTGTCCACCGACGACGACGCGATCGCGGCCGCCGCGGAGGCCGCCGGTGCCGGCGTGATCCGGCGCCCGGGCGAGCTGGCGGACGACGCGGCGTCCAGCGAGTCGGCGCTGCTGCACGGGCTGGGCGAACACGAGGCCCGCACCGGGTGCGCGGTCGACGTGCTGGTGATGCTGCAGTGCACCAGCCCGTTCGTGACGGCGTCCGAGATCGCCGCGTGCGTCGCGGCCGTCCGCGGCGGTGCGGACAGCGCATTCACCGCCGCACCGAGTCACGGTTTCCTGTGGCGCCGGGACTCCTCGGGCGAGGCGGTCGGCGTCAACCACGATCGGGCCACCCGGCCGCGCCGGCAGGACCGCACGCCCGAGTTCCTGGAGACCGGCGCCGTCTACGCGATGCGCGCCGACGGCTTTCGCCGCGCGGTGCATCGCTTCTTCGGCCGCACCGTGCTGGTGGAGGTCGATCCGGCCCGGGTGCTCGAGATCGACGAGCCGGCCGACCTGGCCCGGGCGCGGGCGCTGGCCGTGGTGCTGGACGCCCCGCCGGTACTGCCCGGGCGTGCCGACGTCGACGCGGTGGTGCTGGACTTCGACGGCACCCAGACCGACGACTCGGTGCTGGTGGCCTCCGACGGCAGCGAGCAGGTCCGGGTGCACCGCGGCGACGGACTCGGCATCGCGGCGCTGCGCCGCGCCGGCGTCCCGGTGCTGATCCTCTCCAGCGAAACCAACCCGGTGGTGCGGGCGCGGGCCCGCAAGCTCGGCGTCCCCGTCCTGCACGGCGTCGACGACAAGGCCGCCATGCTCCGGGACTGGTGCGCACACGCCGGCCTGGCCCCGAGCCGGGTCCTGTACGCCGGCAACGAGGTCAACGACCTCGGCTGCCTGGCCCTCGTGGGGTGGCCGGTCGCGGTCGCCTCCGCCCATCCCGTCGTGCGCGACGCCGCACGACTGATCACCTCCGCGCCCGGCGGGCACGGAGCCGTCCGAGAAATCGCCTCCTGGATCCTTGGAAAGGAACTCGACTCATGATCGAGACGTCCGCTCGTGAACGGCTGATCGGCGACCGCCGTGTCGGCCCCGCCCACCCCGTCTACGTCACCGCCGAGATCGGCCTCAACCACAACGGCGACGTGAGCACCGCGCTCGCCCTGATCGACGTCGCGATCGCCGCCGGTGCGGACGCCGTCAAATTCCAGAAGCGGACGCCGAAGGTCTGCACCCCGCGCGACCAGTGGGACGTCGAGCGCGACACACCGTGGGGCCGGATGAGCTACATCGACTACCGGCACCGCATCGAGTTCGGCGCCGACGAGTTCCGGATCATCGACGAATACTGCCGCGACAAGGGCATCGACTGGTTCGCCTCGCCCTGGGACGTGGCCAGCGTCGACTTCCTGGACGGCTTCGGCGTGCCCGCCCACAAGATCGCCTCGGCCTGCCTCACCGACGACGAGCTGCTGCGGGCCGTGCGGGCGTCCGGGCGGACGGTGATCCTGTCGACCGGCATGTCCACGCCGGCACAGATCCGGCACGCGGTCGAGGTGCTCGGCAGCGGCAACGTGCTGCTGTGCCACGCCACCTCGACCTACCCCGCCGCCAACGACGAGCTGAACCTGCGGATGATCAACACCCTGCTGGCCGAGTACCCCAACGTCCCGGTCGGCTACTCGGGTCACGAGCGGGGCCTGCAGACGACGGTGGCGGCCGCCGCGCTGGGCGCCTGCTTCCTCGAACGGCACATCACCCTCGATCGCACCATGTGGGGCTCCGATCAGGCCGCCTCGCTGGAACCGGCCGGCCTGACCCGGCTGGTGCGCGACGTCCGGGTCATCTCCGAGGCGCTCGGCGACGGGGTGAAGCGGATCTACGACGGCGAGTACGCGGCGATGCGGAAGCTGCGCCGAGTGCCCGGCGTGATCGCCGACCGGGCCGCGCGGGTGGCCTGACGCTCATGTCGAAGAAGAAGAAGGGCAAGCACAGGCGCACCACGCTGGCGCTGGTGGAGAGCCCGGCGCAACTGCTGAACGTCATCGAGTGGGCCTTCCAGAACGGCGTCGAGGAGCAGACCCGGCTGGCCGTGCTGCCGCCCCGGGATGCCACCACCCGGCTGCAGCTGGAGGCGATGGTCGACCTGGCCCGCGAGGCCGGGCTGGCCGCCACCTGGTACGAACCGAGGAAGTCGGCGGCGTCCATGGTGGCGGTGGCCTGGGAACTGTTCCCGCGGCTGGTCAAGGCCGAGCGGCTGGTGGTCGGCGACCCGTTCTCGCGCTTCGTGCAGGCCGTGCTGCCGCTGGCGGACGTCGCCGAGGTGGTGGTCGTCGACGACGGCACGGCCACCATCTCGTTCATCGCCCAACTCACCCGCGGCGATCGGCTCAGCCGCTGGCATCTGGCCGAGAGCGGACGCGAGGTGGTGATCGACCTGCTGTCCGAGCACGCCCGGGACTTCTTCATGCCGTCGAAGCGGGACGGCCGCAGCATCGAGGTGTTCACCTCGATGCCGGTGCAGGCGCCGCCGGGCACCCGGCAGAGCGCCAACACGTTCGCCTGGACCCGCGGCCGGTTCGGCCCGCCGGTCGTCCAGGACGCCGCCGACGTGATCGGCACCTCGCTGGTCGAGACCGGGGTGGTGGACGCCGATCGCTACCTCGCCGGCGTGGTGGCCGTCACCGAGCGGTTCGGCGCCGGCCGCTACTTCGCCCATCGCCGTGAGGACGACGCCAAGCTGGCCACCATCGCGGCCCGCACCGGGCTGAGGGTGGTCCGGCCCGACGTGCCGCTGGAGATCGCGGTGCGCCGCGGCCCGGTCGGCCGGCTGATGGTCAGCTACCCGTCGACGGTGACGCACACCCTGCCGCTGGTGCTGGTCGACACCCCGGTCGAACTCGCGGTCGCCGATGTCCCCGCCGCCTGGCTGACGCCCGGCGCCCCGGTGGGCGCCGGCGACTTCCTGGAGCACGTGAACACCACCGCCCGGAGACGTCACACCCTCAGCTGAGCGGGCCCAGCCGGAATCGATCTGACACCAAACCGACCGGCTCAAATCTGGGTGAGCACCTCGGCCATGATTCGCTGGACGGCGACCGTGTCGCCCAGCGGCATGATCGGGCTCTCGGTGAGCCCCGCGCGCAGGCATTCGCCGACGTGCTCGATCTCGTACCGGTAGCCGGAGTCGAATTCGAGCGTCTCCGGGGCCTTCTCCCGCCAGATGGTGACCGAGGCGGCCCGGTGGAAGCGCGGATGCACGTCGATCCAGCCGCGGGTGCCGGTGAGCATCATCCGGCCGGGGCCGTACGTGGTGAAGGCGCCCGCCAGGGTGGCCGAGCGGCCGTCGCCGTAGCCGAGCAGCACCGAGAACTCGCCCTCGACGCCGGTGGGGTAGCGCCCGCCGACCGCATTCACGACGTCCGGGGTGCCGAGGAAGTGCTGGGCGAACGAGATCACGTAGACACCCAGGTCGAGCACGGCGCCGCCGCCCTTGGCCGGATCGAACAACCGGTCGTCGGCGTCGAATTCGCGGAACGCGGTCAGGTCGCCCTGGCAGCCGCGCACCTCGCCGATCTCGCCGTTGGCGATCACCTCGCGCAGGTGGGCGATCGCCGGGTTGAACCGGGTCCACATCGCCTCCATGACGAACACGCCGGCCGCGCGCGCCGCCGCCACGATGCGTTCGGTGTCGGCGACGGTCGCGGTGAACGCCTTCTCGATCAGCACCGCCTTGCCGGCCGCGATCGCCGCAAGCGCGATGTCGGTGTGCTGCGGGTGCGGGGTCGCTACGTAGATCGCCTGGACGGCGGGGTCTTCGACGAGCGCCTCGTACGAGGAGTGCCAGCGGGGAATGCCGTGGTCGGTGGCGAACACCGCGGCCCGCTCGGCCGACCGCGAGCCGACCGCGACCAGCTCGGCGTTGCCGGCCAGCCGGAACTCGGGGACGATCGCGGCGGCCATGCGTCCGGGGCCGGCGATGCCCCAACGGATCGGATCGGTCATGGCATCACGCTATCGGTCCGATCTGGCAAAGTAGTCGAGGTTGATCTCCAGGAAGGGCAAAGCCTTGCGGGTCGTGCAGAAGTTCGGTGGGTCGTCGGTGGCCGACGCCGCCAGCATCAAACGAGTGGCCCAGCGCATCGTCGACACCAAGGCCCGGGGGGCCGAGGTGGTCGTGGTGATCTCGGCCATGGGCGATACGACCGACGAGTTGATGGACCTGGCGCTGGAGGTGTCGCCGCAGCCGCGTCCGCGCGAGCTCGACATGCTGCTCACCGCCGGCGAGCGGATGAGCGCCGCGCTGCTGGCGATGGCGATCAACGATCTGGGCTTCGAGGCGCGTTCGTTCACCGGCTCGCAGGCCGGCGTGATCACCACCGGCACGCACGGCGACGCCCGGATCATCGACATCACCCCGGGCCGCATCCGCACCGCGCTCGAAGACGACGACATCGTCATCGTGGCCGGCTTCCAGGGGGTCTCGCAGACCTCCAAGGACATCACCACGCTGGGGCGAGGGGCGTCCGACACCACCGCGGTGGCGCTGGCGGCCGCCCTGAGCGCCGACTTCTGCGAGATCTACTCCGATGTGGACGGCATCTTCACCGCCGACCCGCGGATCGTGCCCGGCGCCAGCCGGATCCCCGAGATCTCCTACGAGGAGATGCTCGAGATGGCGGCGCAGGGCGCCAAGATCCTGCACCTGCGGTGCGTCGAGTACGCCCGCCGCGAGAACGTGCCGGTGCACGTCCGGTCATCGTTCTCGACCAAGCCCGGCACCTGGGTCAAGGACATCGAAATCAAGGAAGGCACGGCGATGGAACAGCCGCTGATCACCGGGGTCGCACACGACCGGAGCGAGTCGAAGATCACCGTCGTGGGGGTGCCGGACCGGGTGGGTGCCGCCGCCGAGGTGTTCTCGGCGGTCGCCGCCGCCGGCGTCAACATCGACATGATCGTGCAGAACCAGTCGATCGCCAACGACAACACCGCGATCACCTTCACGCTGCCGGGCAGCGACAAGGTGCGCGCCCTGGACGCCCTGCACGGCGCCCGGGAACTGATCGGATTCTCCGAGATCCTCTACGACGACGGCATCGGAAAGGTCTCCGTGATCGGCGTCGGGATGCGTTCGCATCCCGGGGTCTCGGCCACCTTCTTCCGTGCCCTGGCGGACGCCGGCATCAACATCCACATGATCTCCACCTCCGAGATCCGGATCTCCGTGGTGGTGTCGTTGTCGGACGTCGATGCCGCCGTCCGGGCTGCGCACACCGCCTTCGGCCTCGACTCGGGTTCGGGCGAAGCCGTCGTATATGCAGGCACCGGACGCTAGGAAAGCACCGAACATTGACCGGGTGTGCGGCCAATTGCGCGCTCGCCTGTGGATAACTCATCGCGAGCCGATTCGTCCTGCCACAGTGGCCCTGGACGTGAGGGGTGCTGACGAATGAGTTCACCGAAGACGATCGTGGTGTTGACGCTCGCCGTGGTGCTGCTCGCCGCCGGCTTCTTCGCGTGGCCGCGATTCGCGTCCTGGCTGGCCGAGAGGGTGGGGCCGGGCAATTCGCTGCTGTCGAGCACGCCGGACGAGATCGACGGCGCCCGCCGGTCTCTGGGCGATCTGGTGCTGATCGGCCGTCCGGGCCGGGCGCTGGACTATCGCCGGGCGGCGTTCGGGGCCGCCTGGGACGACGTCGACGGCAACGGCTGCAACCAGCGTGACGATGTGCTGCTCCGCGATCTGCTGAAGGACCGTCCCTACTCGCTGGGCCGGCAGCGGGAGTGCTCCCATGACGTGCTGGCCGGCACCTGGATCGATCCGTACACCGGCGCCGAGATCGTGCTGACCGACGCCAAACAGCGCGACCAGGCCCAGTCGGTGCAGATCGACCACATCGTGCCGCTGCTCGCCGCCTGGCGTTACGGCGCCCGCGAATGGACGGACCAGCAGCGGCTCCGGTTCGCCAACGACCTGGCGAATCTGGTCGCCGCCGGCGGCGAGGCCAATCAGTCCAAGGGCGGATCGGACGCCGCCGAGTGGCGTCCGGTCCGAGCGGCGCAGTGCGGCTACGCCGTCCGGTACGTGACGGTCAAGCACACCTACGGGTTGACCAGCGACGCGGTCGAGAAGGCGGCCCTGGCCGACATGCTGGCCACCTGCCCCTGACCGGGGCCGCCGCCTCTCAGGCGGCGACCGCGGCCGGCTGCTGGGCGGCGTCCAGCGCGGTGGCGAGGATCTCGCGGACGTCCGAAACCAGGTGCACGGTGACGTCGGTCAGGATCTCGGCCGGGACGTCGTCCAGATCGGGCTCGTTGCGCTGCGGCAGGTAGACCTTGCGCAGGCCGGCCCGCTGGGCGGCGAGCAGCTTCTGCTTGACCCCGCCGATCGGCAGTACCTGCCCGGTCAGCGAGACCTCGCCGGTCATCCCGACCTCGGCGCGCACCGTCCGTCCGGTGAGCATCGACACCAGGGCCGTGGTCATCGTGACCCCGGCCGACGGGCCGTCCTTCGGCACCGCGCCGGCCGGCACGTGCAGATGCACCGGGTGCTCCAACTGTTCGGGCGCGATGCCGAAATCGGCGGCGTGCGCCCGCACGTAGGACAGGGCGATCTGCGCCGACTCCTTCATCACGTCGCCCAGCTGGCCGGTGAGGGTCAGCGACGTCGTCGATCCGGGCAGCAGGGACGCCTCGATGTAGAGCACCTCGCCGCCCATCCCGGTCACCGCCAGCCCGGACGCCACGCCCGGCACCGCCGTCCGTTCGTGCGACTCCGGCAGGAACCGCGGCCGGCCGATCAGGTCCTTCAGCGAACCGGCCTCGACGACCGCCGGCAGCTCCTTGAGGCCGACCTTGCGGAACGCCTTGGCCAGCAGCCGCTCCATCGCCCGGACGCCGGGCTCGCGGGTGTAGTGCGCGGCGATCTCGCGCAGCGCATCGTCGGTCACGCTCACCTCGTCGGCGGTCAGCGCGGCCCGCTCCAGCAGCCGCGGCACCAGGAAGTCGCGGGCGATGGCGACCTTGTCGTCCTCGGTGTAGCCGTCCAGGCCGATCAGCTCCATCCGGTCGAACAGGGCGGCCGGAATGGTCTCCAACACGTTCGCGGTGGCGATGAACAGCACGTCGGACAGGTCGAGGTCGAGCTCCAGGTAGTGATCGCGGAAGGTGTGGTTCTGTGCCGGGTCGAGCACCTCGAGCAGCGCCGCCGCCGGGTCGCCGCGGTAATCGGCGCCGACCTTGTCGACCTCGTCGAGCAGCACCACCGGGTTCATCGAACCGGCCTCCTTGATGGCCCGGACGATCCGGCCCGGCAGGGCGCCGACATAGGTGCGGCGATGGCCGCGGATCTCGGCCTCGTCGCGGATGCCGCCCAGCGCCACCCGGACGAACTTGCGGCCGAGCGCGCGGGCGACCGATTCGCCGAGCGAGGTCTTGCCGGTCCCGGGCGGGCCGGCCAGCAGGATCACCGCGCCGGAGCCGCGTCCGCCGACCACTTGCAGTCCGCGGGTGGCCCGGCGGGCCCGGACGCCGAGGTACTCGACGATGCGTTCCTTCACCTCGTCCAGGCCGTGGTGGTCGGCGTCCAGGACGGCGCGGGCCGCGGTCAGGTCGGTGGCGTCGTCGGTGCGGACGTTCCAGGGCAGCTCGAGGACGGTGTCCAGCCAGGTGCGGATCCAGCCCGCCTCCGGGTTCTGATCGCTGGAGCGTTCCAGCTTGCCGACCTCGCGCAGCGCGGCCTCGCGGACGGCGTCCGGCAGGTCGGCGGCCTCGATGCGGGCGCGGTAGTCGTCGCTGCCGTCCGGCTCACCCTCGCCGAGTTCCGAGCGGATCGCCTTCAGCTGCTCGCGCAGCAGGAACTCGCGGTTGCGCTTCTCCACCGACTCCTGGACGTCGTGCTCGATCTTCTCGCTGACTTCGGTCTCGGCGAGATAGTCGCGGGTCCACTCGATCAGCTTGGCCAGCCGGGTCTCGACGTCGGTGGCCTCCAGCAACTGCCGCTTGCGGTCGTTGGAGAGGTACGGCGCCCAGCCGGCGGTGTCGGCCAGCGTGCTCGGGTCGTCGATGGCGCTGACGGTATCGATCACCTGCCAGGCCTCGCGGCGCTGCAGCACGCCGACCACCAGCCGACGGTACTCGTCGGCCAACTCCTGGGCGCGCTCCGTGACGGGTGCGTCCTCGAGGACGTCGGCCTCGACCCACAGCGCGGCACCGGGACCGGTCGTGCCGCTGCCGATCCGGGCGCGCTGCCCGGTGCGCAGCACCGCCGCGGGGGCACCGCCGCGCGAGCGTCCGAGTTGCTCGACGGTGGCCAGCACCGCGAACGAGCCGTAGTGTCCGTCCAGCCGCGGGGCGGCGAGCAGCTCGCCGTCCGAGGACGTCTGCGCGGCGTCGATCGCCGTCTTGGCCGCCTGGTCGAGCGGGATCGGGACGATCATCCCCGGCAGCAGGACGACATCGTCGAGGAAGAGAACAGGAAGATTCTTGGTAGTCATGCCATGCTCCATGAGAGTTGAGTGCATATGACTCAACCCCGATCCGGCACGGGATGTTCCGCCCCCCGCGTCAGCTGTCGGCGAACGAGCCCAGCGGCAGCAAGCTTTCCGGATGAGCTTGCAACCTGTACCT
>WBZS01000754.1_pt2 | contig 23095 bp, 30 predicted proteins | sample 5204201 | NCBI WGS metagenome assembly WBZS01 (sample SAMN12344357, study PRJNA552823) | activated sludge metagenome | biome: Activated sludge suspended growth; feature: Nitrification reactor; material: Wastewater; isolation source: activated sludge from nitrification reactor of wastewater... | reverse complement strand
AAATTGTGTTGGCGGAAGCGGTGAGATTCGAACTCACGGTGACTTGCGCCACGACAGTTTTCAAGACTGTTGATTTAAACCACTCATCCACGCCTCCATATTTTTTAAAAAAAGCGAAGCACAATTTGATCTGTAATTGACAATTCTTTTGAGGAATCCTCATTTACAGATTTGCGAATTATATCATAAATTTTATTTTTTTGCACATCTTCCGGAACAAACACAAAAAGATCTGGTTGAGCTGGACTTTTAAAGGTTATGCGCAAATATACTTCCTTTTCACCAAAAATTTCGTCCGAAAAAGTGAAAGACAAAGCTTCCGAATATTTGTAGTTTTTATGTCCATAAATAAAACCATCTCCATAAAAACCAACTAAGACATTCCCCAATTCGTCGCTAACATCGACTTCTTTTTCCAAAAAAATAAAAATAGAAATGATAAAAACTATTAAGAAAAAAAGTAAATTCCCAAAGAAAAAAGAAAAGAAAAGAATGAAAGCTAAAAAAGTACCCAAATAAATTTGTCCGGCTGGAGCCCTTTCTTTTTTTTGGATTATATATTCAAAAAAATCAGCAGAATTATTTTGGTGCATATCTTTCCCCATTTTACACTATTTGGAGTTTTTTTTAAACTCACTATTTTTTAGCTTCTTTTACGCCGTCTTGTAAAATTTTTAATTTTTCTTTTAGACTTGCTGCGAATTGTTTACGGAAAGTTATTTCATCTTGAACCAAATCAGACGTGTCATTATCAACTTTTTTAGCTTCTGGCAGTTTTACTTTTTCACAATTATTACTGTCTAAAAAATTATTTGTATCAGTAATTTTCTCATCCAGATTTTGATAATAGTCTTTTGCATCATCCAAATCTTTTCTCATTTCTCTAAAAATTACTTTGTCAGTTTTTTGTAATCCAATTAAGTTTTTAACTGAATAAAATATTGAATCACGTACAGATTCTTCTCTGCTTATAGTTTCCTCAACATTGTCTATTTTTTCTTTGGCGTTAGCACTTGCTGTTTCTAAAGCTAGTAGATTATCTGCAGTAGTATCATAATATTCACAAGAATTTTTCAAAATATCTTTTGCAACAGATACATCTTCAGATTTTACTTCTATTTCTGATTCTATTTCTTTGTTACCTAACACTTGCGTAAAAATATCTTCCCCAGCTTTTTCAGAACTATTATCAAAAAAATTATTAAAAAAAGAAAAGCTAAAAGCTAGCTCACTAGTTTTTATACTTTGTGCATTAGCAAAAGAAAAAGTGAAAAGTACAAACACAGACACAAAGCTCAAGATTTTTTTACTATAGATTGTTTTCATAATCTAATGAGTTTATTTGATTTAGAATTCTATTATTTGAAGCTTCTATTTGTGCTAAATCGTTATCAACTTGAGAGACCTCGCCCATATAAAAGAAAAATGCAAAAGCAAAGGCCAAAGCTGGCACAGCAAATGCAACTGAAACTGCTTTTGTATAAAAAAAGTTATAAGAAGGAATTTTGAATTCTGGAACTTTAATAGTTTCAAATTGCAAACCTTTAAGTGTGCTTATTTCCGAAGTATATTTTTGTTCAAATTTTTCTAATTGCATGTTGTTTCTATTTTTTGTTTGCGACCTTTTTTAAATTCTGTAGTCCACGGGAAACTCTTTGGCGGATATTTTCTTCCGAAGTTTTGTAAATTTCTGCCAATTCTTTGTATTCCATTTCTTCCAAGAAGCGAAGAATTAATAATTCTCTTTCGTTTTCTTTAAGTTGATTAAGAAGATCTAAGACTTCTTTTCTAGTTTCTGTTTTTTGAAAAGATTCTTCTGGCAAAGGAGTGTCGCTGGCAAATGTGTCAAAGTCTCCCCACTCTTCAAATTCTCCTTCTTCGTTTTTACCAACAAGGTCTGTCTGAAGACGGAACTTGGCACTTCGCCACTTGTCGATCATTCTTTGTCTAGCAATAATGTATAAAAAGTTTCTGGCGGTGTTTTCCTCTGGTAAACCACTCCCATTGGTTACCCAAGAGTTGTAGGCTTTTAGAAAAACATCCTGAACAATATCTTTAACTTCTTCTACATCATTAATTCTTAAATGTACAAATGAAAAAACCTTCCCGTAGAGACGATTATGCAAACCTGTGAAATCAGCGTTCTCTTTTCGCATAGACGTCTATTATTATAAACGATTTCTAGCTTTTTTTGTGACAATTCTACAAGCCCAATAAAAATACCCTCTTGAGAGGGGATTTTTATTATTTCTTAAGAAAGTTTGGTAATTGCTTTGGCTAGACGAGATTTTTTACGGTCAGCTTGTCCTTTTTTAATTACCCCTCTTTTTGCCGCTTTGTCCAGAGCTTGGTAAGCAGCTTTTAGACCTTCAACAGCACCTGCTTTTGCATTTTTTGCGATACTATCACGCACTTCTTTGATAGTGTCTTTCATTTTATTTGAACGACGAATATTGATCACTCTTTTTTTAAGAGATTGACGATGTGCTTTTTTACCTGATTTTGTTATTGCCATAATTATTTATTTATGCAGAATTCTATCACGAAATATAGTTTTTAGCAAATTAAATTACGATTACTTTGTTAGTTAATGGTTTCAAATTTTTCTACTTGCATATGCTATAATGACCTTATGATAGCATATTTGAGAGGGAAAGTTATAAAAAGTGAGGACAAAAGTATTGTCTTAGATGTAAATGGTGTTGGCTATAAAGTTTATTGCAATACCCTGCACCGAAAATTTTTAGAAGAAAACAAAAATGAAATTTCTTTTTTTATACATACAGTAGTCCGTGAAGACGCATTAGAACTTTTTGGTTTTTTTGACGAAACTTCTTTGAAACTTTTTGAGAAATTAATTAATATTTCTGGTATCGGTCCCCGATCAGCTCTTGCGATTGTAAATGTCGGAACTATTGAGAGTTTGACTGAAGCTATTAACAAAGGTGACCTTGGATACTTAACAGCAGTGTCTGGAATCGGAAAAAAGACTGCAGAGAAAATTGTCCTTGAACTTCGTGGTCAAGTTTCTGACCTGGTTCTTTCTGATGCTTCAAATGAAGTTGTACAAGCTTTGAAAGCTCTTGGGTACACCGAGCGTGATGCTCAGGGTCTCGCTAAAAACTCAACAGGAAATACGACACAAGAAAAGATAAAATCTGCTCTTAAACAAGTTGGGAAATAAAATTATTTCTTTTTGTCATTCTTTCCAAACCTTTTTGCAATACTTTTCGAAGAAGATCCGTCCTTGTCTGTAATATCTTCTTTAAACCAGTTTGGCCATTTATCACTCGTAAACCAATCAGACTGCTCCTTACTTGTAAATTCCACTTCCGCCATAATTATTTGTCTTCTTGCTTTTATTTTGTTACTTTTAGGAGTTTGGAAAAAATCTAATTCTATTTTCAAATAAATATTTTGACCATTTATAACAGTTTGATATGGGATGTAATATCTTGTTTTTTTAATTCTCATATCTTTAGTTAATGCCCATAAAATAGAAAACTCGTCTTCTGTTAAATACCTAGAATCTTCTTCCGACCCGTCAGATCTTTTCTTTCCCAGTTTTGTTTTAATCTGTTCTTGAAAAAAACTTCTCCTTGTTTATCTTTATATTTCCTAAGTCTCCTAGTTTGACCAGTCTGATCTTTAAAGTATCCTTGCTCAATTTCAATATGATCAAATTCTTTCAATTCTGGAATTTTCTTTTTTTCCACAGACCATTTTCTTTCTATCTCAATTTCTTTTTTAAACTCAGCACTTCTGGAAATTGTTCCTACTTTTTCTTGCATAATTATACTTTTGCTTTGTGATATAATTCTATCATGAAAAAAATTGTAACCCATGACTCGAGTTTCCATGCTGATGACGCTTTTGCTGTTGCATCCCTACAAATATATCTCGATCGGCTGGGTGAAAAATATAAAGTTATACGCAGCCGTGACCCAGAGATATGGGCTATCGGTGACTATGTTGTGGACACGGGAAATGTTTATGATGAGGATACAAACAGGTTTGACCATCATCAACCAGAGTTTAATGAAAAAGGTTACTTGGATATTCCCTATTCTTCTTTTGGTTTAGTTTGGAAACATTTTGGAAAAACACTTTGTGAAAATAACAAAAGGGTTTGGGAGAAAATCCGTAATGAGTTTGTAACTATTTTTGATGCAAATGACAATGGTATAGATGTTGCAAAACCATCTATCAAAGGACTTGAGCCGCTTGACCCCGAAACATTTATTTTCTCTTTCCGCCCGAGTTACAACGAGAGAACAGAAGAAACTTTGTACAAAGGTTTTTTAGAGGCGGTAAAATTTGCAAAAGGTTTTTTAGAAAGAGAGATTCACAAAGGTTTACAAAAAGAAGAGATGCGTGAGGAGTTTGAACAAGTTTTGAAATCTAAAAAAAATATATTGAAAACCGATTCTATCCAAGCACTTATCTTGCCAAAACCAATGCCTTGGAGTGATTTCCTAAAAGAAGAGAATGATTTTGACTTTATAGTTTTTGAACGTGATGATGATAAATGGATGGCACAGAGCGTGAATAAAAATAAAAGTACAATGGGAGTAAAGTTTGTAAAAAAAGCCTGGGCAGGTTTGCGTGATGAAGAATTGTCAGAAAAAGCAGGGGTAAAAGATTTAATTTTCTATCACAAAACAGGATATATTTTGGTTGGAAAAACAAAAGAAAGTGTTATTGAAGCTTTAAAAAAGATGTAAAAAAATATGGAAAAAGCAAACACTAACTTTGAAAGAATCGAATTCCCTGCAATACTTACCACAACAGAGAGGAAATTAACCGGGAGGAGCCATCCACAAATAAGATCTCAAATAGACTATAAAAGTGGTGAAAGAGTAGCTGAGGAAGGTTTTTTGACTAGTACTGGTAGATTTGTCGACAGAAAACTTGCGGCAAAAATATTCAGAAAATCTAACCAACGGACACACTCTGGAAATGAACTACCAGATGATGTCCAAGAACTCGATTCAGATCATCTTTTCAAGTTTTAATATAGACATATGCCAGAATTACCAGAAGTAGAAGCTTTACGACGAGGGTTAGTACAAAGAATTATCGGTAGTAAGATTTTAAAGGTAAAAGTTTTGAATGAAAAACTTGTTGCAGGTAAAGGGACAACTAGAAAGGCTAGTAAACAAAAAACAAAAGAGTTTGTGGAAAACCTGGAAAATAAGAAAATTGTAGAAATAAAACGTCGGGCAAAGAACTTGATTTTTGTTTTGAATACGGGAGAAATTATTTTAATTCATCTTAAGATGACAGGGCAGATTGTATTTGTTCCATATAAAAGTGAAGGAAATTTTTTGGAAATGAACCCGCAGGAACCGCGTGCGAGCCGTCTTTCAAGGGTGAATTTACTAAAAATTTCCGAAACTAGTATAACCTCTGGTGGGCATCCAATAGAAGAATCGGAAACTAAGCTCCCCCACAAACATACATATATTATTTTTGAACTAGACAATGGCACACTCTATTACAATGATGTACGCCAGTTTGGGTATGTTTTGTATTTTAAGGCCCCCCTCCTAACCTCCCCCCTTCAGAGGGAGGAATACCCTGGTGAACATTTTGTTGGTTTAGGGGTGGAGCCTTTTGATAAAAGTTTTACTTTAAAATATTTCAGAGAAAAATTGAAACAAAAAAGCACACCGATTAAAAAACTTTTGCTTGACCAAGAAGTTGTAGTTGGTTGTGGAAATATTTATTGCGATGAAGTTTTATGGGCATCGGCTGTTTTACCAACCCGTCCTGCAAAAAGTTTAAAAGATTCTGAGATTGAAAAAATTTATAAAAATATCTTACGGATTTTAGATAAAGCCATAAACTCTGGGGGGTCCTCTGTTGCAAACTATCTACTTGCTGATGGAAAGAGAGGTAACTACACTGATTATCACAAGGTTTACAAAAAACAAAATACAAAATGTAAGTTCCCCCACTGTACTGGCACAATTAAAAAGATATCTTTTGCCGGCCGCGGCACCCACTTTTGCCTGGTACATCAGAAATAACTATAACTTCTTAACAGCAAAGTCACATCTCCTCTCACAACCCATATTTTCATAAAATCCTCTTTGTTGATCATTCATCCAGCCTGTTGCCAAAGAAATTCTCGCACAGCCTTTTTGTTTTGCATAGTCTTCTACCATACCAAAAAGCTTTTTACCTGCTCCTGTTCTTTGTAAATCTTCTTTTATATAAATTTCTCTTAGCATACAATCATACCCATCATTACTAACAAGACCAAGTGCTGGAAAAACCTCTACAGTACTATAGCCAACAAATTCACCGTTTTCTACTAAAATAAATATTTCTGAGTTCGAATTTTGTAAAATTCTTTCTAATATTTCAGTTCTGTTGGCAACAAACTCTTCTACATCAGCAATGTTGGTGTGCATCGGTTTTTTCAAAAAACCATGTGCAAGCTCTAAAAATTTCACCCTGTTTTCGGGAGTGTCATTTCCTTTTAATTTTACAATCTCCAAATTTTCTCTTTTTACTTCCTGAGGTTGTTCTGTTTTCATAGTTTAATTTTACACTACTCCAAGCTTTTCAGCAATTTCTTTGCTTAAATATTCTTTAATCTCAACCAAAATAATATCTTCTCCATTTTCTAAAACGGAAAATTTTGTATTTCTACATAAAAATCTTTTGCCTATGACTTTCCTAATAAAATCAGTGGAATAAATCTCAATGAAACTATCTGATTCTTTTACAAGTTTATCTTTAAAAAAGTCTAACAAGGTCTCGCCCAACAACTTACCACTTAAAACTCCTTCGTATAAAATTGGATATTTTTTTATGTTTAAAAATTTAGTTTCTCCAAAAGAATAAACTTCACTACTTGATATACTTTTAAAACAAATCAATCTACTATTTTCATTCTGATAAATCACTTCTCGCGTAAAATCACCAACTAATTGTTTTATTTTTTCTGAAATTAAATCATTCTTTTTCATTTTAATACTTCTTCAAACCCCAAGGTGTGGAGCCAGGAAGACGTTCACGGCGAGATACAAAAAACATAAGCATGCCGAACAGAGTCGAAAAACAAAGCATGAATGTCCTAAACCAAAGCCAAGTTGTTTCATCAAAATATCTCCAGAAAATTTCATTAAAAACTCCAGAAAAAACAAAAACTATTGCCCAACTTACCGACATAATATGCCAACCTCTTTGTGACATAACAAACATTGTCGGAAACAGTCGCTTCATAACTGGTTTATTTTTGTAGTAACCCCACACCGCAGCTAGAGCAAAAGCAAAATTGTACAGAGTGTATTCTAAAACAACCAAGTACTCACTACGTAAATATATCGAGAGACCCCCAAAGATTAGAATCGCCAGGGTCGAGTAGATTGAAAAAATCGGCAATCGTTTGTCACGTAACAAAGACAAAAAAAGAGATAGGACGGAAAAGAATATGAGAGCATGAACTCCTGGAAAAAAACCGAACAAAAAAGCAAAAACAAGAAACCCCACCAGGGCACTGAACTCTATAAAAAAAGAAAGTATAAAGTGTAGAAAATCCATATATTAAATTTCGAAACTTTCACCCGCTTTTAGTATTTTAAAGTCTATCCCCTTTTCAGCAAAGACTTTTGTAGGAAGTGCGTGGAACGAACCGTACATTGTTTCTTTTATCATTCCATCATGTACAGGAAAAGCATATTTCGGGTTTATACGCAGACCATATTCTATTGCATCACGGATTTTACTCCACGGTCCAGCAACAGGAAGAGCAAGGATTTCTACTGGTTTATTAATCTCAAGCCAGGCGTCCCCTGGATAAAAAAGTTTGTTGTCTATCATATACCCCGTGTTCTGAACCGGTGTTACACCATCAAAAATATCTGCATGCGGACAAGTTTTTGCATAGATTTTTACACCAATATCAATTTCATCCTCTTCTAAAACCTCACAAGAAATATTCTCTGCATCAAGAAGTTTTTTTACCGCGTTATTAGTAATTATTTTTACATCAACATTGTTTGCTAAAACTTTTTTCAAACTTTCAACATGTACGTGGTCTGCGTGTTCGTGAGTTATTAAAATATAGTTAACACCAGTTTCGTTTTCTTGCCCCACAGAAAAACTCCCTGGGTCGGTCATGATTTTTAACCCACCAGTTTCTATAACCAAACAACAATGCCCTATCTTTTTGATCTTCATAAATATATTTTATCATTTCACTGACTCAAAAACAAAACAAGGGTTGCCCCTTGTTTTGTTTTCATGTAAATTAATTTACCTTAGAATCCACCCTCTGCGCCTTCTAATCTTTCATCGATTCTGTTCATATCACGTGGGAACATTGTCGCCTGACGAACGTTTGGAAGATTTAAGAATTGCATTGTTATACGTTCTGCCCCGAACGCAAACCCACCTTCTGGTGGCACCCCATATTTAAATGCTTGCAAGAACATAGAAATAGTTTTTGGATCCATTCCCCACAATTCTACATGCTTCATAAGTTGATCAAATTTATTGATTCTTCTTCCACCAGAAAGCAACTCACGTCCACGACAGATGAGGTCTACACCTTCGTTGAATTCTGGGTCGGATTCACTCGGAAAAACATAGAAAGGTTTTTTACGTGTTGGATAACCATATACAAAGACAAAATCTGAACCGGTTTCTTTTTTTACAATTTCTGAAATCTCTTGTTCATCTTGGGTAGATAAATCTTTGTCTCCTCTGTTGTCACGTCCATAAACAGCTAAGATTTTTTCGTGTGCTTCTTTCATAGACATTGTAGGTGTTTTTTCAATCATCATTGGGAGTTCAACTTTCAAAAGTTCCAACTCTTTTACATTTCTTCTTTTTATTTCTTCTAAAATAAATCTAATAGTCCCCTCAGCCATGTCTTTCACATCTTCCCAACTTTCGATAAAAGCCATCTCAGCATCCAAAGAAACTATTTCTGTGATATGTCTTGTTGTAGCACTTGGCTCTGCACGAAAAACTTTGTTTACAGAAAAACATCTCTCAAAAGCGGTCATTACAATTTGTTTGTAAAGTTGTGGTGATTGTGTCAGATATGCAGATTTATCAAAATAATTTACTTTGAAAACTTCTGCCCCACCTTCTGCTGTTGCAGGAGTGATTGATGGCGCTTGGAATTCAAAAAACATATTTTGCTTCATGTATTCACGGAAAGCATCGATAATGGTTTCATTGATTTTAAAAACAGCTTGTATTTTTGGGTGACGAATAGAAAGTGCTCTGTTGTCCAGTTCAGTTGTAAGTTCCAAGTTAAAACCGTCCAATGACATGTCAAATGGAAGTGGTGCCGCTTCAGCCAAGATTTCAATCTTTAAGATTTCCAGTTCGATGTCACCATTTAAAACCCCAGCTTTTTTATTTCTCTCTGGTCTTTCATTTACTTTTCCTGTTACCGCAACCACAAACTCTTGTCTCAAAAGTTTTCCAGTTTCGATTGCTTCACTTCCTGGTAAAATCACACCTTGCACTACACCAGTCATGTCACGGAAATCTAGGAAAATCATTTTCCCTTGGTCACGTCGCACGTTCACCCAACCCTTTACCAACACCTCTTCCCCTTTCTTTGCACTTAGGTCTTTTATAAATATTCTTTCTTTTTTCATAAGTTAAATTTTATTTTTTTAATTCTTTCACCAATAATCATTGCTATTATAGCAATTGCATACAACTCTACTAATCCCGTATCATCATTAAGCATACCTATTCCTAGTTTTCCTTCTAGTTCCTCAACTGTAGTACTGCCGACTTTAAGTTTTTGTGAGCCTGTTACTGTATTCACTGATACAAAACTCTTATCTACTAATTCTGAGTTAAATATTAAGTTAACTTCACTAATGTTGTCGGATATTATTTTTATAAATTCTCCAAGACTAATATCCAAACTTTTAGTTTTTTGTTTTAATTCAGTAAATTTATCCCACTTATCAAGTGGATATTCTGGAGAAATGTAGATTGAGATAACTTTACCTTTTTGAGTCTTTAATCTAACAGAGTCAGTCTCCACTTCTTCGACAGAAACCCCATTGTTTAACTTTTTCATTCCACGAAATACCTCTAATTCATTTTTCATATAAGTATTCCGCCGTGAATAATTAATTTATAAACCTCGACTTGGTTTCGGTAAATTTTTTCTACACCCTCGAAATTTTCTAAGTCACCAGAATACTCGAAAGTATATTTCCATTCACCATTTTCATAACTTGCCGGTCCACGAACTGGAACATCAATATTGTAATCTTGCATCATCGCTTCCCGCAAGAACCCGTACACATCTTTAATACTTTGTGAATGATCGGATATCACACCCCAATAATTCGCTCCCCAAATTTGTTCGCCGTCTTTGTAGATTATCTCACTTCCGATAAATGTGAAATCTTTTTTACCAGTCCAATAGGTGTCATGACAAATCCAATTTTCATCTTTGAAGTTATAATCTTCTGACTTTAATCTTGAACTTTCAACTTTCTGAGCTTCTTTGTTTGCATAAGTGTTTTTATTTGCCTTGTGCAAAAACTTTTTAATTTCTTCTATCATATTTTTGTTCTCTTAATCAGGGTTCCTGACTTTTCCTCTTATTTTTTATTCACTTTCGTTCATAAAAAATTGCTGTGCCTTGCCAGCACCAGAAAAGTTTTACAAACTTTTCCCTGTCGAATTTGGTAAACACATTTCAAGAAATGCATACACTAAATTTGATAGGGGCGAAAACTTTTCCGCGGTACCACCCTAATTTGAACTTTTGAATATTTTAACGTAAATATTTTTAGAATTTCCGAAACGTTGAGTTCTACTTGTTGAGTTTTAAAATTGCAATCCCCCCAATCGCACCAACGTGGTACGAACTTGGGGGGACACTCGCGGGTTCCGGTTTAAGCCGGTGCCGCTTATGTCCAATGATATACCTTTCTTAAAAAACTTGCAACTTTCTTCCCAATCCTCGAATGTGTTAAATTCTCTAGCGGATATGTTCAAATACTACCACAAAATAGTCAAGGTTTGCAATATTAATTTTAAAATGCAATAATTGATTTGGTTGCGTCTCGCGAACGCGATCGATTTAACGGGAGCCGGCCATGAAAAGCCAGTTGGGTTGCTACTCTCTCGGTCAGAAAAAGGAAGTCCACGAATTCCGCCTTCTTTTGTATCCGAGTTGTATCAACTAATCCCAAGCCGAGGCGACCGGTAATATAGTCGTCAGCGAATGAAGCGTGGGAATATGGTTTCGACCATACCTCACGCTTCTCTACACTCAATTTATCCTTGTCTCACTTGTGTGAGTTTTTTTATTTAAAAAATTATTTATCAAAAAAACGAAAACAAGCGACGGACATGGAGGAAAAAATATTTAGCGATTCTTTTTCACCATATTGCGGAATCTCTGCAACAATATCACAAAGTTTCAGAATATTTTCATCCAACCCCTCCACCTCTCTCCCTGGGACTATTAAATATTTTTTACTTTTATCTATTTCTATATTTTTATAATCTACAGAATTTTCTGCTTGTTCCAAAGCAATTTTTATACCGTCAAAATTTTGCATAAAATCTAAAATATTTTCTTCTATTCTTTCCCAACTTACCCTTTTTTCTGTACCCAGAGAAATTTTTAGAAAATCCTGTCGCTCAAAGCCAAACCTATCAAGCGGACCAGGGGTCACACCAGAAAGAAAAATTTTATTTACGTCCAAACACTCTGCCATACGGAAAATACTAGCCACATTTTGCACACTTCGTATGTCGTGCAATAAAATATTCCAGTCAACCAACTGCTTCTTACTTTCCCGAATCATGTTACAATTCTATCATGAAATTCTCTCCTTCTCACACCACCTACATCGAGCAAGCAACGAAAATTTTAAAATTTTTAGAAAGACAAGAAAATGTTTCCAAAATTTCTTTGGGCATAATCAAAACCAAAAAGTCCATGTCCAAATCTTTTACCAAGCAAAAAATAAAAATTTTAGAAAATCATATTTTAATAAAAGTAAATTCTAAACTTGCGGTACAAGAAATCCGAGTTTACGGCCAAAATCTAGAAAAAATAGAAAAAGAATTGATTAAAAATTTTTCTAAATAGACTTTTTGTTTTTGTTTTTTCAATTATAAAAATATTAATTTTCCTTCCTTCTCTTTTTGCCCTTTTGGCAAAAGCTGTTTCGCAAATATTTTGAAATTCTTGCGAATTCAGTGATTCATCAGAGATTGTCTGAAAATCTATTTCTCTTTTATTTTTTAAGTTTTCTAAATTTTTTTCTATTTCTTCAGCATAGTTTTCCCAGTCAGTCGCAAGAATTATTTCTCCATCAGCTTTCAACTTTTGCAAACATATTTTTAAAAAGTTTTCATTTACTAATCTTCGGTTAAATTGTCTTTTCTTTGTCCACGGATCTGGGAAAAGAATAAATATTTTTGCCAAACTTTGCAAAGAAATTTCTTTCAAAATATCACGAACATCACAAGAAGATAAAAATAAATTTTGCAAATTCTTTTCATCAATTTTCCTCAAAGCTTTTACAACTCCTGGTTTGTAAAGTTCTATTCCTACAATTTTTATATTTTCATTCTGCTTGTTTTCGTCTGCCAAGTTCACAACATGTTCCCCGCTTCCAAAACCAATTTCTAGAAAAATTTGTTTAGAAAAATTTTCTTTTACCCATTTTTTGAAATTTTGTAAATTCAAAAAATTTTTATGATTTTGTAAATAATTTTCTTGCTCGATATTTATAGGATGACGCAAGACAACTGTTATAGGACGAAAACCTAAAATTTGTTCAAAATAAAATTTTTTGATTTTCTTTTTAAAATTAATTATCAACACTTTGTGCTCCCAGTAGGAATTGAACCTACGACCCTCTGCTTAAAAGGCAGGTGCTCTACCAACTGAGCTATAGGAGCATACTTCGAAAAGAAGTACTCGCAATTATAACACATTTTTACTTTTTTTCAAATATGAAAAACCTGCCGTCAGAAAATATCTTTTCAAAACTTCCCTCACTTAAACCTTCTACAACAGGATCAGAATTTACCCCAAAAACTATTGCCCCTTTTTTGGAAAGTTTTTCTATTTGTTCTGCAATATCAAGCGGATTTCCATCAAAAGAAACATCATCAATACCAGAAATCTCAAAGCAATAAACTGAACTTACCCCAAGCCCACCCAAAAAATTAACTGAATCTAAGGTTACGTATTTAGCAAATTCATCACTATTTTTACCATAGTTTCTTTTATCAACATTCACAAATAACCTAGCTTTAGCTTCCTCAGCCAAATTTCTAATAGTATCTGAGCCACCTCCGCCTATACTTATAACAATTTTACCTTCTATTTTTTTTAAAAGCTCAAGGAATATTTCAGGATAAAGCCTACGAAAAATCTCAAAATTTTCAGAATGTGCAGATTCTTTTGAAATTTCTGTTATAGCTCTCATTATTTCATTCATAATGAATAAATTATAGCACTAATTTTCCAAAACCCACTTTTCCAACTGTTTCACCAGGTCAAGTTCCCCCATTCTAGCCTTGTGATAAGCCAACACCAAATTAAAGTATTTTTCGGAAACTTCCTCTCTTTCTCTTTTCCCAATAATAGCATTCCTTTTTGCTTGTTGGAAAGTATAATCTTTCACACCGCTTGTGGGAGAATTTTTCTTAATATCATTCAAATAGGCAAGCAAAGTTTTGTAAGCAAAAATGCAAGAACCATGTATAGGCTCAGCGTCTTTTGCTTCAAGCTCTTTTAAAAGTAAGCTCCAAGAATTTTTTCTATCATGTTTTTGCAAAGCTTCTACCAACCCTGCAGGAAAATCATTTTTCTCTTTTTCTTCTATTTTTATAAGTTTAATATTTTTAAAACTTTTATTTTCTTTTAAAATATTTTCACATTCTTTTACAAACGAAGCTCCATAACCTTGCAAGAAAAACAAATGTGGCGAATTTTCCAAATGTGCAAAGAAATTTTGTGTTAAAAATTTTTCATCTTCTTCATTAATAACATTTCTGTTTCCTATTTTAATTTTTATCAAAAACACACTTTTGTCACCAAATATAGAAATATTTTCTGATTCAGCGATTGTCGACTCAAGCTCGCATTCCTGTACACTTCCAAAACTACTTTTATTTTCTTTTTTGTTTTCTATCTTTTTTTGTTCGTGTATGATTTTATACACTTCCCCTTCATTTTTACAAGAAATTATTCTTAACATAATTTTACATTTCCCCCCAGTTTTTTCCAATCTTAATATTAGCAACCAAAGGGATTTTGGTAAAGTCTATTTTTGGCGCATGTTTGTCTAGGACAGCTTCCATTACTTTTTTTAATTCTTTTTGTACTTCATCTTTCAAATTTTCATCAACTTCAAACAAAAGTTCATCATGAATTTGCAAAATAAAATTCACTTTATCCCCCCATTTTTTTTCTTCGCACTTCTTTTTAAAGTCTACCATTGCCCATTTGATAATATCTGCTGCTGTCCCTTGTATTGGTGCATTCATAGCGATACGCTCACCTTGGGCTCGTATCATGGGAATACTTGAAAAAAGCTCCTTCACTTGTCTCTGTCGCCTATACAAAGTTTCGGTAAATCCGAGGTCTTTGGTTTTTTCTATTGTGTCTTTTAAATATTTCATAAGAGTCGAAACTGCTATTGTGTATGAATCATAAAAAGCCTGAGCAATATTTCTTTCAACTTTCAAATTGTTTTTTATTGCCGTCACACCCATACCGTAGAAAATTCCAAAGTTGATAGCTTTAGCTGCGTTTCTTTCGTCTTTCGTAATTTCTTCTGGGCTTTTTTTAAACATTCGACAAGCAATCATAGTATGAATGTCTTCACCTTTTTCATAAGTTTCAATCAAATATTGGTCGCTAGATAAAATCCCTGCTACACGAAGTTCTATTTGCGAATAGTCGGCGGAAATAAAAATTTTATTTTCATCTGCAATAAAACAACTTCGAAGTTCTTTTCCCTCTTCTCCTTTTACTGGAATATTTTGCATATTTGGATTGGTCGAAGCAAAGCGCCCAGTCGCCGCGCCGGTTTGGATAAAAGTTGTATGTACACGCCCGTCAAAAGTCGAATGCGCAAGCAGAGGTTCCAAATAAGTATTGATCATTTTTTCGACTTCACGATATTCCAAAATTTTTGGAACTATTTCATGATTTTCTTTCATATCTTCCAAAACATCCGCGCGAGTAGAAAGTTTGCCGCCAGTTGTTTTTTTGATTTTCTTTTCTTTTTCCCCAGTTTTACTTTCTTGAATTTTTAATTGTTCAAAAAGAATTTCACCAAGCTGTTTAGGAGAATTTAAATTAAAAGTTTGTCCGGCTAAATTGTATATTTCTTCCACTAAAATATTTTTCTTTTTGTCATATTTTTGCAAAAGTTTTTGTAATTTTTCTCGGTCCATTTTTATACCAACTCTATTGGCTTCATTCAAAATTTCAATCAGTGGCAACTCCATTTCAAAATAGAGCTCGTCCAAATTTTTCTTTTTTAGCTCTTCAACTAATTTTTCTAAAACCTGGTTTTCATTTTCCAAATTCCATTTTTTAATTAAAAAATTCACTCTTTCTTCACTAATATTTGTTTCAGAAGAATCGAGTAGCCACAAAGCAACTTGTACTTCTTTGAAGTTTTCTGGAGTAAATTGTACCAATTCCATTTTTTCTGAAAGTGAAGAGTCGAAGTTGGACATATTTTCCTGAAAATAACCTAGCATCTCAACTTTTTCATCTTCTGATATTTTTTTTGCACTCCCTCCATTTTCAATTTTCTCCAATCTTTTTTTAATAGAAACAAATCCGAAATCCTCACAATAATCTTGCAAATTTTTAAGACGCTCTTTCAAAAAATATTTTCCATCTTCTGGAACATCAATTGGAATATCACAATTTATAGTCGCTAACTCTTTAGAAAATTCTGCGTCTTCTTTTCCGTTTTTCAAAAGCTCAAACATGCGTTTGGTAATTTCAAAAAATTTTTCATCTTTACTTTCGTCAATAAGTTGGTAAACTTTTTTTAAATTCTCACCTTTTTGTAAAATTTGTACCGCTGTTTTTTCACCAATTCCTTTTATACCAGGAATATTATCCGACGAGTCGCCACGCAGGCCTTTATAGTCGGGAATCTGTTTTGGCAACAAATTATACTTTTTCTTGACTTCTTCTTCATGAAAAATTATTTCTTCTTCACCTTTTTTCGCAGTATAAACAACCACTTTATCGTCGTCTATAAGTTGCATAATATCCATATCTCCCGTCAAAATAACTATTTGATAATTATTTTTTTCAGCTTGGATTTTTTTAACCAAAGTACCGATAACATCATCAGCTTCATAACCTTCCAATGATAAAAGTGGAATTCCAAAACTTTTAAACAAGTCTGGCATGGCAACTATTTGCTCAACCAAAAAATCATCTGTTTTAGTTCTGTGAGCTTTGTAATTTTTAAAAGCCATTTCCCGAAAAGTTATTTTAGGTAAATCATTCGCCGCAAAAATATAATTCGGTTTAAATTTTTCTATTGCCCCAAGCAAAATATTCATAAGCCCAAAAAGCGCACCGCTTGGTCGACCGTCTTTGGTTTGTAAATATGGCAAAGCGTGATAGGCACGGTGAATAAGCGCATGCGAGTCTATCAACATATACACGTCTCTTTTTTGAGCTTCTTCTTTCATTAAAGTATATTATAACACTAATCCCCCACGAACTCTTCTCTTGTTATTCTTTAATTAGCAAGCTTGAGAGTGCAAAAATACTCGTTATTATTGCCGTGCAAAGTAAACAAAAAATACAGAAAGAAAAAATATAAAAAGTCTCTAAATAAATAATGTAAAAATTGAAAAGCATGCCACAAAAAGATAAACCTTGAATGGCTTTTGCTTGAAAAATATTTTTATTTTTGTAACCTATATAAGCTAATATTAAAATTATAGGATAAACAACCAAAGCTACCCAAGGAAAAGAAATCCCAAAAATTTGTGAGTAGGGACTGTATAAAACATTAGTGCAAGAAACGTTTTGCGCCAAGTCACAAAAAGAACTAACATTAGAATTTTCAACAAACCTGATAACATAAGCTTGATAGCTCAAATAAGCCGCATCAACAATTGCAACAATAGAAAGCCCAATAATATATAAATACTTTTTCATTTTTATATTATACACCTATTTTTTAGAAATTTTTCTAGTATTTTCATCAACATGCTGAAACAAATAAATTGCATCAAAAATATTTTCGCTCAACTCAGGCCACTCAACGATCACAAGATTATTTTTATTTTGCAATTCTTCTTTGGAAATTACTTGGTAAATATGTTCCAGTTTTTCTAGCCTGTACGCATCTATATGAATTATTTTTTTATTATCTATTTCATAATCTCTTCTTAAAACAAAAGTGGGAGAAATCACACTTCCACTAAAACCAAGCTGTTTTAAAAGCTCTTTAGTAAAAGTTGTCTTCCCTGCTCCCAAGTTTCCAGAAAAACCTAAAACTCTACTGTCACCGAGATTCTGCAAAAAAAATTTTACAGCTTCTTCTAGTTCACTTATTTTATAGACTTTTTGCATATTTTCTTTTGTGATTCTATCATAAAAAAACCACCCATTCCAGGGTGATTTTTTTACTTTATTTTTGAAAGCTTTAAGCTTTAGTAGAATTTCTGAATGCATTTAGAACAAATCTGATTGCTCCAACAAAGATAACAAATACAAGGATAGCAATTAACCATTCTAGAATATTACTTGGAACCCAAGAAGAAGTTGTTGTTTTTGAAACACTTCCACTTGTGTTACTTGTAGAATCTTCAACAGTCGGAACAATTGAACTATCGTCAGAAGAAATTGTTAATGTGTAAGCCGAGACTTCTCCAGTTAATGGATCTTCTCCATTTTTTACAACAGTTGGAATTGTGTAGTTTGCATAAGCATTTACTAAAATTTGTTTTCCTGTTGGAACAGAAGAATCTGTCGTTGCAGAAACTATGAATGTTCCTTCATCGCCAGAACGCAAAGTTGGCAAAGTTACCAAAACAGTTTTACCTCCTTTTGTATATTGACCATTATCAACTGAATAAACAATCATTTCTTCTGGCAATACAACTCTCACAATAACTTTCCTTAATGTTTCTTTACCAACATTTTTGTAAGTCACTTTAAAGTTTGCAACTTTTCCAGGAACAGCAGCCACTTCTAGATTTTCAACATTGATACGCATGTATGAACTTTCACACAAACATTTTCCGTTAGAATCAATATTTTCAGAAGTTGTATCTGAAGTTACATCAATTTCTGGTAAAGGAACATTTCCTTTTGTATAACTTGTTTTAATTGAAGTTTTTGGAGTTATAGCAGGTTTATAGTCGTATGTATATTTTGTAACTGTTTTTGTACAAGCAGCTGTTCTAAATGACAATGTATTTCCATACTTTGTTTCATATCCATTTTGTGCAACAGCTCTATAATAATAAGTTGTTCCACAAGAAAGTCCTGAAAGAGCAGCCGTGAACTGTCCTGTATAACTTGTAGTTTCTTTTGTAGTTCTCCATTTCAAGTTTCCATAACTTGTACCATAATCAAACCAAACTGTTGTGTTTGCATTACAAGGTGCAACGTAGCCATAAATTGTTGCTGTTGTCCTAGAAGGAACAGAACCAGTTGTTGCAACACTTAAACAATATTTATTGTAGTTGTTACCTGTGTTGTAATTATTTCCATAATTATAGTTGTAGTTACCATAATCGTAAGTATTATAATCATAATCATAATTGTCATTACAGTATGTTCCACAATAATTTGTTAGACCATAATTATAATTTACTGGTTGTGGAGGAATGTACACCGGAGTTACATTTACCGGTTTGTTACAAGTGTAACAAGGAGTTGGTGTGTATGGTGCAACATAGTTATTATTACAGTATGGATAATTTGTAGCTCCATTTGAACAATACTTTATGTTTGGAGCTATAGGCTGAATCGGCTGTATAGGTTGTATTGGTTGGATAATCGGTTGCACAACAGTTATATATGCTGTTGCATAATTACTTTGGCCATAATTTGTATAACATCTAACTGTATAACTTGTATTTGATACTGGATACACAACAGTTGTAATACTATTTATTCTTGTGTTGTTATATGTACCACCAGTAAGAGTCATATAAGAAGTATTCGAACTCGGAGTGAATCTAAGTGATACAGCTTGCCCTCTTGTGATTGTCGTATTTACCGGAGTTATACCAATTGAACAAATAGGCAATGGCTGTGGCAACGGGGTTGGCGCAGGTGTAGGATAGCTAGGGTAACTCGGTGTTGGATAGCTTGGTGTCGGATAAGAAATTGGACGAGACTGAGAAATTGGTTGTGGTTGAGATGCAATCTGTGGATAAGAATATCCTTGGCGTGGTTGAGAGATCTGAGCTGGTTGAGCATAAGAGTAAGAAGGAGTAGTTTGTACAGTTCTAACAGTTTGTGCTTGTTGTGCAACTTGTCTTTGTAAAGCAGTTTGCAAATTTTGCTGAGGGGTTGGTGTAAAGTACCCATTAACAGTTTGAGGTGTCTGACTAGGGTTAAAATATCCATTAACCACATCGTTAGATTGAGTTTGAGTTGGGCTAAAGTATCCATTAACCACATCGTTAGATTGAGTTTGAGTTGGGCTAAAGTATCCATTAACCGTATCAGGAGTAGTTGGGTTGAAATAACCATTAGCAGAACCTGTTGTTGTATTATAGTTATTGTAACTAGTATCCCAGTTATTGTAGGATGTATCCCAGTTATTTACTGAAGTGTCATAGTTGTTGTAACTAGTATCCCAGTTATTTACTGAAGTGTCATAGTTGTTGTAACTAGTATCCCAGTTATTGTAGGATGTATCTACTCCAGTATCCCAGTTGTTATAACTAGTGTCCCAATTGTTATAGGAAGTATCTATTGAGTCACCTCCCCATCCATCACCTAAATCAGCTGCAAGTACAAGACCACCACAATTTGTTAATAACATTGAAAGCATAATAAAACTCCCAAAAAACTTTTTTAATATATTTTTACTCTTCATATTTTTACTCTTTTAATACTTCTTTACTCTCGAAGTGGACCTATTTTATCACATAATGTACAAGTTGTCTAGTCTGTGGTTATATAAAAAGTTGAAGTAGAAAAGCCACCCATATTTCAGAGTGGCTTCCCCGCAACGCGCTTTTTACACGCATTACGAGTTCAGGTTCGTCACTTCGGGAGACCTTTGAACGGCGCTCCACCAGTGCCCGCAGGGCACACCTTGGCACGTTCAGTCGTCAGGAAAGTAGACTTCTCCTTGGTAGCTCGATCGATCAGTTCCTTGCAGGAATCATGATCCTCGGCCACCTTGGCGTCTTTCCATCCCAACTTCTGAACGTGGTTCGGGTTGGTGAAATCGACGTAGGTCTCGCCGTTGCAAGCGAGCCTGCATTCTCCTGCCGTTGCTGCTCCCGTGAGGGTGACAGCGATGAGGGCGGCGAGAGCGATTTTAGTCATGGTTTATGTCCTCCTACCATGGGAATCCGGGCAACGGGTGTTGCCACAGTCGATTCATCGTGTTAAAATATATCACATATTTAAAACTTGTCAAGTACCTAATTTTTACATCTTTTTGTAGCCTCTTCGTAAAATGTCTTTCTCGCTGCCGAACATTCTGGACCGGATTGAGGAATTCTAACCGTCTTTTTATCGTTTTCCCTAAGGGGATTTAGATTTGGGTCTGTGGACATGAAGTCAAAAATATTTTGACCAGTAGCAGAACAGTATATAAAACATTGTTTTTTTTCTTTTATTTCTTGCGGTTTTAAAGAAACTTCTTTTTTTAAATAATCCAAGTATTCAGGGTTTTCTTTATCTAATCTTTTTACAATTTCATTAATACTTTTTACACCTGTTGGCATTTTTTCTCCTATTACTAAAACTTGATCACCAACATTTAATCCATCATGAAAATCTTCTGCTATAGAGTACGGAAGCCCGATACAACCATGAGACATAAAGGACGTTGTCGTATCGTCTTGTACATTGTTTCTTGCGTGCATGGCTGTACCGTCAGAATCTTTAAAAGACATCTCTCCGTTTTCCCTTATAAAACCTTTTCCCAAATGCATAGCATATGGCATGGATGCTCCGATTTCTTTCCAGAACTCTTTCCACACCCCTTTTACTTTTTCTCTTACTTTTTCTTTTATTTTGTATTTACTTGATCTATGATCTTTGTCTTTTTTTGTTTGGATTTTATACAAACCAAGCTCAGTTGCATGCTCAACTTTCCCTGTACTGGCTAAAAATTTTAGTTCATCACCCCCTATTTTTACTAAATTACCATCCACATCATACAAAGCTGCCGTTTGCCAAACAGCACTTACCACTACGGTTTTTTTACCAGGTGCAAATTCTAACTTCTTTGGGAAAACTTCTTTTGAGAAATTTGCCCTATCTATTTCTATTTTTGTCCATTCTTTTGGTTTTTCGTACGTTTGTATTTTTCCTTCCGCCGCATTTGCTTGTCTTATGAGGGAATTAAAACTAACATCTATAGTTACCCCAGCAGAAAGTGCTGCAAAATATTCTAACTTTCCTATTTTTCTTGTACCTAAAATTCCAACAGCGTCTCTAACATGTTTTAAAAAGACCCTTCTATCTATAGGTTTATCTAACATATCAAAAGTCTATCAGAAAACATGTAATATCCAAAGGAAAAGGGCACCTCGTTTCCTCGGCACCCTTTGCGGTCAGCGTCCTTTCGGACGCCAACCCTGGCTGTATGCATCACACATCTTTTGCCCTTCGCTAGCGAGCTTCTGATTGCACTCGGAGCGGGACATGCGCGGAGAGTGTATGATCTCTTTTCCGCACCAAAAGTTACACACAACCATGTCGGATGATGATTTGGTCTGGTTACCGACATTATTACCAGACCATTGCCCGGCTAGGTTATAGCCGAGAGGAGAGATGGACGAACCTCCGCTGTCTTTCGTAATGTAGTGATAGGCTGCGAAGCCAACCGCCACAAGTACGAAAATGGTGACAGCCTTTCCGAGGAAAGAAAGGAACTCATTCATCTTATTAGCGCCTCCTAGCGCGTTTGCCTGGTGGGTTGAAACCAGAACATGCTTGCAACAATACCACACATTAATTAGTTTTGTCAAGTTTAAAAAATATATCCTGAGACATAAAGAAAAGCGGCCACTTTCGCAACCGCTAGTTTAGGATTGTATTACGGACACAATCTCCAGTTATTACCTGGAGGACCGCATGGATCCTGTCGATATCCCCAATTGTTCCCTTTGGGACCATTTGGATCTTCTACAGTACCTTCTATCCATATAGGCGGTTGGTTTACTTTTGGTGATACTTGAGTTGGGATGTAAGCGGGGATTGGCGGTTGGTGATACTGTGGTCCGATGAAGATATTAATCTTCTCAAACTTAAATATCGCAACAGTAACCCCTATCCCTAGACTCAAACTCAGTGCAAGGACGAGTTTGGTTGACATCGGTCTACTCCTTTCCTTTGTCTTCCAAAGCTACTATTTTATAGTATCAGAGATTTTTATGTATGTAAATATTAAAATCTTTATAAAAAGAAAACACCACACGAGAGTACGGTGTTGATAGGCAAAGTTAACAGCGTTTCTTTGCCTCTTCCCTCCAAGCATTCCGCAACTCAAGGCAAAGTGTGCCAGTTGTTGCAGTTTTGCCAGAAGGATTTAGTTTGGGGTCTTTGGACCAAAAGTCGTAGATCGTTGTTTCCTTACAAGAAAGTTTGCAGGTTGAACAAGAGACCCTTGTCGGTGCCGTTCCTGTGCCCACCAAGGGACAAAGAAAGGGTTAAATATTGCAGAGAAGAACATGGGTATAAGTATTACAAGTAAGATTTAGTAAAACACCATCTAGCTTCATTTTTACCTCCTGTTTTCCAGACAAAAAGACTCACTTTCATGAGCCGTTTCGTTTTTTTATTAGTAACATTAGTAGCCAAAACCACCCCTAGACATATTATTTAATTCATTAAAATCACAATCGGCACAATAAGTTACTGTGTTGTTGGTGT
>WBZS01001152.1_pt1 | contig 23101 bp, 21 predicted proteins | sample 5204201 | NCBI WGS metagenome assembly WBZS01 (sample SAMN12344357, study PRJNA552823) | activated sludge metagenome | biome: Activated sludge suspended growth; feature: Nitrification reactor; material: Wastewater; isolation source: activated sludge from nitrification reactor of wastewater... | reverse complement strand
TTACTTTCCCTCGGCCTTGTTGTTTTCCATCAGCTGGATGAAGCGGTCGAACAGGTAGGCCACGTCGTGCGGACCGGGGCTCGCTTCGGGGTGACCCTGGAACGAGAATGCCGGCACATCGGTGCGTGCAACGCCCTGCAAGGAGCCGTCGAACAGGGAAACATGCGTAGGCCGCAACGTGGCTGGCAGTGTGTCGGGGTCGACGGCGAAACCATGGTTCTGGCTGGTGATCATGACCTGCTGGGTGTCAAGGTCTTTCACCGGGTGATTGGCGCCATGATGGCCAAACTTCATCTTGATCGTCTTGGCCCCCGAGGCCAGCGCCAGCAGCTGGTGGCCGAGGCAAATCCCGTACGTTGGCATTCTCCGTGCCAGCAATTCGGCGATGGCCTTTATCGCATAGTCGCAGGGCTCCGGGTCACCGGGGCCATTGGACAGAAATACGCCATCGGGATGGTACTTGAGCACCTCGTCGGCAGATGTTTGTGCCGGCACAACCGTCACCCGGCAACCTCGGGCAGTGAGCATGCGCAGGATATTGCGCTTGATGCCATAATCATAGGCGACGACGTGAAACTTGGTTTCGGTCGCCGGCCGATACCCGTCTAACGACCACGTACCTTCGCCCCACGCGTAAGGCGTATCGATGCTGACCACCTTGGCCAGATCCATTCCTGCCAGCCCAGGAAAAGCACGCGCCTCAGCAATTGCTTTCGCCTCATCGACCTCATCGGCCATGATGCATCCGGCTTGCGCCCCATTTTCGCGCAAGATTCGGGTCAACCTGCGCGTATCGATTCCGGCGATGGCAACGACGCCATGCTTTTTCAGATAGTCGGGCAATGTGAGCTGCATGCGCCAGTTTTCGGCGCGAATCGGCAGGTCACGGATCACCAGGCCTGCCGCGAAATTGGCCCGGGATTCAAAATCCTCGTCATTGCAGCCGGTATTACCAATATGCGGATAAGTTAATGTCACAATCTGGCGGCAATAGGAAGGGTCGGTAAGGATTTCCTGATAGCCGGTCATCGCCGTGTTGAACACGACTTCGCCACTCGTTGTTCCGGGCGAACCAATGGAGTGAGCACGGAAAACCGTGCCGTCGGCGAGTGCAAGAATTGCAGGCGGGAAAGTAGGTAACAACGACACGGGAAACTCCAGATTCGCAGCGTAAACACGCAAAAGCGGGCTGGGCGCGAGCCCTCCCGCTTGACAACTTGAACACGCCCGGATTGTACCGGAATGGCCTCATTTCGGCAATTTCCGCCCCTTTCCACGTAACGCTACGCTGAGCGGACTGCGGCAATAGATTTCATCGCGATTGACGGTTGAAACGAACGATCGGCAACGGCCCCAATTTGATCGTTCGCGTGCGCCATCCCCAAATACCGAGCATTCAACGTATATAATCCACCGTTTAAGACTTAGCGCTTACGCCTGAAGACACATGGAAGCTGAACAAATCAATAGCATCGCCAACCGACTCGTGGATATCGCTCAGCGGACCACTGAGTTGCGGAGGTATCTTTGACTATGATCAGAAATTCGATCAGTTAAGCGCGGTTTCCCGCGAACTCGAAGACCCCAAGGTCTGGGATAACGCCGAGCGCGCCCAGGAACTTTCGCGCGAAAAAAAATCGCTTGAGAACGTCGTCCTGACGCTCGACCGTGTAGACGACAGCCTCAAGGATGCCGACGAACTATTTGCCATGGCGCGCGACGAAGCCGACGACGACACCCTGGTTGCCGTAGCCGACGATGTCAACGCCATCGAAAAAGAAATCGCCTCGCTCGAATTCCGCCGCATGTTCAACAACCCGGCCGATCCGCTCAACTGCTTTGTGGACATACAGGCCGGCGCGGGAGGCACCGAAGCGCAGGACTGGGCGGCAATGCTGCTGCGCATGTACATCCGCTATGGCGAGCGCAAGGGATACGCCGTCGACATACTCGAAGAATCCCAAGGCGACGTTGCCGGCATCAAGACGGCGACGATCAAACTTTCGGGAGAATATTGTTTCGGCATGTTACGCTCGGAAACCGGTATCCACCGCCTGGTACGCAAATCGCCGTTCGACTCGAATGCCCGTCGTCACACCAGTTTCTGCTCCGTCTTCGCCTATCCGGAAATCGACGATTCGTTTGAAATCGAGATCAACCCCGCCGATCTGCGAATTGATACCTACCGAGCCTCCGGTGCCGGAGGACAGCACATCAACAAAACCGACTCGGCAGTGCGCATCACGCACCTCCCGTCCGGCATCGTCGTGCAGTGTCAGAATGACCGTTCTCAGCATCGTAATCGGGCCGAGGCGATGGCTATGCTCAAATCGCGCATGTACGAAGCTGAAATCCGCAAACGCCAGGCCGATCAACAGAAGCTCGAAGACGCCAAGACCGATATCGGCTGGGGGCACCAGATTCGTTCGTATGTGCTGGACCAGTCGCGCATCAAAGACCTGCGCACCAATGTCGAAGTCGGCAACACGCAAAGCGTACTCGACGGTGATCTCGATCAGTTCATTGAAGCCAGCCTGAAACAGGGCGTCTGACCCTGGCCCTACTCCTCTATGCCCTTAGCACGATTAATCATTGATTGCGAGACACAACATGTCTGAATCCAACGACGCGCCGGTCAACGCTCCAGAGCATGACGAAAACCACATCATCACTGAACGCCGGGCGAAACTTGCGGAGTGGCGCGCTACGGGCAAGGCCTACCCGAACGATTTCCTGCGCGAAAACACCGCCGGCAAGATTGCCGAAATCTACGAATCCAAGTCTGGCGAAGAACTTGAGGCCACACCAGTTGAAGTCAAGGTCGCCGGCCGCATCATGCTCAAACGCGTTATGGGCAAAGCCTCATTCATCAGCATTGCCGACCTCTCCGGGCGTCTCCAACTCTATATCGCCCGCGACAAGGTTGGCGAAGAAACTTACGCGGCCTTCAAGCGCTGGGACATCGGCGACATCATCGGCGCCATCGGCACCTTGTTTCGCACCAAGACCGGCGAACTGACCGTTCAGAGTTCGGAGATCCGCCTGCTCTCCAAATCATTGCGTCCGCTGCCCGAAAAGTTTCACGGCCTGACCGATCAGGAACAGAAGTACCGCATGCGCTACCTCGACCTGATCACCAACGAGCAGTCGCGCTTCACTTTCGTCGCCCGCAGCCGCATGGTGCAGTCGATCCGCAACTATATGAGCGATCATGGCTTTCTTGAAGTCGAAACGCCGATGATGCACCCGATTCCCGGCGGGGCGGCGGCCCGCCCCTTCAAGACGCACCACAATGCGCTCGACATGGAGCTTTTTCTGCGTATCGCGCCGGAGCTTTATCTGAAGAAGCTGGTCGTCGGCGGCTTTGAAAAAGTCTTCGAAATGAACCGCAACTTCCGCAACGAGGGAATGAGCCCGCGACACAATCCCGAGTTCACCATGATGGAGTTCTACGAAGCCTATACCGAATACCGCAAATTGATGGATTTCACCGAAGGGCTGTTGCGCCATGCCGCACGCGACGCGCTGGGCACCGAAATTTTTGAGTACCAGGGACGCCCGCTTGACCTGTCCAAGCCGTTTCACCGGCTGACCATGGTCGAGGCCATCCGCAAGTACCACCCTCAATATACGCTCGACCAACTGAATGACGCCGAATGGCTCAAGCAGAAACTGACCGCGGTCAAGGTCGAAGTCAAACACGGCATGGGACTGGGCACCCTGCAACTGTTGATGTTCGAGGAAACGGCCGAAGCCGATCTGTGGGAACCGACCTTCATCATCGACTACCCCGCTGAAGTCAGCCCGCTGGCAAGACGCAGCGACAGCAACCCGGAGGTCACCGAGCGCTTTGAATTGTTCATCGTCGGCCGTGAGATCGCCAATGGCTTTTCCGAACTGAACGACCCTGAGGACCAGGCGGCGCGCTTCCTGGAACAAGCCAGGGCCATGGACGCCGGTGACGAGGAAGCCATGTACTACGACGCGGACTATATCCGCGCCCTCGAATACGGCCTTCCCCCGACCGGAGGCTGTGGGATCGGAATCGATCGTCTGGTCATGCTGCTGACGGACTCGGCAAATATCCGCGACGTCATCCTCTTCCCGCAAATGAAGCCTGAATAAGCGACTTGGAGCGCTAGATTGCCATTGTTGCCAAAGCGATCCATACTTGCCGGGCAACTGTCCAATTTGCCCAAGGGGCACAATTGTATTGATTTGTATCAGGCGTATACCAAACGCCAAACTGGATCGTTTACCGCTCACCATCAATAATCTGTGAGGCAGATCATGGAAAATCAGTCACGAAACACTCACCCGATGATCATCGTTGCCGCGACAACGTTGACGATCGCCAGCCTGGCGGCCATTGCCTCGTTTGCCGGCTGGATACCCAGTAGCAACAGTGCAGCTCCGGCAGCGCAAGTAGCCGTTGCGCCGGCCCCCGCAGCAACTCCCACTCCGGAGCCTGTCATTGCCAAACCGGCAGCGCCAGTCGCTGCGGCCCCCGTTGCTGCCGAGAGGCCCGCTCCGGCTCGCTCTCCCGCACCGCGCAGAACCCACAGACAACAAGATGACATGGGCTATGAATCGACACCGAACTCTGGGTATCGCGGTGCCACGCCGGTTGGCAACTACCCGATGAATGACAGCGGCGTCTATGTCGAAAACAGCCGGCAATATCCCCAACAGGAACCTCAGTACTCAAATCGCTGCCGGGACTGCGCCACAGTGGAAAGCGTACGTGAAGTCAAGCAGAGCGGTGAAGGCAGCGGGCTTGGCGCCGTCAGCGGCGGCGTGGTGGGCGGACTTCTGGGCAACCAGATTGGTAACGGCCGGGGGCGTACCGTCGGAGCCGTTGTCGGGGCCGTCGGCGGTGCCTATGCAGGAAACGAGGTTGAAAAGAACGTGCGCAGCACAAAACACTATGAAATCACGGTTCGCCTTGACGATGGCAACACGCGCGTATTTACCGAATCGCAGCCACCCTCATTACAACGCGGAGATCGCGTCCGTATTTCCAATGGCCAGCTGAGCCGCATGTAAAGGGTTTCGGCAGACCTCCGACAAACGCCCTGCGGGGCGTTTTTCTTTTGTGGAAGATCGCCTATTTACGGTGCAAATGCAAAACGGCGCCATCAGGCGCCGTTTTCGGAGGCAACACTAACGGCACGAATCAAGCCGACAGTGCCTTGATCTGAGCCGAGAGGCGGCCCTTGTGGCGCGATGCCTTGTTCTTGTGGATTATTTTCTTGTCGGCAATGCGGTCGATCACTGCGACGGATTCCTGAAAAATGCTTTGAGCCGCCGTCTTGTCACCGGCAACAATCGCCTTCTGCACACGTTTTACTGCGGTACGCAGCGTAGAACGGAGACCGGCATTGTGGGCGCGTTGTTTGACGGCTTGGCGGGCGCGCTTGCGGGCTTGGGCGCTATTGGCCATGTATTGATATTCCTGACGAGTCTGAAGGGTTAATTAAGAACGCGTGATTCTACAGAGTTCATTCGGCCCACGCAAGCAATTCGCGCGACAGCATAGTACCGGCCGCCCGAAAATCGTCTGTCAATCCACCGTACAGCGCGGGGTTGCCGCATGGATTAGTCGTGCAACCATTTCAACAAGGGTTTCCATTGTTCGACATCGCGGCGATGGCGCGAACCGGGCGGATCGAAAACCGTGAGTCCGCTGGCAGCGGCATTGACATAGTTTTGCGTATGCCGGATGTAACTTACAATTGGCAGGTCGAAATGTTTCAAGAATTCCTCGAGCATCGCCGCCGCACGTGTTCGCGGGTCGACACGCATGGCTACGATCCCGATGGCGTTACGCCGTCCGCGCATGTCCTGGCGTATCGAAGCCAGAAAGTCTTCCGTAGCCGCCATATCGAATACCGAGGGCACCACCGGAATAATCACTTTATCCGCCAGACGCAGGTAATCCGTAAGTTTATAACCTTGAAGTCCGGCGGGCGCGTCCAGCACGACCCAATCCGGATCTTTGGGGAGACTGATCAGCATCTGGTTGCCGGCAAAATAGCCATTTACCGGGGCCATCGCCGGATCGCGGAAAGCCATCCAGCGTAGCGAAGACTGCTGACGGTCGAGGTCACACAAAGTGACCTTCAATCCGTTGTTGGCGAAATGACCTGTCAGATTGGTAGCCAGCGTGGTTTTACCCGCACCGCCCTTTGGATTGGCAATGAGCACTGAACGCATTATTTCTCCCTGATATTTTGCAAGCTGCGCCAACTTTCGCGACAACGCGTAATTATAGGCATGAAATTTTACGATGTAGATTCTCTTGATACCGAGCATGTGAAACGTCAAGTCGCTACAATGCATCGAACACCCTTCGGGCACACTTGACATGACAACTGAAATAACCAAACAACGCCAGGGAATACAGTCCATTGAGGTTGGCGCTCGCCTGCTGCGAGCGCTGGCCGCCCACGGTCGATCGATGATGCTGCGAGATCTGGCAAAGAATGCCGCCATGCCTGCTGCCAAGGCCCATCGTTACCTGGTGAGTTTCATGCGCATGGGCCTGGTCGAACAGGACTCGAATACGGGTCGCTATGACCTAGGTGGATTTTCGCTGGAGCTCGGTTTGGCCAGTCTGGCCCGAATTGACCCCGTTCGCCTGGCCGCACCTATCCTTGAGGATCTGTGCGAACGCATTGGAGAAACGGTCGCTCTGGCCATGTGGGGCAATCATGGCGCCACTTGCGTGCGTTGGGTGGAAGCCGGCGGACCCATCACCGTCACGCTGCGTACCGGCGTCGTTCTGCCTCTGACCACTTCGGCGACAGGCCTTGCTTTTGCGGCGTTTTACCGTTCAGCTTACTTAAAGAAACAACTGGATGCAGAATTGAACGCCGCAGCGGAAGCCACAAACAAAACCATGGACACACTAATGCGTGATCTTGAAGCCCAACTCAACGAGATTCGAATTCACGGCATATCCCGAGCCAGCGGAAGCTTGACGCCCGGGATCAACGGCTTCAGCGCGCCTGTATTTGATCACACCAACCGCATGATCGCCGCCATCACCTCACTTGGAACGATCGGCCACTTTGACATGGAATGGAACAGCCCCCTGGCAACGCACATCAAAGAAGCCGCAGCCACTTTATCCAAACGTCTTGGCCATGGCGAAACTGAAACATCCATGCAAAATCAAGATGTCAATGTCTCACCGCAAGAGACGAAAATAGGCAAACAAACACGAAATAAACAAACGACTTGAGATAAGCGGATTGGCTCTGTATAATCCCCGGCTTCACAAGCGCAAGCGCCCGTAGCTCAGCTGGATAGAGTACTTGGCTACGAACCAAGGGGTCGGGCGTTCGAATCGCTCCGGGCGCGCCAAATACCAATGGAAAAGGGCACTTCATAAGAAGTGCCCTTTTCCATTTTACCCGGCACATTTTCGTCAACAGCGCATTACGTTTGTTTATAGGGAAATGTATCATCGGGTAGCATACGCTTCGGTCCCTTGCATCACGTATTCGATACGTCTTGCGCTGATTCGCGGTCATGACGCCAAGCGTTTTGAGCGTTTACGCCATCATGCCGGACGAACTGAGATAATTGCCCAGTCTGGTCATTACTTGGCAACCCGCGCGTTGAACAATCCGCATTTCACATCACATTATCATCACGTCACTTTGGGTATATTTTCATGATCGCTCCGATGTATCAGTCAAGCATCGCCAGCCTGCCACTCATCAACCGAGGCAAGGTGCGCGACATTTATGCCGTCGACGACCAGCACCTGCTGATCGTCACGACCGACCGTCTGTCCGCCTTCGACGTCGTGCTCCCTACCCCGATCCCCGGCAAAGGCGAGGTTCTCACCCGAATCTCCAATTTCTGGTTCGCCCGGCTGGATCATTTGATTCCCAACCAACTTACCGGAATCGATCCGAAATCGGTGGTCGCAACCGGCGAGCATGTGCAAGTGGCTGGGCGAGCGATCGTAGTGAAGAAACTGACTCCCTTGCCGATCGAAGCCATCGTGCGCGGCTATCTGGTCGGCTCGGGCTGGAAGGAATACCAGGCGAGCGGCAGCGTCTGCGGTCTCCCTCTACCCGCCGGACTGCGTGAAGCCGACAAACTGCCAGAGCCCCTATTCACCCCATCGACCAAGGCAGTCGCCGGCGCCCATGACGAGAACATCAGCTACGCAGCAGCCGAAGCATTGCTCGGCAGCGCGCTGGCTGCCGAGGTACGCGACGCATGCATCGCCTTGTACGTCGAAGCCGCCTCCTATGCCGCAACCCGGGGCATCATCATCGCCGACACCAAGTTCGAGTTCGGCCAGGACGCCCAGGGCAAGCTTTATCTGATTGACGAAGCATTGACCCCCGACTCCTCGCGCTTCTGGCCCGCCGATCAGTACCGGCCCGGCAGCAACCCGCCCAGCTTCGACAAGCAGTATGTGCGCGACTGGCTGGAAAACAGCGGATGGAACAAACAAGCCCCCGGCCCGGATTTGCCCGCGGAAGTGGCGGCCCAGACCAGCGAAAAATATCGTGAAGCATTAAAGCGCCTGACCGAGGTTTGACCATGAGCCACATCGAAAAACTTGTTGAAGGTTTCAAACGCTTTCAAAGCAACAATTATGCAGCGAATCACACCTTATTCGAGCGCCTCACCAAACTTGGCCAGTCGCCCAAAACGATTGTCGTGGGGTGCTGCGATTCCCGGGTAGACCCCGCCATTGTCACCGACTGCGACCCTGGCGATCTGTTTATCATACGCAATGTGGCCAACCTGGTGCCGCCGTTCGAAACCAGCGGCAATTATCACGGCACCAGCGCCGCACTTGAATTCGGGGTACGTCATCTGGACGTGGAGAACATCATCGTCCTGGGCCATGCCCAGTGTGGCGGCATCCGTGCATTGCTGAATCAAAAGCCGGCAACCGAACCACTGGAAGGATTTATTTCCAACTGGATGAGAGTGGCCAGCCATGCACGCAACCGGGTGTTGTCGCGCATGCATGGCGAATCCATGGAAAAGCAGTCGCGCGCCTGCGAGCAGGAAGCCATTCTGGTGTCCCTGGACAACCTGCTGACCTTCCCGTGGATTCTGGAGCGGGTCGCTCAGAAAAAGCTGGTGCTGCATGGCTGGTACTTTGATATGGAACACGGCGAATTGCTGCGTTACTGCTCCAATAGCAACAGCTTCGAAGCATTTGACTGATTGTCCGACGATTGAAGTCGCCGGTGGAACTTTGACTGCCAACCTGCGGACCAAGCGTTGGGCCATGGATGTTCTGCCAAGGAAAATACCCAAATCACTCTGTTGATCTGGAGCACAACAACGTGAAAAATACGTGCGCTCAAGCCCAATGATGAAGAGGTTTAGATGTTATTTCAACGGAAAGTTGTTTGCCCACGATGCCAGGCATCCCGATGTCGGGAATCACGGTGGCTTTCACTGGAGGAAAAACGGAACCACCAGGGAAGTACGCCATTTCGCTGCCTTGACTGTTCGTACCGATTCCTTTCGCAAGAGAGATCGGGCTTCGGCAGGGGTTCGGCCATTTCAACGCCGCTTGCCGTTTTTTTTGTCGGGATGGCCATCGCGGCCAGCATATGGCTGACCTCGTCGGCAAATCAATCCGTGCTGCCCCCCGCGGAAAACTCGGCCGCCAATGATCCCGGGATAAAGATAGCGGCTGAAGGCGGCGATGCCGGCGCACAATTCAGGCTTGGCCAAGCGTTGCTGCAGGACCCAAGCCGTAGCGTCGAAAACTCGGCACATGCGCTGCGCTGGCTGCAGATGTCCGCCGAGAATGGAAACACCGAAGCGATGATCGTTCTGGGACGCTTGTCCCGCTCCGGCGTAGGCCTGCTGCAAAACTATAGTCAGGCATCAAAATGGATCCAGACGGCCGCCGATCGAGGCAATCCTGAGGGCATGCTGGAACTGGGGCGTTTGTACCGTGATGGCATCGGTTTGGATAAGGATCCGGTGCGGGCCTACGTCTGGTTCAACCGGGCGTCGGCGGCACGCAACTTGGACGCCGTGCGTGAACGCGAGGCTGTCGCCCGAACGCTGACGGCCGACGAACTGAAAGAGGCTCAAAGCCGGTCGGCGGCACAAGAGTCAGGCGGTGAGCAAGCCAGTGAGGCCAGAACACGCGCTGAAAAAGCGATACAGCCGCAGCCGCTTTCGTCGCCATCTTCGAACGTAAGAAAATCGGAGTAACGGCTGTGGACATGGGGTTTATCGCTCGGGCACAGATCGATTAGCAGGACTCCCAGACGGGATCGAATCCGGCCTGACCCGGTGGGCACGCAAAAGCCGAGTCGACGCCCAGCGCACCGACCCATACCAGCCGCTCACCACACCATAGATACGGCAGCCTGACCCGTTCCCATGGGGGTACGGCATATTCCTGACACAAATTGCGCAGGCTTCGACGCGGCCGACCGGCAGTCGGCTGCAATCGCTCACCGCCCTGCCGGGATCTAAGGAAGACCGCGCCATCAGCGAGCGAACTGGCGCGAATTCCGCGACCAATCACCGGCACGAATTGCACCCGCCCTCCCGCCCAAGGCAATTCATGCTCGCCTGCCCACAACAACGGTCGATCGGGCACGGTGGGCGATGGACCGCAGAAATAGAGTTCGTTGCGGTAGAGGCGGAGTTCACCATCAGCTGTCGAGAGGCAGGTTTCCGCCTGCGCGCCGCTGGTGGCCAGCTGACGCAGTGCCTCATCCATCCAGCGTGAGTCGGGAGCACGATGCCCTGCCGCCCGCCATTCAAAGCGTAACAAATTGCGTGCCCGTGCTGGCGAAAGCGCATTGAACCCCGGCAAGCCGATACGGCCTGTCGATGTGGCCAGCGCCGCTCGGTCGAGGGCCGCCAATTCGTCGAGCAGGGCAGCGGCTTCGGCAAAGTGATCGGCGGCGCGCGCCAGAGCCTGTTGCGCACCGGGAAATTTCACCTTCAACGGCGGCAGCACGGCATGACGCAGGAAATTGCGGCGGTAACGTAAATCGCCGTTGCTCTCATCGTCAATCCAAGGCAGCGAATACTCGGCGGCGTAGTCCTTGATAACCGATCGCGGAACGTCGAGCAGAGGACGAACCAGCCTCGGCCCATACGGCTGCGCCCGCTCGGCCCGCATGCCCGCGGCGCCGGCGATCCCCGCGCCGCGCAGCAGATTGAGCAGAACCGTTTCAGCCTGATCGTCGTGGTGATGTGCCAACGCCAGCCAGTCTGCATCGCATTTGGCGAATACGTCATGTCGCACCCGGCGCGCGGCGGCCTCGAGTCCATCGCCACCGCATCGCGGCACGGCAACGTGAACTACGCTCAGCGGCACCGCCTGACGCTGGCAGTATTCAACGCAAAACTCGGCCCATGCATCGGCATTCGGACTGATTCCGTGATGCACATGCACTGCGGTCAAGGCAAAGGGGATATCTGTAGACGACACCAGGCGATTCAGGGCATGGAGTAAGACGACTGAATCCAGACCGCCGGAGAGGCCGACGCAGACGCGCGATCCCGGCTTCAGTCGCGCCGCAAAAAATGCTGCAAGCTTGTTGACCAGCCGGTGCGTCGAATCCGCCTGCGAACGCTCAGTGCAAGGGCTGCTCTTTGGTCCGGCCATAGGCCATCAACCGGGCAAAGCGGGCTTCAAGTAATTCGACTGTCGATTGCGAACTGACCAGCTTCATGGCGTCCTGAAGCGCCTTTTTGAGGTTCTGCCCCATCGCTACAGGGTCGCGATGCGCGCCACCCAAAGGTTCATTGACAACTTTGTCAATCAATCCCAGAGTTTTCAGCCGAGCCGCAGTAATGCCCATGATTTCGGCGGCTTCACTGGCCTTGTCGGCACTCTTCCAGAGAATCGAAGCACAGCCTTCGGGAGAAATCACGGAATAGGTCGAATACTGCAGCATCTGCACCACATCGCCCACACCGATTGCCAGCGCACCGCCTGAGCCCCCCTCACCGATCACCGTGACAATGATCGGCACTTTCAGCTCGGCCATGACATATAGATTTTTCCCGATAGCCTCGGACTGACCGCGCTCCTCGGCGTCGATCCCGGGGTAAGCGCCAGGCGTATCGATGAAGGTCATGACCGGAATGCGGAACTTCTCGGCCAAACGCATCAGGCGAAGGGCCTTGCGATAACCTTCAGGGCGAGGCATCCCGAAGTTGCGATAAACTTTTTCCTTGGTGTCGTTGCCTTTCTGGTGGCCAATAACCATCACCGATTGGCCGTTGAAGCGTGCCAGACCACCCACAATGGCATGGTCATCGGCGAAAGCCCGGTCGCCATGCAGTTCTTCAAAATCGGTAAAAATGAGATTGAGGTAATCGAGCGTGTAGGGGCGCTGGGGATGGCGCGCCACCTGCGAGATCTGCCACGGTGAGAGTTTGGCATAGATATCCTTGGTCAACCCCTGCCCTTTCTTTTCAAGGCGGGCAATCTCATCGGAAATATCCACAGCCGAATCGTCCTGCACAAACCGCAAGTTTTCGATTTTGGCTTCGAGGTCAGCAATCTGCTGTTCAAAGTCGAGGAAGCTGGTTTTCATCAAATGCAAGCCAATGCTGAAACGGCGCCAATTTTACAGCAAAGCCGGAGGAACGTCTAAAACCGGTCTTGACCGCAGTCAAACGCGAATCAACACGACGATCCACCGTATCTTTCAGGGCCCGCATGAAATATCACCAGGAAGGGTCCCTCATCCACCAGGATCGTCCAGCGGGAAAAAAAACCCGGAGCATGTCCGGGCTTTGGTGTTCTGGTGGAGACGGGCAGGATCGAACTGCCGACCTATTGATTGCGAACCAATCGCTCTCCCAACTGAGCTACGCCCCCGAAGAGCGGTGATTCTACGCAGCGCGATTTCCCGCGTCAATTGCGAAACCAAAGTCAGCCATGAGATAGACTAATCATGACCGGAAAAAACAGGATTTCGGGCGCTAAAAAAAGGCCTGCCAAACGCAAGCCTTCTTCATCTTCACCCACTGCAGCTTACTTTTTCTTTTTTCCCTTGGCGTTAGCAACAGTTGCCTTGAAGGTGGCGCCCGCGGAAAACTTTGGCACCGTGGTTGCGGCAATCTTGATCTTTTCGCCGGTTTTCGGGTTCTTGCCCTCGCGAGCAGCGCGTGCGGCCGCTTTGAAAGAACCAAAGCCAACGAGGCTCACCCCGTCGCCCTTGGCGACAGCGTCTACGATGGCTTCGATGACAGCATCCAGTGCCTTGCCGGAGGCTACTTTGGACAGTTCGGTACGCGTGGAAATTTCGTCGATCAATTCTGACTTGTTCATATTGTCTCCTGTTGTTGATTGTAGAGAGTCGTAACGGTGGGACTCAGCGGCGATTCTTGCACTTCGTCGGCGCTATGGGAAGAGGGTTAGGCCGGGAATCCGTGAAGAAATGGAAGAATTTGTTGTTTTTTTCGCGTCTCGGATGCTGCGCAAAAAATTTGGCCCCTATTTGCGGTGCTCCATAAGAGGTTTCAGGAATCGCCCGGTGTAGCTCGACGCCACTTTACAAATAGATTGCGGGGTGCCTTTAGCAAGAATTCTGCCCCCGGCATCGCCCCCATCCGGCCCAAGATCGACGACCCAGTCCGCTGTTCTGATCACATCCAGGTTATGCTCGATCACAACCACCGTATTGCCATGATCAGCGAGGCGATGAAGCACTTTGAGCAACATCTCGATATCCTGGAAATGCAGACCGGTAGTGGGTTCGTCAAGGAAGTACAGCGTTCTTCCGGTATCGCGCTTGGAGAGTTCGAGCGCCAGCTTCACCCGCTGCGCCTCGCCACCGGAGAGCGTGGTCGCCGACTGGCCCAGGGTGATGTACGACAAGCCGACGTCGACCAGGGTCTGCAGCTTGCGCGCAACCACCGGCACGGCATCGAAGAATTCACGCGCCTGCTCGACGGTCATTTGCAGGACGTCATAAACGTTCCTGCCTTTGTACACAATTTCGAGCGTCTCGCGGTTGTACCGCCGGCCATGGCAGACGTCGCAGGTGACGTAAATATCGGGCAGGAAATGCATCTCGACCTTGATGACACCATCGCCCTGACAGGCTTCGCAGCGACCGCCCTTGACGTTGAACGAAAACCGGCCGGGGCCGTAGCCGCGCGAACGCGATTCCGGCACGCCGGCGAACAACTCGCGAATCGGCGTCAACAAACCGGTATAGGTAGCCGGGTTGGAACGAGGCGTACGACCGATCGGTGACTGATCGACACTGATGACTTTGTCAAACTGATCGAGGCCGATAATCTCGTCGTGCTCGGCGGGTTCCGCAGTCGAGCCGTAGAGATGCCGCGCGGCAGCGGCGTAGAGGGTGTCGTTGATCAGCGTCGATTTGCCTGAGCCTGAAACACCGGTAATGCAGGTGAACAAACCGACCGGCAATTCCAGGGTAACGTTCTTGAGATTGTTGCCGCGTGCGCCGCTGAGCTTCAACTGGCGTTGCGGGTCGGGCCGGCGCGGCTTGTCCGGCGCCTTGATACGGCGTTTTCCGGACAGATATTCTCCCGTCATTGACGCGGGGTTGTTGGCCACTTCCTCCGGGCGGCCTTCGGCGACGATGAAACCGCCGTGAACGCCGGCACCCGGGCCGATGTCGACAACGTAGTCCGCGCTGCGGATCGCATCTTCGTCATGCTCGACAACGATCACCGTATTGCCAATGTCGCGCAGTTGCTTGAGTGTTTCCAGCAAACGGTTGTTATCGCGCTGGTGCAGCCCGATTGAGGGCTCGTCAAGTACGTACATGACGCCGGTCAGGCCCGAGCCGATTTGCGATGCCAGACGAATGCGCTGCGCTTCGCCACCGGAAAGTGTTTCGGCCGAACGGTCAAGCGAGAGGTAATCGAGGCCGACGTTGATCAGGAATTGCAGGCGACTGGTGATTTCCTTGAGAATTTTTTCGGCGACCTGTGCCTTGTAGCCTGCCAGGGGCAGGTTGAGAAAATAGTCTCGTGCCTGCGTCAGCGGCAGTCGGCTGATTTCGTGCAGGGTGAGGGCATCCTGCCGAGTGCCGATGCGCACGTGACGCGCTTCTTCGCGCAGCCGCGCACCGTCGCAACCCGGACAGATTTTATTGCTGATCACTTTGGCGAGTTCCTCGCGAACGGCCACCGAATCGGTTTCCTTGTAGCGGCGTTCGAAATTGCACACGATGCCCTCGAAGCTGTGCTCGCGCGTCGTGCCTTTGCCGCGCTCGTTGAGGTAGGCGAACGGGATGACCTCGCGCCCCGAGCCATAGAGCAATACTTCTTGAATACGCTCGTCCAGATTCGCAAAGGGTGTCTCGACATCGAAGCCATAGAACGCCGCCAGGGAAGTGAGCAACTGGAAATAGAACTGATTGCGCCGATCCCACCCACGTATGGCCCCGGAAGCCAGCGACAGTTCAGGTCGGACGACGATGCGTTTGGGGTCGAAGAACTGGATCACGCCCAGGCCATCACAAGCCGGGCAGGCACCCATCGGATTGTTGAACGAGAAAATCCGCGGTTCAAGTTCCTGCAGCGAATAGGCGCAAACCGGGCAAGCAAATTTAGCGGAGAACAAATGCTCCTTACCCGAATCCATTTCGTAAGCAATTGCCCGGCCATCAGCCTGGCGCAAGGCGGTTTCGAAGGATTCAGCCAGTCGCTGCCGCATGTCGTCGCGCACCTTGAGCCGGTCTACTACAACATCCACGCTATGCTTGCGCGTCTTGGCCAGTTTGGGCAGCGCGTCGATTTCATGGATCGCCCCATCGACCCGCAGGCGAGCGAAACCCTGGGCACGCAACTCGGCGAAAAGCTCTTCCTGCTCCCCCTTGCGGTTAGCCACTACCGGCGCCAGGATCATCAAGCGCGTCTCGCCGGGCAACGCCAGAACGTGATCGACCATCTGCGATACGCTTTGAGCATTCAGCGGCTGCTGATGCTCCGGGCAGTAGGGCGTGCCGGCGCGAGCGAACAACAAGCGCAAGTAGTCGTGAATTTCGGTCACCGTGCCGACTGTCGAGCGCGGGTTATGGCTGGTCGCCTTCTGCTCGATCGAAATCGCTGGAGACAGCCCTTCGATCAGGTCGACATCCGGTTTGTCAATGCGCTGCAGAAACTGCCTGGCATACGCCGACAATGATTCGACATAGCGTCGCTGCCCTTCGGCGTAGAGCGTGTCGAAGGCCAGCGACGATTTTCCGGAACCGGAAAGGCCGGTAATCACGATCAGACGATTGCGCGGCAGATCGAGATTGATGTTCTTGAGATTGTGCGTGCGGGCGCCGCGAATCCTGATTACTCGTAGTTCATCCATGGGGAGGCACTGCCTGAGGGGCTGAAGCAAACCTGTTAATATACGCAACTCCGACCGATTGAACCAAGCCTTGTTCCTTCATTTTCCAGTTTTCGTTTGTCTACCTGATGTTATCTCCAACCCATGATTCGATGAATTCCGCCGAGCGGCGCGGCGCCGCCGGTTTGGCCTTGATATTTGCCATGCGCATGCTGGGCCTGTTCCTGATTCTTCCGGTGTTTGCGGTTTATGCAAAACACCTGCCCTCTGGAAATGACATGTCCTTGGTCGGCCTAGCGCTCGGGGCGTATGGACTGACACAGACCTGCCTTCAGATCGCTTACGGCATTGCTTCGGATCGCTTCGGACGCAAACCGGTGATCGTTTTCGGTCTGATTCTTTTCGCTGCCGGCAGCCTTGTCGCGGCGATGTCGCACGACATTTACGGCATCATCGGCGGTCGGATTCTGCAGGGTGCTGGCGCCATTTCCGCGGCGGTGACCGCACTGGCTGCCGACCTGACCCGCGAGCAGCATCTGACCAAAGTCATGGCCATGATCGGCTCCTCCATCGGCCTGGTTTTCGCCCTGTCGATGGTCGGCTCTCCCCTGCTCTACGCCAGCATTGGCATGCCCGGTATTTTTATGCTGACGGGGTTTCTTTCCCTGCTCGCGATTTTCATCGTACTCAAGATCGTTCCAACGGGGCCCACCGTGGCGCGCCGACCCAGCTGGCCCAGTTTTGTCGAAGTGCTTACGCATCCCCAGCTATTGCGCATGAATTTTGGAGTATTCACTTTGCACCTCGTGCAGACTGGGATGTGGATCCTCGTTCCTTCGGCTCTGGTCAGTCAAGGCGCCCTGCCCGTTACCGAGCACTGGAAAGTCTATCTGCCGGCGGTATTGCTGTCTTTCATCACGATGATACCGGCCATTATTGCTGCCGAGAAATACGGGAAACTAAGACTGGTGTTCAATGGCTCAATTGCCCTGATGGTCGCCGTGCAACTGGGTTTCTGTTTCCTCGGCACCGGTTTGTATCCCCTCTTCTTCTGGTTGCTGCTTTTTTTCGCTGCCTTCAACGTGCTTGAAGCGATGCAACCGTCCCTGATTGCGCGTATCGCCCCGGCACATGCCAAAGGGGCGGCACTCGGGGTTTACAACACGACCCAGTCGTTTGGGCTATTTCTGGGCGGTACCCTGGGGGGTGTGCTGGTCAAACACTCCGGACCCACCACCCTGTGGCTGGCCAGCGCCGCACTGGCCCTCGTCTGGCTCGGACTTGGGCTGACCATGGACATGCCGTTACCCCGCGTCCGGCAGCAGACCGCCTGATTCTTCTATAATCCTTGATCCGAACACCCTATACGGAGGCACCATGGCTTCAGTCAATAAAGTGATTCTCGTCGGCAATCTGGGGGCCGATCCGGAAACCCGGTACCTGCCCAATGGCGACGCCGTAGCCAATGTTCGTCTGGCCACCACGGAATCGTGGAAAGACAAGGCAACGGGCGAAAAGAAGGAAATCACCGAGTGGCATCGCGTTGTCTTTTTTCGCAAACTGGCCGAAATCGTCGGCCAATACCTCAAGAAGGGTTCTGCCGTCTATGTCGAAGGGCGCATCCGCACCCGCAAGTGGCAGGACAAGGAAGGGCAGGAGCGCTACACAACCGAGATCGAAGCCAACGAAATGCAGATGCTCGGCGGCCGTCAGAACGCCGCTTCCGCTTCGGGCGGCGAAGCCGAATATGGCGGCAGCATGCCCCCGTCGGGAACCGCTCGTGCGGCCCCGGCAAAGAAAGCGCCCAGCTTTGAAGACATGGACGACGACATTCCTTTCTGATTATGCTTTTTAAATGATGCAAGCAACGATGCGGCTTCCAGTCGAATTCGTTGACTTGCCGTTGTGCTCCCGTATAATTCTGCCTTCTTTGATGTCGCAAGAGGCTCGTGCGGCAAAGAAGGCGCGTAGCTCAGCTGGTTAGAGCACCACCTTGACATGGTGGGGGTCGTTGGTTCGAGTCCAATCGCGCCTACCAAACAATTAAAGCCAGAGCGAGTCTCTGGCTTTATCCATTTCCGGGGTCGCCCTATGCCGATCATTACTTTGCCCGATGGCTCTCAACGGGAATTTGCGCAGCCCGTAACGGTTGCAGAAGTGGCACAGAGCATTGGCGCCGGCCTGGCGCGGGCGGCATTGGCCGGCAGGGTCGATGCGCGCCTGGTGGACACTTCGTACTTGATCGAGCGCGACGCTCAACTCGGCATCGTCACCGACAAAGATGTTGAAGGACTGGAGATCATTCGCCACTCGACGGCGCACCTGCTGGCCTACGCGGTCAAGGCGCTGTTTCCGGAGGCGCAGGTCACGATCGGGCCGGTTGTCGACAACGGCTTCTATTACGATTTTGCCTACAAACGCCCATTCACCCCGGAAGACCTGGTCGCCATCGAGAAGAAAATGGGCGAGCTGGCCAAACGCGACATGCCGGTGATGCGCGAAGTCTGGAAGCGCGATGACGCCACCGCCTTCTTCAAATCCATCGGTGAACACTATAAAGCCGAGCTGATTGCTGCCATCCCGCAAGACCAGGAAGTATCGCTTTACCGCGAAGGCGATTTCGTCGACCTGTGCCGCGGACCGCACGTCCCGTCAACTGGCAAACTCAAGGTGTTCAAGCTGATGAAGGTGGCTGGCGCCTACTGGCGGGGCGATCAGGCCAACGAACAGTTGCAGCGCATCTACGGTACGGCGTGGGCCAAGAAGGAAGACCAGGACGCCTACCTGCATATGCTGGAAGAGGCCGAGAAACGCGACCACCGCCGCCTGGGACGCCATCTCGAACTTTTCCACCTGCAGGACGAAGCGCCCGGCATGGTCTTCTGGCACCCCAAGGGCTGGGCCATGTGGCAACAGATCGAACAGTACATGCGCCGTGTCTATCAGCTCAACGGCTATCAGGAAGTGAAGTGCCCGCAGATTCTCGACCGCAGCCTGTGGGAGAAATCCGGCCACTGGGAAAACTTCAAGGACAATATGTTCACCACGGAATCGGAGAAGCGCGAATACGCCATCAAACCGATGAATTGTCCGGGTCACATTCAGATTTTCAATACCGGACTGCGCAGCTACCGCGACCTGCCGTTGCGCTATGGCGAATTTGGTTCCTGCCATCGCAGCGAGCCTTCGGGCGCGCTGCACGGCATCATGCGCGTTCGCGGCTTCACTCAGGATGATGGCCATATTTTCTGTACCGAGGACCAGATCCAGCCCGAAGTGACTGCGTTCAATGCCCTGGTGCGCCAGGTCTATGGCGATTTCGGATTTCACGATGTGCTGGTCAAGCTGGCTTTGCGCCCGGAAAAACGGGTCGGTTCGGATGAGGTCTGGGATAAGGCTGAAGTAGCGCTACGCGAGGCGCTGAAAGCGTCCGGACTGGAGTGGGAAGAATTGCCCGGCGAAGGGGCTTTTTACGGCCCGAAAATCGAATTTCATATCAAGGACGCCATCGGCCGCTCATGGCAATGCGGTACGATGCAGGTCGACTTCTCGATGCCGCAACGACTCGGCGCCGAATACGTCGGCGTTGACAACAGTCGGCACACGCCGGTCATGCTGCACCGCGCCATCCTGGGTTCACTGGAGCGTTTTATCGGCATTCTTATCGAAAACTGTGCTGGAGCCATGCCCTTATGGCTGGCGCCGGTTCAGGCGGTCGTGCTGAATATTTCGGAAAAGCAGTCCGAATATGCCGAACATGTTGCAAAAACGCTACGCAGCGCGGGATTGCGCGCTGAGAGCGATTTGCGCAACGAGAAAATTACCTATAAAATACGCGAACATAGCTTGAACAAGTTGCCATACCAAATCATTGTTGGCGATAAGGAATTGGCGGAAAATCTGGTTGCCGTGCGTACACGCGGCGGTCAGGATCTCGGGCAAATGCCACTCGGGAATCTGACCGAGCGACTTCTCGAAGAAGTCGCAGCGCGAGGTGGCACGGCTTAATTTTTGTCAGAACAAGGAGCGAAACCATCGCACTGCAAAAGGCGCAACGCATAAACGAAGAAATCAATGCACCTGAAATTCGACTGGTAGGCGTAGAGGGTGAAGCGCTTGGAATCACAAGCGTCGGACAAGCGTTACAAATGGCCGAAGAAGCCGGAGTTGATTTGGTGGAGATTGCGCCGATGGCACAACCTCCGGTTTGCCGGATCATGGATTACGGCAAATTCAAGTACCAGGAACAAAAGCGGCAGCATGAGCAGAAGCTCAAGCAGAAGCAGGTTCAGGTCAAGGAGGTGAAATTCCGGCCGGGTACCGATGAAAACGATTACCAGATCAAGTTGCGTAACATGACGCGCTTTCTGCAGGAAGATGACAAAGTCAAAGTGACCTTGCGCTTTCGAGGCCGTGAAATGGCCCACCAGGAAATCGGCATGCGCCAGATTGAGCGGATCAAAACGGATCTTCAGGATGTTGCCGCCGTCGAGCAAATGCCCAAGATGGAAGGCCGCCAGATGGTGATGATCCTGACGCCGAGCAAGAAGAAGTAGTTTCAGCAGCAAATCGCAGTTGACGCACCCACAAGTGGTATCAGGTCAAAAGTACTCCCGCCGGGAGACACCTGCGTCCATGTAAATAAATAGGAGCATTCAATGCCCAAAATGAAGACCAAGAGTGGCGCCAAGAAGCGCTTCAAGGTCAGCGCGAGTGGCCGTATCAAGCGCGGACAGGCGTTCAAGCGCCACATCCTGACCAAGAAAACCACCAAAGCCAAGCGTCAGTTGCGCGGCATGACCGGAGTGCATGACTCCGACAAGGCCATGGTTCGTGCCATGCTGCCTTACGCTTAAGGAGATCAAAAAATGCCCCGAGTTAAACGTGGTGTAACGGCGCGCGCGCGTCACAAGAAAGTCCTCGCACTGGCCAAGGGTTACCGCGGTCGCCGTAAAAATGTATATCGCATCGCCAAACAGGCGGTGATGAAAGCAGGACAGTACGCCTACCGCGACCGTCGTCAGCGGAAACGCCAGTTTCGCACGCTGTGGATTGCCCGTATCAATGCCGCCGCTCGCGAAGTCGGCCTGAAGTACAGCACCTTCATGAATGGCCTGAGAAAAGCGCAGATTGAAGTCGACCGCAAGGTATTGGCCGATCTGGCCGTTTTCGACAAGCCGGCATTTGCCGCTCTGGCCCTGCAGGCTAAAGCCCAGCTCGGCGTTTGACTGAACGAGTGAAAAAAGGAGGCTCGGCCTCCTTTTTTTTTCGGTGACGTGTTAATCATTCATGCAAAACCTTGATCAAATAGCGCAAGAAGCTACGGCCGCTTTCGCCGAGACCGATGACCCCGACGCCCTTGAGCAGATCAAGGCGCGATACCTTGGCAAGAGTGGCCAGATTACCGAGCTGCTCAAGGGGATGGGCAAGTTGTCGCCTGAAGAGCGCAAGACGGCCGGCGCAGCGATCAACCGTGCCAAGGAAGCCATCGAAGCATCGCTCAACGCCCGTCGTGAAGCGATCCGACGTTTGGCGCTTGAGGCCAGGCTGGCGGAGGAATGCCTCGATGTCACGCTGCCTGGGCGTTGCGAATCGCGTGGCGGACTGCATCCGGTCACGCGAACCCTGGAGCGGATCGAGGCACTGTTCGGCTCGATTGGCTTCGAAGTCGCCGACGGGCCAGAAATCGAAGCCGACTTCCATAATTTCACAGCACTGAACACCCCCGAGGACCACCCGGCACGTTCGATGCACGACACCTTTTACCTGCAGGATGAACAGGGCCAAGCGGCCAAGGACATCCTGCTGCGCACGCATACCAGCCCGGTTCAGGTACGTTACATGCAGGCCCACGTAGCGAAATACGCAGGTCTCGACACGATGCCCGAAATCCGCGTCATCGCGCCGGGGAGGGTCTACCGCGTCGACTCCGACGCCACCCACTCACCGATGTTTCACCAGGTCGAAGGACTGTGGATCGGCGAGAACGTAAGCTTTGCCGACCTGAAGGGTGTGGTCGCCGACTTTCTGCGCCGCTTCTTCGAGACCGACGACATGCAGGTTCGCTTCCGCCCCTCCTTTTTCCCGTTCACCGAACCCTCGGCCGAAATCGATGCCGCCTACATGAGTGGGCCGATGAAGGGCCGCTGGCTGGAAGTGGGCGGTTGCGGCATGGTGCACCCCAATGTTCTGCGCCATGTCGGCATTGACCCCGAGAAATACCTCGGCTTTGCCTTCGGCATGGGGCCGGATCGACTGACCATGCTGCGTTACGGCGTCAATGACCTGCGCCTGTTCTTCGACGGCGATCTGCGTTTCCTGCGCCAGTTCGTTTGATGCTGACCTTACTTCCGAACTGCTCATGAAATTCTCAGAATCCTGGCTGCGCAGCTTTGTCAATCCGTCCGTCTCAGGCGACGAATTATCACACCTCCTGACCATGGCCGGCCTCGAAGTTGAGGAAGAGGAAAGCGTCGCGCCGTCTTTCGACCACGTCGTCGTGGCTCGGGTGATCGAGGTCAATAAGCACCCTGACGCCGATCGCCTGAACGTGTGCCGCGTCGATATCGGTCGCGGCGAAGCGCAACAGATTGTCTGCGGCGCCCCGAACGTGGCGCCTGGCCTGAAGGTTCCCTGTGCCCTGCCCGGCGCGAATCTGCCCGGCGACTTCAAAATCAAGCTGGCCAAAGTCCGTGGCATCGAATCGTCGGGCATGCTGTGCTCGGCCAAGGAACTCGGGATCGCCGCCGACGCCTCGGGTTTGCTCGTATTGCCCGCCGATGCCCCGGTAGGCGCCGATAT
>WBZS01001149.1_pt1 | contig 23148 bp, 19 predicted proteins | sample 5204201 | NCBI WGS metagenome assembly WBZS01 (sample SAMN12344357, study PRJNA552823) | activated sludge metagenome | biome: Activated sludge suspended growth; feature: Nitrification reactor; material: Wastewater; isolation source: activated sludge from nitrification reactor of wastewater... | reverse complement strand
ACCAGTGTCGGTTTGAGCGCCTGCATCAAGTCGTGCGGGTGGACGCCGACCAGATAACCGCGGCGCCCGCCGTTGATGTAGATCAGCGGCAGGTTGAGGATCGATTTCTCGATGTAGATCGGCAGGGGCTTCTTGGTGCCGAAGGGGCTGGTGCCCCCGACCATGTAGCCGGTGTGCCGTTGCGCTGTTTCCGGCTCGCAGGTCTCCACATGCTTGACGCCGATCTGCCGCGCCAGTTCCTTGGTCGACACCTTGCGGTCGCCGTGCATCAGTACGATCAGCGGTTTTTTCGCCTCGTCCTCCATGACCAGGGTCTTGACCACGGCGTGTTCGTCCACATTGAGCTCGCGCGCGGAAATCCACGTGCCGCCATTTTCTTCGTAGTCGTAGAGGTGATTCGAGTGGGCGATGCGGTGGGAGTGCAGGAACCGGGTGGCCGGCGTTTCCGGCGCGTGGTCGGGCTTGTTCATGACGAGTCCCTCTTGCGGACGATTGCTGCACTATGCCTAGCACGCCGGGCGGGCGTGTTGACGCTGCTCAAGCGATCGGGATACGGCTTTCGCGTTCCAGCAGCCAGCGCTTGATGTCCAGCAGGTAGCCCTGCGTCGCATGGGCAAAACCGCCGAGGCCGCCGTTGAGTCCGCCGCGCGCGGCCACGACACGATGGCACGGCACCACGATCGGGTAGGGATTGGCGCCGCAGGCCTGGCCGACCGCACGCGGCGCCGAAACCAGCCGCCGGGCAAGCTCGCCGTAAGACAGCGTCTGCCCGCACGGGATCGCCGCGATCGCCTGCCAGACACGCTGCCGGAAGGCGCTGCCGGCCGGCGCCAGCGGCAGGTCGAAACGAAACCCCGGCTCATCGAGCCAGGCCTGTAACTGGCGCACTACCTCGCCGGCCAATGCGTCTTCAGGCGGCAATTCAGGCTGCGCCGGCAGGTAATCCAGCCCGGCAAGCAACGACCGCACAAAGCGCACGCCGACCGCGCCGTGCGGCAAGGGGAAGATCGCGGCGTAGGAAGTCGTTGCCTGCATGGCATTGCAGATTCTGCGCGCCGTGCTTCGCGTAGGCAACCGCAAACGGAACGCCTCCGCGCGGACGGGTTCGCTTCGCCGCCCTTGCGGCCGGCAGACACCGACGGCGGATCAGCCGCCCTTGAGCAGCGCGGCCTTCAGATCGTCATCCACCGGCTTGGCGCCGAGCCAGATGCGCAGCAGGCCGGCGTAGAAGTCCTCGCCGGCGATGTCCTTGCCCTTCTGCATGCCGCCGACCGTCAGGCGTGTGCCGCTGCCGGGCACGAAGTCGATGTGCACCTCGCTGCCTTTCTTGGCCTCGCCGAGCGACAGCAGCGTGTTCTTGAATTCGTCGAGCCGCCCCTGCAGCTTGCCCAGCGCCGCAGCATCGTGATTGGCGGTGAAGCCCTTGACCAGACCGTCGGCGAACTGTTCGGCGCTCAGATCGCGCAGCGTGACGATGCGTACCCGCTTGGCGCCGCTGGCGGCGATTGCGGCGTCGGCCGAGGTTTCGCGCTTGGGCAGGTACAGACCCATCGCGTAAACCTTGATGACCAGCCGTGTGCGCAGACCGGCGCCGTTGAGCGTGGCCGACTGGCCGGCGATCTGCGCCGTGTCCTCCATCCTGACGCCGGCCACCTCCATGGCGGCGAGGGCGGGTACGACGATCAGGCAGGCTGTCAGGGCGAACAGGCGCAAAGCGTGGTTCATTTGGGGGGTCTCCTCGGTCTGGTTGGCGAGCGATTGCGGCCCGCTCGAAGGCTCAACGCACTATGCCACAGGCCCGCTGACCGGCAATCGGCCGCGCGCAAAAACCGATGTGGCTGGAAAGCCGCATGGATAGGCGCTCTCCGGGCTGCCTGTCTGGAGAGGCGCGTCCCGCCTTGCTCGCAGGGCAGCGCTGCGCGCAAAGGCTAGCCGCGCACCTGCCCGTCGCCCAGCACGATCCACTTCTGGCTGGTCAGCCCTTCGAGGCCGACCGGGCCGCGGGCGTGAATCTTGTCGGTCGAGATGCCGATCTCGGCGCCGAGGCCGTATTCGAAGCCGTCGGCAAAACGCGTCGAGGCGTTCACCATCACCGAGCTGGAATCGACTTCGCGCAGGAAGCGCATCGCCTTGCTGTAATTCTCGGTGACGATCGCATCGGTGTGCTGCGAACTGTAGGTGTTGATGTGGTCGATCGCCGCGTCGATCGATTCGACCGTGCGTATCGACAGAATCGGCGCCAGATATTCGGTGCGCCAGTCCTCCTCGGTGGCTTTCGTGATCGACGGAATCAGCTTGCGCGCCGCCTCGTCGCCGCGCAGTTCGACGCCCTTGTTCTTGTAGATCGCAGCCAGCCGCGGCAGCACGCGGGCGGCAATCGAGGCGTGCACGATCAGCGTCTCCATGGTGTTGCAGGTGCCGTAGCGCTGGGTCTTGGCGTTGTCCGCGATGCGCACCGCCTTTACATGATCGGCCTCGTCGTCGATGTACACATGACAGATGCCGTCGAGGTGCTTGATCACCGGCACCCGCGCCTCTTTCGAGATGCGCTCGATCAGGCCCTTGCCGCCGCGCGGCACGATCACGTCGACATACTCGGGCATCGAGATCAGGGTGCCGACCGCCGCGCGGTCGGTGGTCTCGACCACCTGCACCGCGGCCTCCGGCAGACCGGCCGCGGCCAGCCCGGCACGCACGCAGGCGGCGATCGCCTGATTGCAGTGGATCGCCTCCTTGCCGCCGCGCAGGATCGCCGCATTGCCGCTTTTCAGGCATAGCGCCGCCGCGTCGGCCGTCACGTTCGGTCGCGCCTCGTAGATGATGCCGATCACGCCCAGCGGCACGCGCATCCTGCCGACCTGGATGCCGGAGGGCCGGCGCTTGAGATCCGTGACCTCGCCGACCGGGTCGGGCAGGGCGGCCACTTGTTCGAGCCCCTGCGCCATCGCCTCGACGCCGTTTTCGGTCAGCGTCAGGCGGTCGATCATCGCGGCATCGAGCCCCTCGGCGCGCGCTTTCTTCAGATCCTTGGCGTTGGCGGCGAGCAGCGACGCGCTGCGCTCGCGGATCGATGCGGCCATCGCCAGCAGGGCGTTGTTCTTTGCCTTGGTCGAAGCACGCGCCAGTTCCCGTGACGCAGCGCGCGCCTGGCGGCCGAGCTGGTGCATCGCCGCTTCCACACTCATGTCGGTCGGTTTCATCATGGGGTTCCCTTCGCGGTTCTGCCACCGCTGAGTCTGAGGGCCAGTTGCAGGAACTCGTCCCACGCATCGCCCTGCGTCAATCCCTTGATCATGCGATCGATGCGCGCTGCCTGCAAGAGCGCAATCTGCAGTGCACCGGCTTTGAGCCGCTGCACGCACTGGCTGATCGGCTGCTGGCGTGGCCCGAACACGCCGGCGCTCTTGAGCGCGGCGGCTACCGGCTGCCCGGCATCAAGGCCAGCGCGCACTGCGGCCAGCGCATGCAGTTCCTGCGCAAACGCCCACAACACCAGCGGTGTGGCGGTGCCTTCGCCCCTGAGGCCATCGAGCAGCCGGGCGCAGCGCGCCGCATCGCCTTCGAGCAGGGCGGCGCGCAGCTTGTCGACGTCGTAGCGCGCCACATTGAGCACCGCATCGCGTACCTGGTCGAGCGAGAGCGCGCCTTCGCCATGCAGCAGGCCGAGCTTCTGCAGTTCCTGGTGCGCCGCCAGCAGGTTGCCTTCGACATGCTGGGCGATGAACGCCAAAGCCTCGGCCGGTGCGCTCTGCTTCTGCCGCGCGAGCCGCTGCGACAGCCAGGCCGGCAACTGCGCCAGCGGCGGCGCGTTCAATTCGATCATGACGCCGGCTTCGCCGAGCGCGACGAACCAGGCGCTCTTGCGCATGCTCCAGTCAACCTGCGGCAGCGTGACCAGGGTGACGATGCCGGCGCCCAGGTTCGCGCAATAGCGCTGCAGCGCGCCGCCGCCGTCGCGCCCCGGCTTGCCGGTCGGGATGCGCAGATCGATCAGCTTCGCATCGCCGAACAGCGACAGGTTGCCGGCGGCCAGCGTCAGCGCGTCCCACTTGAACTGCGGGTTGACCACCAGTACCTCGCGCTCGGCAAATCCCTGCCGGCGCGCCGCGGCGCGAATCGCGTCCGCCGCTTCCAGCACCAGCAGCGGCTCGTCGCCGTGCAGCACATAGAGCGGGGCAAGCGGCTTGGTCAGGTGTGCGGCGAGCTGGTCGGGGCGCAGGTTCATCGCCGTGGATTCAGGCTTGCGAGGTCAGGATTTCGGCGCCGCTGTGCCGACCTTGGCCGCCTGCAGCCGGCGCAGGATTTGCTGCACCAGGTCGTTCTGCATGTCGCGGTAGATCAGCGCCTCTTCGGCTTCCTTGGCCAGAATGTCGGCGTCGTTGAAGGTGATGTCGCGGGTGATGACGATTTCCGACGGCGCGACGAAATCGGTGCCCTTGCCGTCGTGCACCTTGAAGCCGAAGCGCTGCTTCAACTGATATTCACGCACGCGGCCCGCGGCATTGAGCGACAGGATGATCTTTTCGCGCGTGTCGGTCAGCGGTGTCAGCACCGCTTGCGCTTCCTGCACCGTGCCGGTGATGCGCGTGCCGGGGCTGGCGGCGCGGATGTTGCGCTTGAGCGCGGCGCCCAGTTCCGAGGCTTCCGGCATCGCGACGAACAGCGTGTCGAACGGCATCGGCCGCGGCCCGCGCAACTGGAATCCGCAGGCGCTCAGGCCGAGCAGCGCGACCAGTCCGAGCAGCGTCGCGCGCCTTGCCGGGCGCATGCGCGCTGCGCCAGTTCCTGCCCCGTTCTCGTCACGCTTCACGCCGCACCCCTCACAGTTCACACCACGATATTGACCAGCCGCCCCGGCACCACCACCACCTTCTTCGCCGGTTTGCCCTCCATGTATTTCTGCGCCGTCTCGCTGGCGAGGGCGGCAGTTTCGATTTGCGCCTGCGCCGCATCGGCGGCCACGCGCAGGCTGCCGCGCAGCTTGCCGTTGACCTGCAGCACCAGTTCGATTTCGTCCTGCGCCAGCGCCGCTGCCAGCGGTTCGGGCCACGGCGCGGCGAGGATGTCGTCGCCGAAACCGAGTTCGCGCCACAGCGCATGCGCGACATGCGGCGTGATCGGCGACAGCGTGCGCAGCAGGATGCTCGCGCCTTCCTCGATCACTTCTGCGGCGAGCGCCGAATCGCGCGGTGCCTTTTCCAGCGCGTTGAGCATTTTCATCGCCGCCGAGGCGACGGTGTTGAACTGCTGCTTGGCCAGATCGTAGTTCGCCTGTTTGAGCAGCAGGTGAATTTCGCGCCGCAGGCTGGCCAGCGTCGGGTCGAGCTTGGCAGTCGTGAGTTGCCGTGCGCCGATCTTCGGCTTGATTTCGCTCGCGAACCCATGGCCGAATGCCCAAACCCGGCGCAGGAAGCGATAGGCGCCGTCGACGCCGGCATCGCTCCATTCGAGCGTCTGCTCGGGCGGGCTGGCGAACATCATGAAGAAGCGCGCGGTGTCGGCGCCGAAGTGCTCGATCAGCGACTGCGGGTCGACGCCGTTGCGCTTGGACTTGGACATGGTGCCGATGCCGTCGTAGCTGACCGGCAGGCCGTCGGCCTTTGCGGTCGCGCCGGTCACCTTGCCGCCGGCGTCGTGCTTGAGGTCGACTTCGTCCGGCGCGAAGTAGCTGATGCCGCCCTTGTCGCCGCGACGCGAGAAGATGTGGTTGAGCACCATGCCCTGCGTCAGCAGGTGTGCGAACGGCTCGCCGTAGCTGACCAGCTTGAGGTCGCGCATCACCTTGCTCCAGAAGCGCGAGTAGAGCAGGTGCAGGATCGCATGCTCGATGCCGCCGATGTACTGGTCGACCGGCATCCAGTAGTTGGTCTCGTCGTCGACCATCGCGGCGTCGCCAAACCGGCTGGCGTGGCGCGCGTAGTACCAGCTCGAGTCGACGAAGGTGTCCATCGTGTCGGTCTCGCGCCGCGCCGGCTTGCCGCATTTCGGGCAGGCGCAGGCGAGAAAGGACTCGAGTTTGGCGAGCGGATTGCCCGAACCGTCGGGCACGCAATCGACCGGCAGCACCACCGGCAGCTGCTCGTCGGGTACCGGCACCGAACCGCAAGTCTCGCAATGAATGATCGGGATCGGGCAACCCCAGTAGCGCTGGCGCGAAACTCCCCAGTCGCGCAGGCGCCATTGCACCTGCGAGTCGCCAAGGCCCTTCGCTTTCAGGTCGGCGGCGATGGCTTGCACCGCGGCGCCGTAGCCAAGGCCGTCGTATTTTCCCGAATTGACGCAGGTGCCGTTCTGCTTGTCCGCATACCATTCCTGCCAAGCGTCGGTCGAAAACGCCTGCCCGCTGAGCGAGATCACCTGCTTGATCGGCAGTCCGTATTTCTTGGCGAAGCCGAAATCGCGCTCGTCGTGCGCCGGCACCGCCATCACCGCGCCTTCGCCGTAGCTCATCAGCACATAGTTGCCGACCCACACCTCGATCTTCTCGCCGGTCAGCGGATGGTCGACGAAGATGCCGGTCGGCATGCCCTTCTTTTCCATCGTCGCCATGTCGGCTTCCATCACCGAGCCGCGCTTGCATTCGTCGATGAAGGCAGCCAGTGCCGGATTGTCGCGGGCGGCGCGCGTGGCTAGCGGATGCTCGGCGGCGACGGCGCAGAATGTCACGCCCATGATGGTGTCGGCACGGGTGGTGAACACCCACAGCTTGCCCGGTTGGCCGTCCAGTTCGTAGGGGAAGGCGAAGCGCACGCCGATGCTCTTGCCGATCCAGTTGGCCTGCATGGTGCGTACACGCTCGGGCCAGCCGGGCAGTGTGTCGAGGTCGGCCAGAAGTTCGTCGGCGTATCGGGTGATGGCCAGGTAGTAGCCCGGAATCTCGCGCTTCTCGACCAGCGCGCCGGTGCGCCAGCCGCGACCGTCGATCACCTGTTCGTTGGCCAGCACGGTCTGGTCGACCGGATCCCAGTTCACCACCTGCGTCTTCTTGTAGGCGATGCCCTTCTCCAACATGCGCAGGAACAGCCACTGGTTCCATTTGTAGTAGTCGGGCTTGCAGGTGGCCAGCTCGCGCGTCCAGTCGATGGCGAAACCGAGCGACTGCAACTGCTGCTTCATGTAGGCGATGTTGTCGTCGGTCCATCTGGCCGGCGGCACGCTGTTCTGGATCGCGGCGTTCTCGGCCGGCAGGCCGAAGGCGTCCCAGCCCATCGGCTGCAGCACGTTGAAACCGCGCATCATGTGCCAGCGGGTGAGCACGTCGCCGATCGTGTAGTTGCGCACATGGCCCATGTGCAGCTTGCCCGAGGGGTAGGGAAACATCGACAGGCAGTAATACTTGGGCTTGCCGGGCCTGGGCACGGCGCGGAACGACTGGTTGGCTTGCCAATGCGCGCGGGCGGCACGCTCGACTTCGGCGGGGTTGTATTTTTCCTGCATGGAACGATAGGTTGAGCGGGTTGCCGTGGCTCGGCCGGAGCGAAGAATTATACGCGTGCAGCCCGGACGCCCGGCGCCCTGCGACGGCCTCGAAAAAGCACAACGGCACGCCTGGGCGTGCCGTTGTGTACTGCGTGGCTTGGGGCCGGGGGTGCGGCTCCGCCCGACCGGTCGTGCCGGTCAGGTCGGAGCGGAAAAGCGGAAACCTCAGGCGGCGCGGCGCAAATGCATCCAGCGCTGCTGGTGGCAGCGGTTCATGCGGCCGAACGCGGCCGTCCATGCCAGTGCGAAGCCGTTGGCCGCGATCATCGGCAACGCGCCCATACGCATGTTGATCATCACCCAGGGCGTCAGTTGCGGCGGATGGCAGGTCAGCGCTTCGGCTTCGAGCAACTCGAGAAGCCGCCGGTTGGCAACACGCCAGTATTCCGACGTTTCTACCCACCCGGTTTCGATGGTTGCGTAGCGGATCGCATCGGCCCACAACTCCTCGGCCCGGGCGATCGGTACGCCGGCGGACTTCGCCAGCCACGGCAACATTTTCGGTGTTTTCGGACGCATGGTGCTTCTCCTTGCTTTGTCTGCTTACTGCTCTGGGAATCGGCCTTGTGGGCTGAAACTTTAGCGGTGTTGCACTCCAACCGTGAATTACCCGACAAAAGTATGATCCGGGTTTTCCCGGAGTGACGATGAATTAGAGCACATCCTCGTCGCAATGCACAATTCTAGAGTCGGCCTCCTACTCTTTCGCTTGATCAACCTAAACGCGAGATTTCCATTTTTACTGCTGCATCAGCAAGATAATGGCCACTTCCAGGGTCGTCGTCTGTTGTGGCGATGCAACAAATCGCCACAGTTCCAGGCCTGCGATTCGCCATCTGCGGCCGGTTTCGCGTCCGGGGGTGGCGTCCGGCGGCGGTTCGCCAGTGGCTGAGCACAGCGGTTTCACCGCGTAACGGGCGCCCTGGCGGCATCGCCACTGCCCGGTCCCGGCAAGCCGGGCACCGGTCGCCCGCTATAATGGCGCTCCCCGCCCTGCCGTGCCCCCATGTCCGATCTTCTGCGCGGTCTCAATCCCGAGCAACTTGCCGCGGTCACCCTGCCGGCGCAGCACGCGCTGATCCTTGCCGGCGCCGGTTCGGGCAAGACCCGGGTGCTGACCACCCGCATCGCCTGGCTGATCCAGACCGGCCAGGTCGGGCCGCATGGCGTGCTCGGTGTCACCTTCACCAACAAGGCCGCCAAGGAGATGCTGGCGCGCCTGTCGGCGATGCTGCCGATCAACACCCGCGGCATGTGGATCGGCACCTTTCACGGCTTGTGCAACCGGCTGCTGCGCGCCCACTGGCGCGAGGCGGCGCTGCCACAGAGCTTCCAGATTCTCGATACGGCCGACCAGCTCTCGGCGATCAAGCGCCTGCTCAAGACGCTGGATTTCGACGACGAAAAGTACCCGCCGCGCGATCTGCTGCACTTCATCAACGCGCAGAAAGAGGCCGGGCTGCGCCCGCATGCGGTCGAGGCGTGGGACGACTTCACCCGGCGCAAGGTCGAGTTCTATCGCGAATACGACGGCCAGTGCCAACGCGAGGGCGTGGTCGATTTCGCCGAACTGCTGCTGCGCACCTTCGAACTGCTGGAACGCGTCGAGTCGATCCGTGCGCACTACCAGGCGCGTTTCCGCCACATCCTGGTTGACGAGTTTCAGGACACCAACGTGCTGCAGTACCGCTGGCTGAAGCTGCTTTCGGGCGGCGGCGCGGCGGTGATGGCGGTGGGCGACGACGACCAGAGCATCTACGCCTTCCGCGGTGCCGAGGTCGGCAACATGCGCGATTTCGAGCGCGAGTTCCGGGTGCCCAACGTCATCCGCCTGGAGCAGAACTACCGCTCGCACGGCAACATCCTCGACGCCGCCAACGCGATTATCAAGAACAACGCCGGGCGCCTGGGCAAGAACCTGTGGACCGATCGCGGTTCGGGCGAGCCGATTCGCGTGTACGAGGCGATGAGCGATACCGAAGAGGCGCGCTGGGTGGTGGACGAGATCCGCGCGCTCGCCGCCGACGGCACGGCGCGGCGCGAAATCGCGCTGCTCTACCGCAGCAACGCCCAGTCGCGGGTGCTAGAACATGCGCTGTTCTCGGCCAACCTGCCGTATCGCGTCTATGGCGGTCTGCGCTTTTTCGAGCGCCAGGAAATCAAGCATGCGCTCGCCTACCTGCGGCTGATCGCCAACCCGGACGACGACACCGCTTTCGCCCGGGTGGTGAATTTCCCGACCCGCGGCATCGGCGCGCGTTCGCTCGAACAATTGCAGGATGCCGCCAAGCCGGTGATGGGCAGCGGCGCCGCCAGCCTGTGGGCGGCCGCCCGGACGCTGCCGGGCAAGGCCGGCCAGTCGGTCGGCGTCTTCGTCGCGCTGATCGATCGGCTGCGCGCCGCCTGCGACGGCCTGTCGCTGCCCGAGATGGTCGAGCAGGTGCTCGAGTTTTCCGGCCTGACCGCGCACTACAAGACCGAGAAGGAAGGGCAGGACCGCCTCGCCAACCTCGACGAACTGGTTAACGCCGCGGCGAGCTTCGTCGCCGAGGAAGGTTACCTCGTCGAACAGCCGCCCGGTGAGGCACCGGTCGAGCAGCCCGACACGCTCGCCGCCTTCCTCGCCCACGCCTCGCTCGAAGCCGGCGAACACCAGGCCGGCGATTCGGAGGATGCGGTGCAGTTGATGACCGTGCATTCGGCCAAGGGCCTGGAATTCAACATCGTCTTCATCGGCGGTCTGGAGGAAGGCCTGTTCCCGCACGAGAACAGCATCCACGAAGACAAAGGCCTGGAAGAAGAGCGGCGCCTGATGTACGTGGCGGTGACGCGGGCGCGCGAGCGGCTGTACATGAGCTTCGCGCAGACGCGCATGCTGCACGGCCAGACGCGCTACAACATGAAGTCGCGCTTCCTCGAGGAGATTCCGCAAGCCCTGACCAAGTGGCTGACGCCCAAGATCAAGCCGCAGCGCGTTGCCGAACCGGCGTGGGGCAACCGCTACTACGAGCCGAAGCCCAATTACCAGAAGGCGCCGCCGCTGCGCACGCGCTATGAAATCGACAACGCCGGCGGCGGCTTTCGCATCGGCCAGCAGGTGGTGCACAACAAGTTCGGTCAGGGCGTGATCGTCAATGCGGAAGGTTCGGGTTCGGATGCGCGGGTGCAGGTAAACTTTGGCCGCGAGGGCATCAAGTGGCTCGCCCTCGCGGTCGCCAAACTGACGGCAGCATGATCACTCGGAGCAAGCGATGAAGATTCTGGTTCTCGGCGCCGGTGCAACCGGCGGCTATTTCGGCGGCCGTCTGGCCGAAGCGGCGCAACTCGGCAAATCGGCGGTCGATGTCAGCTTCCTGGTGCGCCCGGCGCGCGCCGCGCGGCTGGCGGCCGGCGGTTTGCGAGTCGATAGTCCGCACGGCGGATTCGCGATCCCGGTGCGCACGGTCGACCAGGCCGCGCTGCGCCCCGAATACGATCTGGTGCTATTGACCTGCAAGGCCTACGACCTCGATTCGGCGATCGAATCGGTCGCACCGGCGCTGCGTGCCGACACGCTGATCCTGCCCGTTTTGAACGGCCTGGCGCACTTCGAGCGGCTCGACCGCGAATTCGGCGCGGCGCGCGTGCTCGGCGGCTGTTGTCATATCGCCGGCGTGCTGACCGCCGAAGGCGTGGTGCGCCAGCTCACGGAGGTTCATCGCATCACCTACGGCCTGCGCCCGGGCAACGGCGCTGCCGCCAAGTCGGCGCTCGAGGCATTGCATGCGGCCTTCGGCCAGACGCCGGTGGACGCGCGCCTTGTCGAGGACGTCGATCAGGAAATCTGGGAGAAATTCGTCTTCCTCGCCACGCTGGCCGGCATGACCACGCTGATGCGCGGCGCCGTCGCCGACATCGTCGCTGCGCAGGGCGGCGCGGCATTTGCCGAGCGCATGCTGGCCGAATGCGAGTCGGCCGCCGCCGCGGCCGGCAAAGCCTCGCGGCCCAAGGCGGCGGCGTCCACGCTCAAAACGCTGACCCAGCCCGGCTCCGTCCTCACCGCCTCGATGCTGCGCGATCTGGAAAGCGGCGGGCGCATCGAATCCGCCCACATCGTCGGCGACATGCTGGCGCGAGTGCGCGCCGCCGGCCATGACGCGAGCCTGCTCGATGCCGCCTGGGTACATCTGCAAGTGCGCGACCTGCGCCGGGCGCGCGAAGCCGGGCGCTGACCCGTTCTGGATTGCCCGCTGCCCTGGAGGCCGCATGGATAGGCGGTCTACAGGCATACATGCCGGAGAAGTCCAGCCGATGCGGCTTCTGGCGCGGCATGCCTCGTAGAACCTTGTTTTGTGCGGCTTTCGGACTACCCGCCCGCCACCAGGTACGCCACCTCGGCGGGAGCGAGCGCGAGATGCTGGCCGGACACTTCATGGCCCGGCGCGTTGTCGTGGCAGACGCGGATCACCCGCCGGCCGCGCGCCGGCTCGGGCAGTTCGATGACCTGCCCGCCATCCCAGTCCTTGTTGATCGCGACGAATCCGCTCGTGTCGTGCGCGCGCTTTTCCAGCAGCAGCGTCGCGCCGTTCAGTGCCGAGAGGGCCTCCGTCGCCTCGCTGGCCAGTTCGGGATGGACGCGCCGAAACCAGTTCACACGGCCGATGAACCCGGCCAGATCGGCGTTCGGGCTCTCCCAATCGCATGCCTGGGTGGTCACCACATCGATGCGCCGCGTGAATCCGTACTCGTACCCGACCGGCATCATCAGGCCGGAGGCGAACGCGGCGGCGAAGGCGTAGCGCTGCTTCTGCACGGCGAGCCGCCCGCCCGATTCGCTCCAGCGCCGCAGCGTGTCGTGCGATTCCGGAAAGCTCACCGAGCGCACGCCCTGCTGCTGCGCGCGCTGCTGTTCGAGGCACCAGGAGGAGGAGAAATCCCACCACATCGAACTGTTGAAGGTGAATTGAATGCCGGATTCGCGCATCGCCTCGATCTCGTCGAGCCGCGCACCGAGAATTTCGCCGAAGAACAGTACGCCGTCGCGCTGACGGCCGGCGGCGGCGATGAGTTCGCGCCACAGCTCGGCCGGCACCTTGTAGGCGGCGTCGCAGCGAAAGCCCTCGAAACCCATTTGCACACCGCGTTCGACGATGCCGATCCAGTGGCGCCAGAGGCCGTCGCGATCGGCCGAGCGCGCGTTGTCGATCTCGGCCAGATCGCCCCATACGGTGACGTTGCGCGCGTCGGCCGGATCGATCGCCGACGGGCTCTCGATCTCGCCTTCGGCATCGCGCATGTACCAATCGGGATGCTGGCCGAGTAGCGGCGAATCGCGCGAGGTGTGGTTGATCACCAGGTCCATGATCGGGCGCAGACCCTGGGCGCGAACCTGCGCCAGCGCCTCCTGCAGGGCGCCCAGTCCGCCGTCGCCGCGGATCGCGTCCTCGTCGTGGCAGTCCGGGTGTCCCTCGGGCAGCAGCCGCGGATCGACCCGCCAATAGTCTTTCACCGCGTAACAGCTACCGGAGAAACCGGGGTAGTGCCACGGGTTCAGATACAGCCAGTCGAAGCCCATCGCGGCGGCGCGCGCGGCATGCGCCGGCCAGGTGTTCATCGGCCCGGCGAGGCGCGGGTAGAGGTTGTAGATATGCGGGGTCTGGTGCGCAGCCTGATGGTTCAATGCGGCCTCCTGGTGGACCGGCCGATTCTATCCCGCCCCAGGCCGGCGCATGTTGCGCCAACGCAAATCCGCGCCTACCAGAACACCCGCAGGCGTCTGAGAATCTGCTCGAACTCGAACAGGTACGGTTGGGCGACTTCGCGGTTCGCCGCGATGATGACGATGTCGTGGGAAAAGACCGACGCGTTGTACCAGTTGAAACTGCCGTCGAGCACCAGGCAGTCGTCGAAGACGCAGTACTTCGAATGGATCGGCGAATACGGCACCGGCAGATCGTCCACGCCATAGACCAGCGCCACCCCGATGCCCGCATGCTTGAGCCGCTGCACCGCCGGCAGCAGCGGCCGCCGCAGTTCCTCGGCCATCGGGTGCTCCTTGCCGGGGCTGCCCTGGCGGGCCAGATGGCCGTTCAGGATGATCTTGACATCGACGCCGCGCCGCTTGGCGTGGATCAGCGCGTCGATCACGCTGTCATGAAACTCGCCGAGCAGCTCGCCGATCAGGAACAGGCACAGCTTGATCGAATGGCGCGCGCGGTGCACTTCCGAAACGATCGCGTGGTGCGGACGGTAATAGCGGCCGTTCATCGCCGTGTTGCGGCCGAAGGTGTAGAGCAGGTTGAAGTGGCCCAGCGGGTCGATGCCGTAGCGCTGGATCACGCCGCCGCGCACGCTCTGGAAGATGTTGTCGAACAACCGGCACACGCCGCGCGAGTGAAACGTCATTCCCGATTCCCAGTTCGCCCACCAGCTGTCGAAGGTGATGTTGAACGAACCGGTGATCACATCCTCGTCGCCGAAGATGATGAACTTGTTGTGCATGTCCGGCGCCACTTCGATCAGCGAATCCTTGGGCGTGCAGAACACGCCGAGCAACTCGACGCCCGAGTGCTTGAGCCGGACGTAGTTGTCGCTGTTGGTCAGGGTCATCTTGCGCCAGTCGACGATGCACTGCACCCTGACGCCGCAGGCCTGGGCGTGCATCAGGTGGTTGGTGAAGTCGGAGTCGTCGATGCAGTCGACGCAGACCTTGATCGACTGGCGGTGATCGGGCCGCTCCAGTTGGCGGTGGATCGTCGCATTGATCCGGTCGTGGATGTACGGCTTGGGATGGTACGGGTGGTAGGGCTGGCCCTTGGTGAACTTGGGCACCAGGTTCAGCGACTCGAAATGGTGGTTGATCCAGTCCATGTCCCGCTGCAACTCGTCGGCGCCGAGTTCGTGGGTGTGGTAGTGGTTGGCGGTTGCGTGGTGCAGCGTGACTTCGCGGCGCTGCGGGTTCTGGTCGTCGAAGTTGTGGCTCTCCATGAAAATGTAGTCGTGCTGCGACGGGATCGAGCGGCCGTGCAGATGACAGATGAAGGAAAAGCTCACATGCGTGATGTGCCCGTGTTTCATCGGAAACGGGTGCACGAAGAAATCCCGGGTCACGCGCCGGTGCTGGTTCCAGCGCACATCGTAGGCATCGGTGTCGACTATGAAATGCTCGCAGGTATGGTCCGAGCGATGCACCTTCAGCACCACCTTAAGGTTCAGTTCTTCGCCCCAGAACATGTCGAAGCGGATGACCCCGCGGCGGACGTAGAACAGGTCCTTGAAGTCGTTGGTGCGGGAATGGTTCCTGCCGAGCTTCGCTTCGGTCGGAAACGCGAGTTGTTCAGCGAATTGCATGTTGAGCTATCCTTGGTTCATGTTCGGTAGGCACGGGTTGCCGCAGCCGGCGAGTGCGCCGGTGCGCGGCCTGCGCGAAGGCGGCGGCGACAAATCGCTCGCTCGCCCAGGCTGCGTGGCGCGGCCCTGTCACCAGTTCGGTTCGAACTCGACGCAGTAGCCGGTGTGATCGGATACGCGGCCGTAATGATCGCCATTGGTGAAGAGTTCCCTGGCCGCAACGGCGTGCAACGCGCTTTGGCCATGCTTGAATATGTAGTCGATGCGGCCGTCCTTGGCCAGGTGTCGCTCGATATTCGGCGAATGCTGGCGGAAAATCTTCGCGAACACCTCGTGCGAGGTCGCGGCAAGAAACTGGTCTTCGTATTCGCGCGTGCGCACCACGGCCTGATAGCCTTCGGCGCCGGCCTTGATGTTGAAATCCCCGCACAGGAAGGTGGCGGCGAGATGCCCGCCGTGGCGCCCGCTGGCCCAGGCGCGCAGCCGTTCGAACTGTTCGAGAAATCCCCCGGAGATCCAGCTCAGATGGGCCGAGAACACGTTCACCGTACCCATATATGGCACATCGACCTGCGCCATCGCCACTTTGCGCGAGTTGATGCTGAACGGGTCCTGCGACGACGAGACATAGCCGCTGTCCGTCACCCGAAAGTCATACTTGCTGAGGATCGCGATGCCTTCGCGGTAGCGGTCGAAGCCCAGATGCGACCAGTCGGTATGCAGGTGGTAATGGCGGCGCAGCCGGTCGCGAATGATCCGGGCGGCGTTGGAATTCCAGTCGCCCTTGCCGTCGCACCAGTTCTCGGCGACCTCCTGCAGGCAGACGATGTCGATGTCCAGGTCGTCGATCGCGCGCGCGATCTGGCTGAACTTGGCGTCCTGGTTGTCCTCCTGATAGCAGTGCAGGTTGAGCGTGAGGATCTTCAGGCGCTGGCGGCGCGCAATATAGTTGTGGCCGAAGTTGTTGTCCCAGATCGTGCGCCGCGGCGTCTCGCAGGCGATCGAGTACTGGATGCGAAAGGCGTCGCCGATGTTGAGCTGGGTAGCCCAGATGCTGGTATCGTAGCGATTGGGGTTGCGTGCGCTGCTGCGCCGCGTCTTGTCCCAGTGCATGCGGCGGAAAAAGCACGGCGTAACCTGCGTGGTGCGCCAGTTGTCGGTGGTCCAGTGCAGGTACACCTGCCTGGGCTGCAGCGAGTGGCGCACCGCCACCGTGACCGGATAGTGACGCTGGCCCGGCTGCAGGTGCGGATTGAAATCGGCATTGGCCACACGGGCGTTCTGCTCGAGCAGCACGCCGGAATCGGCATTCGAGAAATAATTGCGCGAATGGTTGTTGGCCCAGAACTCCTTGCCCTGTGTGCGGTAGCGCAATGCAAATTCGATGTCGCCCGGCAGCGAGGCATCCTCCGATGGATGAAAGATCATCTGCGCGCGCCATACCTCGTGGTTGGCGTTGCCCGGCCCGTCGTAAACGGCCTGCAGCGTGTGCCACGCCTTGTCTTCGCCGGCCCAGTGCACCTCCACCTGTTTGTCGTAAGCCATGTGCTCGACGAGCATGACGAACACCAGCTCCTGCTGGAGCCGCTGCTTGTGCCGCGAGATCGTGTTTCTTGCCTGAAGCAGTTCGATGGCTTCCATCGGGTCAAGTCCCAATCGCCTGTTGTGATGGCGGACGGTAGCTTGGCCTCTGCCCAGGGTCAAGTACCTGTGCCGGCGCGCGCGTGCCGACGGCCTCGCCGATTGCCGATGTCGCGCCGCCCAATTTCCGCATCGAGCAACCCGTCATGACGCGATTCCTGCTGGTCACCGACCTTGACGATACGCTTGTAGGCGATGACGCGGCGCTGCGACAGCTGGACCGATTGCTCGCTGCGGCGAAGGCCCGGTACGGCAGCAGAGTCGTCTACTCGACCGGACGCTCGCTGACCCTTTACCGCGAACTGGCGACCGAACGATGTCTGATGCCGCCGGATGCGCTGGTCACCGCGGTCGGAACGGAAATCTATTTCCAGACCGACGACGGGATTGCCGATCCCGTCTGGTCCGGGCGGCTTGCCGGCGGCTGGGATCGGCAACAGGTTGTCGCCGCCGCCAGCGGGTTCGCCGATCTGCAGGCGCAACCGGCGAGCGAACAGCGCCCGTTCAAGGTCAGCTATTTCGTCGCCGCGCAAGCTGCCGCCGAAATCCTGCCGGCGCTGCGAGCCGCGCTGGCGGCGCGCGGCCAGCCTACCCAATTGGTCTACAGCGGCGAGCGGCATCTGGACATCCTGCCGGCAGGTGCCGGCAAGGGGCTGGCGATGCAGCATCTGCGCCGCTTGTGGGGGTTCGCGGCCGCGCAGACCGTTGCCTGCGGCGATTCGGGCAATGACATTGCGCTGTTCGGTGTGGGCCAGGAGCGCGGCATCGTCGTCGGCAACGCCCGGCCGGAACTGCTCGACTGGATTCGCCGCAACCCGACCGAACGCCTCTACCTCGCGCACGCGCATCGGGCCGCCGGAATCGTCGAAGGCCTGCGCCACTTCGGCTTCCTGGGCGGGGACGACGACGCCTGACGGCGGCGGGCAGCCCGGCAAGCCATTGCGTCGGCCCGTTCGCCCGAAAACCGCATGGAATGGCGGTCTACGCGGCATGCCGGCCGGAGAGCGCCATTCCATGCGGCTTGCGGCGATGCGCGTCGCGTAGAGCGCCGTTCCATGGGGTTCGCCGGCCGGGTCAATCGCCGCCGCCGCAACCCCCGCCGCCGCAACCCCCGCCGCCGCAACCGCCGCCATCGCCACTGTCACTGCCACCGTCGCCAGATCCGAAACCGCTGTCGCCGAAGCCGTCGGTCGAACCGTCGACGCCCGAGTCGCCGAAGTCGCCGGCGCAGTTAATCGAATTGTCGCCGCGGGCGCGGGCTTCGCGGCAGTCGGGCGAATAGACGAAACCGTCGGCAATGCCCAGCTTGGCGTCGATCGCGAACAGCAGCGGCAGCCGGCTGGGGTTGCGCGGGTCGATGTGTTCTTCCTTGCAGGCATGCCACCAGGTGCGGCGCAGGCCGGCGTTGCTGCGCTTGTCGGCGGCCAGCGCGACGGCCGGCGTGTGGTCGAAGAAGCGGCCGAAGGCATGCCGGCAGTAGTCGCGGTAAGCCTTGGTGTACAGGATGAACTCGTGCCACAGGTCGTCCACCGCCTGCGAGGGCATCGAGACGTAGCGGCCGTTGGCGCGCAGATAGACGATGAAGAACTGGCGCAGCGCATGGGCGACCAGTGCGCGCTGCTTGAGGTCGAACTGGGGACGTCGCTTGGCCAGCTTGTCGAGCAGCCCCGCCGGCAACGGCTGTTCGCGGATGAAGCGCTCGCGCTTCAAGTCGCGATAGCGCCGCCAGATCACCAGCGCCGGTACGCCGATGACCGCGCCGACGACAAGTGAAGGTATCAGGGAGGCCGCGCTAGACATGACGGCCGATTGATTGCCGCTGCAAAGCGATTTCGCGCACATTGACTCCCGTTGGTGGGTTGAGCAGCGGATTCTGCCATCGAATGCCCGCGACCTGGCAATGGCCGCGCTGCATCGGTGGACGTACGCGGGACGATTGCGCTGCGTCTACGGCTCGCGGAAAATGCAGTTGTCGTGGCCCGCCGGCAGTCCGGCGAGAGCGGGTGCGTTTCGTGCTTTTTGGTTATCCCGGGGGGGTGCGCGTGCGCGTCCGCCGTCACAACAATCGTCATTCTCATTCGAGGGGCTCGATCGTGCAAAGCCATCTGCATACCCTGCTTGCCGTGTCGGTCGCGCTGGCCGCGGCGCCATCGCATGCCGGCGCGCTGCTCGCCAGCGGCCAGACGCTGGTCAAGGCGGGCGAACCGCTGCGCCTCACCGTGATCGCGACCGGCGACGAGACGCTCGGCGAACTGCTGCCGGCGCGCTTGCTGATCGGGCCTCGCAGTGTCGATGTGACGCTGCGCGCCGACGGCGCCATGGCGTCGGGCAGGCGCGACTACCTGGCCACGGTGCCGCCGGAACTCGACGGTCTGGGCACGGTCGAGCTGACGCGGCTCGAATCGTCGAAGCTGCTGGTGCAGTTTTTGCCCGCCAGCCGCGCGGCGCCGCAGATCGATACGCTGGCCCGCATGCAGGGCAAGGATCGCGACAGCGAAGGCGTGGTCGATCTGTCGCGGCGCGAGGCGGCCCTGTCCTCGCACGAGCCGATGTACTTTGTGGTCGGTTCGCGCGGCAACACCACGGCGCGCTTTCAGCTCTCGTTCAAGTACCGGCTGCTCGATCCCGATGGCTGGGCGGCCGATCTGCCCTGGGGCAACCTGCTGACCGGGCTGCATTTCGGCTACTCGCAGAATTCGATCTGGGATCTCACCGCCAGTTCCAAGCCGTTCCGCGACACGACCTACAAGCCGAGTTTCTTCTATCAGTGGGGGCCGTACCGCGAAATCGGCTCGCCGCATGCGTTCTCGCTGCAGGCCGGCTACGAGCACCAGTCCAACGGCAAGGAAGGGGCGGCCTCGCGCTCGATCGACACCCTGTTCGCCAAGCCCGCCTGGCGCTGGGACGTCGACGGCAACACCCACTTCGCCGCTGCCTTGAAGCTGTTCGGCTACCTCGACAAGGAGGACAACCCGGACATCGCCGACTACCGCGGCTATGCGCTGCTCAACCTGCGCTACGGCAACGACGACGGCTGGCTGCTGTCGGCCGACCTCAATCCGCGCCGCAACGGCTACGGGCAGCTCGACCTCTCGTACCGGTTGAAGCGCGTGCTGTTCTCTGACGCCGGCGGCTTCCTGCATTTTCAGTACTTCAACGGCTACGGCGAGAGTCTGCTCGACTACAATCTGCGTCGCCGGCCGCAATTTCGTGTCGGCGTGTCCATTGTGAGGTGAGCGTCATGTCGAACATTCATGCTATCCGCTTTGCGGCAACCGGCGGTCCGGAAGTGCTGCAGTGGCAGGCCGTGGAACCCGGCCAGCCCGGCCCGGGCGAAGCGCGCGTGGCGCACCGCGCGGTCGGCCTCAATTACATCGACACCTACCATCGCAGCGGCCTTTATCCGCTGCCGCTGCCCAGCGGTCTCGGGCTCGAGGCGGCCGGTGTGGTCGAGGCGGTCGGCGAGGGCGTGGCCGACATCGCGGCGGGCGACCGCGTCGCCTATGCCGGCGGGCCGGTCGGCGCCTATTCGCAGGCGCGCCTGATGCCGGCCGACCGGCTGGTCAAGCTGCCCGCCGCCATCAGCTTCGAGCAGGGCGCGGCGATGATGCTGCAAGGCATGACCGCGCAATACCTGCTGCGGCGCACCTACCGCGTGCAGCCGGGCGACACCATCCTGATCCATGCCGCGGCAGGCGGCGTCGGCCTGATCGTCTGCCAGTGGGCGAAAGCGCTGGGCGCCACGGTGATCGGCACCGTCGGTTCGGAGGCCAAGGCGGATCTGGCGCGGGCGCACGGCTGCGATCACCCGATTGTGTACACACGCGAAAAATTCGCCGACCGGGTGCGCGAAATCACCGGCGGCGCCGGCCTGCCGGTGGTCTACGATTCGATCGGCAAGGACACTTTCATGGATTCGCTGGCCTGCCTGCGTCCGCTGGGTGTGATGGCGAGCTTCGGCAGCGCCTCCGGCCCGGTGGCGCAGTTCGACATCGGCGTGCTGGCCAAACTCGGGTCGCTGTTCCTCACGCGGCCGACATTGTTCACCTACACCGCCAAGCGCAGCGACCTGCTGGCGAGTGCGGCGGAACTGTTCGAGGTGGTGGCCGCGGGCAAAGTCAGGATCGACATCAACCAGCGCTACGCCCTGCAGGATGCCGCGCAGGCGCATCGCGATCTCGAAGGCCGCAAGACGACCGGATCAACCATTTTGCTACCCTGAGCGTTGTCAGTAGAAACGCTCACGGAGTTTGCCCTGATGTCTCGTTTCACCAGCATGTTGCTCGCCGTCGCGGTTGCCTGCCTGTGCGGGTTCGCCGCGGCCGACTCGATGAATCCGTCTGCCGGGCCGGCGCTGACGCCGGCCCAGTCGGCCTGGCTGAGTGCGGAAACCCGCCGTGCCAACGACCTGTTCGTCAAGCGCGTGGTCGCCATCACTTCCATGCCGGCGGATACGGTGCGGCAGGCGATTCCGGCCGAAGGGCGCATCACCGACCCGGCGGCGCGTACCGTCTCGGCGATCGAGAAGTTCGGTGGCAAGCCGCTCGGCGACGAGCAAAAAACGGCCGTCCGCGCCGCCGAGGAAGATCGCCGGCAGATGATTGCCGCCGCCCGCGCGCAGGCCGGCAAAAAGTAGCCGCTGCCGCAACCTCACCGCGACAAAGTCAAAGCAACACCTCGCCCGCAGGCGCCCGGCCGAGGAATCCTGCCGGGCTGGCCGTCGCGCCATAGGCGCCGGACTGGAACACCACGATCAGATCGCCCGCCTCGGCGCGCGCCAGCTCGATGTCCTGGGCGAACACGTCATGCGGTGCGCATAGCGGGCCGGCCACCGTGACGGTCTCCGTCTCGCGCGCGGCAAGCCGCCCGTTGTCGCGGCGCAGCGCGGCGATCGGAAAGTGCAGGTGGCGCCTTCCCTCCAGCGCGCCGGTGGCGTGCCAGTGGTGGTGCAGGCCGCCATCGACGATCAGGAACGTCTTGCCGCGCGAGGTCTTGCGCTCGATCACGCGGCAGACGTAGAGCCCGGCTTCGGCCACCAGAAAGCGGCCCAGTTCGAGCGTCAGCCGTGCGCCCGGCAACTGCGCGGCGGCCCGATCGGCCAGCTCGTGCATCGCCTGGCCGAGGTGCGCAAGATCGAGCGGCAGCTCGCCGGCGAAGCACGGCACGCCGAGACCGCCGCCGAGGTTGAGCAGCCGCGGCGGCGCCGGCGCAAAGGCAGCCAGGCCGGCGGCCAGATCGAGCGTCTTGCGCTGCGTCTCGATGATCGCCGCCGCGTCCAGGCACTGCGACCCCGGATAGCAATGAAAGCCCTCGAACGCGAGCGGCAGCCGGCCGATCTCGCCCAGCGCCTGCGGCGCCTGTTCGCTGTCCACGCCGAACTTGCGCGCGCCGCCGGCCATCTGCGCCGCCGCCGGCGCCAGGTCGAAGGGCGGGTTGATGCGCAGTGCTACGCGCGGCCGACGCGTACCGGCGATGCGCGCCAGCCGCTGCGCTTCGCCCGCCGATTCGAGCACGATCAGCGCGCCGGCCGCGGCGGCTTGCGCCAGTTCATCGTCGGTCTTGCCGGGGCCGGCGAAACTCAGCCGCTCGCCGGCCATGCCGCTGGCCAGCGCGCGCGCCAGTTCGCCGCCGGAGGCGATGTCGAAGCCGTCCACCCGGCCTGCCATGTGTTCGAGCAGCGTCGGCAGCGGATTGGCCTTGACCGGGTACAGCAGCTCGGTTGCACGCGGCAGCGCGGCGCGCACCTCGGCGATGCGCTCGTCAATGCGCTCACGCGAAATCACGTAACACGGGCTGCCCCACTGCTGCAGCAATTCGTTGAGCGGCGAGCCGGCCACGGTGAGGCGTCCGTCGATGATGCGCCATCCGCAATGGCGGTCTTCGGCGGGCCGGGGGAAGTCGGGGAGGCGTTGCATTTTCGTTCTCGTTGTTCTTGGGAGGCGGTCCGGACCCGCATTCTGCCGCAAGCATGATGGCGCGCGCAGAAACCGCCATAATTGAGCGGCCCATGAATTCGCCCGCCCCAGAGGCCATACCCAATCCTGCCGAGACACTCAAGGTGCTGCGGCTGATGGGCGAATTCGAACCGATCCTGATGCTGACCGGCTCCGACGATGGCTATGGCACGCGCTGGACGCTGCACGGCCAGCAGGTGCAGCCGGTGATCGCGCGCTACCTGATGGATACCGGCTTCGTCGCGGAAAAGGGCAAAACCGAGTTCGGTGCGCGCAGACTGGCGCTGACCGACGCCGGCAGCCGCTTTCGCAGCGAAGGTTTGCGCTGGTGGGCCGGCCTGGGCCTGCTGCAGAAGCTGAAAATCACCTTGTTCGGCTGACCGCCAGGCCGCCGCACCATCGGCATGCCTGAAAACCGCATGGATAGGCGATCTTGGGGGTGGCATGCGCAAGAGCCAATAGTCATGGGGTCTCCAGCCATGCCATGCCGTAGAGCGCCTATCCATGCGGTATCCAGCCGTGCAGTGCCCGGTGCGCCGGGGCGTGGCGGGAAGCCTGAAATTGCGCCGCGGCACCGGCGACTCGTGCGCGGAGGCCATGCTAATCTACGCCGCATGGAATCCTTCCTGGTGGCCAATCCGAAGGGCGGCGTCGGCAAGAGCACGCTCGCGACCAATCTGGCCGGGTACTTTGCCCGCTCCGGTTACCGCGTGATGCTGGGCGACATCGACCGCCAGCAGTCGTC
>WBZS01000885.1_pt1 | contig 23152 bp, 25 predicted proteins | sample 5204201 | NCBI WGS metagenome assembly WBZS01 (sample SAMN12344357, study PRJNA552823) | activated sludge metagenome | biome: Activated sludge suspended growth; feature: Nitrification reactor; material: Wastewater; isolation source: activated sludge from nitrification reactor of wastewater... | reverse complement strand
GCCACGCTGGCCGGTCTGCACTTCGTCGTCTTTGCCATCTTAATGCTCAAGCAGATGGCCCTGGATCGTGTTTTGTGAGTTCATAACACGCTCGAGGCAGATCGCAGCGTCAGCAGCGCGATCTCGGGCGGGCAGTTGAAACGGACCGCGAGCTCCGAGGTGCCGAGTCCGCGATTGGTGTAGAGCTGCAGCCCGCCGATCTGGTACCGGCCCGACGGGTATTTCTGCCCCAGGCGCGGCAGGACCGGCGCGCCGCGAAACGGCAGGTTCACCTGGCCGCCGTGCGAATGGCCCGAGAGCATCAGGTCGACCCGCCCGTCGGCCGAGACGACGTCGGCGTAATCGGGCTCGTGGGCGAGCAACGCCACGGCCTCGCCGGCCGGGATGTCGCGCAACGCGGCGTTCAGGTCGTTCCAACCCTCCCAGATGTCGTCGACGCCGGCGATATGGAAGCGCTCGGCGCCGCGCTCGAGCGTGACCCTGGCGTTGTCGAGCAGAGTCGCGCCGCCCGCGGTGACCGCGCGCCGCACCGTATCGGCCGAATTCCACCAGTCATGGTTGCCCAGAGACGCGAACACGCCGTGGGGCGCTTTGAGACGCGAGACCGCGGCCGTGACGCGCGCCGCCTCGCCGTTTTCCAGGCTGCTGACGAAGTCGCCGGTCACGGCAATGGCGTCGGGTTGGAGGGCCGTGGTGCGCTCGCAGGCCGCGATCAGATACTCGGGATCGACGGCCGGCCCGAAGTGCAGGTCGCTGATCTGGGCGAGCGTGAAGCCGTCGAAGGCGGAAGGCAGGCGCGGGAGGTGCAGGGTTCGGCGTTCGATCCGCAGCCAGCGTGGCTCGATCTTGACGGCGTACGCGGCTCCGCCGACGGCGAACACCGAGGACGCGGCCGTGACACGGAGGGTGGCGCGCAGGAACTGGCGGCGCGTCATGCGCGGCGAAGAGAGAGGGATAGGCATTCCGCCAGGGTAGCCGGTGACCGCCCCGGCTGTCGCGGCCTCAAACGTCCGGCGCCGCGCACCTGAGTGCTTGCCCGCCTCCCGGGTTCAGCGGGCCTCGATCACCAGCACCGTGAAGGCGGCCGGAATGTCGGCCGGGAGCCGGCCGGCGCAGATCTCATCGGCCAGCGCCTGAGCCAGGCGTTCGGCGTTGAAATAGTCGCGCAGGTGGACGAAGCGCGCGATCGCGGTCCCATCGGTCAAACGCCCGGCGCCCGGCGTGACCGCGACGTAGGCATCGCCGCGGCGCAGGCTCAGCCGAGCGACCTGCCCGGCGACGACGCCGAGCTCGTCCAGCTTCCAGGCGACGAGCTTGTGCCCGTTCTCAGCGTGCTCGGGCGGCAGCGGGATCAGGGTGGCGTCGGACTGGCGCAGATAATGAAAGACGCCGTGTCCGGCGCGCGGGCTGACCACGGCCGCGGCATCCTCCAGCCGGACGTCGATCAACGGCCGGGGCGGCGCCGGCGGGATCAGGCCCGTGATTGGGTCGGGCCGAAGCGCGCGCCCTTCGAAGATGATGATTCGCCCGGGCTCCTGAGTGATCGGCTCCGTGACGGCGTGCTCGTCGGTCACCGTGCGCGTGGCGCTTACCAGCGTGGTCATGGGCGCGACTGTAACATGGAAGTTCTCGCCCTTGCGTAGGGTAAGGTGCGCCACGCCTGGGCACACGCTCTATCGGTATGGGCGTCAGGCGAAAGAGAGGCTCCGAGGGTCCTGACTCCGCAAGAACCCTCGGAGCCCCTCCTTTCGCGTGTGCAAGCACGCGTTGATGCTGTTGGCGAACCCGATCGCTCGTTGTCAGGAGCCCCGGAACAGGCCGGACCGGTACACGGATGTTCACGGATCGCGCGGATCGCACGGATCACACGGAAACAGCCCGAATGGCTCCGTGCCATCCGTGAACATCCGTGTGATCCGTGTACAGGGCCAGCCGTCCGAATCCGGTTCGCCAACCGCATCAACTTGCCCGTGCACCCCTTTCGCCTGGGCCTTCACAGTCAGGTCGGTTTTTGGTAGAATTCTCGATTGGCTGTCCAGCAATTCTGTTGGATGGACTATTCAGGTCGCCAGCGACCCGCGTGCACCCGGCTTGTGGGTGTGAGAGGCGACCTCAGGCTAACGCCAGGAGAATACAATGACACTGATCTCCATGAAGTCGCTTCTGGAGACGGGTGTTCACTTTGGTCATCGGACCCAGAAGTGGCACCCGAAGATGAAGCCCTACATCTTCACCGAACGCAACGGCATCCATATCATCGACCTGCAGCAGACGGTCGGCGCGCTGGAGATGGCTTACAACCTGATCCGCGACACCGTGTCGAAGCGCGGCGTGGTGCTGTTCGTCGGCACCAAGCGCCAGGCCCAGGACACGATCCAGAAGGAAGCCGAGCGCTCCGGTATGCCGTACGTCAACCAGCGCTGGCTGGGCGGCACGCTGACCAACTGGAAGACGATCAAGGAACAAATCGCCGAGCTCAAGCGCCTCGAAGAGGGCAAACTGGTCGGCAAGTTCACGCTGCTCACCAAGAAAGAGCAGCTGATGATCGATCGCCGTATCATCAAGCTCAACGACCGCCTCGGCGGTATCCGCTCGATGAACAAGCTGCCCGATCTGGTGTTCATCGTCGACGTGCGCCGTGAGGCGACTGCTGTCGAAGAGGCCAACAAGCTCAACATCCCGGTGCTGGCGTTGGTCGACACCAACTGTGATCCCGGCGGCGTCGACTACGTGATCCCGTCGAACGACGACGCGATCCGGGCGATCAAGCTGATGACCGCTCGTCTGGCCGATGCCGCGCTCGAAGGCGCCGCGTCGCGCAAGGACGAGCCGGGCGAAGACGGCCCGCGCGGCGACGACGAGGCCTACACGTTCGTCGAACCGTCGAGCGAGAGCAACGAAGAGTTGCTGGGCGCCGCCACCCTGGCCAAACTGGGCGAGGGCGATGACGCGGCGGTTGCCGCTGCCGATGTCGCTGCTGATGCGCCGGCCGCTACGGAATAAACAAGATTGTGTGAGGGCGTGATTGGGTGATCTCCAATCACCCCATCACCGGTTCACTCAATTGAGAAATGGCTATGGCTGAGATTACTGCACAAATGGTGAAGCAGCTGCGCGAGGCGACCCAGGCCGGCATGTTGGACTGCCGCAAGGCCCTGGTCGCGCACGACGGCGACTTCGACAAGGCTGTGACTTATCTGCGCGAGAAGGGCCTGGCCGCGGCGGCCAAGAAGGCCGGTCGCGAGGCGCGCGAGGGCAAGGTCGAACTGTACTCGCACGCGGGCGGACGCATCGGCGTGATGGTCGAGGTCAACTGCGAGACCGACTTCGTCGCCCGTACCGAGCAGTTCCAGAGCTTCGCGCACGACCTGGCCCTGCACATCGCGGCTTCGGCGCCCAAGTACATGGATGTGGCCGACGTGCCCGCCGACGTGCTCGAGGCCGAGCGCTCGATCGCGCGCAACCGCGCGCTGCAAGAAGGCAAGCCCGAAAAGGTCGTCGAGAAGATCGTCGACGGGCGGATCGAGAAGTACTACCAGGACGTGTGCCTGATGCGTCAGGCCTACATTCGCGACGACAAGCTCACGATCACGGATCTGCTCAAGCAGACCATCGGCACCATCGGTGAGAATGTGATCATCCGGCGCTTTGTGCGCTGGGAGCTGGGCGAAGAAGTCAGCGCTTGAAAGCAAACGGGTGGCCGATCGGCCACCCGTTTTTTGTGAGTCGCGGTCGCGGCGGCATGCGCCGCGACCCCTGCGAGGAGATCCATCATGGCGACACCGACCTATCGACGCATCCTTCTGAAGCTCGGCGGCGAGGCCCTGGGCGGCATCGGCGGTCTGGGCATCGTGCCCGCCAACGCCGACGACATCGCGGTCAAGGTCAAGGCCGTCAAGGAGCAGGGCGTCGAGATGGCTCTGGTGATCGGCGGCGGCAACCTCTGGCGCGGCCGTGAGGGCATCCAGAAGGGCATGGAGCGCGCGACCGCCGACTACATCGGCATGATCGGCACGGTCATGAACGCGCTGGCGCTGCAGGATGCGCTCGAGCGTCAGGGGGTGTACACGCGCGTGCAGACCGCGATCGAGATGCGCGCCGTAGCCGAGCCCTACATCCGCCGCCGCGCCATTCGCCATCTCGAGAAGGGTCGCGTGGTGATCTTCGCCGCCGGCACCGGCAACCCCTATTTCTCGACCGACACGGCGGCCGCGCTGCGGGCGATGGAGATCGACGCCGACGTCATGGTCAAGGCCACCAAGGTCGACGGCGTGTACGATGACGACCCGAAGACCAACCCGAACGCCGTCAAGTTCGAGACCATCCCCTACATCGAGGCGCTCAACCGCCGGCTGAAAGTGCTCGACAGCACCGCCATCAGCCTGTGCATGGACAACAACCTGCCGATCCTGGTGCTCAACCTCTGGGAAGGCGACTCGCTGGTCCGCGCCGTCCAGGGCGACAAGGTCGGCACCATTATCGGGCGGTGACGGGCCGAGAGTGACCCGCCGGGAGGCGACGGGCGAAGGGCGCGGAGCGAGTCGTTGCGCTTTCGGTACACCCGAGTGCTTGCTGGATCGAGCCGCTAGGCGGTAGTCTGGGCCCGATGGACGGACGTGTGCAGGTGGAAAAGGGCGAGGGGCGAGGGGTGAGACACGCGGTCGTGTTCGCCCCTCGCCCCTCGCTTTTCGCTACCCACCGCCGCCCTTGCGCCCATAGGCTGTGGAGGGTATCCTTAGCTCCTACCTGGGCGTGCCCACCGGCTGCCCGCTATTTTCCACCCAAGAGTCCTGATCCCTATGATCAAAGAAGCGCTGCACGACGCTGAAGAGCGCATGAAGGGCGCGCTGACGTCCCTGGAACAGAATCTGGCCACGATCCGCACCGGCCGGGCGTCACCGGCTCTGGTCGAGCGCGTGCAGGTCGAGTATTACGGCTCGGACACCGCGCTGATGCAGTTGGCGACGATCACGGTGCCCGAGCCCCGGCAGCTGTTGATCAAGCCCTTCGACGGTTCGACCCTCAAGAGCATCGAAAAGGCCATCCTGGGCTCGGATCTGGGCCTGACGCCCAACAACGACGGCAAGGTGATCCGCCTGAACCTGCCCCCGCTCACCGAGGAGCGCCGCCGCGACCTGGTCAAGGTGGTCCACAACCGCCTTGAAGAATCGCGCATCGCAGTCCGCAACGTGCGCCGCGCCGCGCATGAAGACATGCGTGAGTTCGAGAAGGAGAAGATGATCTCCGAGGACGAACTCAAGCGCGGCGAGCAAGACCTGCAGAAGCTGACCGACAAGTACATCGAGCGCATCGAGGAAATTGGTCACCGCAAGGAAGCGGAGATCAAGGAGATCTAGGCAGCCGGGCTACCCTGCTGCTTGACCCATGGCTACACCCACGACCCAGCCTGCTTCGGCGGCCGCGCCGACGACCCTCGCCAAAGTGCCGCGCCATATCGGCCTGATCATGGACGGCAACGGGCGCTGGGCCAAGAGCCGCGGTCTGCCGCGTGCTGCCGGGCACAAGGCCGGTGTCGAGAATCTGCGTCGGATCATCCGCGCCTGCGTCGAGCTCGGGATCCAACATCTGACGATCTACGCCTTCAGCACCGAGAACTGGGCCCGGCCGGTCGACGAGGTCAAGGGCCTGCTCTTCCTGCTCGATCAGGTGCTCGACAACGAACTTCAGGAATTGCATCGCGAGGGTGTGCAGATCCGCCATATCGGCCGCGTCGACGGCCTGGCCGACTCGACGCGCCGCAAGCTTCAGGCTGCCGTGACCATGACCCGGAACAACACCCGGCTGGTGTTGAACGTCGGGTTCAACTATGGCGGGCGCGCCGAGATCGTCAACGCCATCAAGCAGATGCTCGCCGATGGCGTCACCAGCGACGAGGTCAGCGAAGAACTGATCGATCGTTATCTTTATACGGCCGGCCAGCCGGATCCGGATTTGATCATCCGTACCGCCGGCGAGATGCGTGTCTCGAACTTCCTGCTCTGGCAGGGCGCCTACGCCGAATACTACGCCGCCGAGGTGTATTGGCCGGATTTCGACAAGGGCGAGTTGCTCAAAGCGCTCGAACACTTCAACAATCGCGAGCGCCGTTTCGGCAAGACCTCCGAACAGATCGTATCGTGAGTTCGCCGGGCAGGGGGAGCCTGGCGGTTTACCTTCAACGCATCAACGCATCTCGCTTTCACGCTCCAGCTGAACGCGTGTTTTCATGTTGATCGACCGCCTCGCTATGTCCGTCATCCTGGTGCCAGCCGCCGTCTGGGTGCTGGCCATGGGCGGCCCCGTCTTCACGGTGTTGATCATCGCCACGTTGGTGCTCGCGGCCCGCGAATACGCCCGGTTCTTCCGCGCCGGCGGCGGCCGCCCGGCCGAGGCCTTGATCCTGGCCGGCGTGGTGGTCCTGGGCGCCAATCGCTATTGGGGTTGGATCGATCCCGGGCTGTTGATCAGCGCCCTTGTTGTGCTCAGCCTGATCTGGCACCTCATCGACTATGAACGCGGCGCGCAGGGCTCGGGCACCGATTTCGTCGCCACGCTGGGTGGCGTGCTGTATCTGGGCTGGATGGGGAGCTACCTGATCGCCCTACGTCATTACGGCGTCGACGGGTTGTGGTGGTCGGCCGTGGTGTTCGGCGCGATCTGGCTGGCCGATACCGGCGCCTACTTCGCCGGTCGTTCGCTCGGGCGGACCAAGATGGCCCCGCGGCTGAGCCCGAAGAAGACCTGGGAAGGCTTTATCGGCGGTGCGATCTCGGCCGCGCTTACCGGTGGCCTGCTCGGGGGGCTGTTGACGATCGCCGTCGCGCCGGGCAGTCTGATGGGTATCGGGGCCGGTCTGGCGCTTGGCGCGCTGGCCGGTCTGGCCGGGCCGGCCGGCGACCTGGGTATCTCGATGCTCAAGCGCCAGACCGGGCTCAAGGATGCCGGCGACTTTCTGGCGGGTCACGGTGGTGTGCTCGACCGAATCGACTCGTGGCTGATCGCCGTGCCCGTGTGTTTTTACGTGATCATGCTTCTGCAATGGCTGGCGCGTGGGTGAAGGCCCGGCGGCGTGAGCACCGAAGTGCCAGCCGGTCATCGGTTTCAACCAAGGGAGAATGTCGAGATGAGCGAGAAGCCTGAACGCAATATCGCGCTCGAGCTGGTGCGGGTGACCGAGGCGGCCGCGATGGCGGCGGCCCGTTTCATGGGCCGCGGCGACAAGATCGCGGGCGACGGCGCCGCGGTCGACGCGATGCGCCTGGTGCTCAACTCGATCGACATGGACGGCGTGATCGTGATCGGCGAAGGCGAGAAGGACGAGGCGCCGATGCTGTTCAACGGCGAGGTGCTCGGCACCGGCCGCGGACCCAAGGTCGACATCGCCGTTGACCCGATCGACGGCACGCGACTGCTCGCGCTGGGCCGTTCGAATGCGCTTGCGACAGTGGCCCTGTCGGACCGCGGCACGATGTTCGACCCTGGCCCGATTTTCTATATGGACAAGATCGCGGTCGGCCCCGAGGCCCGCGGCGCGATCGACATCGAGGTCTCGCCGCTGGTGAACCTGCGCTCGATCGCGCGTTCGCTCGGCAAAGACATCCGCGACCTGACCGTGGTCGTGCTCGACCGGCCGCGTCACGAAAAGCTGATCGGCGAGATCCGCAAGGCCGGTGCGCGCATCCGGCAGATCACGGACGGCGACGTCGCCGGCGCGTTGATGACCGCCTGGCCGGAGTCGGGCGTCGACGTGTTGATGGGCGTCGGCGGCACGCCCGAGGGCGTGATCGCGGCCTGCGCCCTGCGCGCGATGGGCGGCGAGATCCAGGGCAAGCTGCACCCGCGCAACGAGGCCGAGGCCACCGCCGCGCGCGAGCGCGGATACGACCTCGACCGGGTGCTGACGACCAGCGATCTGGTCTCGTCAGACAACGTGTACTTCGCGGTCACGGGCATCACCGATGGCGAACTGTTGCACGGCGTGAAGTACATGCCTCACGGCGCGCGGACGCACTCGCTGGTGATGCGTTCGAAATCGGGCACGGTGCGCGAGATCATCTCCCATCACCGGCTCGGAAAGCTCAAGGACCTGAGCGGCATGGAGTATTAGGCCGGGCTGAGCGCGATGACGTTTGGGCACGGCGGCGCCCTCCGTCAAACGATTGAGCCTGTTTGCACAGCCTTTCTGGTTGACAAAAGCTGTGCTGATGCTATACTCGGGCGCAATCAGCCCCACTGGCACAGCACCTCAGCCCAATCTCTCCAACCTGATACAGGTTTTTGAAGGTTTTATACCGAAAACCCGGCACGTGCTTACACCGTTTTAGAACCCCAGGGCCTGCCCTGGATTGAGGCGTACCTGATTGCGGCCCCGGCCGCAAAGGACGAGCGAAAAACATCCATGGATATTGCTCAATTACAGAACAAGAGCCTGAACGAGTTGCGCGCGCTGGCGAAGCAGATGGAGATCCCGCGCGGCTCGACCTTCAAGAAAGACGACCTGATCGTCCGATTACTGCGCGCCAACGCCGAGAAGAACGGTCTCGAATTGCGCGGTGGCGTGCTCGACATCATCGACGATGGCGTCGGCTTCTTGCGCGCTGAGCATTATCTGCCTGGGCCCGACGATATCTACGTTTCGCAATCGCAGATCCGGCGTTTCGGTCTGCGCACCGGCGACATGGTCATCGGTCAGGTGCGCCCGCCCAAGGACTCCGAAAAGTATTACGGCTTGTTGCGGGTCGAGACGGTCAACGGCATGGACCCCGAGTCGGCCAAGAAGCGCCCGACCTTCGAGTCGCTGACGCCGATCTTCCCGGAAGTGCGTTTCGACCTTGAGACGAGCAAGAACGTGCTCAGCACCCGCCTGCTCAACCTGATCGCGCCTGTCGGCAAGGGCCAGCGCGGTCTGATCGTCGCGCCGCCCAAGGCCGGCAAGACGACGGTGCTCAAAGAGGTCGCGAACGCGATCAGCATGAACTACCCCGAAGTCCATCTGATGGTCGGCCTGATCGGCGAGCGACCTGAGGAAGTGACCGACATGGACCGTTCGGTCGACGCCGAGGTGATCGCGTCGACCTTCGACGAACCCGTGACCTCGCACGTGCGCGTGGCCGAGATGGCCCTCGAGCGCGCCAAGCGCCTGGTCGAAGGCGGCCGCGACGTCGTCATCCTGCTCGACTCGCTCACCCGTCTCGCCCGCGCTTACAACCTGGTGGTCAACCCGTCGGGCCGCACGCTCTCCGGCGGTCTCGACCCGGCGGCGCTCTATCCGCCCAAAAAGATCTTTGGCGCGGCCCGTAACCTCGAGGAGGGCGGCTCGCTGACCATCCTGGCGACCTGTCTGGTCGACACCGGCTCGCGCATGGACGACATGGTCTATGAAGAGTTCAAAGGCACGGGCAACATGGAGTTGCACCTGTCGCGTAAGCTGCAGGAGCGCCGCATTTTCCCGGCCTTCGACATCGAGCGCTCGGCCACCCGTCGCGAGGAACTGCTCCTCGGACCGGATATCACCCAGCGCGTCTGGCTGATGCGCCGCATGTTCGGCCAGCTCGTCACCCCGCCGCCGAACGGCGCCGGCATGGACATCACCAACGCCACCGAGGCGATCATCGAACAGATGCGCCAGGCCGACAACAACCTCGACTTCCTCGAGAAGCTCGGCAAGAACAGCCGCGGACGCGGTTAAAACGGAAGAGGGAGGAGAGAGGTGGGAGGAGCGATCACATCGCTCCTCCCACCTCTCTCCTCCCTCTTTTACTTCCTACCAGCCGCGCATACGCGCGATGGCCCACTCGAAGAGCTGCTGATATCCAATGGCCGAGTTGCGCCACGACAGATCCTGCGCGAGGCCGTTGCGCTGCAGGGTCGCAAAGCTCCCCGGATCGACGTTGTATATGTAGATCGCGCGCTGAATAGCGTGCCAGAGCGCATCACTGTTGAAGTCGCCGAACACGAACCCGGTGACGCCGTCGCGCACCGTGTCGGCCAGACCGCCCGTGGCGCGCACGACCGGCACGCTGCCGTAGCGCATGGCGATCATCTGGCCGAGCCCGCAGGGCTCGAAGAGCGACGGCATCAGGAAGATGTCGCTGCCGCCGTAGACCAGCGGCGCCAGCTCGGGCGCGTAGGTCAGCACCGCGCGCATCCGGTCGGGGTGATAGGCCTGGAAGCCGCGCAGCATCGCCTCGGCCTCCGCCGAGCCGCTGCCGACGATCACGATCTGAGCCTCCCCGGCGCCGCCGTTGAGCAACAGGTGCAGCGGATGGCCGATGATGTCGACGCCCTTCTGCCAATCGAGGCGGGTGACCATGGCCAGCAGCGGCGTGTTCGGACGCTCGGGCAGGCCAAGCCGCTGTTGCAGCGCGGCCTTGTTGGCCTGACGCTCCTCGAAGTGTTCGACGTCGAATTGCGCGGCCAGCTTGGTGTCGGTCAGCGGGTTCCACACGTCGACGTCCAGGCCGTTCAGGATGCCGTGGACGTCGAAGCTGCGGTAGCGGAGCAGGCCATCGAGGCCCGCGCCGCCCTCCTTGGTCATGATCTCGCGCGCGTAGGTCGGGCTGACCGTGTTGACCATGGTCGCGTGATAGATCCCGCGCGCCATGAAGTTGACCTCGCCGAAGCCCTCTTCCGTCAGGCCGTGCGTGATGACGCCCAGGTCGTTGAGCACGTCCCACGGGCCCTTGCCTTGATGCGCCAGGTTGTGGATGGTGAAGATCGAGGGGATTCCGCGATAGCGGTCGTCGGCCTGACCGGCCGTGGCGAGCCAGGTGACGGCTGCGGCGCTGTGCCAGTCGTGGGCGTGGAGCACATCGGGCCACCACTGCAGGACGTTGCACAACTCGAGCGCGGCGCGCCCGAAAAACGCGAAGCGATAGACGTCGTCGCCGTAGCCGTAGATGTTCGGACGGTCGAACAGGCTCCAGTTGGCGACGAAGTAGATCGGCACGTCGCTGCCCGGGAGCGTGCTCTCGAAGATCCCGGTCGGCACCGGGCCGCTGCCCATGGGCACGATCATGCCGCCCGGCCGTGGCGTGAGTTTGCCCTGACGGCCCAGTTCCTCCTGAGCGCGGTACGCGGGCATCACCACGCGCACATCGTGGCCCAGGGCCTTGAGCGCCTTGGGCAGCGCGCCAGCCACATCGGCCAGCCCGCCGACCTTGGCAAACGGGGCGACTTCAGCGGAGACGAAGAGGATTTTCATGCCCCGATTGTAATATGGGGCGGCAAACGGGTGCTAAGCCCCGGTCCTCGTCGCACCCGTTTGCTGGCTGTCCTTCCCGCAAAGGCTTGATGGCAGCTCAGGCCTCGCTCGAACGCCGGCGGTAGACGATCTCGCGGCGCTCGAAGGGCACGCGCGACTCAGCGGGGTTCGGCCAGGCCATCGCGGCGGCGACGACGGGCGGGATCATCACGACCTGCGGCTGCGCGTCGTGGCGGCCGTGGTCATCGTCGTCGATGCACTCGCGCCAGAACGCCAGATGCACCTGATCGATCTCGTGCGGCGACGTCTCGACGGGCGCGCCTTCCTCACCCTGCACACTGACCCAGGTCAGGTACTCGTCTTCACCGACCATCTCGCGAAAGATCACCTCGAACTTCATCTGCTCGCGTTCGAGGGTCGCCAGCGTTTCGGGCATGCGATCGTTGAGGGCCTGCAGCCAGGCATCGACGCGTGCGCTTTTGCCCGGCTTCACTTTGAAGCGGGAGAGTTCGACCAGCATGACTGCCTCCAGTGGGGTCGGCTATTCGATGCCCGCGGCGCGCCGATAGATGCCGCGCTCGCGGGTGAGCAGCCGCGAGCCGATCAGCTCGCGCCGCAACGAGGCCGTGTCGGCGTGATAGCGCCGCAGCAACTCGTTGACCTGCTTCTCGCTGTATTCCTGGCCGAGCGCAAACTCGCGCGCCAGGCGCTCCAGGATCGCGGTGAGTTTCTTGCGTTGGGCCGGGATCTCCTTGAGCGAGCCGTCGGCGTTGCTGTAGTTCCGCCAGACCTCGCGCTCGTACGCGTCGCCGGCCTCGGGCGCCAGCGCCGCCAGCGACGCGCGATCGCCAAGCAGGCGGCCGGCCGTGGCGTGGAGCGCGTCGAGGCGCAGCGCATAAGGCTTCTCGTGGCCGCGCGCCGGCTCGGGGCCGACCAGGCCGGCCGCCATCAACCTGTCGAGATGATGCGAGATCGTCGGCGCCCGCAGCCCCAGTTGCTCGGCGAGTTGATCGGTGGTGCGCGGGCCGTTGGCCAGCAGACCCACGATCTTCAGCCGCGTCTCGTCGGCCAGGGCCTTGAAGAAGGCCAGGAGCTCGATCGGTGTCTCGTTGAATTGATTAGACATGAATCTAATTGTATAGACGCCGTCGTGTTTGTCAAGCCCCGGGATTCTGCGACGGATCCTCCAGCCACGCGCGGAGTAGATCCGCGCGCTCGATCCGACCGAGGCGGCGGTACGCCTGCTCTTCGTAGACCAGCGAAAGCACGGGCAGCCCGACGTCGCCTAGCGTGACCCAGCACCGGTGAGGGCCGACGTCGACCGGGGGCTCCCAGGCGCCAGCGATGCACTTCTGGAGGCCGCCCATCACCTCGACCGTCAGGCCATCGATTTCGAAGGCGCCCAGGTGCGAGCGGATGCGCGGCGAGATCCGCTCGCGCACCGGCGTGACCGCCCAGGCCGCGAGCCGCTCGCCGATGGCGTAGGCGCCCGCGACGCTGGTCTGCAAATCGATGTCGTGCACGTCGAGCGGCACACCCTGCAGGGCCATGCCGGTGCTGCCCGTGACGGCCCACACGAAAGGCAGATCGGCCAGGGACCGCGCGATGCGGTTCAGGACTCCGGCGTGCGCGGCCGGGATCATGACGCGCTCGGGCCCGTGGGCCGTTCGACGCGACCGCGTTGAACGGCGAAGCGGATGGCGTTCTTGTGGCAGCCGTCAGCGCAGGTGCCGCACAGGATGCACTCCGGATGCTCGATGCGGCCGGTCTGGACGAGCGCGCTCACCGGCAGGCTCATCGGGCAGGTCGTCGTGCAGCTGGTGCACCTGACGCACGCGGCCGGATCGGTCGTCAGTTGCAGCGCGGGCAGGCCGAGTCGGTTGCTCAGGCCGCGGCCCAGGATCATGAACGGCGCCATCCAGCAGATCGTGTGGCAACCCGCGCGCCGACCGAAGGCGATCGCCAGGCCAATAAACAGGGCGACTACGGCGAAGTACACGACGTACTTCACGGGTTCGTCGACCGACACGCCGCTTTCGGTCATGAAAAGCGGATCGATCCCGCGATAACCTCCCGCACCGATCGCCAGCGTCGCGATCAACAGCACCCACGGCGCCCAGATGGCCCACTTGATCCAATCCGCCCGAGGTGAGCGAAAGGGCGCGGCGTTGATCGGCGCCGCCAGCTCGGCCATGCCGGCGCCGGGGCAGATCCAGCCGCACCACAACCGGCCGAAGAACAGCGAGCCGAGGAATAGCGATCCGAACAGGATCAGGCTGCCGTTGACGATCCCGCTCAGCGCCCCTACGACGATCAGATACGGGGACAAGAAATTCAGCGTGATCGGGAACAGCAGGAAGGACAGCAGCACCAGGGCTTTGCGGATCCGCTGACGCCGTGGAGCCTGACGGATGGATGTGCTCATGACTGAGGGACCTCGCCGTTGCGGATGCGACGAATGGCGTTCTCGAGCCATTCGAGATTGGCGCGGTTCGTCAACTGACCGATCTCAAGCGTCAACAGCCAGAAGAAGAACTCGCGCGGCGATTGGGTGAACTCGCGATAGAACTCGATCTGTTTCGGGATGGCGTCGTAGACGGCCAAGCCCTGGCGCATGTGCTCGGCCACGCGCTCGAACATCGACACCACCTGTTCGTCGGCCAGTTGAGCCGAGAAGAAGACCTGGATCATCGGCGCGTTGCGCGACGGGCCGAGCGGCAGCTCCGACGTCAGCCACCGCGTTAGCGCCTCGCGCCCGGCCGGGGTGAGTCGGTACACCTTGCGATCGGGCCGCTCGATCTGTGCCACGATCTCCATCTCGGCCCAACCGGTGTCGGCCAGTCGGGCGAGCGTGCGATAGATCTGGCTCTGGTCGGCCGGCCAGAAGTGGCTGACCGATGTGTCGAAGATCTTCTTCAGCTCGTAGCCCGTCATCGGGCGCGAGCACAGAAAACCGAGGATGGCGTAATCAAGCGACACGGGAGGTCTCCAAGCGTCGGGCGAGCTGCAGCGCTTCCGTGGCGTACCAGGCGAACGCGATCGCAAACATGAGGCGTTGCAGCGCACCGGTCCAATCGGTGCTCAGCGACATCGCCAGCGGGATGACGATCGAGGCCAGCACACCGATCAGGTCGAGGGCGCGTCGGTTGCGGCTTCGACCGGGCGTGGTCATCTGGATCGCCAGGCCCAGAGCGAACGCCACCCCCATGGCGCTCGCGGCGAAGGAGTGCAGGCCATCCTCCACCGGATCGAACGCCAGGTCCGGGATCCAGGCTCGGGTCGAGAAACTCGCCGCAGCCACCATGCACAACCCGAAAACCGTGTGCAGCCAGCGAGTCGACGGCTTCCACTCGGCGCGGGCCAGCGACGATAGCCACAACACGGCCAGGCCCAGACCGAGGAAGCCCAGGCGCGCCAGCCAGGCACCGGCCACGCCTTGAGCGGCCGATTCGCTTGTGGTGTGCCGCAGCCAGCTGTACGACGGCGGCATCAGACCGGGCGCCAACGCCAGCGCCAGGGCCGCGACCGCGAGCAGACCAAGCACCATCCAGGCTGGATTGCCCGAAATCCCGCAAAAAATAGGTCGTTGTCGGAATATATAGGACATGTCTTATATGGTATGCAATTCGAGGTCGGCGCGCAGGTGCCAGACGTCACAGAGCAGGCACGTGCGGCGCGTTTCCTGGAAGATCGTCAGGCTGATGGGCCGAGCTGGTCGAGGTAGTGGGCAAGCACCGAGCGGATTTCGGACACCACGAGCGCCCGATCCGCCGGGCTTGACGAATCGGCGAGGGCGAGCAGGGCCTTGAGCATCGTGACGGTCACGACGGCGTGCAGGCGACGGCGCCGCTTCTTCAGCCCGGGGTAGCGGATCGCCAGGCCGGCGTCGACGCGCGCCACGATCTCGTCGTCAAGCTGGGCTGCGATGGCGGCCAGACGCGGCGAGGCCGGCGAGTGCCAGAAGATCCGGCCGAACCCGGTGTGGCCGGCGATGAAGGTCGAAGCCCCCTGGAGCACCTGCTCGACGATCGCGGCCGTCGGTTGCCGCAAGACGTCCGGCGTGAGCAGGCGGGCGAACAGCGCGTTCAACTCCTCGCGATGGCGGGTGACCACCGCCTGCAGGATGGCCTCTTTGTTCGGGAAGAACTGATACAGCGAGCCGATCGAAGCACGGGCGCGGCGGGCGATGGCGTTGGTGGTCGCGGCCTCAAAGCCCTGCGCGTCGAACACCGCGATCGCGGCGCGCAGGATGGTCTCGACGCGGCGCTGGCCGCGCTCAGAGCGAGGCTGACGCCGCATGGCGGTTCGAGGCGATGCAGGCATGTCGGCATTCTACGCCAGAAGATGAGCGTTTACTCACCTCCATTGACAGCCGGGTCTGGTGCAGTTTAGGATGTGAGTGTTTGCTCACATTTCTAACGGATCGAGGTTCTGGTATGTCTCAAACGCTTCCCATTGCGCCGCGCACGGCTCCCGGTCCGCGCGGCAAGTTCCTGGTCGGCAACCTGTTCGACTCACGCGAGAGCGGTCTGCTCGATTACCACGTCCGGGCCTGGCGCGAGCATGGCGACGTCGTGCGGTTCAAGATGGGCCCGATCACGCTGATGCAGATCGTGCGCCCCGAACACATCCAACAGGTGCTGGTCGCCAACCCCAAGAACTACGTCAAGGGCCTGAGCCACGAAAACCTCAGGAAGATCATCGGCGACGGAATCCTCACGGCCGAAGGCGAGGCCTGGCAGCGTCAGCGGCGTTTGATGCAGCCCACGTATACGCCCAAGGGCATCGCGCAGTTCGCGGACATCATGGGCGACGCCACGCGCAAGATGCTCACGAGCTGGGACGCCCGAAGCGAAACCGGGCCGGCGATGATCAACCAGGAGATGATGCACATCACCATGAGCGTCATCTCGCGGTCGATGTTCGGGCTCGACGTCGGCGAGGACTTCAAAGAGACCGGCGACGGCCTGCGCTACCTGCTGCACTACGTCTCGGAGCGCGGGCTGAGCAGCATCGATTGGCCGACCTGGGTGCCGACCGAGTCGCATCGTCGGCTCAAGGCCGCGACCCGGGCCGTCGATGACTTCCTCTACGGCGTGATCCGTGAGCGCCGGCGCAGCGGCCTGGGCGAGGATCTGCTCTCGTTGTTGATGACGGCCAAGGACGCGGAAACCGGCGCCGAGATGGACGAGAAGCAACTGCGCGACGAGGTGCTGATCACGTTCTTTGCCGGCCACGAGACCACGGCCCAGACGCTGACCTGGACCTGGGCGATGTTGGCCCAGAACCCCGAGGTCGAGCGCCGTTTGTGGGACGAGCTAGACCGTGTGTTGGCCGGTCGTTCGCCGACGCTGGAAGACGTGGGGGCGTTGACCTATACGCGCCAGGTGATCGACGAGACCCTGCGGTTGTACTCGCCGGTGGCCGTGATGGCGCGCGATGCCGTCGCGGCCGACACGCTCGGCGGCTACGAGGTGGCGCCCGGCACGCTGATCATGTTGCTGCCGTTCCTGACGCACCGGCATCCGGAGTTCTGGAACGAGCCCGACGTCTTCAACCCCGATCACTTCACACCGGAGCGCGTGAAGGATCGCCCGCGGTACGCCTATGTGCCGTTCAGCGCCGGGCCGCGGACGTGCCTGGGGATCCACTTCGCCTTGCTCGAGGCGGTGCTGATCCTGGCCGAGGTCGCCCAGAGGTACCAGATCCGGCTGGCGAACCCCAAGCAGGAGCTCGAATTCGACTGGGCGGGCACGTTGCGGCCGAAGGGCGATCTGCCGATGCTGCTCGTGCGGCGCTGAGGCGGGCGAAGGATAGAGATTCGTCAGGGCACGTCGGCGCCGAGGGCGCGCGTGCCCGTTGACGTTTCCAGCGACCAGAACAGCCGGCGATCGACGAGCTGCGGCTCACTGATCGCGAGGACTTCGCCGGGGCCGAGGTCGGCGGGAACGACCGGGGCCTCCCAGGCCGTCCCGCTCGCGAGGTCGCGGCCGCTCCAGACCAGACCCGCCCGCCAGGCCACCAGCGAACGCGAGACCGCCAGTGCCTCGGGCAGTGCGGTCAACGCCTGCGGTGCTTGCGGCTCCAGACCGGACTCGAGATCCAGCACGCGCAGCGCCAGATCGCGTGTGGTGCCGAGCGCGTCGACCCAGGCCAGTTGCTCGTCTTGCACGGCCAACAATGGGTGGATGGCGCCGCCGATCGCCAGCGCGCGGTCCGACACGCTGCGCCAGCGCTCAGTCTCGAGATCGAGGACGCGCAGCTCGGCGGCGTTGGCGTGCTCGGCCGATTGCAGCAGCACGGCCAGCCACCCGTCCCCTAACTGCACTTCATTGAAACGCGGCAGCCGATCCGCCAGCACGCGCGTGTCGCGGTCGGCGGTGACGGCATAGACATGCAGGCCGCGACGCTCTGCGGCCGACGTTGTGTCGCAGGCCGCGCACGGATCGGACCAGACCACGTGCGTGGCGCTGGCCGCGAGAAGTGCGGCGCCGTAGGCGCCCAGTTCGCGTTGGCCATCCGGGCGCGTCACGACCAGGGCGCCGTCCGCGCTCACCGTCACGGCGGTAACGGCCGGGCGTTCGGGCAGCGCAGCGAGATCGAGCACCTCAACCGCGGTGACCCTTGACGGGGTCGCGGCTGGTTGCGGTTGGGTGGGTACTGATTGCGGCACACAGGCCGCGATGATCAGGGCCAACACCCCGGCCACGCATCGCAGCGATCGACGGGCGTTCATGGCTCGCTCCCCCACCACAACGGAAACCAGGATCGCTCATACGCGTCACCGACCGGCGTGTCGCGATACGCCTCATGCCAGGCCATCTCGGAGTTGGCGTCGTCGCAATCGATCGATGCCGTCGGCGGATCCGCGAACTGGTTGGTCAGGATCCACACCGCGATGGCGTCGGCAGCGCGTTCGGCGCTCATGAACCGCGCGAGCGAGTCGGCCGTCTCGGTCGCGGACTCCTTGTCGACCAGCGGGTTCGACGGAAACACGCACGGCGACAGCAGGTCGGCCTCGGTGATGATCGCGGGTCTGGCGCTGGTAACGATCGCGGTCTGCAACCAGGCCGGGAAGTATTGATAGGCGTGATCGCTGAGCGCAGCCGCCGTCTGGCAGAAGTCGTCGCGCCAGGGCTCGGCCCCTGCGCGCCAATAGTTGTGCCAGCTCCAGCCGTCGTTCTTGGTCGTGAAGGTCGGCTGCATCCAGTCGTAGCCGGCCGAGAACTGCGGCGTGCCGTTGACGATCAGGATCGTGCGCGTGCACGTGCCGAACTCACGCGTCTCCGCGAAGAGGTGCTGCGCCATCGGCGGCGCCAGCACGCGGACCCGTGTGTCGAGCGCATGGGCGCGATCGTAGACGGCCGTGAAGTACGCGTCCATGGCTTTCCAGGCGCGCGAGTCTTCCACGGCGGGAGAGAGATCGGGGTTGGTCTTGCGCACCGCTTCATACCACTCGAGATTGGGCTCGTTCGCGGGCTCGAAGAACAACGAGCCGGTCGGCCAACCGTGCGTGCCGACCGCGAGCGTCACGATCGCGGCCATCTCGGCGGCGACATCGGCCGTGGAGCGGAAGAGTTGGCTCCGCCCGGCGCAGTAGTCCGGGCCGGCCGCGGTCGCACCGCTGAGCAACGTGTGGTTGGGTCCGGGGTCGGCGTAGTCGGTGAAGTTGCCGGGCGAGGGGTAGATGCGGATCACGACCCACGCGCCTTTGCGGATCGCGCGGTCGAGGAAGTCAAACAGGTAAGCGTTGCCGATCACGGCGCCCGTGATCGCGCAAGGCGTCGTCGCCGCGCGCTGCACCGTGAAGACCTGGCTGCTCAGGGCCACGACCACGCGCGGCGTGGTGGCCGGCGACTGAAGGTCGACGCGCTCGAGAAAGTCGATCGGGGCGTTCCAATCGAGCAGGCGATTGCCCAGATGCAGGCCGCTGCGAAAACGCGTGGCGGGATAAAAGCGCGCAAGGCTCGGCAGCAACAACTGGCCGCCGGGTTGCGTCGTCACGGTCGCCGTATTCGTCGCGGTGGGCGTGATCATCTCGGGAGTCGGCGTCGCTGTGTGTGTGGTTGTGGGCGTGAGGGTCGGGGTCGCCGTCGTTGTCGAACTGGGCGTCGCGCTTGTCAGCGCGGCTGGGCGCGCATCCGCCGGAGACGCAGCGGCGGCGAAGAGGCCGATCAGCAAAATGGAAATAGAAAGACAACGGCGAAGACGCATCAGAAATTCCAGGCGATCCTTGAATGGTCCCTGCTGCGCGGCACCCGATTAACGCCGGAGCAGGAGCGTTTATGGTAAGCCGAGGAGCGACCCGGGTCAATGGGTACTCCGGCCGACAGAGCGCCGCACTTTTGCGGAGGGGCGCGATCGCCCCGCGTTGCGGCAGATCTTCAGCGCCGAATTACGGGATGCGATAGCCCTGCGCGTCGCGGGCGTGGGGCATTCAGAGCCGAGGCGATCCGGTACAATCGGCGTCAGCCATCCTCAAGGAGCCAAAATGTCGAACGCTACTGGCACCCATCCCGTCGAGATCGCGGGGATCAAGCGTGAACTCCGCCTGTTCGAAGTCAAGCCGGGTCTGCGTATCGCCGTGCTGAACATCCTCGGCGATACCGAGCTGGTCGAGGCCGCCGGCCGCGCCCTGGCCGACAAACTGAGCAGCCTCTCGTACGACCTGTTGGTGACGGCTGAGGCCAAGAGCATCCCCCTGGCGCATTCGGTGGCCGTCCATGCCGGGAAGCGATACATTGTCCTTCGCAAAACCTACAAACCTTATATGGGTCAGGCGATCGAGGCCGAGACCCTTTCGATCACGACCGGTCAGCCGCAAACCCTGTACCTCGATGAAAAAGACGTCGTGCTCGTTCACAACCGTCGCGTGGTGCTGATCGACGACGTGATTTCGACCGGCTCGACGCTGCAGGGCATGCGGCTTGTGCTGGCCAAGGCCGGCGCCGACGTGATTGCCGAGGCCGCCATCTTCACCGAGGGCGAGCGCTCGCAATGGGAAAACATCATTTCGCTCGGGCATCTGCCGCTCTTCACCGATTAGAGCGGTTGACCCGAAAAGAGGACGTGCATGCTCAACAGACTGTTCGGTCGCCGCGACGATGAAGACGAGAAGCGCCAGTCGGGTCGTCTGCCGCCTGGGCAAAGCCTGACCCAGCGTTTCCCGGTGTTGCACTACGGGCCGGTGCCGCCCTTCAAACCGGCGACGTGGGACCTACGCGTCTTCGGCGAAGTCGAACAGGACGTCACGTGGACGTGGGAGCAGTTCAATCAGCTGCCGCGAACTCAGATCACGATGGACCTGCATTGCGTGACCCGGTGGAGCAAATTCGACACGGCCTGGGAAGGCGTGGCGCTGGCGACGCTCATCTCCGAGGGATTCATCAAGCTCAAGCCGAGCGCGCGTTATCTCCTGCAGCACTGTGAGAACGACTTCACCGTCAATGTGCCGCTTGAGGTCGCCCTGGCGCCGAACTTCCTGCTGGCCACCCATTACGATGGTCAACCGCTCTCGGCCGAACATGGCTACCCGTTGCGCGGCGTGATCGGCCACATCGTCGGCACCGAGCACAAGACCCCGTATTTGTGGAAGGGCGGCAAGTGGCTGCGCGGGCTCGAGTTCATGGCGCAAGATCGGCTCGGATTCTGGGAGCAGGCCGGTTACCACAACGAGGCCGACGTCTGGAAGGAAGAACGTTTCGCTTACGATTGAGCGTCGATTCAGGGCTCAACTCAAACGCGTTCGGCGGGCGGCACTTGGTGCCGCCCGTTTTTGTCGCCTCAAGCCTGGTTTGCGTCTGGTTAGAACCGTGCTATCTTAACGGTGTGCCGCGACTTTTGATCATCGACGACGACCCTGATATGGCCGAGTTGCTCGGTCACATGGCGGATGTGCTGGGGCATGAGCACGAATATGTGCCGAACAGCACCCGTGCGTTTGAAGCCATCCGCCGCAGCCCCCCCGACGTCATCGTGCTCGACGTCATGCTCGAGGACACCGACGGCTGGGCCGTCTTCCGCGAGTTGACGCCGATCACGGCTGCGCCGATCATCTTCATCACGGCCTTCCGCACGAGTGAGAACCGACGCCGCGCCTCACAAATGGCCGCCGACGGCTTCCTGGCCAAGCCCATTTCGCACAGCGATTTCGCCAGTCAGGTGCAATCGGCGCTGGGCCAACCGGCGCGCCGGCTGTGGGTGTAAGGCGGGCGGGCGCAGAGGCGGCCATAAGGGCCGCCCCTACAAGGCGGCCTCGGGGGGGAACACGGGCGATTCGTCGGCGTTGACGGCGGGGATCGGATCGCCCGAGAGCGCACCGGCGCGGGCGGCCTGGAGACGCAGGATGCGCCCGGCCACGCCGCCGAACCGGAACTTGTAATCCTCATGGCCGCGCAGAAAGTCGAAGACGCGCCGGCCGTTCGCAATCGCCCATTGGATCAAATACGCCAGGAGCACCCAGCCCGCCGAGAGCGCGTTGAAGCGCGGGTCGATGGCCGAGTTGTAGACGTACAGGCGACGCCCATCGTCGAAGCTGAGATATCCGGCGGCAGGCTCGCCATCGACGTCGAGGAAAGCGAGGTGCAGCTTGCCGCTGGCCGCCATGGCACGCACCGTGTCGCGGAATTGCGCGCGCATCGGCGCCGTCAGGAAACGCGCCTTGTCGGGGTTGAGCGCCATCAGTTCGAGGAAGCTGTCGGTCTGCAGGTTGATGTCGTCTTCGACACCGACCAACCGCCAGGTGACGGTCTGCTCGCCGTTCTCGGCGCGCCGCACCTTGCGGCGGATCTCCTGACGTTCTTTCTTCTCCACCTGTTCGGCAAGGTATTGCTCAAAGTCGCTTGGCAGCGGGATCGCGGGCGTCGGCTCCAGAGCAGTCTCTGACGTCACCCAACCGCGTGCAGCGGCCGCGCAGGCCAGGGCGGCGCGTGTTGGCGAACTGGCCTGCAGGTTGTACAGGTCGAGCACTTCCCAGGTCGTGTCGCTGGAGAGGCACTCAAGCAGCCCGTCCACGAACGCCTCAGCATGCTCGGGACGCACGATCAGGTCGAGATAATCCGAGATCTCGATGCTGCCGACCAGCAACAGGGCCGGCCGACCGTCGCGATTGACGGCGCTGAACAGCGGCGCGATGCCGATCAGACGGCCGGCTTCATCGCGGGCCGTGATCAGGGCCAGTCTGGCCTCAGGCCACTCGCCGCCGCCGCGATGGGTCCACCACGTGCGCTGGTATTCGGCTGAGAGAAACGGGACACGGGCGATCGATTCGGCCAGGAGCGCATTCCACTCCGTGGCAAAGGTGTCGAAACAGGCAGGGTCTTCAGAGCGTTCGAATTGCATGGGGATTCGTGATTGCTGGGTGTTGGTCGATGTGTGCAGACACAAAAAGCGGAAGCGCGCGCGGGCGGCTTCCGGGTGAATCTTAGCACGGATGACCCACCCCCCGGCCCCCTCCCTGGAAACGCGCTCCCGGAGTCGCCGGGCTGGATCGGTTCGCGCGTTTCCAGGGAGGGGGAGCGTATGACCGGCCGATGTCCTTGCCGACCGTCCTTTTGTTGTCAATCCTCAATCGGCCCTCAATCGGCGCTACTCGCCCAGCGCCACATTCCTCGCTCAGCGTAGTTCGGCTCAAGGCCGTGGCGCGTTGGACCTGGTCTGTCGACCTGCGGGATCAGGGCCATGCGCCTCGGGACCCGGTCGTGGCGCTTCGGGGCCGGACCATGCGCTTCGGGCCAGGGTCGTGGCGCTTCGGGGCTGGGCCATACGATTCGGGCACGGGTCATGCGCTTCGGGAATTGGCGAAGAGACGCGTCGGCCCTTGCTCGGCGCTTACGGCAATTCAGGGCGCCGGGCTCAAGGCGTCGATGTTGCCGAAGCCGTCGACCTTGAGCAGCCAGGCGCTGCCGGGCTCGAACTCGGTGAAGGCCGAGGCATCGGCGACCGAATACT
>WBZS01001148.1_pt1 | contig 23163 bp, 19 predicted proteins | sample 5204201 | NCBI WGS metagenome assembly WBZS01 (sample SAMN12344357, study PRJNA552823) | activated sludge metagenome | biome: Activated sludge suspended growth; feature: Nitrification reactor; material: Wastewater; isolation source: activated sludge from nitrification reactor of wastewater... | reverse complement strand
CCTGGTGGCCGACGGGATGGTCGACGGCGTGGTCTGGCTGCCAACCAACTCGCTCGGGTGCGCAGTCCGCTCGACACTCGGCGTCGATGCCGGTGCCCGCGTCACGGTGACCAAGGGAGGTGCCCGGTGATCACATCGATGCTGGTCCCGGCGATCGAAAGGCCGTTGGCCGACTTCAGCGACACGCCGCTGTGGCTCTCGCTGGTCAAGGCGTTGTTCATCTTCGTCTATCTGCTCATCTCGACCCTGCTGGTCATCTGGTTCGAGCGGCGGGTCATCGGCCGGATGCAGCAGCGTCCCGGCCCGAACCGCAACGGGCCGTTCGGTCTGTTGCAGACCCTGGCCGACGGCATGAAGTCGATGTTCAAGGAGGACAACGCTCCGGCGGCGGCCGACAAGTTCATCTTCACCTTGGCTCCGCTCATCGTCGCGACGATGTGTTTCGTCGCCTTCGGGATCATGCCCCTCGGCGGCGAGGTGTGGATGTTCGGACACCGGACGCCGCTGCAGTTGACCGATGCCCCCGTTGCGGTGCTGTTGGTGCTCGCGGTGGCGTCCGTCGGCGTCTACGGCATCCTGCTGGCCGGGTGGTCTTCCGGGTCCACCTATCCGCTGCTCGGCGGGTTGCGTTCGTCGGCGCAGGTCATCTCCTACGAGATCGCCATGGGTCTCTCGCTCGTCGCGGTCTTCATCATGAGCGGGTCGATGTCGACCTCCGCCATCGTGGATGCCCAGCGCAGCACCTGGTTCATCGTGTCGGCGATCCCGTCGTTCCTCGTTTACCTCGTGACCATGGTGGGGGAGACCAACCGGTTGCCCTTCGACCTGGCCGAGGGCGAGGGCGAGATCGTCGGTGGGTTCCACACTGAATACGGCTCGATGCGCTTCGCGATGTTCTTCCTCGCCGAATACATCAACATGTTCAGCGTTTCGGCACTGGCCACGACGATGTTCCTCGGCGGGTGGCAGGCGCCGCCGTTCATCTCGGCGATCGGCGACGGCTACTTCAGCACCGGCTGGTGGGGTTTGCTCTGGTTCACCCTCAAGGTGTGGTCGTTCATGTTCTTCTTCGTCTGGCTGCGCGGTTCGTTGCCTCGCGTCCGCTACGACCAGTTCATGCGGCTGGGCTGGAAACTGCTCATCCCACTCACCCTGGCGTGGGTTGTGCTCGTCGCCTTCATGCGTGCGGCTGCGCTGGGCTGGTTCGGTGGCTCGGCCGTCGTGACGATCATGGGTCGCGGCTTGTCGACCGCCTCGCTGATCCTCATCGGTGCGGTGCTCGTCGCTCTGTTCGTGCTGGGTGTGCTGCTTGACCGTGGCTCGGCCACGACGACGACCCCGCCCCCACCGGACGAGATCGATCCGTTCGCTGGCGGTTTCCCGGTGCCACCGCTGCCTGGGCAGACCCTGCGCGAGCCGGAACGCGGCATACCGGCCGTTGCGGCCTCGACCCTCACCGCGAAGGAGGAGAGCCGTGGCTGACAACCTGCCCGCGCAACCCGACCACTCCAACGGCGCCAACCTGCCCTCCACCCGGCATACCCGCACTGACGAGCCGACCGCCCGGGCCGGCTGGTTGGGCGAGATCCTGCCGGCTGCCGTGGGCGGCTTCGGGGTCACCTGGGCGACGATGTTCCGCAAGGTGCTCACCGAGGAATACCCGGAGGAGAAGCGCCCGACGGCGCCGCGCTACCACGGTCGACACCAGCTCAACCGGCACCCCGACGGGCTGGAGAAGTGCGTCGGCTGCGAGTTGTGCGCGTGGGCCTGCCCGGCCGACGCGATCCTCGTCGAAGGTGCCGACAACGACGACACCCCGGCGGAGGAGGGCGGCACCGGCCGGTTCTCGCCGGGCGAGCGCTATGGCCGCGTCTACCAGATCAACTACCTGCGGTGCATCTTCTGCGGGTTGTGCATCGAGGCGTGCCCCACGCGGGCGTTGACGATGACCAACTTCTACGAGCTGGCCGACAACAACCGCGCCGACCTCATCTTCACCAAGGAGCAGTTGCTGGCTCCGATCCAGCAGGGGATGCTGCCCGCGCCGCACCCGATGGTGGCGGGGATGGAAGAGCGCGACTACTACCTCGGCAAGGTGGCCGAGGCGACCGACGAGCAGCGGGCCTGGGCGGCCGAGCAGGCGGCCGCTGACGCCGCCGACGGGGCAACGGCACCTGCAACGGCCGCGGCCGACGCCGCCGCAATGACTGCCGAAGGAGGTGCCGCGCGATGAGTTATGCGGAAGCCTGGCTGTTCTGGCTGATCGCCCCGCTCATGGTGTTGGGCGCATTGGGGTTGTTGTTCGCGCGCAAGGCGGTCCACGCCGCGTTGTGCATGGCGTTCGTCATGGTCAACCTCGGCGTCCTCTACCTCGCCCAGCAGGCGGAGTTCCTCGGGATCGTCCAAGTCTTCGTCTACACCGGCGCCGTGATGATGATCTTCCTGTTCGTCCTCATGCTCGTCGGAGTCGATGCGTCCGACTCGTTGTCCGAGACCATCCGCGGACACCGGGTGGCCTCCCTCGTCCTGGCCCTGGCGTTGGCCGCCCTGATGTTCCTCGCGGTCGGCTCCTTCACCCTGCCGTCGGCGGCAGGTCTGGATGAGATCAACTCTGACCCCGGCAACGTCAGCGGACTGGCCGATCTCATCTTCGGCAAGTACGTCTGGGTCTTCGAGGTCACCTCAGCACTGCTCATCACGGCAGCGGTCGGGGCCATGGTGCTCGCCCACCGCGAACGACTGACGCCCAAGGCGACACAGCGCGAGCTGGCGGCCAAGCGGGTCAAGGACAACGTGTTCGTCGCCGGCCTGCCGGCCCCCGGTGTCTATGCCCGGTCCAATGCCGTCGATACCCCGGCGCTCCTGCCGGACGGCACGCCTAGTGACCTGTCGGTCTCCCGGGTGCTCGTCGCACGTGACCAGATCGTCGCTCCGGACGAGACGCCGACGACCCAGGCCAGCGCCGAGATCGAGGAGGGGAGGTCGCGGTGAACCTCATCAACTACATCTACCTGTCGATCCTGCTGTTCACGATCGGGGCGGCCACCGTCCTCGTGCGTCGCAACGCGATCATCATCTTCATGGGCATCGAGTTGATGCTCAACGCGGCCAACCTGGCCTTCGTCACCTTCTCGCGGATCCACGGCACCCTCGACGGCCAGGTCATCGCCCTGTTCGTCATGGTCGTCGCGGCCGCCGAGGTGGTCGTCGGTCTGGCGATCATCATGGCCATCTTCCGTGCCCGCCGCTCGGCCTCGGTCGACGACGCCAACCTGCTGAAGCTGTAAGGGGAGATCCAGTGAGCCTCTCTCTGACCACCGTGGCAGGCATGTCCGCCGGTATGCCGCTCGGAGGCGACGCGGCTGCCGCGCACGCGGCCAGCGGCTTCGCGGCATACGCCTGGTTGCTTGTGGCCTTCCCGCTCCTCGGCGCGGCAGTCCTGCTTCTCGGCGGGCGACGCACCGACTCGTGGGGGCCGCTGTTCGCGACCGCGATGTCGTGGGCCGCCTTCCTCGTCGGGTTCGGCGTGTTCCTGAGCCTGCTCGGGCTGGGCTCCGAGGAGCGTGCCCTGTCACTGCACCTGTTCTCGTGGGTGCCCGCGGGACAGTTCCAGCTGGAGGCTGGGATGCTGCTTGACCCGTTGTCCGTCGCCTTCGTGCTGTTGGTGACGTTCGTCGGATCGCTCATCCACGTCTATTCGCTCGGCTACATGGAGCACGACCCGGACAAGCGGCGCTTCTTCGCCTACCTCAACCTCTTCGTGGCGGCGATGCTGCTGCTCGTCCTGGCCGACTCTTACTTGCTGGTCTATGTCGGCTGGGAAGGCGTCGGTCTGGCGTCCTACCTGCTCATCGGCTTCTGGAACTGGAACCCGCCCTACGCGAGCGCGGCCAACAAGGCGTTCGTGGCCAACCGCGTCGGTGACGTCGGCATGGGTCTGGCCATCATGGCGATGTTCTGGCAGTTCGGTGCGGTCGACTTCCAGACGGTCAACGCCGGCGTGGCCAACGCCAACCAGGGCGCACTCACGGTGATCGGCCTGTTCCTGTTGCTGGCGGCGTGTGGCAAATCGGCCCAGTTCCCGCTGCAGAGCTGGCTCGGCGACGCGATGGCCGGCCCGACCCCGGTGTCGGCGCTGATCCACGCGGCGACGATGGTCACCGCCGGCGTCTATCTCGTCGTGCGCAGCCACGCGATCTTCGACGCCGCGCCCAACGCGCAGTTGGCCGTCGTCATTGTCGGCGCGATCACCCTCACCTACGGGGCGATCGTCGGATGCGCCAAGGACGACATCAAGAAGGCTCTGGCCGCTTCGACGATGAGCCAAATCGGCTACATGATGCTCGCGGCTGGCCTTGGCCCGGTCGGCTATGCCTTTGCGATCTTCCACCTGCTCACCCACGGCTTCTTCAAGGCCGGGATGTTCCTCGGAGCGGGGTCGGTCATGCACGGCATGAACGACAAGGTCGACATGCGCGGCTTCGGCAACCTGTCCGGGGTCATGAAGATCACCTGGGTGACCTTCGGGCTCGGCTGGCTGGCGATCCTCGGCGTTCCCCCGTTCGCGGGGTTCTGGAGCAAGGACAAGATCATCGAGGCCGCGTTCGTCGGCGAGGGCTGGCGGCCGTGGGTCTTCGGGATGGCCACGCTCATCGGCGCCGGCATCACCGCCTTCTACATGTCCCGGCTGTTCTTCATGACCTTCCACGGTGACAAGCGCTGGCCCAAGGAGGCGCACCCGCACGAGTCGCCCCGCACGATGACCGTCCCCATGATTGTCCTCGCTGTCGGGTCGGCCTTCCTCGGGCTGATCCTCGGCCCGACCAACGGCATCCTGCACTGGCTCGAGCCGGTCGTCGGGGGACATGGCCAAGAGCATCATCCGGTGATCCCGGCGATCCCGCTCATGGGTCTGACCTTGCTCGTCGTCGCCGGCGGAGTCGCCCTGGCGTGGATGCGCTACTGGCGCGATGCCGTGCCGCGGACCGCTCCGGTGGGGAGCCTGCTCACCCGGGCCGCCCGCCAGGACCTCTATCAGGACCAGGTCAACGAAGGTGTGCTGATGCGTCCCGGCATTCACCTCACCCGGGCGTTGGTCTTCCTCGACCAGCGCGGGGTCGACGGTGCGGCCGGGGGCCTGGCGGCCCTCATCGGTGGGACGTCGTCCCGCCTGAGGAAGGTCCAGAACGGCCTGGCCCGCTCCTATGCCCTGACGATGCTGCTCGGCGTCGTCGTCATCCTTGGTGTCGTCTGGGTGGTGCAGTGATGAACCAGTTCCCCTGGCTGACCGTCATCGGCCTGATCCCGCTTGTCGGGGCCGTGGTCCTGTGGCTGCTGCCCGCCTCGCTCATCGACCGGGCGAAGCACATCGCGCTCGGTGCTTCCGTCGTCACGCTGATCTTCGCCGTGGCCGGCGCTCTGCAGTTCTCGACCGCGAGCAAGGACAAGTTCCAACTCGTCGAAGAGCACTCGTGGATCCCGCAGTTCGGGGTCAGTTATGCCCTCGGTGTCGATGGCATCGCACTGTCGCTCATCCTCATGTCGGTCATCCTCGTGCCGGTCTGCCTCCTGGCCGCGTGGAACGATCTGCCCGCCGAGGAAGCCCACCGCGAGCGGCACTACTTCGCGCTCATGCTCGTCCTTGAGACCTTCATGGTGGGCGTGTTCGCGGCGACCGACGTGTTCCTGTTCTACGTGTTCTTCGAGGCGATGCTCGTCCCGGTCTACTTCCTCATCGGGCAGTTCGGTGGACCGCGTCGGCAGTATGCCGCCGTCAAGTTCCTCCTGTTCTCGCTGGCCGGCGGGCTCATCATGCTGGCCGCGGTCATCGCTCTCTATGTCCAAGGGCCCGGCGGAGCTGACGGCTTCCTGCTGACCAAACTGGCCGGCATACAGTTGGCCCCGGGCACCGAGAAGTGGATCTTCCTCGGGTTCTTCATCGCATTCGCAGTGAAGGCCCCCATGGTTCCGGTCCACACCTGGCTGCCCGACGCGGCCGCGGAGAGCCGCCCAGCCACGGCCACGCTGCTCGTCGGCGTGCTCGACAAGGTCGGCACCTACGGAATGATCCGGTTCTGCCTCGAGCTGTTCCCGGGCGCCAGCCAGTGGGCCACCCCGGTGGTTCTCGTCCTGGCCCTGGTGTCAGTGCTCTACGGGGCCTTGCTTGCCATCGGGCAGACCGACCTCATGCGGCTCATCGCCTTCACCTCGATCAGCCACTTCGGCTTCATCGTGCTGGGCATCTTCGCGATGACCTCCACGAGCTGGGCCGGGTCGAGCTTCTACATGATCAACCACGGGTTCTCGACGGCTGGCCTGTTCCTCGTCGCAGGGATGCTGATCAGCCGCCGCGGGAGCAAGCGAATTCCGGACTTCGGTGGCTGGCAACGAGTCGTCCCTGGCCTCGCCGGCGTGTGGCTCATCGCCGGGCTCTCCGGCCTGGCGTTGCCGGGCCTCGGGTCGTTCGTCTCGGAGTTCCTCGTCCTGGCCGGCACCTACCAGCGTTACCAGGTGGTCGCCATCATCGCGACGACCGGCATCATCCTGGCCGCGCTCTACATCTTGCTGATGTACCAGCGCACCATGACCGGCGCGAAGCCCGAGAGCGCGGCTGGCACACCCGACTTGAGCCTGCGCGAGAAGTGGGTCGTTGCCCCCCTCATCGCCTTGTTCATCGTCCTGGGGTTCTATCCCAAGCCGGTGCTGGACATGGTCACCCCTGCGGTCACCACGATCCTCACCTCGATCCAGGTCAGCGATCCGGCGCCCGTCGTCGGCGCGGCTGAAGGGAGCACCAAGTGAGCACCGCGCTGCCCGCGGCCTTCACGCCGGCGTCGTTGGACTACGTCGCGCTGCTTCCGGTCCTCATCGTCTTCGGTGCGGCCATGCTCGGCGTGCTCGTCGAAGCGTTCCTGCCCCGGTCGGCCCGGTATGCCGCGCACGTCGGCATCACCCTCGTCGGTCTCGTTGCTGCGATGGGCGCGTTGGCCTTCGGCGCGGTCTCGCACCGAGTCGCCACGGCGGGGCTCGCCGGGGTCGGCGGGGCGGTCAAAGGATCGGTGATCATCGACGGCCCCACGCTGTTCTTGCAGGCCACCATCCTGCTGTTTGCGCTGCTCGCGGCGCTCAGCCTTGCCGAACGGTTCGGGGGGGTGGGGGCCGATGCCTTTACCCCGATGGGTGCTGCCACGCCGGGCTCGCCTCAAGAGGCTCAGGCTCGCAAGGTCGGGGCGATGACCGCCGAGGTCTTCCCCCTGTTCCTCTTCTCCGTCGCCGGCATGATGCTCTTCCCGGCGGCAGGCGACCTGCTGACCATGTTCGTGGCCCTTGAGGTCCTGTCCCTGCCGCTCTACCTGCTCTGTGGCCTGGCTCGCCGGCGGCGCCTGCTATCCCAGGAAGCGGCGCTCAAGTACTTCCTGCTCGGGGCCTTCTCCTCGGCGTTCTTCCTCTTCGGGACGGCGTTGCTGTATGGCTTTGCCGGCTCGGTCCACCTGACGGACATCGCTGCCGCCATCGCTGGGCAGGGTTCAGCCCTGGACGGCCTGCTGGTCCCCGGTGTGCTGCTCGTGCTGGTCGGCCTGCTGTTCAAGGTCGGCGCGGTGCCCTTCCACATGTGGACGCCCGATGTCTACCAGGGTGCGCCGACACCGGTGACCGGCTTCATGGCCGCAGGGACCAAGGCGGCCGCCTTCGGGGCGATCCTTCGGTTCGTCTATGTCGGCGTGGACCGTGCCGCCTGGGACTGGCGGCCGGCGCTGGTCGTTGTCGCCGCGCTCACCATGATCGTCGGAGCGGTGCTCTCGGTCACCCAGACCGACATGAAGCGGCTGCTGGCCTATTCGTCGATCGCCCACGCGGGGTTCATCCTCGTCGGTGTCTTGTCGATGGAGCGCACCGGGGTGAGCGGCGTCTTGTTCTACCTCGCGGCATACGGGCTGACGACAATCGCGGCATTCGCCATTGTCGGACTGGTCCGCGAAGGAGGCTCTGAGGCGACGCACCTGTCGCAGTGGACCGGCCTGGGCAAGCGGCACCCATGGACGGCGGGCGTGTTCGCCTTCCTCCTGCTGGCGTTCGCCGGCATCCCGCTGACCTCGGGCTTCACCGCGAAGTTCGCCGTCTTCAAGCCTGCTCTGGAGAGCGGCACTGCAGGCGCGGTCCTCGTGGTCCTCGGCCTGTTGTGCAGCGCCATCACGGTGTTCGTCTACGTCCGAATCATCGTCCTCATGTACTTCACCGAGTCTCCGGGCGATTCCGTGGCGGTCGTCGAGCCGTCGGTCTTCACCACCGTGACGGTCGCGACGGGGACGTTGTTCACCCTCGTGCTCGGCGTGGCACCGGCCTCGGTCCTGCTGCTCGCAGAGCGGGCATCGCAGTTCATCCGGTGACCTCGGTCGCCGCTGAGTCCAGGAAGTCAGGCCGATGAGCGCACCCCAGGTGCTGTCCCTGCCAGGGGTGAGCCCGTCACTCGCGGCTGCCTTGGCCGACGGGATGGGCCGGGTCGACGCGCTCCTGCGCTCGACCATCGACCATGACGATCCGTATGTCGCCGCTGCGTCGGGTCACCTGCTCGCAGCGGGCGGGAAGCGGTTCCGGCCGACGTTGACCCTCCTGGCGGCGCAGGTATGCCGCGGCGTCACCGACGAGGTCGTCGCCGCTGCCGTGGGGGTCGAGCTCACCCACCTGGCTTCGCTCTACCACGACGATGTCATGGACGAGGCGACGGTGCGCCGAGGGGTGCCGAGCGTCAACGCGGCATACGACAACACGATCGCGATCCTCGTCGGTGACCTCTTGTTCGGGAAGGCATCGGAGATTGTCGCAGGGCTGGGAGCCGAGGCCGTCCTCATCCAGGCCCAGACCTTCGTTCGGCTCTGTTACGGCCAGATCCGAGACACCCGGCCGTGTCCGCCGCAGGTGGACCCTATCGACTATTACCTCGGGGTGCTGGCCGACAAGACCGGAGCGCTCGTGGCGACGGCCGCGCGTTATGGCGCAATGTTCGGTGGGGGCTCGCCGGAGACGGTCGAGGTGCTGCGCGTCTACGGCGAGCGGTTGGGGATGGCTTTTCAGCTGGCTGACGACATCATCGACATCGCCTCGGACGGATCGGCCAGTGGCAAGACGCCGGGCACCGACCTGCGCGAAGGCGTGGACACCCTCGCGGTGCTCTTTGCGAAGGCGTCCACGGATCCGGCAGACGCGCGCCTGCAGGCGCTGTTGCGCAGCGACCTCACCGACGATGACCTGCATGGCGAGGCGTTGGCCCTGCTGCGCGCCCACCCTGCAGTGGAACGAGCCCGGGCGCATACGCGCGACGTGGGGGCGCAAGCGCTCGACGCGCTCGCGGGGTTGGCTGACAGCGACGCCAAGGCGGCCCTTGTCGCCCTCGTCGATCAGGTCGTCGACCGCGTCGGCTGAACCTGCTGTGTGACGCCTCCAACCAGGGGGCCACACAGCCTGAGGCGCTGACCACTCCCGGTGGTCAACGCCTCAAGACGTCTCACCCGCTGGGTCCAGATCGACCAGGGGTGAGCCGATCGCGGCCGCTGAGGCCGACCGCTTGCGCTGGATGAGTGAGTCAGCCGTGAGGACCGCCAAGGCCACCCACACGATGACGAAGCCGACCCATTGGGCTGAGCTCACCACTTCACCGAGCAGCAAGCTGCACACCAGTTGCATGACCGGCGTGAGGAACTGCAACAGCCCGATCGTCACGAGCGGCACCCGCCTGGCCGCCGCGGCGAACATCAGCAACGGCACCGCGGTGATCGGCCCGGTCAGGACCAGACCGGCGAACTGGCCGGGCGATCCGATCCCCTCGTGCGTCCCACCAAGCCAGGACAGCGGCCCGAGCAACAACAGTGCCACAGGCAGCAGCACGGCCGTCTCGACGGTCAGCCCGTGCAACGCGTCCAAACTCGCGCCGAGTCGCTTCTTCAGCAACCCATAGAGCGCAAAGGACACTGCCAGCGTCAACGCGATGACCGGCACCTGCCTACCCGCCACCGTGAGGTATGCCGCCGCGACCAGGCCGATCGCCACGGCCACCCACTGCAGGCGCCGCAACGGCTCCCGTAAGAGCACCACCCCAAGGGCAACAGTGATGAGGGGATTGAGGAAATAGCCCAGCGCCGCGTCCCGGGTGTGGCCACTGACGACCGCGGCTACGTAGACGCCCCAGTTGATCGCGACGACGAACGCGGCTGCGGCCAAGCCGAGGATGAGCTTGGGTCGTGCCAGCACCGGCCGCACCCAACTGAGGTCACGCTGCCAGGCCAGCACGAGCAGGCAGAACACCAGGCTCCACAGGATGCGATGCGCGAGGATCTCCAGCGGGGTCGCGGGGGACAGCCCGTGGAAGTAGAGGGGGAAGAACCCCCACAGCAGGTATGCCGCGGAGCCGAAGATCGCGCCGCGTCGCAGCTCGGAGCGTGAGTCGAGGTCTGGGGTCACCCGCTGACGGTCCACGTGTCCCGGCCGGCGAGCAGCCCGGCCAGGTCGGCATCGGTCGCGGGCCCACCACCGGCGTCGACGGCCGCGGACACCTGGCCGCGGACCATGTCGTCATAGGTCGGCCGCGAGATCTGCCGGAAGACACCCATGGGCACGTGTGCGAGCGTCCCGTCGGAGGTCAGGCGCGACAGCGCGAACGCCGACGAGGGGTGCTCGGTGTCGATGCTGTGCCGCACGATCCGGGTCGGGCTGGCGGTGGCTCGGGGGACGATCTGGATCGAGCCGTCGTCGGCGCGCACCGCGACGTGGTCGCCGGCAGCGACCTCCTCGCCGTCCTGAAGCCACAGGATCCTCGCTGCAGCCTGGTCCTTGTCCTTGAGCACGTCGAAGGCGCCGTCGTTGAAGATCGGGCAGTTCTGGTAGATCTCCACCAATGCCGCTCCCCGGTGGCGGGCTGCCGCGTGCAACACCTCGGTGAGGTGTTTGCGGTCGGAGTCCATGGTCCGGGCGACAAAGGTCGCCTCGGCGCCCAGAGCCACCGACACCGGCGTGAACGGTGTGTCGAGCGACCCGAGCGGCGAGGACTTCGACACGGTCCCGGCTCGCGAGGTCGGCGAATACTGCCCCTTGGTCAGCCCGTAGATCTCGTTGTTGAACAACAAGATCTTGATGTTGACGTTGCGGCGCAGCGCGTGGATGAGGTGGTTGCCGCCGATCGACAGCGAGTCTCCGTCACCGGTGATGACCCACACCGACAGGTCCTCGCGGGCGGTGGCCAGGCCCGTGGCGAATGTCGGCGCTCGCCCGTGGATTGAGTGCATCCCATAGGTGTCGAGGTAGTAGGGGAACCGCGACGAGCACCCGATGCCGGAGATGAACACGATGTTCTCTCGACGCAGCCCGAGCTCGGGCAGGAAGCCCTGCATCGCGGCGAGGATCGCATAATCCCCACACCCAGGGCACCACCGCACGTCCTGGTCAGACGTGAAATCCTTGCGCCCCAACGGAGTTGCCCCGTCGGGAAGGTGTGGGACGAAGGCCACCCCGCTGGACGGCATACCCAGGTCGATGCTCACTTCGTCGCCTCCAAGCCGTCGACGGTCGTGCGGATGACCTCGGCGAGCTCCGAGGCCTTGAAAGGCAGCCCGCGGACTGCCGTGTGGGACTGGACGTCCACGAGGTATGCCGCCCGCAGCAGCATCGCGCACTGTCCCAGGTTCATCTCGGGCATGATGACCCGTTCGTAGCGACGCAGCACCTCGGCGGTGTTGTGCGGGAACGGGTTGAGGTGGCGCAGGTGGGTGGTCGCGACGTGGTGGCCGGTGAGCCGCGCGGACCGGGCGGCCTGACGGATCGGTCCGTAGGTCGAGCCCCAGCCGATCATCAGCACCCGGGCATCGCCGTCGGGGTCGTCGACGACCAATTCGGGGATGGTGTCGGCGATCTTGGCGATCTTGCCGGCCCGCAGAGCGGTCATCAGCTCATGGTTGTCAGGGTCATAGGAGATGTTGCCGGTGATGTCGGCCTTCTCGATGCCGCCGATCCGGTGCTCGAGCCCAGGCGTGCCTGGGATCGCCCACGGCCGGGCGAGCGTCTCGGGGTCGCGCAAGAACGGCTGGAACTGCGGGTTGCCGTCGGCGTCCACCCCGTTGGGCTCGGTCGTGAACGTCACCGTGAGGTCGGGCAGGTCGCTGGTCCCCGGGACCTTCCAGGGCTCGGACCCGTTGGCGAGGTAGCCGTCGGACAGCAGGATGACGGGAGTCCGGTATGCCGTCGCGATCCGGCACGCTTCGATCGCCGCGTCGAAGCAGTCGGTCGGGGACGCCGGAGCGATCACGGCGACCGGCGACTCGCCGTTGCGACCGAACAAGGCCTGGAGCAGGTCGGCCTGCTCGGTCTTGGTCGGCAGACCGGTCGACGGGCCGCCGCGCTGGACGTTGACGACCACGAGCGGCAGCTCGAGCGAGACGGCCAACCCGATGGCCTCGGCCTTGAGCGCCAGGCCGGGTCCCGAGGTCGTCGTCACGCCAAGCGCCCCACCGAAGGACGCGCCGATGGCGATGCCGACGCCGGCGATCTCGTCCTCGGCCTGCAGGGTCGTGACCCCGAAGCGCTTGAGCCCGGACAGCACGTGAAGGATGTCGGAGGCCGGCGTGATCGGGTAAGAGCCCAGCACGAGCCGTAGCCCGGCGCGGTGCGCTGCCGCGACCAGCCCATAGGACAGGGCCACGTTACCGGTGATGTTGCGGTAGGTGCCCTCGGGCATCGACGCCGCCGACACCTGGTAGGTGTGCGCGAAGTCCTCGGTCGTTTCGCCGTAGTTGAACCCTGCCCGCAGCGCAGCAACGTTGGCCGCAAGCAGGTCGGGCTTCTTGGCGAACTTGGTCTTGATGAACCGCTCGGTCGTGGACGTCGGCCGAGTGTAGAGCCAGGACAACAGGCCCAGGGCGAACATGTTCTTCGCCCGCTCCTTGTCCTTGCGGGTCAACGCATGTTCGGCCAGCGCGTCGACGGTGATCGACGTGAGCGGCAGCGCGTGGACGTGATAGCTCTCCAGACTGCCGTCGTCGAGGGGGGAGACGGCATACCCGACCTTGGCGAGGTTGCGGCGGTTGAACTCGTCGGTGTCGACAATGATCGTCGCGCCGCGCGGCAGGTCGGCGAGGTTCGCCTTGAGCGCGGCGGGGTTCATGGCGACGAGGACGTCAGGCGAGTCGCCGGGGGTGAGCACGTCGTGGTCGGCGATGTGCAATTGGAAGCTGGACACGCCGTGGATGGTGCCCTGCGGGGCCCGGATCTCGGCGGGGAAGTTCGGCAGCGTCGACAGGTCGTTGCCGTGGAACGCGGCGTCAGAAGTGAACCGGTCACCGGTCAGCTGCATCCCGTCGCCGGAGTCTCCGGCGAACCGGATGACGACGCGTTCCAGTTGTTGGACAGGCTTGCTCATGGGGTGGTCACCAGGCCCTTGAATCCACGTCCGCCGTGGGGGCCACGGCGCCTGCTCCCATCGTAGGACGTTGACTGCGAAACGACCCTCAGGCCACCGACGCGTTGCTGCGAAGCGTCGCGATGCGCGCCGGGTGGTAGCCGAGCTCGGTCAGCACCTCGTCAGTGTGTTCGCCCGGCGTCGGGGACGGTCGGGTCTGCGTCGGGGTCCCCGAAAAGCGGGGAGCGGGCACCGGCAAGGTCGGCCCGTGGTCACCTCCCACCGGCCGGTATGCCGCCCGCGCGGCCAGGTGGGCGTGCGTCGACGCCTCGTCCAGGGACAGGACCGGCGACACGCAGGCATCGGTGTGCTCGAGGAAGGCACACCAGTCGTCCCGGGTCCGGGTGTGGAAGAACTGCTCCCACAAGACTTTTGCCTCCGGCCAGCGGCGGTTGTCGAGCCGGTGCTCAGGCCGACGAGGATCGTCCGGGCCCAGGTCCAGACCGACATGCTCACTGAGCAGGCGCAGCAACTCGTCGTAGAACTGCGGCTCCAACGGTCCGACGGCCAGGTGCCGTCCGTCGGCGCACTCGTAGACCTCATAGAAGGGCGCACCAGTGTCGAGCACGTTGTGGCCGGGCAGACCGTCCCACATGCCACTCAACCGCAGCGCGTGGGTGAAGGTCGTGAGGTAGCAGGCGCCGTCCGTGATTGCAGCGTCGATCACCTGGCCGACCCCGGTGCGCCCCGCGGAGTGCAGGGCGGCGAGGAGCCCGGCGACGAGCAACAGGGCCCCTCCGGCGACATCCCCGAGGTAAGGCCCAGGGAGCACCGGCCGGGGGATGCTGCCGTCGCGGGGGTCCCGTGCCACGCTGGAGAGGATGCCGGCGGTCGCGGTGTAGGTGAGGTCGTGACCGGCATACCGGGCCTGGGGTCCGTGCTGCCCCCATCCGGTCATCCGCGCGTAGACCAGCCGCGGGTTGCGCGCGAGGGCGACCTCGGGGCCGAGGCCGAGCCGCTCCATGACCCCCGGCCGATAAGGCTCGATGAGCGCGTCGGCGCTCGCGACAAGGTCCAGCACCACGTCGCGCCCGCCGTCGGACTTGAGGTCGACGGCGATCGACCGACGCCCGCGGCGCAGGACCGGCAGGTCGAAGGGTCCACCGCCCCCCGGCCGGTCGATGCCGATGACATCGGCGCCGAGGTCGGCGAGCACCATCCCTGCGAACGGCCCGGGGCCGATGCCCGCGAGCTCGATGATCCGGACGCCCGCGAGCGGGCCGACGGCTGGCGCTGTGGTCACGCCCCCACGGTATGCCGCGCGGTGACCTCCCGCGCGAGCCGGGTCGGGATCGTTGCGCCGAGCGCGAGCACCCGCTCGGCGACCGGGATGGCCGGCGCTAGGTCGGCCTCGACCATGGACACCCGGGTGCGTCGGGTGAGCAGGTCGTCGACCGTGAACGCGCCCTCCGCGAGCACCCCGTGGAGCAACTCGACCCCGAGGGTCGGGCAGCCCGGCGCAACAGGATCGGCGAGCCAGGGGCCGAACCGGTCGGCCAGGGCGGCGACCTGCGGGGCCTCGGTCCCATAGCGGCGGACCAACCGGGCCGGGGCGGGGACGTGCCGCAGCGTTGCCGGGTCGGCGGCACCCACGAGCGGAAGCGACGCGGTCCGGCAGGGGCGCGCGATGGTGAGGCGACGGCATACGGCATCGACGGTGTCTTGCGCCATCCGACGGTAGGTCGTGAGCTTGCCGCCGATGATCGACACCGGGAGCCCGGGATCGTCGACGAGGAGGTGGACGCGCGACGCGTCGGCCGTGTCCTGCGAGTCTTTCGCGGAGGCGACCAGGGGGCGCAGGCCGGCGAACCGGCCCACGACATCGGCCGAGGTGATCGGGCGTTCCAGGGCCAGGCTCATCGTCTCCAGCAGGAACGTCTCGTCCGCCTCGGGGACCTCCGGTGCCAGCCCGTCGACCCCGTCCGCGGGCTCGTCGGTGAGGCCGATGTGGACCAGACCGTCGGGGTGGGGGACAGCGAAGACAAACCGGCCGAAGTGTCCAGGCACCGGCGCGGTCATCATCGCCCGCGGCTCGCCGAGTGCGGCCGAGCGGACGACGAGGTGTGACCCGCGACTGGGACGGATGCGGACGCTTGGCTCGTGCTCGCCGGCCCAGACGCCGGTTGCGTTGACGACGACGGCTGCCTGCACGGAGAGCGTCGCGCCGGTCAGCTCGTCGGTGAGCATCGCGGTCGTGTCCGTGAGTTGGCTTGCGCTGCAATGGGTCACGATGTCCGCCCCGTATGCCGCGGCCGTCCGGGCCAGCGCGACGACAAGCCGGGCGTCGTCCTCAAGAGCAGCGTCCCAGTAGACGATGCCGCCGCGCAGACCCTCGCGGCGCAGTCCCGGGGCGTGCAGCAGCGCGGCCTCTGCGCTGACCCGCAGCGGGGGCGGTAGGACTGTCCGAGGGGTGCGGGAACCGACTCGCAGCAGGTCGGCGAGGCGGATGCCGGTCTCGGTGAGCGCGCCCATCCACGGCCCGGTGTTGTCGTCGAGCGGCACGATGGTCGCCAGCGGCCGGATGAGGTGCGGGGCGATGGCCGTGGTCAGGGCATGGCGTTCGTGGGCCGACTCCCAGGCAATCGGCAGGTCGCCCTTGGCGAGGTAGCGCAGACCGCCGTGGACGAGTTTCGAGCTCCACCGGCTGGTGCCCGCCGCGAGATCCACCCGTTCGACGAGCGCCGTGCGCAGGCCGCGGGAGGCCGCGTCCAGGGCAACGCCGGCGCCGGTGACACCGCCCCCGACGACGAGGACGTCGTAGCGCCGTTCCGCCAGCCGGTGCAGGGCCCGTTCGCGCGTGGCCCGGTCGACGGTGGCCCGTATGCCGTCCGGCCCGGTCCGCGTCATCGCGTGCCCCTGGCGGGGCGAGCTGTTGCGTGTGCTCGCGGTGTCTCGGGAGGTGCCGGGGCTCCGGTTGGACGGAGGTAGCCGTCCAGCATGGTGGCCAACTCGGTGTGCACGGCGGTCACGTCGGCCTGGCTCTCGACGAGCCGGGCCGACACGACGAATGGTGTGAGTGCGTGCAAGATCGTGGTCGCGGCCACGTGCCCGTCCAGCTCCCGGATCGAAGCGTCAGCGTGACCGGCCGCGAGCCCGGCCTCGATGAGCCGGGCCGCGTTGAGCTGGCTCTGGCCGGGCCGATCGACGAGATAGGGCAGCAGCAGTTCAGGATCGTGGCGCAGCAGCGCCTCGACGAGGGGATCGTGGGCCAGCACGTCGACCGCCCGCAGACAGAGGTCCACCAGACGCTCGCGGGCTGTGACCCCGCTGGTGGTTGCGGCGGCCTCACCGAGCACCCGGGCGAACTCGGCGGACAAGGCGTCGAGCACGAGGCTGCGCACGCTTCCACCGCGCCGGTAGAGGGTCACCCGGGAGACCCCCGCGCGCGTCGCGATGGAGCTGGCGGTCGCGCGGCGGACGCCGTAGTCCCGGACTTCGGCGACGACGGCGGCGACAAGATCGTCGTCCAGTGGCCGATCCGTGCCGCCGCTGTTTTGGGCGCCGTTTTGGGCGCCGTGGATCTGGTCGGGGGAGTGGGTCATCAGGCCTCCTGTGAACTGCCCATCACCATATCGCAATTGAAACAATCCGTGTAACAATGTTTCACATGACCTCGGCAGCCCAGGACGCCCTCACCCGCACGATCTCCCGTTCTCCGTGGCACGGGTGGGGCGATCCGGCCGACGCTCACCCGCTCCCGGACCGGTCCTGGACGATGCTGCGCCGTGAGCTCGGGGTGACCCGCCGTCCTCAGCCCACCCGCCCGGTCGCTCTTGAGGATGTCCGCCTCCCCGAGAGCCGGCTCGCGCCGGACGATCTCGCCGCGTTGCGCGCGGTGGTAGGCACGGCATACGTGCACACCGACCGGCTCGCCCGGGTGGAGCACGCGGCCGGGAAGTCCTACCTCGACTTGCGCCGGTTGCGCGACGGGGACGCCGCGGACGCGCCGGACGTCGTGGTCACTCCCGCGGACGCGACCGAGATCGAGCAAGTGCTGTCGGTATGCCGTGATCGTCGCCTCGCCGTGGTCCCCTTCGGCGGGGGCACGAGTGTCGTTGGGGGAGTGACGGGTTCGCCCGGGCCGTTCGCAGCGGCGGTGTCGATCGACCTGCGTCGGCTCAACCGGATGCTGTCGATCGACCCGGTCTCGCGGACGGCGGTCTTCCAGCCGGGGATGCGCGGTCCGGACGTGGAGGGTGCGTTGCGACCGCACGGGTTCACCCTCGGCCACTACCCGCAGAGCCACCAGGAAGCGACCATCGGTGGCTATGTCGCGACGCGGTCCGCGGGTCAGGCATCGACCGGGTATGGCCGGATCGACGAGCTCGTCCTCGGAGCCACGTTGGCGACGACTGAAGGAACCCTGCGGTTGGACATGCGGGCCCCGGCCAGTGCGGCCGGGCCTCGACTGCTCGACCTCGTCGTCGGGAGCGAGGGGGCGCTCGGGATCATCACCGAGGTGACCATGGCAGTCGCGCCGATGCCCAGCCAGACGGCATACGCGGCGCTGGCCTTCCCCTCGTTCGGTGAGGCGGCCGAGGGCTTGCGCTCCCTGGCCCAGGACTTGCCGCACGGGATCCGACCTGATGTCGTGCGCCTGTCCGACCCCGACGAGACCCGCGTAAGCCTCGGCCTGGCCGGGCGCGCGGGCCAGGCACTCGCTGCCTACACGAAGGCACGGCGGCTGCCCGCCGCGTGCCTGGTCGTGCTGCTCTGGGAGGGCAACGACGCGCGGACACTGCGGGAGCGCAAGGCGGCTTCATGGGAAGTCCTGCGGCGCGCCGGAGCCGTCCGTATGCCGTCCGCGATCGCCCATGCGTGGGAGAAGGGCCGGTTCTCCGGGCCATACCTGCGAGACGAGCTCATGGGACACGGCGTGCTCGTCGAGACCCTGGAGACGGCGACGTCGTGGGCCAATCTCGTTGCCCTGCATGACCGAGTCGCCGCAGCGATCCGTGCGGTGTCAGCGGATCAGGGGGTGCCGGTCATCGTCCAGTGCCACGTCTCACATGTCTATCCGACGGGGGCCTCGCTGTATTTCACGGTCGTTGCACCGGAGGCGGCCGATCCGTTGGCTCAGTGGCGTGCGGTCAAGACCGCGGCAACCGCGGCCATCGTGGCGGGCGGCGGGACGGTGACCCATCACCACGCCGTGGGCACCGATCACGTCGACGGGCTGGCCGCCGAGGTCGGCGAGCTGGGGATGCGGGTGTTGCGCGCCGTCAAGGACACCCTCGACCCGACGGGGATCCTCAACCCGGGCAAGCTGGTCCGTTGAGGTCGGCTCGATCTTCCTGCGGGCCTGTCGGAGCGGGTGTTCGGGGTGTGGGGGTAGCGAGACGCTGAGGCACTGCTCACTGAGAGTGAGCAGTGCCTCAGGGTTTCTGGGTGGGGTGAGGGTTTCTGGTTGGGGTGAGGGTTTCTGGGTGGGCTGAGGGTGGCGGGAGCGCAGGCCGCGGGTCAGGGACTACAGCAGGGCGACGAGGTCGTCGTGAGCGAGCGCAACGACGGCCTCCCGTGCGTCGGTTGCGGTCCGAGCGTCCAACGCGGCCGTCGCCATGCCGTGGCAGGTCGCCAGGTCGTGCAACGACAACGCGAGCCGCACGATCGACACCTTGGATGGGGCCATCGACAGGCTGCCGACGCCGAGTCCCGCCAGGACCAGCGCCAGCAGCGGATCGCCACCGGCCTCGCCGCAGACACCGATCGGCTTGCCAGCGACCCGGGCACCGTCGCAGGCGTGTCCGATGACCTTGAGCACGGCCGGCTGCCAGGGGTCGAGCAGATCGGACAGCTCGCCCTCCATCCGGTCGGCGGCCATCGTGTACTGAGCCAAGTCGTTGGTGCCGAGCGACCCGAAGTCGACCTCGGCCAACACGTGGCTGGCCAACAGGGCCGCTCCGGGCACCTCGATCATCACCCCGACGCTGGGGAGGCCGTTCTCGCGCACCCGCCGGGCGAACCAGGCGGCTTCTTCGGGGGTGGCCACCATCGGTGCCATCACCTTGACCTCGGCCAGCGTGGCCTTGGCGGCCCGGCCGAGGGCTTCGAGCTGGGTGTCCAGCAAGTCCTGGCGCAGCGCCGACAACCGCAACCCACGCTTGCCGAGCGCGGGGTTCTCCTCCGGCCCGAGGTCGGCGAAGGCCAGGGGTTTGTCGGCTCCGGCGTCCAAGGTCCGAACGACGACGCGACGCGTCCCGAACGGTTCGAACACTTTGGTGTAGATCTCGGTCTGCTCCGCCAGCGTCGGCGCGGTGTCCCGGCTGAGGAAGACGAACTCGGTCCGGAACAGGCCGACCCCTTCGAGGTCCTGCGCTGCCGCAGAGACCGCGTCATCGACGCCGCCGATGTTTGCCAACAAGGCGATGGGGTGCCCGTCGCGGGTCCGGCCGGGTCCCGCTGACCCGGCCAACGCGGACCGGCGGCGCTCGCGTTTGCCGACCAACTCGCGCTGATAGTCCTCGCTTGGGTCGAGAGTCACCTCACCCGAGTCGCCGTCGACCGCCACGATCGTGCCCGCTGGGATCGCTGTGGCCCCGGCGAACTGAACGACTGCGGGGATCCCCATCTGGGCAGCGAGGATGGCGGTGTGGCTGGTGCGCCCGCCCGCCTCGGTGACGATGGCCCGAACCATGGCCGGGTTGAGCGTCGCGGTCTCGGCCGGGGCGAGGTCGTGGGCGACGATGACGCTCGGGACGTGAAAGTCCGGAACCCCGGGGTCTTCGTGTCCGAGTAGCCGGGCAACGGCCCGGTTGCGGACGTCTTTGAGGTCGGTGACCCGTTCGGCGAAGTAGCCGCCAAGCGCTTCGAACTGCGCGGCATACTCCTCGACGGCCGCGGTGACCGCGGTGGTGGGGCCCTGTCCGGCGGCGAGGTGCTTGCCGATCGCCTTCTGCAGCCCCTTGTCGCGCGCGATGAGCGCCGTGGCGGTGAGGATCTGTTGGGCAGTCTCGTCGGCCGCAGCCGCACGCTCCTCCAGCGTTATGGCAACCGACTCGAAGACGGCCTTGACCCTGACGTGCTCGGCGGCGGCGTCGGTCGTGGCTGGCTCGTTGTCCGGCGGGCGCACCGGGGGGCGCACCTGGACGACCGGGCCCACCGCTGCGCCCGGACTGACGCCGATGCCCCTCGTGGACTCGGTCATCAGATCACTCCGCGTCGAGGTCGCGGGAGAGCAGCGCGACGAGCGAGTCGAGGGCTTCCTCGGCCCCCTCGCCCTCAGCCGTCAGCGTGATCTCCTCGCCGTGCTTGGCGCCCAGGGCCATGACGCCCAGGATGCTCGTCGCGTCGACGAAGTCCTCACCCGCACGGCCGATCTCGATGTCCAGCCCGGTCGCGTTGGCGGCCTGGACGAACAACGAAGCCGGGCGGGCGTGCAGACCGACGGAGGAGGCGATGGTGACGGTACGGGTGGCCATGACGGGTGTCCTTTCGCGGGGTGTTGCGGGGGGTTGCGGGGCGGTATGCCGTGTGGCGCGGACGCGGGGGCCCGCGCCACACGGCATACCGGGTCGAGCGGTGGCCTGGTGGCCGAAGGTCACGCGGCCGCGTCGGCGAGGCTGTGGTCGCGGGACTTGAGGGCGACGACGATGCCGGCCGTGACCGCGACGCCGATGGCGAGCGCGAGCACAAAGAGCAGGAAGTTGCCGATGAGCGGGAGCACCCAGATGCCACCGTGGGGGGCGCGGGAGGTGGCGCCGAAGGCCATGACGAGGCCGCCGGTGATCGCCGAACCGACCACCGAGGAGGCGATGATCCGCACCGGGTCGGCAGCGGCAAACGGGATGGCACCCTCAGAGATGAACGACGCACCCAGCAGCCAGGCCGCGCGGCCGTTTTCCTGCTCGGGCTCGGTGAAGAGCTTGGGGCGCAGCGTGGTGGCCAGGGCCATGGCCAGCGGGGCGACCATTCCGGCGGCCATGACGGCCGCCATGATCTTGAACTGCGGCGCGTTGGTGGCCAACCCGGCGGTGGTGATGCCGGTGGTGGCGAAGGTGTAGGCCACCTTGTTCACCGGACCGCCCAGGTCGAAGCCCATCATCGCGCCGAGGACCAAGCCGAGGGCGAGACCGCCGCCGACGCCGAGACCGTTGAGGCCGTTGGTGAGGGCTTCCATGAGGGCCTTGATCGGACGACCGAGGACGATGACGAACAGGCCGCCGACGATGAGTGTCGACAACAGCGGGGTGACGACGACCGGCATGACGCCGCGGACACCCTTGGCGACCTTCCAGCGGGAGATCCACCGAGCGACCAGACCGCCGAGGATGCCGGTGACCAGACCACCGAGGAAGCCGGCGCCCATCGTGCCGGCCAGCGCGCCACCGACGAAGCCGGGGACCAGGCCGGGCCGGTCGGCGATCGCATAGGCGATGAAGCCGGACAGGACCGGGACGAGGAACCCGAAGGCGGCGACACCGACGCGGAACAGCAGTGCCGCCCACATGGTGAGGCTGAACGGGTTGAAGCTGTCCATGATGCTGAAGGCAGCGTCCTTGGCGACGATGTCGTACTTCGTGATGTCGATCGCGCCGTTCTCACCCAGGGCGACCTGGGCGAGCATGAAGCCGAGGGCGATGAGGATGCCACCTGCGGCAACGAACGGGATCATGTAGGAGACACCGGTCATCAGCCACTGGCGGATCTGGGTGCCGAGGCTGGCCGAGGAGTCGACCTTCGTGGCCAGGCCACCGACCGGGGCTGCGGCAGCGGCGGCCACGGCCTTGGCCGGGTTGGCCTTGAAGTCAGCAGCGGCGGCGACCGCCTGGGCGACCAGGGCCGGGCCGTCGCTGATGGCCCGCTTGACGCCGACGTCAACCGTCGGTTTGCCAGCGAAGCGGTGGGCGTCCTTGACCGGAAGGTCGTGGGCGAAGATCACCGCGTCAGCGGCGTCGATGACTGACTGGGGGATCGGGTCCGACCCGGCCGAGCCCTGGGTCTCGACGACCATCTCGTGGCCGGCGTCCTTGGCTGCCTGCTCCAAGGCCTCGGCGGCCATATAGGTGTGCGCGATGCCCGTTGGGCACGACGTTACTCCGACGAACTTCATGCGTTCACAACCTCTCGTTCGATGATCTCGACGACCTCGGCCTCCGTGGCCGCGTCGGTCAGTGCTTGGCGGAACTCTTTCCGCATGAGCTTGCGCGCGAGCTTGGCGAGGATCGCCAAGTGCGCCTCCCCACCGCCGTCCGGGGCGGCGATGAGGAAGATGAGGGTGGCGGGTCCGTCCTCGGCCCCCCAGTCGATGCCCTCACGTGAGCGTCCGAAGACGAGCGAGGGAGTGCTGATGCCGGCGCTGCGCGCGTGCGGGATGCCGATGCCGCCGGGCAACCCGGTCGCCATCTGCTCCTCGCGCTTGCGGACGTCGGAGAGGAACAGGTCGAGGTCGGTGCACCGGCCGTCGGCCACGAGGGTGGTCGCGAGAGTGCGGGTCGCCTCGTGCCGATCCGGTGCGGCGAGGTCGAGGATGACCTGGGTCTGGCTGATGAGGGACATGGCGGAGACTCCTTCGGTGGGCTCGTCGGGTGGCGGCGAGGGGGTGAGCGGTGGATCAGTCGATGAGGCGGAGCGTGAGATCAGGGGTGTCGGTGCTTGTCACCGTGATGGCGGCGATGTCCTCGGGCCCGGGCATCCGGCTGCCGGGCAGACTCACGGCGGCTGCCCCCCAGGCGACCCCGGTGGCGAGGGCCTCACGGGGGGTCGCGCCGCGGCATACGGCATGC
>WBZS01001147.1_pt1 | contig 23184 bp, 19 predicted proteins | sample 5204201 | NCBI WGS metagenome assembly WBZS01 (sample SAMN12344357, study PRJNA552823) | activated sludge metagenome | biome: Activated sludge suspended growth; feature: Nitrification reactor; material: Wastewater; isolation source: activated sludge from nitrification reactor of wastewater... | reverse complement strand
CGGGCCATCGCACCAACAACCGCGAGGACACGATCGAGTTCGCGAACACCCCACCCGGGGCGACCCCCCGCGACAAGATGTGCGCCCCGAGCAACGCCCCCACCTCATCCCCCCGCAACATCCGCCAACCGCCGCCACCCGCGGCAGCCGGGTCGGGCACTGCGATCGCGCACCGGTCCGCATCCGGGTCGTTCGCGACCACCACGTCTGGCCCCACCTGCCGGGCCAGCTCCAACGCCGCGTCGATCGCCCCGGCCTCCTCAGGGTTGGGGAACACGACCGTCGGAAACTCGGGGTCAGGCTGGGACTGGCTGGCCACGGCATACGGAGCAGGGAAACCAGCCCGCGCGAACGCCTCCAGGACCGTGTCATTGCCGACCCCGTGCAGCGAGGTGTGCACCACCCGCACCGCCCGCGGCGCGTCCGCGCGCACCAACCCCGACACGGCGTCCAGATACGCCTCGAGCACGTCCGCCCCGAGGGTCTCCCACCCGTCGGTCGCCAACGGCACGTCCGACACCGACCCGACGGCAGCGATCCGGGCCGCGATGAGCGCGTCGGCCGGCGGGACGATCTGCGAGCCGTCGCCGAGATAGACCTTGTAGCCGTTGTCCTGCGCCGGGTTGTGGCTCGCGGTCACCATGACGCCTGCGTCGGCGCCGAGGTGGCGGATCGCGAACGCCAGCACCGGCGTCGGCAGCACGTGCGGCAGCACCGCGGCGCGTCCGCCCGCGGCGGTCACCACCGCGGCCGTGTCCCGCGCGAACTCGTCGGACTTGTGCCGTGCGTCGTAGCCCACCACGACGAACGGCTCGCTGCGTGGGTGGTCGGCATCGTGCTGCAGGTATGCCGTGAGCCCGGCTGCCGCGCGGATGACCACCGCGCGGTTCATCCGGTTGGGGCCGGCGCCCAGGCGACCACGCAGGCCGGCCGTGCCGAACTGCAACATCCCGACGAACCTATCCGCCAGATCCGCTCCCGCGGCAGCCTCCCCGGCCCGGGCACGCTCCACGACCTCGGCGAGCTCGGCCCGGGTCGAGGGGTCCGGGTCGTCGGCCAGCCAGGCCTCCGCTGTGGCGAGCAACGCGGTCAGCGCGGAGCTGTCGGGCTCGGCGCCGACGGATTCGGTCGCGGCGCTTGTGCTTTCGGGCTGAGGCACCATCTGGCTCAGTGCCCCTGTGCGATGTTCGTGACGACCTTGGCCAGCAGCGCACCGCACCGCGACGCCGCCACCCGGCCGGCCTCGATGACTTCCTCGTGCGACAGCGGCGTCTCCGAGATGCCCGCCGCGAGGTTGGTCACCAGCGAGATCCCCAGCACCTCCAGCCCGGCCTGCCGGGCGGCGATCGCCTCCAGCGTCGTCGACATCCCGACGAGGTCACCGCCCAGCACCTTGGCCATCTGGACCTCGGCCGGGGTCTCGTAGTGCGGCCCGCGGAACTGCACGTAGACCCCTTCGTCCAGACCGGGGTCGACCAGTTTGGCCAGCTCGCGCAGCCGCTCGGAATACAGGTCGGTGAGGTCGACGAAGTTGGCACCCTCGACGGGCGAGGTTGCCGTGAGGTTGAGGTGGTCGCGGATGAGCACCGGCGTCCCCGGCCCCCAGTCCGGATTGAGCCCGCCACACCCGTTCGTCAAGACGATCGACGTGCACCCCGCGGCGCGAGCCGTGCGGACTGCATGGACCACCGCGCGCACCCCGTGCCCCTCGTAGAAGTGCGTGCGCGTGCCATAGACCAGCGCGCGCTTCCCGGTGTCGCCAATCGCGACCGAGCGCATCGAGCCCGAGTGCCCCTCGACCGCCGCCTTGCGGAAACCGGGCACCTCCGCGTTGTCCACCGTGGCCAGCGTCTCCCCGATGAGATCCCCCGTGCGCCCCCACCCGGAGCCCAGGACGAGCGCCACGTCGTGGCGCGCGGCACCGGTCTTCTCGGCGATCACAGCAGCCGCAGCGGCGGCCACCTCGAAGGGGTCAACGGTCGGGTCGGACAGATCCAGGGAGGTGGTCATTCCGGCACTCTAGCGAGGCGTCAGACCCCGCGACAGGTATGCCGTGGGGTCACCGACAGGCGGGCCGGACGGCATACCGAGTGGTGGAAGTCAGCCCACCGCGACGGCGAGGGCCGCGTCTCCGCGCGGACTGAGCATGACCCGGTCCCCCGGGGCGTATGCCGTGACGTCGGTGTTGTCGACCTGCACCGAGACGAGCTCGCCGGCGCCTCCGGCAGCGGCGTCGAGGCGCGCGACGATTTTGCCCGAGGCACCGAGGAAGCTCGCGCTCACCACGCTCGCCCCAGCGCCCGCTGTCCCCGCAACTGACCCACTGCCGGCAGAAGTCGGCGCTATCGTCACGCCTTCGGGGCGGATGAGCACGACCGCCGGACCGTCGCCGGCCGACCCGGCCAACAAGGGCACCGACCCGCCGAGCACCGTCGCGACCCCACGAGAAACGCTGCACCGCAACCGGTTTGTCAACCCGACGAACTCGGCGACGAACGGCGTGGCAGGGCTCTTGTAGAGCTCGGCCGGGCTGGCCAGCTGCTCCAGGCGCCCGGCGTTCATCACCCCGACCCGGTCGGCGACGGCCAACGCCTCCTCCTGGTCGTGGGTGACAAACAGGGTCGTCGTGCCGACCTCGAGCTGGATCCGGCGGATCTCGTCGCGCAGTTGCGAGCGAACCTTGGCGTCCAATGCCGAGAGCGGCTCGTCGAGCAGGAGCACCTGCGGCTCGATGGCCAGCGCCCGAGCCAGCGCGACCCGCTGTTGCTGACCGCCGGACATCTGGTGGGCGAACCGGTCGGCCTGCTTGGACAATCCCACGAGGTCGAGCATGTCAGCGGCCCGCTGGTGGCGGGTCGCCTTGTCCTGCCGGCGCAGCTCCAGCCCGAACTCGACGTTCTGGCGGGCGGTCATGTGCGGGAACAGGCTGTAGGCCTGGAAGACCATCCCCATGTCGCGCTTGTTGGTCGGCACGCTGGTGACGTCCTTGCCGCCCACCTCGATGGTGCCGCCGTCGGCATCTTCCAGACCCGCCAGCAGGCGCAGGGCGGTCGTCTTGCCGCACCCGGACGGGCCGAGCAGCGCGACGAACTCGCCGGGGGCCATGTGCAACGTGAAACCGTCCAGCGCGCGGACGCTACCGGCATACACCCGGGTCAGGTCGGTGAGCCGCACCTCGGTGCCGCGCGAGGCGGCGGGGGAGGAGGGCGTGGCGGTCATGACTTCTCCTTGCGGCCGACAAACGACATAGCGAACAGGACGACAAAAGCGAACACGAGCGAGGCCAACCCGACGGCGATGGACAACTGACCGTCGGACTTGCCGAGCTCGAACATCGCGACCTGCAGGTTCTTGCGGCTGAACAGGTTGGCGATGGTGAATTCGCCGAGGACGAGCGCGACCGAGAGGAACGACGCGGACAACACGGCGGTGCGCAGGTTGGGCAGGACGATCTGCCACATCACCCGCAGCCACGACGCACCGAGCGAGCGGGCCGCCTCGGACAGCGTCTTGACGTCGATGGCCCGCAGGCCCGCGTCCAGGGACCGATAGGCGTAGGGCAACACGAGGATGACGTAGGCCAGCCCCAGCCACACCGTGCCTTCGCCGAGCAGGTAGGACACCCACGCGTAAATCGGAGTGAGCCCGACGACAAGGACGATGGCCGGCACGGTGAGGGGGAGCAGACAGATGAACTCGACCGTCCGGGTGAGCCCGGGCAGCCGCAACCGCACCCAGGTCATCGTCGGGACCAGCAGCAGCAGCATGACGAAGACGGTGAACAGGGCGAGCGCCAGCGAGGCGGCAAAGCCTTCGGCGAGCGCCGGGTAGCGGTCGGTGACCTGCCCGACATCCACGAGCGTGCTCCACACCCGGCCGGTCCGCCCGCCGCCGATGAGGTCGCGGGTGGTGAACTCGAGCATCCCGTAGAGGGGGATGAAGAAGAACAACAAGGTGGCGCCGATGACGCCCCATCGCAGGGCGGCCCGTTTGCGCCGTTCGGTATGCCGGGTGCTCACCTGGGGTGCCTCCTCATCGGACCAGCCACCGGCTGGCCCGCTTGTCCAACCAGGCGTAGAGCCACATGACAAGAGCGACGACGACGACCATTGCCATTGCCATTGCCTTGCCGATGTTCTCTTGGCCGAGGATGACCTCGGAGGTGAAGGTGCCACCGATCTGCAACGGCACGATCGGGCTCGCCTGGCTGATCAGGGCAGCGGCGGTGGCATACGCGCTGAACGCGTTGGTGAACAGCAACAGCATCGCCCCGATGAACGACGGCAGCAGGATCGGGCCGGCCACCCGCCTCCAATAGGTCCACGTCGTCCCGCCGAGGGTCTCGGTCGCCTCCCGCCATTGCGGCTTGATGCCTTCGACGGCAGGCAGGAAGACGATGAGCATGAGCGGGATCTGGAAGTAGAGATAGACGAGCATGAGGCCCTTGTCCCACTGATAGAGCCACAAGCCCGACCCCGTGTCGATGCCCATGGTGTTCAACCACACGGTGAGGAAGCCCTGCAGGCTGAACGTCGCCACGAACGCGAAGGCCAACGCGACGCCGCCGAATTGGGCCAGCACCCCACACAGCGCGGTGACGAACCGCTTGAGCAGGCCGTCGGGACGGGCGGTGGAGACGGCATACGCGAGGACGGCCCCGATGACCGCTCCGGTGACGGCCGTGACCACCGACAACACGAGCGAATGCTGCAGCGCGGGCAGGAAGCTCGAGGTCGATCCGCCGAGCGCCTTGAGGTTGTCGAGCGTGGGGCGACCCGAGCCGTCGAGGAAGGCGCCCACGACAACGACGATCGTCGGGATCAGCAGGAAGACCGTCGTATAGGCGAAGAACGGGACGACGCCCGCAAGGGCGCCCGACGGCCGGAAGCCGCCGAGCGCCCTGCGAGTGCCGGTCAGGGCCGGACGATCAGCCAACTGCTGCGGTCCAGTTGGCGGCGAGGTAGGCCTTCGCGGCGTCGTTGTCGGCCTGGGTCGGGATGACGACCTTGCCGTTAACCGCGGGAAGAGCAGCCTGAGCAGCGGCGTCGATCTTGCCGGCGGCCTTCATCGCGTCATAACGCACCGGGAACGCGGCACCCTTGAGCCAGAGGTTCTGGCCCTCGTCGGAGTAGAGATATTCCTGCCACAGCCGGGCGGCGGCCGGGTGCGGGGCGTCGGCGTTGATCGCCTGGATGTAGTAGCCGGCGAGGACCGCGTTGTCCGGGATCCACGTCTTCCACGTCGGCAGCTTCTTGGTCAGCGGCGCGTTGTTGTAGGCCCAGTCGAACACGACCGGGGTCTGGCCGGACAGGACGCTGGCCTCGTTGGGATCCAACGGCAGGAAGTTGCCGGCAGCCTTGAGCTGCTTGAAGAAGTCGACACCCTTGGCGATGTCGGCGGCGCTGCCACCTTGGGCGATCGCCGCCATCTGGACGCCGGCAAACGCGGCGCCGGCCTTGGTCGGGTCACCGTTGAGCGCGACCTTGCCCTTGTATTCCGGCTTGAGCAGGTCGGCCAACGACGTCGGTGCCGGGACCTTGGCCGAGTCATAACCCACCGACATGTAGCCGGCGTAGTCATAGACCCACAGACCCTTGGGGTCTTTGGCGTTGTCCGGGATGTCCTTCCAGGTGGCGACCTGGTAGGGGGCGAACATGCCGGTGTTGGCCAACGCCACGGCCGCGCCCAGGTCGAAGACGTCGGGCGCCTTGCTCTGGCCCTTGAGCCGCTGGGCCGTGGAGATCTCGTCGGCGCTGGAGGCGTCCGGCTGGTCGGAGGTGATCTTGATGCCGTACTTGGCCTCGAAGCCCTTGATGATCTCGCCGTAGTTGGCCCAGTCCGGCGGCAGGGCGATGACGTTGAGCGCGCCCTCCTTCTTCGCGGCGGCGATCAGGCCGTCCATGCCACCGAAATCCGCTGCCGAGGTCGCCTTGGCGGCGTTGACGCCACCGCCCGCTGCGGTGGTATTGGTGGCCGTCGAGGATGGCGGCGGCGAGCACGCGGTGACGCCGAGGGCGGCGAGTGCGGCGACGGACACAACGGCATACCTGAACGAAGTGCTTCTCACTCGGGGAACCTTCCAACCGTGAGGGGAGCCCGCGGCTCCATGGAGAACTGCCCCCACATCATCTCGCCAGCGCCATTGCCGCTGCTCGCCGGGCGGGTTGCGATTGGGTCACGAGCGCACGAACCGGGGAGGCCGGGAGGAGAACGCGGGCCGTCAGCCTGCGAAGTGGTTGGATGAGCGGGTGATGTCGCGCACGTGGTCGGTGGTCGTTCTCGGCGGCGGCCCGGGCGGGTATGAGGCCGCTCTTGTCGCCGCCCGCCTGGGAGCGTCGGTCACCGTGGTCGACCGCGACGGAGTGGGCGGCTCCTGTGTGCTCACCGACTGCGTGCCCAGCAAGAGCCTCATCTCGACCGCGCACGTGCTGCGGCGGATGGGCGCCGCTCGCGAACACGGCGTCGACTTGGCGCACCATCCCCGAGCGAGCGACCTGCGCTCCGTGAACGCGCGGATCCTCGACCTGGCGGCCGCGCAGAGTGCCGACATTCTGGCCCGTCTGGAGGCCGACGGCGTCCGGGTATGCCGCGGCACCGGCCGGTTGGTGGCCGCGGACCGGGTGCGGGTCGCCTTCACCGAGGGAGGGTCCGAAGACCTGGCTGCCGACGTTGTCCTCGTCGCGACCGGTGCGACGCCGCGGGTGATGCCCACGGCCGTCCCCGATGGCGAACGCATCCTCACCTGGACCCAGATCTGGGGCTTGACCGAGGTGCCCGAGCGGCTCGTCGTCGTTGGCTCGGGGGTGACCGGCGCCGAGCTCGCGCAGGCCTATCTGGGCCTGGGCAGCGCGGTGACCCTCGTCTCGTCGCGGCATCAGGTCCTGCCTGGCGAGGACAGCGACGCCGCCGCCGTCATCGAAGAGGTCTTCCGGCGGGAGGGCATGGAGGTCCTGGGCCGATCCCGGATGAGCGCCGTCGAGCGGACGACCGACGGCGTGCTCGTCCGGTTGGAGGACGGACGCACAGTCGAGGGGAGCCATGCGCTGCTCGCCGTCGGCTCCATCCCGCAGACGGCTGGCATCGGGCTCGAGGACGTCGGCGTCGAGCTCGGCCCCGGAGGGCACATCCTCGTCGACGGCGTCTCGCGCACCTCGGTCCGCGGCGTGTATGCCGCCGGCGACTGCACCGGGGTGCTGCCGCTGGCGTCGGTAGCCGCGATGCAGGGCCGAATCGCCATGTGGCACTCACTCGGCGACGCGGTCGCTCCGCTGCGGCTGGATGTCGTGTCCGCCAACGTCTTCACCGACCCCGAGATCGCCACCGTGGGGGTCTCCCAGCAGGACGTCGACGCAGGCCAGGTCGATGCCGTCGTCACGACGCTGCCCTTGTCCACCAACGCCCGGGCCAAGATGGACGGCTTCCACGACGGCTTCGTCAAGATCTTCGCCCGCTCGGGCCACGGGACCGTCTTGGGCGGTGTGGTCGTCGCCCCGCGGGCCTCCGAGCTCATCTATCCACTGACCATCGCGGTCGAGAACGGGCTCACCGCCGACCAGTTGTCCAACGCCTTCACTGTCTACCCCTCGATGACCGGGTCGATCGGCGAGGCGGCGCGACGGCTGCACGTCGCGGCGCGGATGAGCTGAGCCGACCTCGTGTCGGTGTCCTGGCCGCAGTTGCTGCCGGCGGTCATGTTAGCCGCCGCAGTGGTTGTCGGGCCTGGCGCGCTGATCCTGCGGGCCACGGGGCTGGGTTGGCTGACGGCGGTGCTCGCCGCTCCCGCGGTCAGCATGGCCGTTATCATCGCTGCCGGTCTGGCGGTGGACCTGATGGGGGCATCGTGGACCCCGGTCACGGGCATCCTGTCGGTGGCGCTCGTCATCGCGCTCGGCCTCGGTGGCGGTCTCGTGATCGCCCGAGCCATCCGCTCACGCCGCCCCGCCGCCGAGTCGCCACCGCCCTCAGCAGCGGCGTCCCTGCGCGCCACCGTCCTCGTCGGCGCGGTCTGTCTCGCGGCGGCATACCTGGTCCTGGCCGGCGCCGCGGCGTCACCGTTGGCGATCCCGCAGATGCCCGACGTCGTCTTCCACCTCGGTGCCGTCGAGTGGATGGTGCGACACGGTTCGGCCTCGGCGCTGGACGTCTACCAGTACGCCCAGCTGGACGGGCCACTGGCCTATCCGGGCGGGTTCCACGCCGTCGTCGCCGCGCTCGCTCCGTTCACCGGGCTGCCGGTCACCGCCACCTGGCATGCCCTGCTCATCGTCACCGTGGGGCTGATCTGGCCATTTGGGGTCATGCTGCTGGCGCGGGTCGTTATCGGCCGGGGGAGCGGGGTGCTCGTGGCGGCCGGGCTGCTCACGCTCGTGTTCACCTCCTTCCCGGTCCGGTTCCTCGCCTGGGGACCGCTGTGGTCCAACCTGCTCGCCAACGCGCTGCTGCCTGCCGTCCTGGCCGGCGCGCTATGCGGGCTGGCGCCGCTAGCGTTGGTGGCTGATCGCGCCTTCGGTGCGGGACGCCTGCGGGGCATCGCGTATGCCGTTCCCGGCCTGATCGTGCTGCTCGGCACCCAACCGAACGCCGTCGCGACCGGGTCGGTCATGGGGTGCGCGATCGTGGCGTCATCCCTGCCGCACTGGCGTGCGACGGTGGGCCGTCGGTGGGCCGATCGATGGCTGCGACTGCCCTGGTTCTTGGCCCTCGTGGCCGGGGTGGTCGTTCTGTCCACCCGGTTCATCCCGCCGAAGATGTATTTCGTCAACTCGCACGTTCTCGCGAGGTGGAACCTCGCCCTCGCCGAGTGGGCGGCTGTGTTCGACGGGACCTGGCCCCAGGTCTGGATGCTGATCGCCCTGCTTCTCGTGGGGGCTATCCGGCTCGCGAGGGACCCAGCCCGCCGGTGGGTGATCGTGTCGATGGTGGCCTTTTCGGTGGTCTTCCTGGCCCTGTATGCCGTCAACGGCCCCATCGTCCGGCAGATCACCTGGTTGTGGTGGAACGACCACTACCGGGTCCGTGCCGCGCTGGTGCTGCCGACGCTGCTGTGCGCGACGGCAGGAACAGTGGCCGTCGGCGGGTGGCTGGCCCGGCTGCTCCCCGCCGAGCGGACAGCGCCCTGGCGGGAGGGCTTGGCCGCCCTCGTGGCCGCCGCGGTGGTCGCGGTGTTGGCGGGCGGCATACCGGTTCATCAAGGGGTGGTGGGGAAGACCTATCGCGAGGAAGGTCCCGACTACTCCTGGGTGACGCCGCAGGAGTATGCGGCCCTGCCACAGCTGAGCGGCTTCGTTCCGGCTGGGTCGGTAGTGGCGGCCAACCCCTACCGCGGCGGCATGTTCTTCTATGTGGCCAGCGGGGTCGAGGTCTTCTATCCGACCGAGAACTCGCTCATGCTTCCCGACCGGCGATTGATCGGCACCTCGCTCACCCTCGTGGAGAGTCTGCCCGCGGTGTGTTCCGCCGCTGCCCGGCACCGGGTCGAGTACGTGCTCACCGGGGGAAGCATGCACATCTGGGGCGTGCTTGACCACACCGCTGAGTACGCCGGGGTTGACGCGGTTGCGGACAATCCGCGCTTCGAGGTGGTGGCCCAGTCAGGTCCATACACCCTGCGCCGGGTGCCGAAATGCACGCCTGAGTCACCGACCACGCCCGGTATGCCGGGCGGCGGCTTGGTCGGACCTCAGGTCTCCGGCGCGGCCTCGGCTGCTGCGTCGGCGCGCTCGACCGTCTCGCGATAGGCCGCTTCCTCGCGGGCCCACCTCTCGCGGCGTTGGGCCGAGATCGATGAGCGCAGCCAGCGATAGCCGGGGAACACCACGAGCGCCACGACGACCAGGATCGCCAAGTTGACGAAGGAGAACCCGGTCTCCGGCGGCATCAGCCTTCGGCGTCCTTGATCTCGGCCAACACGGTGCCACTGGCGACGGTCTCGCCGACCGTGGCCTTGAGCCCGGTGACGACGCCGGCTTTGTGTGCCGTGATGGGCTGTTCCATCTTCATCGCTTCGAGGACGACGACAATGTCACCGGACGCGACGGTCTGGCCCTCCTCGACGGCCACCTTGACGATGGTCCCTTGCATGGGGGCGGTCACCGAGTCGCCGGACGCTGCGGCACCGGACTTGGCGGCACCGGAACGCTTCGGGGCGGCCTTGCGGACAGCCCCGCCTCCGCCACCACCGGTGCCCCCACCGCCGCCGAGCGAGAGCCCCGCCGGCAGGCTGACCTCGATGCGTTTGCCGCCGACCTCGACGACGAGCTTCTGTCGCTCTTCGGCCTCGGGGAGCGCACCGGACCCACCGGCATACGGAGCGATGGTGTTGACGAACTCGGTCTCGATCCATCGGGTGTGAATGGTGAATTTCTCGTCCGGGTCGGCCGGGGCGAAGGCCGGGTCGTTGACCACGGCGCGGTGGAACGGGATGACCGTGGGCATGCCGTCGACAACGAACTCAGCCAGCGCACGACGGGACCGTTCCAGCGCCTGCTGGCGGTCGCGACCGGTGACGATCAGCTTGGCCAACATCGAGTCGAACGCGCCGCCGATGGTGTCGCCCTCGACCAGCCCGGAGTCGACGCGAACGCCGGGGCCGGACGGGGTCTGGTAAACCGACACGGTGCCCGGGGCGGGGAGGAAGCCGCGACCGGCGTCCTCGCCGTTGATCCGGAACTCGAACGAGTGGGCATGCGGCACCGGGTCGGGGTAGTCCAGCGACTGCCCCTCGGCGATCCGGAACTGCTCACGGACGAGGTCGATGCCGGTGACCTCTTCACTGACCGGGTGCTCGACCTGCAGGCGGGTGTTCACTTCCAGGAACGAGATGTCGCCGGCCGGGCCGACGAGGAACTCACAGGTGCCCGCGCCGACGTAGCCGGCTTCCTTGAGGATCGCCTTGGACGCCCGGACAAGCTCGGTGTGTTGGGCCTCGGTGAGGAACGGCGCGGGAGCCTCCTCGACGAGCTTCTGGTTGCGCCGCTGCAGCGAGCAGTCCCGCGTCGAAACGACGACGACGTTGCCGTGCTGGTCGGCCAGACACTGGGTTTCGACGTGCCGGGGGTGGTCGAGGAAGCGCTCGACGAAGCACTCGCCGCGCCCGAAGGCAGTCACGGCCTCGCGCACCGCCGACTCGTAGAGGTGCGGGATCTCGTCTATCTCGCGGGCCACCTTGAGACCGCGACCGCCGCCGCCGTATGCCGCCTTGATCGCCACCGGAAGTCCGTGCGCCTTGGCGAACTCGACGACCTCGTCGGGGCCGCTCACGGGGTCGGACGTGCCGGGCACCAGGGGGGCGTTGGCCTTGAGCGCGATGTGCCGGGCCTTGACCTTGTCGCCCAGCCCGTCGATCGCCGCAGGGCCGGGGCCGATCCAGATCAGCCCGGCGTCGAGCACGGCCTGGGCGAAACTGGCGTTTTCGGCGAGGAAGCCATAGCCGGGGTGGACCGCGTCGGCTCCCGACTCCTTGGCGATGGCCAGTAACTTCTCCTGGACGAGGTAGCTGTCGCCAGGCGTCGAGCCGTTCAAGGCATATGCCTCGTCTGCCACCTTGACGTGCAGCGCGTCCCGGTCGGGATCGGCATACACCGCCACCGATCCGATGCCGGCGTCCTTACACGCCCGGGCGATGCGCACGGCAATCTCGCCGCGGTTTGCGATCAGCACCTTTGAGATCTTCGCCATGGGGGGGAGCCTAGCGCCCGGACCCCTTCCCGCGACCCGACCTGGAGTGGAGGCATGGCTCACGTTCACGGCATACCTCACCTCCGGTTGCGCGGTCTCGGGAGGCTGCGGCGTGACGCGAGCCCCGAACCATCGCCGAAAGGTGGCAAACGGCGGCTTCGCAGGGCGGCATACCGACCATTTCCCACCCTTCGCGGTGCGGGAACGGGCCGGGTGGCCTTCACTGCGCCGTTCCCAGTCATTGGCGGAGACGGGCGATGAGGGCCTCACGATGCCGGGCCACGGTGAGTGTCAGGCTGGTGACCTCGATATAGCGCCAGCCGTCGTCCTCGAGCCCTGCGCGGCGTTCCCGTTCGTACTGCCACAGGCGCCGATCCGTCCGATGGTGATCGCCGTCAAACTCCCCGACCACCTTCGCTCTGCGCCACACGAAGTCCCCTCTGGCCAGCCAGTCTCCATCTGACGAGATGATGTCGACGTTGAGCTCCGGCTCGGGCAGGCCCTCCTCATGGAAGACCACCCTGGCCTTGCTCTCCCACGGCGACGCCGCGCCTGGCCGCAACAATCGCGCGGCGTGCCGGGCCTTCCGGATTCCGCGAGCTCCGGGGCGTCGCGTCACGGCCTCCGCGAAGTCGGCGGGGGCCAGGAGACCGCGTGGGAGCAACAGTGCGTCACCAACAGCGACGAGATCGGGCAACGCCAGCCGGCCGGCCAGGTCGGTCATCCGGATGACGTCGAGCGGCTCGCTGGACTCCCAGGTCCACGGGAGCGGCAAGGCGTGCAACCTGGCGGCGGTCACCGAGCAGAACGCAGCGTCCGGAGGCAACCCCACGGCATACGCCCGTGCCTGCTCGAGCAGTCGTGGGTCCGGGCCGAGCGGCCGGTCCCGCTGTGGCCCGGAGGGAACAGCGCGTGTCCGCCGAACACCCCAGGTGGGCCGATCCAGGTCGGTGGCGCGAAGGCGCCCGCGAGAAACCCCCAGCGCGTTGGCTTCCTGCGTGGGGAACGGCCCACCCCCGGCGACGCTGGGCGGCAGCGGGAAGGGAGTTCGCGGCATACCGGACAGCCTGACGCGACCACGCGAGCAGCTGAGTCCGCTCGCAACTCCCTGTGGACGGTGGGACGACCGTCCGAGGGCGTGTGGACAACCGACTGCGGTTCTCGCGTCAGCGCAGCCGGTCCAGGTCGGCCTGGCAGGAGGCCTCGAACGCCGCCAGTTCCGCGAGGGATTCGTCGATGTCGCGGCGACGTTCCTCAAGGTCGACCCGACGGATCCGGGCCTGGGCGATCGCGTATTCCAGCTGGCTGGTCTTGCCTCGCGGCGCGTCGTAGAGGTCGATGATCGTGCGGATCTCCTCCAACGGGAAGCCCAGCCGCTTGCCGCGCAGGATGAGCGCGAGTCGGGTCCGGTCGCGGCGGTGGAAGACCCGCCTGGTCCCATGTCGCTCGGGGGAGATCAGCCCGAGGTCCTCGTAGTGCCGCACCGTGCGATGCGTCACCCCGAACTCGGCCGCGACCTGTGCGATAGACCACGTCCGATCAGCGTCCCGTGCGCTTGCCACAGGCACGAGCATGCTTTACGTTGACGTTAACGTCAACTACGGGTGGCGGTATGCCGTGTCTCCACCCCTCGACGCGCCCGTCACTGATGCGGCGGGCCGGGCCCGGAAGTGAGGCTGTCATGTTCGAACTGAGCGCTGACCACGAGGAGTTCCGCGCCCTGGTGCGGGAGTTCGCCGAGGCCGAGATCGAGCCCCGGGTCGCGCAATGGGACAAGGACTCCTACTTCCCAGCCGAGCTCATCCCCAAGCTCGGCGAGCTCGGCCTGTTCGGGCTGGTCGTCCCCGAGGAGTTCGGCGGCACCCGCAAACCGGAGGGCGCCGGCCCGGACGCCAGCGGTGGCGACTTCACCATGCTTTGCGTCGCCATCGAAGAACTCGGCCGGGTGGACCAGGCCATCGGCATCACCCTCGAGGCGGGCGTCGGACTGGGCATCAACCCGATCCTCAGCTACGGGACGCCCGAGCAGAAGGCCCGCTGGCTGCCCGATCTCGCCGCTGGCCGGACCCTGGCCGGCTTCGGCCTCACCGAGCCGGACGCCGGGTCGGACGCTGGCGGCACCAAGACCAAGGCCACCCTCGCCGACGGCATGTGGACGGTCAACGGAGCCAAGTCGTTCATCACCAACTCCGGGTCGGCGATCACGTCGGTCGTGACCGTCACCGCCCGCACCGGCACCCGAGACAACGGCACGCCCGAGATCAGCGCGATCATGATCCCTTCGGGGACACCGGGATTCACGGTGGCGCCCGGCTATCACAAGCTCGGCTGGCACATCTCCGACACCCACGGGCTGGCCTTCCAGGACTGCCAAGTCCCCGAGGCCAACCTGCTGGGCCAGCGTGGCAAGGGCTTCGCCCAGTTCCTCGCCACCCTCGACGACGGCCGCATCGCCATCGCGGCCCTCGCGACCGGGTGCACGCAGCGGATGCTCGAGGAGGCCACGGCATACAGCAAGACACGGTTGGCCTTCGGCAAACCGATCGCGACCTATCAGGGAGTGGCCTTCCAGGTCTCCGACCTCGCGGTGCTCGCCGAAACTTCTCGACTGCTCACCTACAAGGCGGCCTGGCTCAAGGACGAGATGGACGCGGGCCGGCGGACCATGCAGGAGGTCAAGCAGGCCGCGTCGATCGCCAAGCTCTACACGAGCGAGGCCGCGGTGACGGCGACCCGGATCGCCACCCAGATCTTCGGCGGCAATGGCTTCATGGAGGAATACCCGGTGGCGCGGTTCTACCGCGACGCGAAGATCCTCGAGATCGGCGAGGGGACGTCCGAGGTCCAGCGGATGCTGATTGCCCGGGGCCTGGGTTTGCCCGCCTGACGTCTCGCGCCTGATTCTCCGATCACCCCGTAGGTCCCGACGCGTCCCACCTGGGAGAGGATGAGGTATGCCGCCGAGCACCGACCCGACAGAAGCCCCCTTCGCTGGTCCTTCCGCTGCGGAGGGCGGCGACCCGCGGGTCGACGACGTCCGGGCGAGGTTCGCGGCGGCATACCGGGCCACGGCCGCACCGCTCACCGAGAGTCTCGGGGCGAAGCTGGCCCAGCAAGGCAAGATGTACGTCCGCGACCGGATCGCGCAGCTGTTCGACGACGGGTCTTTCGTCGAAGACGGGCGCTATGCCAACGCCTTGGCCGGCGATCTGCCCGCAGACGGCGTCGTCACCGGGCGCGGGACGGTTGACGGCCGGCCGGCCATCGTCATCGCCAACGACCCGACCGTCAAAGCCGGCTCGTGGGGAGCTCGGACCGTCGAGAAGATCGTCCGGGCCACCGAGATGGCCACCCGCGAGGAACTGCCGGTGTTCTGGTTCGTCGACTCGGCGGGCGCCCGGATCACCGACCAGGTCGAGATGTTCCCCGGGCGTCGCGGGGCGGGTCGGATCTTCCACAACCAGGTCGCGCTGTCCGGCAAAGTGCCGCAGATCTGCTGCCTCTTCGGGCCGTCGGCTGCGGGCGGGGCCTACATCCCGAGCTTCTGCGACCTCATCATCATGGTCGAGGGCAACGCCTCGATGTATCTCGGCAGCCCCCGGATGGCCGAGATGGTCGTGGGGGAGAAGGTCACCCTCGAGGAGATGGGCGGCGCGCGCATGCACTGCACCGTCTCGGGCGTCGGCGATTTGCTGGCCCACGACGACCACGAGGCCATCGAGCTGGCCAAGCTCTACTTCTCCTACGTCCCCGGTTCTTGGCGCGAGCGGCCTCCGACCTATCACCCGGAGGAACCCGCGGAGCCGCTCACGCGGCATACCGTCCCCGAGCGGGAGAGCCAGCCGTTCGACATCCACACGGTCATCGACGGGCTGGTCGACGCCGACTCCTTCTTCCCGATCAAGCCGCTGTTCGCCGCCGAACTCGTCGTCGGGTTCGGGCGGATGCACGGGGAGACCGTGGGCATCGTCGCGAACAACTCGGCGGTCAAGGGCGGCGTGCTGTTCACCGACAGCGCCGACAAGGCGACCAGGTTCATCTGGCTGTGCGATGCCTTCAACATCCCGCTGATCTATCTGGCCGATGTGCCGGGCTTCATGATCGGCTCCGAGGTCGAGCGCGGCGGAATCATCCGGCACGGCGCCAAGATGGTGTCGGCGGTGTCCGAGGCGACCGTGCCGCAGTTCTGCGTGGTCGTCCGAAAGGCTTATGGCGCAGGGCTCTATGCCATGGGCGGTCCCGGTTTCGCCCCCGACGCTACCCTCGCCCTGCCGACCGCCAAGATCGCCGTCATGGGGCCGGAGGCCGCCGTCAACGCGGTCTATGCCAACAAGATCGCCAGCATCGCCGACGAGGGTGAGCGGGCGGCATACGTCGCGGCTCGCCGAGCCGAATATGAGGAGGACGTCGATCTCGAACGTCTGGCCGCCGACCTCGTCGTCGACGGGGTCTTGGAGGCTGATGCGCTGCGCGAAGAGCTGCTGCACCGGCTGCGCTACGCCTCGCGCCGCGACCGGCACTTCAGCGAACGCCGCCGCTCGGTGCCGCCGGTCTGAGCCTTGCCGGTCGTGATCGCGGGGCGGTGACCAGGGACGGCATACCCCCTCTAGCATTGCCTCCCATGGGAGGTGGCCGGGGCGCGCGGATTGCCGCGGCCTTCACCGCACCCATTCCCCCCGAGGAGGCCGTGCCGCGCACCGCGGACGCACCCGGCACCCCGTGGTGGCGGCGGTTCCCGGTGTGGTTCCCCCTCGCCGTGTATGCCGTCACCCGCCTCGTTGACGCCGTCTACTTCGCGGTCATGCAGCGCTGGCAGATCCCGATGGTGCCGGGCAACGGTGCCGCGCGGGTCATCTTCCCTACCCCGGCCGGGCCGGGGTATTGGCCGGTGATGGCGAACTGGGACGGGCAGTGGTACCACGAGATCGCGGTCTTGGGTTATCCCGACCCGCTGCCCACCGACCCGGTCACCGGCAAGGTGGTCCAGAACCCGTGGGCGTTCTATCCGATGTTCCCGATGCTTACGCGGGCGCTCATGCGGGTGACCGGCGCCGACTTCTACGTGGCCGGCGGCCTGCTATCGACGGTAGTCGGAGCCGTGGCGATGGTGCTGCTGTTCCGGCTCGTCGACCGCGCGGCGGGGCGATGGTCGGCGATCGTCGCCACCGTCGCCACTACGACCTGGGTCGCGGCACCCGTGCTGCAGACCAACTACTCCGAGGCATGCGCGCTGCTCGTCATCGTGTTGCTGCTCACCGCCTTGCGGGGTCGGCGGTATTGGTGGGTGCTCGTCCTGCTCGTCGCGTTGGCGCTCACCCGCAACCTCGTGCTCATCTCGGCCCCGCCGCTGCTGGCCCACGCGGCGGTGCGCTGGTGGCGTCGCGACATCGACCCGTTCCCGTGGCGGCAGCGGGTCGGACTGGCTGGTCTTACCGTCCTGTCCGGTGCACTCACCTTCCTATGGCCGACCATCTGCCGTCTGGTGACCGGCGACAAGGACGGCTACGCCAAGACGATGGCGGCCTGGGGCGTCGATGCGTTCGAGATCAAGCTGCACACGTGGATCGACTACGTCTACTACGACTACGGCTACCTCGGGTGGGCGGTGTGCCTGGCCGGGTTGGCGTGGTTCGCTCGAATGATGCTCAACCCGGCGACGACCCGCTGGGGTCCGGAGTTGTGGGGCTGGGCTGGGGCCTACCCGGCATACCAGGTTCTTGTCACCGGCATCGGGCCGTCCCGGATCCGCTACGCGCTCCTTGCCTGGCCCGTCTTCCTCCTGCTGGCCTGGATCCTCAACCGGCCTCGTCTGCGGCCACGGCGAGCGTGGTGGCTCACGGCATACGCCGTGGTTCTGGTGGCCCTGCAAGGCTGGTGGATCTGGAATTACTGGATCATCCTCGGGCTGCACCTCGACGTGCAGTTCCCCTAGCTGCGGCCGTGCGCGTCATCGCTGGTGCGCCGTGACGATGTCGAACCAGCCGACCCCGATGTCGTCGAGCAACTCGCGCAGCAGCGGCAACGAGATCCCCACGACGTTGTGGTGGTCACCCTCCAGGCCCGTCACGAACGCCCCACCCAAGCCGTCGATGGTGAACGCCCCCGCCACCCGCAACGGCTCGCCGGTCGCCACGTAGTCGCGGATCTCCTCATCGGTGAGCTTCGCGAAGTGCACCGTGGTCGATGCGGTGGAGCCGAGCGTCGCCTGGCTGCCGCCCTGTGCCGCAGGCCGTTGGTCCACGATCCAGTGACCGGTGTGCAGCACCCCGGACCGGCCGCGCATCCGGTGCCAGCGCTCGATCGCCTCGTCGGCATCCACCGGCTTGCCGTGCACCTGGCCGTCGAACTCCAACACCGAGTCGCACCCCAGCACGAGGTCGCCGACGTGCTCGCCGAAAGCAACCGCTTCGGCCTTGGCGCGGGCGAGAACGAGGGAGACGTGAGCCGGCTCGAGCAGGCCATACCGGTCCAGGGCATCGGCGACGACGGCGTCCTCGTCGACCGAACTGACGATGACCGTCGGCTCCACCCCGGCATGCTGCAAGGTACGCAGCCGAGCCGGGGACGCGGAGGCCAGCACAAGGCGCACGCGGGCGGAAGTCACGGCGCCCAATGTATGCCGCGTGCCCACGCCCGCGGCAAGGCCCCGCGCAGTTTGGGATCAGCCGATCCGCTCCCTGGTGAGTCCATCCGTCGTCTTGAGCCGCAACGCCCCGAGCGCCCGGAACGCCAAGGAACGCACCGTGGCCGGTGCGCAGCCGAGGATGGCCGCGATGGTGTCGTCGGGCAGGTCCTCGTAGTAGCGCAACACCAGCACGGCCCGCTGGCGGGCCGGCAATGTCCTCAGCACGGCCCACATGGTGTCGTGGTCGGGGTTCCAGTCATCTAGCGACGGCGGGCTGACCCGGCTGGGATCCAGCGGCGCGAGGCTCACCACTTCATGCGAGCTGTGCCGCTTCATCGACAAGAACCGGTTGACCAGCATGGTTCGGACATAGGCATCGACCGAGTCGGCCTGTCGGACCCGCTCCCACTTGGTCAGGACGGCGGTCAACGTGTCCTGCGCCAAATCCTCGGCGTCGGCGCGGTTGCCGGTGAACCGGTATGCCGTGGCCAACACTCGCGGGAGAGCGGCGGTCGCATAGTCTGCCGCCTCCTGCGGGAGCCGAGATCGCAGGAGGGTCATGTCAGCCTTGCCCGAGCCCGGAGGCTCGGACGACGGCGGCCATCCGGTCGCAGAGAACCTTGGCGCGCTCCAGCGCGACCCCTGTCGAGGTGTCGACGACCGACACGCCGACCGTGATATCGCCGACGAGCTGGATCGCCGCAGCCTGGTGCCACTTCGAGAACAGCACCTCGTCAGTCGTGATCAACAACCCGTCGTGACCTGCCCAGGCAGTCGGGGTGGGTGACCCAAGCCAGACACACATCCCGGTGTTACTCCGGATCTGCTGCATCGCCGTCGCTCCGCGGCCAGGCGACCAGGCCGCCAGAACGATGTCGACACTCGGCCAGTCCGCGCCCATCGACACGCTGCCGATGGCCGACGTGACCTGCTTCTCGGCGGCGGCATACGTGTCCTCGCCGATCTGCTTGGGCACGTCGATCGCGTCGCAGTAATGGAAGCCCATGACGGGCGCGGCACCCGCGGCGGACAGGAGCGGGTCGAGCCCCCACGTCATGCCGGGCCCGAGGGTCGATGGGTTCGGGAACAGGTCCACCAACCCGGCGTAGTCCCGCGGTGCTTCCGCCCGGGGCTTCGTGGCTGTGGTCGTTGGCGTCGTGGGCCCCGTTGCGGTTGCGGTGGAACGTGTGGCCGGAGCGGACGTGGCGATGATCGTGGCAGTGGGTGCGGTGATCGTGGAGTCGGCGGTTGGTTCCGCCGTGGCGGTGGGGCTGACCGACCCGGAGCCGGAGCTAGCTGGGAGGGCGAGGTCGCGACTAGAGGACAGCAGCCCAGGACCGGCGACCAACGCGGCTACCACGGCCAGGGTCGAGCCAGCGGTCCCGACAACCGTCAGCACGGCCGAACGCCGACGCCGCTGGACCGCACCGGTGACGATCCGATCCAGCAGTTGTCCCGAATCGCCTGGTGCCTGCGCCGCGGATGAGGCAAACAGAGCGCGCAGGTGCTCCTCGTCGTGCCGGGTGGGCTCGCTGGTCATGGTTTTGTCCTCTCGGGTGGACACCCCGCGGTGTCGTCACTACCCCAGACGCGAGAGTGTCCCGATGTGTTGCACATCCTGGGTTTGTCGCAGCGCCTGCGGTGTGGCCCGACGTGGGTGGGTGGGCGGCATACCGGCGCCGCCCACCCGAGCACTCACGCGAGGCGACCGAGGACGGCGTCGCGCAACGTGTCGAGGCTGACGCCACCGAGGTCGAGCGCCTGCCGGTGGAAGGCCTTCATGTCGAAGTCGGCCCCGTCGCGCTCGCGGACCTGCTCACGCAGCGACAGCCAGAGCCGCTCGCCGATTTTGTAGGACGGCGCCTGGCCCGGCCACCCGAGGTAGCGGTTGAGTTCGAAGCGCAGCTTGCCTTCCGACTCGTGGGCGTGCGCGGTGAGGAAGGCCCACGCTTTGTCGTAGGTCCAGTCGCCACCGCCGACCTCCGCGGGCGCCTCGAAGCCACAGTGCACGCCGATGTCGATGACGACGCGAGCCGCCCGCAGCGACTGGGCGTCCAGCCAGCCCATCCGGTTGCCCGGGTCGTCGAGGTAGCCCAGCTCGGCCATGAGCCGCTCGGCATAGAGCGCCCACCCCTCGCCGTGCCCGGACGTCCATGACGCCAGGCGCCGCCACGTGTTGAGCAGCTCGCGGCGGAACACGGTTTGGGCGACCTGGAGGTGATGCCCGGGGACGCCCTCGTGGTAGACGGTGGTGAGCTCGCTCCACGTGTAGAACGTCGTCTCGCCCTTGGGCACCGACCACCACATCCGGCCAGGGCGGGTGAAGTCGTCGGACGGCCCCGTGTAGTAGATCCCGCCCGTTTGGGTCGGGGCGATCCGGCACTCGATCCGCCGAACCGGGCCGGGGATGTCGAAGTGCACGTCGGCGAGGTTGCTGATGACCTCGTCGGCTTTGCCCTGCATCCAGTCGCGCAACGCGTCGGTGCCGTCCAGGCGGTAGGCCGGGTCGGCGTTGAGGATGGCGATGGCCTCCTCGATCGATGCACCCGGCTTGACCCGGTTGGCGATGTCCTGCATCTGAGCGGTAATCCGGGCCAGCTCCTCCTGGCCCCACCGGTAGGTCTCCTCCAGGTCGACGACCGCGCCGACGAAGTCCCGCGAGTGCAGCGCATAGCGCTCGCGTCCGCACGCGTCGGCCTCCGGGGCGACGGGGGCCAGCTCGGTCTCGAGGAACTCCCCGAGCTTCCGGTATGCCGCCCGCGCGCCTTCCGCAGCGAGCGTCAGGTCGTGTTTGACGGCCGGATCGAGCTCGGCGTCGCCCGCCTTCGCGCTAGCGACGAGCTTGACGAAGTAGCCGTCGTCGTCGGTGAGGTCGCGGCACTGGACCACGCAGGCGTCGACCTGCCTGCGGGGGGCCACGTCGCCGCGGCTGCGGGCGAGGGTGAGCGACGCGGCATACTGCTCCAGCGCGGTGGGGACCTTGGCCATCCTCGTGGCGATGGTGCGCCACTCGGCGTCGGTGTCCTGTGGCATGAGGTCGAACGCGTCACGGACGCTCTGCATCGGCGACGCGATGACGTTGAGGCTCATCTCGTCCATCCCGGCGGCGTACTTCTCCTCGGCCACGGTGAGCCGGTCGCGCATCGAGGCGATGGTGACGCGGTCGATGTCGTCGGTCGGGACGGCGTCGGCCAGGCGCGCCAGGGTCTCCTGGCGCAGCGCCGACATCTGCGCGTAGCCGGCGGGGGAGAGGTCGTCGAGGTCTTCGTCGTGTCCGGGGAGCCCGAGGTAGGTGGCCTCGATGGGGCTGAGCGCGGCATACCGAGTGAGGTAGTCCTCGGCGATCCCGTCGACGGCGGATGGGGTGCGGGCGGGGTGCGCTGGGGTAGGTGCGCTGGAAGTTGACGTCACGCCTCAGGAACCTACCCGCTCCGGTATGCCGTGTCGTGCCGTTTGGGTTAGCGGTATTGCTCCGGGATGGCCAGGGCGAACCGAGCACACACGGCTCGGACATCCGCCCTGTCGTCGGCGTCCCCGACGTAGGCGTCGTGGAAGGCGACCGCGTGGTCCGGGGAGATGCATCGGACGGGTATGCCGCCGATCCGGCCTGTTCCGCGCAGCGCGTCGGCCGGGTAGGAGGCGCGGCTCTGCGGGGGTCCGAGGACCCCGTTGCCGGCGTCGTCGAGGTCGATGAGGTGCAGGTCGACGACGGCACCGCGCGGGTGGGCCATGAGGTAGTTCCAGGGGGTGGCCGAGGGCTCGTGGCAACGCTCGTAGCCCAGGGTCCTCAAGGCGTGTTCGAACGCCGTCGCGTCGCTCGACTGGACGGCGAGGTCGAGGTCGCCGTGGGTGCGGGTCTGGGTTTCGAGGAGGGCGTCGACTCCCCAACCGCCGTCGACCCAGACGGCGAGTCGCTGCGCGGCGGCGGCGTCGAGCACCTCGAGGACGTCCTCCAGAGTGGTGACCGATCCCGCCGGAGTGCTCGTGGGTATGTCGTCACCCTGGCGGGGTCGTGGGGGCGTCGCAAGCGGATGACGGCGCGGCGGGCGGGTGTCGGCAGGTCGCGCCAGGCGCGTCTGTGGGGCAGGGCCGGGTTGCTTGGGGTTGGTTTGGCTAATGATGCTGGTGTGGATCGTGTGACGAATAGTCTTGGACTGCAATGAGATTGACGTTCGTGAACGTTGACGAATCGGACAGGTGTTCGGTAAGATGAGGACATGTTCGAGGGGATGCCGTGGGAGCCCGGCCAGGACCAACTCACGGTCCTGGCCGGTCGACCCCTGACCGGTCTGACCCCCCTGCAAGCCGCCGACGCGCTGCTGAAGATTGACCCCTTGGCGTTACTGGACCTGGACCAAACCGTCGCCGAAACTGTCATCGCCGACCTACAGAGCGCCCTCAACCAACTGGCCGCCCTGCAGGCGATCCTCATCGAAACGGTCGCCCGACGCGTCGAAGCCGACGTGGAGTTAGCGAAAGACGCTGACCGGTTAGCGGGACGGTTCCCGGCCGGGTGGGGCACCGGCGATGACTACACCCCATCAGTGTTGGCACCACTACTTCACGTAGCCCCCCGGACCATGGCCGGACGGGTCGCTGATGCCCGGATCCTGGTCAACGACCTCCCCCGCACCCTCCGGGCCGGGTTGACTGGTGACCTGGAACCGTGGCGGGTCCAAGCGATCATCACCGGCTCTCTCGGGGTGTCCCCGGCGCGGATGCCTGACTACGAAGTCGCTGTGTTCGGGGAGCACGGGATCGGCGAGGTCACCGCCAGTGCCCTGCGTAAACGGGCCGAGAAAGCCGCCGCCCGCATCGACCCCGAGAGCCTGGCCCAACGGATCACCGCCGCGCGACGCTCCCACACCGTCCGGGTCGCGCCG
>WBZS01001146.1_pt1 | contig 23232 bp, 15 predicted proteins | sample 5204201 | NCBI WGS metagenome assembly WBZS01 (sample SAMN12344357, study PRJNA552823) | activated sludge metagenome | biome: Activated sludge suspended growth; feature: Nitrification reactor; material: Wastewater; isolation source: activated sludge from nitrification reactor of wastewater... | reverse complement strand
CACAGGGAAGGCTTCAGGTGCGGACGGGTGAAGCCGAATGTGTCGGCGATACGCTCGATGAATTGGCGTTTGGTGACTTTCTCTCCATCGGTGAGATTGTAAATCTGCCCAACGGCCGCGTCATTCGAGATGGACAAGAAAATCGCATCCGTCAGGTTACGGACGAAGATGGTGTTGAGCACCGAATCGCCGCCACCGGGATAACGAACGGTCCCCGCCTTGAGGTTTTTGATGATACGAGGAAGCACGGATCGATCGCGAGGTCCATAAATGAACCCAGGCCGAAGGATCACGACCGGGACCCCGAAATCACGCTGATATCGCAACGCGACGGACTCCGCCTCTGCTTTCGATTTCGAGTAACCATCCCGATGATTCGTGCCAGGCGGAATGGTTTCATCGGTACCGTGATGGTGGCGTGCTTCATAAACGCCCAAGCTGCTGATATGCACGAAACGTTGCAGGGCAGTTCCCTTGGAGGCTTCCAGAAGGTGCCTTAATCCTTCCACGTTGACCGCGCGATAATCTTCGATCGGCCCCCAATCGCCGACTTTGGCCGCGCAATGAACCACCACCTCGGAGTCCGCGATGGCCGGTTTCAAGAGCGCGGCATCGTCGAATTGGCCACGCAAAATTCGGACGCCCATGCGTTCGAGGTCAGCCGTATTGCTGCCGGGCCGAGCGAGCGCGACGACATCATGCCCCTGTTGTTTGCACGTTTCAACCACGTGCCCGCCGACGAAACCGGTACCACCGGTAATGAAGAATCGCATCGAGATTCAAGATTCCAGGAAGGTTGAACGGAATAACCCAAGCCATGCCTGACGTTGGCGTGACAGGATCTTCTTATGGGAAGCCGACACGGAACCAAAGAGCCGCATCCCCAATTCGGTTCTGTGATTTCGAAACCCAAAAATTCGCTCGCTTGTACGCTTGACCCTCGAGAGAAGTCCCTGGAAAATACAGCGAGTTTCCGTTGCCCAATCTGGTGGAATCAAGGTTTCATGACGCCGACCACTCCTAACCTCGCGGATTCGACGAATTTGATGGAGTCGTGGAACCTTTCCGACCTTAGCATCCGCAATCCCGTTTTCGCGGTGATGTTGGCGGCGGCGATGATCTTCTTTGGCTACCTCGGCTATCGCGACATGGGGGTGAGCCAATTCCCGGAAATCGACTTTCCCGTCGTCAACATTGAAATCAAACGTGAAGGTGCGCCACCCGACATCATGGATGGCGACGTCACCGACGTGGTGGAGGATGCCGTCGCCAGCGTCGAAGGCATCGATTACATCATGTCGCGAAGCCTGGAAAGCACCAGCATCGTGACGGTCTTCTTTCACCTCGACCGCAATATCGACGCAGCCATGCAAGATGTGCAAAACACCGTGGCAGCGGCGCGACGCAAACTCCCCTTCGATATCGATCCGCCCGTCATCTCCAAGGTCAATCCAAATAACCTTCCTGTGCTCTGGCTGACCCTGTCCGCGTCGAGCAAAGACGGTGCTCGGCCCGTGTCGCTCAAAACCATCAGCGACTTTGCCGAAAAGGAATTCAAAAACCGCATCTCGGCCATCCACCCGCAAATCGGTGGTGTCGTCTTAGGGGGATTGCAGGCGCGAAATATCCGCATCCACCACGATAGTTTCAAACTTTCCTCGTTCAACCAGTCCGTAACCGATTTGAAAAAGGCGATCGACGATCAGCATGTCGAAACCCCCGCCGGCTACATCCAGAGTTCGCGTGTCGAAGCCAACTTGCGGACGATGGGCGAGGCGTATTCCCTGCGGGATTGGGAAAAATTGCCCGTATTAGGTAAAAACAATCAGCAGGTGTACCTTCGAGATGTCGCCGTCGTTGAAGACGGTACGGAGGATCGGCGTACCTTCGCACGATTCAATCGCATGCCCGCGGTCGCCGTCGGCGTTCGCAAGGCGATTGGGGGCAATCTCGTCTCCGTCTGCGAAGCGGTGAAGCACGAACTTCCCAATCTCATTCGCACCCTGCCCGAAGGTGTGGAATTGGCCGTCCCGGTCGATTATTCCCTCTTCGTCCGAGAAAACGTCGAGGAATTGAAACTTACGCTTTTTCTAGGCATCTTGCTCACGGCCATCGTCTGCTTTTTATTCCTGGGCTCGCTCGGCACGACGATCAACATTTGCCTTTCCATTCCCACGTCGCTCATGGGAACCTTTTTCGTCCTCAACTACGGCGTGCAAATTTTTGGGATCGAGCCGTTCACGATCAACTTGATGACGTTGCTCGGACTTTCGCTTTCCGTCGGTGTCGTCGTCGACGATGCGATCCTGGTTCTTGAAAACATTTACCGCCACCGGGAAAACGGGAAAAGCAAACAATGGTCCGCGCTGTATGGTTCGCGTGAGATCACCTTCGCAGCCCTGGCAGCCACGCTTTCGATCATCGCCATCTTCGCCCCCGTTGCGTTCATGAAAGGGACTATCGGCAAGTTCTTCTTCCAATTCGGGGTGACCGTGAGCGTAGCCGTCTTCTTTTCGCTCATTTCCGCTCTCACGCTTACTCCCATGTTGTGCGCTTTTTTCCTGAACGTCCATCGACGCAAAGCCCCCCTTCCTCCCTCGTTTGGCTTTCGTTTCGCCGCCTTGGTGGGCGTGCTCACCCTGCTCGTGGGAACGTCGCTCCGCATCATTGCCCGGTCGTTTCCCGCGACGGCGGAATTCGGGTGGTGGCCAACCTTTTTCGTCCAGACCGCCTCGCCGGAACTTGCCCCCGAAATCACCGCCATCTCCGGCGACTACCGTTGGTGGATCGGCGTGGCACTTCTCGAATTCATGATCGGATTCGCGTGCATCAAGTTTGGCAATCAAATCTACTGGGCGATCAACCGGTTTTTGTTCGAGCCGTTCTTGCTTCATCCGACCGATCTGTTTCTGCACCTTCTGACCGAGGGCTACCGCCACCTCCTACGTCGGTCTTTGCGCTTCTCGGGAATCGTGCTGGCGTTCTGCGTAGGGTTGATCGTGGTGACCGCCTATTTCATCTTCGGCAACGTGCTCGGCATGGAACTCGTGCCGACGGAAGATCAAAGCCGATTCGTGGTGCACGTGGTCACACGCGTGGGATCGAGCATCGATTACATCGATAATCGCCTTCAAGAATGTGAACGCGTGCTGAATGAATACCCAGAAGTACAAAGCTTTCTGACGACGGTCGCGTCTGAACCTGGCCAACTGATGAACGAAGCCGACATCTTCGTTCAACTCGCTCCGCGCCATGGTCGCTCCCGATCGCAATCGGAGGTGATGGCGGCGGCGCGTGAAGAACTGTCCCGCATCACGGATGTTCGCGTCGTCATGCGCGATCAATCAACTGAAGGTTTCACGGCCCAACGCGGGGACCCCATCGACTTCGCAATCCAGGGTGACTGGGACCATTTGCCGGAAATCGCAGATCGGATCAAAGCCTCCATGGACGCGTCGGGCATGTTCGAAGATATCGACTCGGATTATCGTCCCGGCATGCCGGAGGTGCGAATTGTGCCTAACCGCGAGAAGTTGGCGATGGTGGGAATGAACATGGCCCAACTCGCCGGCAGCCTCAGCTTGCACGTGGGAGGCCAACGCATCGCGAAGTACACGGAAGGTGGGCGACGTTACGACGTTCGCATGCGCGTCATCCGCCAACAGCGCAGCAGCCCCGATCAACTCGAATCTCTTCTGTTACGCGCCGGGCCAAATCGCCTGGTTCCCCTGGTTGACGTCGCGAACGTCGAGACCGTATCGACCCTGCCGGTCATCAACCGTTACAACCACATGCGAAAAATTCAGATCACCGCCAATCCCGCCAAGGGATTTTCGCAAGGGGAATCGATCGCGAAGGCTCAAGAGATCGTCGCCAAGATCGCTCAAGAAGTCAAAGAGACGCCTCGTTCGACGAAAGAAATCGAAAGCGGTCGATCACGCGAGATTCGCGTGGTGGAATTGGGGAATGCCGAGGCGATGAGGCAAACCATTTACAGTTTGATCGAGGCGTTGATATTGGGCATCATCATCGCTTACATGATTCTTGGGGTGCAATTCAACTCGTTTATCCATCCTTTCACGGTGCTGTTGGCGATGCCCTTTGCTGTCACCGGCGCGTTGGTGACGCTGTGGATCACGGGTGACACGCTCAACATGATGAGCATGATCGGCCTAATTCTTCTCATGGGCCTGGTGAAGAAGAATTCGATCATCCTCGTGGACTACACGAACCAACTACGTACCGAAGGCATGGGCCTCATGGATGCCGTGACGACGGCTTGTCCCATCCGCCTTCGGCCCATCTTAATGACGTCGATCGCGACGGTGGCGGGAGCCGTGCCCGCGGCGATTGGCTGGGGGCCGGGAGCCGAGACGCGTGCGCCCATGGCACGAGCGATCATCGGTGGCATCCTGGTGTCGACGCTCATCACGCTCATCCTGGTCCCGGTCTTTTACGTGCTGATGGAGCGATTGCGCGGCTGGAGCCAAACTCTTTTGCGCCAAAATTGACAACTTCCGCTAAACCGGCGAGGTTTGCCTGCTTTCGCATTTGTTCGCCCATTTCTCCTCTGTTTCCAGCGTCGGCCTTGCCGAACGTCACGATGGGAAGGTTCGTGCCGAATATTTTGCCAGACATAAATTTTTGCCGTGGTTTCGCCGATGGAGACCTATGAAGAGGTTCCGCGTTCGTCGGGGGGATCGGCCATGGTTGAATCACGTTATGGATTGAAATTCCGCCCATTCCCAACGACTCCAGACAGTGCCTGTTATTATCCCGCCACCGCCCACGAAAACGCTCTAGGTCATCTTCTCAAGGGAATTCGAGAAGAAGAGGGCATCCTCTTGCTCGTCGCCGATCCGGGGATGGGAAAATCCCTGATGGCGCAAATCCTTTTGGAACGTCTGGAAGAAAAATGGGCGAGTTCGCTCGTCACCAACACGCATTTGGCCGACCGAAAATCGCTTTACCAAGCCATCCTTTTCGACCTTGGCCTGCCTTACGACGGGGATACGGAACAGGTACTTCGGCTTCGCCTTACGGATTTTCTTCTGCGAAATTGCCAAGATGGAAAAAAAACGCTGATCGTCGTGGATGAAGCCCAACACCTTTCGGTCGATCTGTTGGAAGAACTGCGTCTTCTGGGAAATCTGGAAGCGGGCATGGGCAAGGCCGTGCAGGTTCTGTTGGTCGGGCAAACGTCATTGTTGCGTCGATTGGAAGAGCCGGAGTTAGCATCGTTGCAGCAGCGCCTCGCGATTCGCACGGCACTCCAGCCGATGGACGTGGAAGAATCCTACGATTACCTCCTTTTTCACCTACGCTTGGCAGGCGGAAAGCCAGAAAAGTTCGTTGAAGAAGATGCCTTGGAAATGCTAGCAAGATCCTGCCAGGGCGTGCCTCGGCTTCTCAATCAGGCCGGCCATTGGATGTTAGCACTTTCGGAAGAGAACGAACTGGAAAAGGTCGATCTGGAAGCCGCCCAGGAAGCGCTCGAGCAGCTTGGTCTCACCATCGAAGCAGAGATCGAGGACGAACCAGGCCTCCCCTCGGTCGCGGGAACGTTGGACCAGGACCGTGTGAAAAAGTCGGCGTAAATCACCAAGCATCGTCGTGATTCGGGAAACGGCACACAGATAGGAAGTTTTCATGGGCAGGACGCTTGAAACCTTGAAAGTGGGCGAAGCAAGTCGGCAATCCGCCAAACCCAAAGCGATGCCCTCCACTCCCGAATGCGTGGTCGAATGGACGCTACCCGAAGAAGAAATACCCTTCGTTGAAATTGGTGGCCCCGATCGAAAAGTGGAGTTCTCGCCTGGCTTGTTGGTCAAGCACGCGGCCCAGACGCCTCAAGCCCCTCATAAACCCGTCGAGGAACGCGTGACGCTGACTCCCTCGGCTACCTCCGCGATCATCGGTCTGACGGAAACGAAACCGATGACCGTGGAATATCAAACTTGGCCTAATGTCCAAGTCGCGCCGCACGGAATTGCCTCGGACGTCATCGTCTATCATCAACCGACCCACGCGATCAGCAAGGAATACAACCAACTGTTGAAAACCATCCTGGCCAATGTGCAAGGGCCAGGTGCACGTATTTTGTTGTTGCTTGGCATTCGTCCCAAGGTGGGAACCAGTACGGTCCTGTTGAATTTGGCGGCCTCCGCAGCGTCGGAACAGGGCAAACGCGTCGTGGCGGTGGATTTCGATCTCGAGCATCCGAGCCTGGCGGTTCGTTTAGGCCAAGCACCCACGGCTTCATTCCAAACCGTGGTGGGCGGGGAATTAGCCCTCGAAAAGGCGATCCACAAAACGACCGTGCAGGCGCTCGATGTCGTTCCAGCCTATTATCTGGGCCGAAAAGCAGGCCCGCTCACGCGCGAGGCATTGGCGTGGCTGACAGGTTGGCTTCGAGAACGATACGATTTGGTCTTCGTCGACGGACCCAGCCTGGATCGTTTGGGCGATCTGAATCTCCTCTTACCGTCGTGCGATGCGGTTTTCATGGTCGCGCCTCAAGGAGAGGCAACTGCGGTCGGCAAAGGGCCCGCGCAAAATTTGCTTCGCATGGGCGGAACCCTTCGCGGCGTGATCCATACGCATTTGGCAATCTAGAACCTTAGAAAAAGCGAGCCGCGACCCTAAGGGAGCGCGGCTTGCACGTGGAGTCCAGCCGAGCGCTTCCGTACGGTCGCGGCTCATTCAGAGCATTTGTTCGACGTTCCTATTTGCTCACATCAATGATTTCGATATTGGTTTTTGCCACATTTCTTCCGTCGCCAAGGCGACGGGTTGTTGTAGGCTTTTCGGCGTCGTTTTGCCGCCGTTCGTAGGTGCTTTTTACGCATCATTTGCAGTTCATCCTTCACGTTGGCCCCTTGCTGAGTGAATGCCCATCATTCACGCCAGGAAGGAAACTCCCGTTTGATTTTATGAATTCGCCACCGTCTTCCGAGCATCGCTTCGCCTTATCGACGCCCCGCAATTGGTGAATCACCGATTGCACGAAGGAACACGGATTCACTTCTGAGTAGGTCGAGATCCATGTTCTCCGTGAAATCCACGATCAACGGCTTTTTCTTAGGGCAGTCTGACCGAATTCGAACGCATTCCCGACGGTTTGCAGGCTACTTCAAGGTCGAGAGATATTCGACGAGGTCGCGCAGTTCTCGCCGAGAAAGTTTCTGCACGAGATCGGCGGGCATGGCGGAGGGGCCTCGTTGGCGTTCGTCGATTACATCGCGCGAAACCACAAGCGTATTGCCCTCGGGCGTCATCAGCCTGACCGATTTCTGGTCTTCGCTCTTGAGGATTCCGGTGACGAGTTTGCCACTCGTGAGCGTGAGAACGACGGTTTCAAACCCTTTCGCGATCTGTTTGTTCGGATCGACAATCGATTCGAGCAGATATTCCCGCGTCTGATTCTTCGCCACCTGAGTGAGGTCCGGCCCAACTTCTCCGCCTTGCCCCTGGATCTTGTGACAACGGACGCATGACAACTCCGTCTTCTCCGTGAAAACTTTTCGCCCCGCTTCGGCATCGCCCCCCAACGTCGCGTCGCGGTGGATCGCCAGGGGATTCTTGGCGTCCAGGCTTTTTTCGTAGCTAGAAATGTGTGCTAAAAGTTCTTTGGTTTTTCGAGCCTGGGCGGCAAGCACGACATCCAAGCGAAGCTCCGGCGCCCATGTTTTATCCGAAAGTTTCGCGACGAGCGTCGCCAAGAGCCGATCACCTTCGAGAGACGGGCGTTCCACCAACATCTCGATGGCACCCTGGCGTTCCGCGGTAGGGCTGTCGTCGAGTATGCTTTGAAGCTGCTGCACCATGGTGGCGGGTTCCACCTTGGCCAGGAGGATGCGCCGGCCTTGGTGTCGAAGTTTCGGTTCTCCGGATTTGAGGGCCGCTTCGGCGGCCTCGGTGAGTTGACCGTGTTTCAGCGTTTCGAGCGCTTTGAGCGATTCCACACGAACCCCCACTGGTCGGGAAGCATCTCCGACCATGGCACGCAACACGGGCCCCACCTCCTTGATGCCATGTTTGGCGGCCAACTTCGCCCCTTCGGCGCGGATCTTATCCGGTCCCGTCATCACGGCGGCCAACTGGCCGCGAAGCACCTCCGCCACCTCGCTCGAGGGGCGTTCCGGAATTGGGCGAATGAGACCGACAATCCAGTCTTGGTCGTCCGGTTTTTCCCAGGCTTGAAGTTGTTTCAACGCCTCTTCACGGAGATTCATAGGAAGATTCGTTTGCGTGGAGAATCGTACGAGCCGACGTGCACGCTCTTTTCCGCCCAACCGATAGTTGGCCGCCAAAACGCGACGCCAAATTGGCGCCTGATAATCGTCCTTGAACGTGGGCAATTGAACATTACTCTGGTAAACGTCGGCCAATGCAGCCATCCCGTCGGGAATGGGCAGGTCGTAGATGGCGCGTGCTGCTTCCGCGACTACGGCTCCATCCGCGTCGTTCAAAAACCGCGTGATCTCAGGCGCTGCTTTTCGCCGCAGTGCCAAGACCGCTCCGAGCCGAACCGACGGTGCAAGATGCTCGCTAAGTTTGACCAGAGAAGCCTTATCCGCCACGCCGACCAACGCCATCACGCCGGCGTGGCGAACGTACCGATCAGCATCGGCATTTATTTGCAACATTTCCACGATTCCAGTGAGCAACGAAGGATCCCCGATTTGTCCAGCCGCCAACCCCGCGTAAAGTCGAACGCGGGGTTCGGGATCTTTCAACCCGTTCGCGATCACGGCTCCTGCTGATCTGTAAGCCACTGCGCCGAGGGTTTTGAATGCTTGGGCACGGATTTCCGCGTCGGCGTCTTCCGTGAGTTTGGGAAGTACGGAAAGACCTGCCGGATCCTTCAACATGCCCAAACCCCAAATGCCATGGATGCGCGCCATGCGCTCCGAACTTTGCGTGGCTTGTCGAAGTTCACTAACCGCTTTTTTCGCGACGAGGGCGAACTGCGCCTCCTGGCGGATGCGCATGTCCGGATGTTTGAGGAGGTCCATCAATTCGCTAGGCGATCGTGTTTCGAATCCCTCGGCCAAGAGGCGTTTCACTTGTGCGACCGTGGGATCGTTCGCTCGGCTTGGATCGGCGAACTTCCAGATTCGGCCCTTGTTGGGCAGCCCCCATCCGTCCACCCAATCGCTGAGGTAAAATCCTCCGTCCGGTGCGAAATCGCAATCGGTTGCCAAGATCGACCATATGTATTGTTTGCGATTCGCGACCTCGAAGGAGGCTCCATTGGGGTTCATGGTGAATGTGTGGATCCCGCTGCCACCACCCGCACCGCGAAAGTCACACATGAAGAAGTGGGATTTCATCGATTCGGGAAGCAAGCTCACGCCGGGGTGATAGGTCAATCCCGAGGGACCATTGCCAATGTGATCCAACGGGGGCAGATGGTAGGCGGCTTGCGTGGGAAAACCTTTCTGCCAAAGTTTCTCCGCATTCCAAGGACCAAGGTTATTGCGATACTGATAACCCAACCGCCAACCCGTATCACCGCCTTCGATCAGATGGACCCAGCGAGCCGAATCGCCACCATCGGCATTGTTGTCGCCCGTGAATAGGTTGCCGAATTCATCGAACGCCAACTCCTGGGGATTTCGCAATCCGGTGTGCACGATTTCCAAGTCGGATCCATCGAGGTTGCACCGCAGGACGGAACCACAGTCTGGTGCGGAGATCACTTTGCCGTTTTGAACGACATGTAAGCCACGATCGCCAATCGAGAAATAGAGCTTTCCGTCGGGTCCGATTTTCAATCCATGGGAATCGTGGCCGATGAACGCGACGTGGAGACCGTACCCGGTTTGAAGCGATTTTTTTCGGTCCGCGCGAAGTTCGTTTCGCGTGTCTTCGAGAAGCCAAAGGTCGGGGATGCACGTGTACCAGACTTTCCCGTGGCGGGCGAGGACGCCGGATCCAAGGCCAGAAACGCCCGTATTGAAGCCGTCCGCGAAAACACGTGCCTTGTCTGCCTGGCCAGAGCCCTTGCTATCGATCACGAGTCGGACGCGGTCGTCGTACTTTTCGGAATCGGGAAATTTCTTGCCAAGAAGTCGCTTGTGATAAGCGAGCCGTTCTTCCACAGAACGAGCGGACAAATCCGCCAACAACCATTCCCGGTTATGTCCCCGGTTGTCGGTGACACCTGCGTGCAGGCGGTAGGTTTCGGCGACGAAGCACCGTCCTTTTTCGTCGAAGTGAAAGGCGATGATATTGGCGACAAGGGGCTCCGCCGCCCAAATATCCGCTTTGACTCCCGCGGGTAGTTTGATGCGGGCGAGCGTTTTTTTCCAATCGTCCGACGCCTTGGCGAGTTTTCCGACATATGGATCGTTGCCGAGATCTTGGGCGTGGAGAAAGGATGTGCAAAATGCAGCCATGACCAAGGTGGCACCAAGCCGAACCGATCTTCGCATGGAAATCAACCTGTAAAGGAGAAAAGCATCAACCAGGGGTGAAGAAGCCGCGTACGGCCGAAATGTCTTTTTATGGTGCTGAACTTCTAGAGCCTAGTGCTTTGTCCAGACTAAATTTTGGGGTTACAGGTTATGGCGAACTTACCCGTGGGCCTTTCGGCCCACGGCTTTGTAATTAGCAAAGAAAGCCGCGGGCCGAGAGGCCCGTGGGTCTCCACAACCCAAAAATTTAGTGTGGACAACACCCTAGAGGAGATGCCACGAAAGGAACCCTTTCATGGCCGCACCACGAACGGCGATCGGCCACGCGAAACCGGCGATGCTCGCATGGGCACCCGATCCGTTCGTTTGAATGCCGATCGTTGACGGCGGAAAGCGACGTAGTCACCGGTGAGAGCGTCTTTCCGCCTGGCCCCCGTAATCTCAGTAGACGTCCTACTTTCGGAAAAGGCGTTAAAGGCCGCAGGTCCCATGTTCCGATGAAAGTTGTGGAATACGCCCCTGCCAGTTTTCGATCCTTGAAAGGAGATTCGCCATGGTAATTTCCGCACCGGCGATCTTGACCGCCGCGCTTCTAGTGGGCCAAACGCCGGAAATCCCGACAACGCCGACGACTGACGTGGGAGCGAAGACGGTTCGGCAAAGTCAGCCCTGGTTTCCCCGTTTGCAGAAATTCTTCAACCGTCCCGCGGGAACGCCCGAGGCGGCACCCGTTCCCACACGTTCGACGGTGGCCACGACGACGTCGAAAAAGCCCACGCCGTCGACCACGGCACCGGCACCCTCGGTGACACCGTCCGCACCGACGCAAACGGCGCCAACGACTCAACCCCCAGAATTTCCTCGCCGTATGCCGATGGGAAGCACTCGCAAAAACACGGAAGTGGTGCCGGTTCAAAGCGTGCAGACCACGGCTCCAACCGTCCGACAGACCCAAAGCCCCATTCTCCCCATCAACGCCAATCGAATCGGCCGAGAAGATAATTTCAAATGGGTGACCGGCCAAATTGAAATCACCAAGAGCGGAGCGTATCTGTACTACGCCACGCCAGATACCGTCGATCCGCACAACGGCGTCGTCGTGTTGCAGGCGTCCGCGGGAGATTTGAAGCAATTTCAGTCGGGCGACCTGGTTTCCGCACAAGGAACCTTGCAAGCACGAGCATCGGGACAAACCCCGATCTACCGCGTGACCAGCATCGATCTGATCGAAAGGCCAAAACGGTAAGTTATTCAAAAATGTCGATCATTCCGATGGGATCGAACGAAGAAAGCCCAGGGACCGCCGTCCCTGGGCTTTTGGAGTTTCTATTTTCCAGCGATCTACTTCGTGGTGACCTGATCGTTGTAGAATCGCGTGGTTTCTTCGCGAACGATCGGGTCGGCGATATTGTCGGACCTCACCCGTGCACGCAGGCGGAACATGCCGGGAGCCATGCCGCGTACCTGCAACCGGTAAACCACATCCGCCTTCGGCGCTAAGCGAACAATCGGGTCAAAGATCAAATCACGGCCTTCCACGCGGAAGCGAAGGTCTGCGTTATTCTTGGCGGCTCGAAGCTCGATTTGTTCGGGAACGGAACATACCAATTCGACGTTGGTTTCCATTTTCGACCCCGTGTTCGCCACGCGTATCTCGTAGAATGTGTCCGCCCCCACTTCGACCGGATCGTCCGCATCCGCGAGTTCCAAGGCGATCGCGGAAAGTTGTTCCACCAACGTTCGGATTTCCGCGCCAGATTTCAGATTGCGGGCTCCATTTACCTGGGCGACGAGGCGGTGGTTGCCTGGTGCGGTCGGAATCAGGTCCAAACTGTACGTTTTCGATTCACCGGCGGGCAAGTCGCCGACGCCCCACGAAACGGTGCGAGTGGCTTCGTCGTATTGACCCGATGGATTCGCGGACACGAATTTGAACGCCGCGGGAACAATTTCCTGCACGGTGACGTTGTTCGCCGGCGCGTTACCCGGATTCGAGATTTTAAGAGTGTACGACGCTTTCCGATCTTGGTAGCGCAACTTGGGCCCGGTCATCGCGATTTCGAGTTTTGGATGCAACACGTCCACCGTGATGGCATCATTCGCGGAGAGATCTCCGTCGGCGCTTGCGCTTGCGGCGCATTTTTGAGGCCCCATGCCTTTTGCTAAACACACGATCTGGACGGTACGCGTTTCCTTCGGGCCCAGGTTGCCGACGTCCACTTCCAGGGATTTTCCCTTCGTATGTTCGAAACCCTCTGGAATTTGCGCTCGCACTTTCACGGCTTCGGCGATGCCATCGCCCGGATTGCTCACGACCAATGCCAGCGGGACATTTTCACCCGCCGTCACCGTCTCCGGCGCACGCATCTTCACCGCCAATTGCGGATCTCGGATTTCCACGGTATTGCTGGTCGCTAACGTGAAACTCACGTGTGCTTGGCAATTCAACGTACCGCGGAGCTGGGATACCAGTTCGAACTCGACCTTCTGGGTTTGGCCGGCTTCAAGACTTCCCAGATTCCAGGCCAGCTCGCGTTGCGTTTGTTCCGGCATCGGCAAGCTTTTACGCAACTCGATTCCCTGCGGAAGATGCTGTCGCACGACCACCTGGTGCACGGCGCTGGTGCTGTTATTTTTCACCAGGATCGAACACGGGATCGGGTTTACCGACCGAACATTTCGCGGTGCCGTGAATACCACGGACACTGCGGGATCTTGCCGATTCACCGTGGGACCACTCAAGCCCGTTCGTGGCGCAGGTTCCGTGGGAATGGCATCTCGGCTCGGAGTTGCAGGGATCGTTTCCGAGAGATTTGGCGTGCGCAACGTGTCCTTCGCCGGCGCTGCCAACGACCGCGGAAGTGGTTTGGTCTCTTCAAGTGCCGGTGTTGGGATACGCTTCGTTTCCAGCGTGCCATTCGCACCCGGTTCGGGCAGCACCGCCGACGGAAGATTCAGCGGCGGGATGGGCGAAGCTGGCTTTTCAATCGGTACCGGAGGCAACTTCTCCGCAGTTGGCGGTGCTACCTTTTCCGTCGGTCGAGCTTCCTTCAACACCGGAGCAACGGCGGGCAATGCCACCGCTGTCGGAACGGGAACTTTCGGCGATTCCGCGACGATCGCCGTGGACGGAGCCGAGTTTGGAAGCGGAGGTATGGTCTGCGCTTGACCTAAAACATAGGGCACGAAAGAGGCTCCCACGGCCCCCATCCCTAAAAGCGCTGCGGCTACCCAACTTCGAGTTCTTTTCATGGCTCCCCGCTCCGAAAACGCTTGTCACTTCGCCCCACCTACGCAAAGGCGCAGGAATACGTGACTTCGATTTCTCGCCATCGCCAAATTCAAGACGAACGAGAAAAAACGTACCGAAACCTTCTCTGGCTTTAATTCAGGCCGGCTTATAACCAACACCCTAAAGAAATCAAGACGAAGATTCACCAAGTCCTAGCGATTCGGTGAATTCACGAGTACGATGCGTCTTGGCGCTCGAACGCGGCCGACTCCGATCCGCGAGACTGCCCAGAGTCAACCAACCAAGTTCGATCGACCACGTTTGCCACGGCAAGGGATGTGCACGAGGTTTCCTAATTTCATTGGATGTGATGCCATGAGCGACGACCGTATGAACGACATGCTTCGCCAACAGCTTGAACAAATGAACGCCCAGGGGCTTTACAAACGAGAACGTCCCCTACAAGGTCCGCAAGGATCTGCCATCCGCGTGGGCGACCGCGAGGTCCTTAATTTTTGCGCGAATAATTATCTCGGACTCGCCAATCATCCCAAGCTCGTCGAAGCAGCCATGAAAGGATTACGTGACTATGGCTACGGGATGGCATCCGTACGTTTCATTTGCGGCACCCAAGAGATTCACAAGAACTTCGAAACCAGCCTTGCTCGCTTTTTCGGCAAAGGCGATGCGATTCTCTATAGCTCGTGTTGGGATGCGAACGGCGGACTCTTCGAAACCCTTTTCAGCGATCAGGACACCATCCTTAGCGACGAACTCAATCACGCCAGCATCATTGATGGCATTCGGCTTTGTAAGGCGAAACGGATCCGATACAAGAATTGCGATATGGCCCAGTTGGAGGCGGGGCTCAAGGATTCGCAATCGAGCCGGTTTCGATTGATCGCGACCGATGGCGTGTTTTCGATGGATGGCACGCTCGCGCCGCTTCCCGCCATTTGTGAGTTGGCCGACCGCTACAACGCTCTCGTCATGGTGGATGACAGCCACGCCACGGGGATCCTAGGGCAAGGTGGGCGCGGTACCGGGGAAGAACTTGGCTGCCTCGATCGGATCGACATCCTCACAAGCACGCTCGGCAAAACGCTCGGCGGCGCGGCCGGCGGATTCACGTGCGCCAGCAAAGAGGTCGTGGAAATGCTTCGCCAACGTTCGCGTCCCTATTTGTTTTCCAACGCCGTGCCGCCTCCTATCATCTTGGCGGCGCATCGCGCGCTGGAACTTGTATCCGAATCGAATGACCTTCGCCATGCGCTTCGCGTCAATGCCGAGCGTATGCGTGATGGCCTGGAAAACGCGGGTTTCACCGTCAAGCCGGGCAACCACCCCATATTGCCGGTGATGCTCGGCGACGCCGGCTTGGCGAGCCAGATGGCGGCTCGATTGCTCGAAAAAGGCATCTACGTGATTGGCTTTAGCTACCCCGTGGTGCCACAGGGTCAAGCCCGCATTCGTCTCCAACTCTCCGCCGCCCACACCTTCGAGCAGATCGACCGTGCGGTCGATGCGTTCGAAGATGTGGGACGGTCCGCCAACGTGCTTCGTGGCCTGTCTCCCTCGTGATCAAGGTTTCGCCGGCAAGCTCGCGTTCCGGTGCCGAAGCACACTGAACTGGTAACCAAAGATGATGTAAATCACGAGACCGATGGCTAACCAAACCACAAGTCGGCCCCAGGTGTGTACGTTCAAAAACAACATCAACAAGAGGTTGACGAGCACACCCAGCGGCGCCACCACGAACACGAGCGGGCATTTGAAGGGGCGCGGCACGTCGGGCCTTTGCACGCGCAGGATCAGCACCGCCGCACAAACGATCACGAACGCGAAAAACGTGCCGATGTTCACCATTTCTTCCAGTGCGCGGATCGGCGTAAACGCCGCCACTGCCGCCATCGCCACGCCCGTGACGATCGTGGAAACGTGAGGTGTCTTAAACTGCTCATGAACCACGCCGAAGATCGAATGAGGCAGCAAGCCATCGCGCGCCATCGCCAAGAAGATGCGAGCCTGACTGAGGAAAGTAATCAATAAAACGCTCGTCATGCCGGCGAGTGCACCAAGCGCGATCAGGACGGACGCCCAACGGAGCACGGGAAAACCATCGTGGATCTCCGCGTGACGTGAGAAAGCCGTGGCCACCGCGGCGTCGGGATCGATTTCGTAGTAAGGAACCATGCCCGTGACGACCGCGGACACAGCGATGTACAAAAGCGTGCAAACCACCAACGATGCCATGATCCCGAACGGCACATCTCGCTGAGGCCGAATCGCTTCTTCGGCATGGGTGGAAACGGAATCGAAGCCAAGAAAGGCAAAGAAAACCAGCGCCGCCCCCATCATGACGCCTGAAAAGCCATACGGGAAAAAGTTGCTGCGGGTTTGTTCGTCGAAAGCTTGCAAGGACTCGGTGACGCCAAGGAGACCAAGGATGCCCCAGCTTCGCGTGAGTTCACCTTTCGCCAACTCCTTCGCGGAATCCCGAATCGCATCCACGGCCTCACTGTCTTGGGAATTCGTGGGAAGCAGCGTGGCATATTGTTTGAGCAGCATCGGAAGGGCTTTTTTTGGTGCATGTTCCTTGGCGATTTCCAGGCGATGGACCGCAAGTGCCTGGTTAGCCAGCAATTCCGCACGCGCTTCCTCGTTGCCCATTTCGTGGTCTTTCACCCATTCGCGTGCCGCCTCGGCGAAGTAGCGTTCTTCGGATCGCTTCCGCTGCCAGGCAGGGATATCGGTCCAATATTCCGAGTGGACGAAAAAGGCACCGACGCCAATCACGAAAAGGACAACGCCAAGTTTGAGGAGTACGAGCATCGTGTTGGAAGCAGCGCTTTCGCGAATGCCGATCACCAGCACGGCCGTGCAGGCAAGGATGATAAGAACCGCCGGCAAATTCAGGTAACCGCCATTCCAGGGATCGTTACAGAGGTAGGCCGGCACTTCCCAGCCCAATAGCACCTTGGTGGCGGCGTTGAAATATTTCGACCACGACGCCGCCACGGTCGCCGCACTCATGGCATATTCGAGAATGAGGTCCCAACCGATGATCCAAGCGAGCAACTCGCCCAGCGTGGCGTAGGCGTAGGTGTACGCGGAGCCCGCCACCGGCGCCATCGACGCCAGTTCGGCGTAACAAAAGGCGGCCAAGCCGCAACAGAACGCGGCGACCAGGAACGAAACGACGATCCCTGGACCCGCGGTGTTCGCCGCCACTTCACCTGTCATGACGAAGATGCCGGACCCGATGATCGCGCCGACGCCGAGCGAGGTTAGCCCGATCGGCCCCAAGACGCGATGGAGCCGATGGTCGCCCTGCATTTCCTCATGCAGGGTCTCGAGCGATTTGGTGGCGAATAAATCTTTCCATGCCATGGTTTCGATTCTTTCACGTGAAGGTGATCCGTCGTTGCCATCGCCGTTCTTTGCCGGCCGACTTCGTGGGTGCGATCAGATACGAGGGAGTTTAGGCCGAACTCCCCACAGGGTGTTTGTTCCTTCCTCGCCACAGGAAATACACGGGCACCCCCGTCAAAACGATGATGAAACTCGGCCAGCTATAAATGGGCCGAACCACCAAGAGAGCAAGCATGATCGTCCCGCAAAGCACCAAGTAAAGCAGCGGAAGCACGGGGTAACCGAGGGCGCGATAGGGTCGCGGTCGATCCGGCAATTTCACACGAAACACGAAAAGTGCCGCGATGCTTAGGCCATAAAAAAGAAGAGCTGCGAAAATCACGTAATCGAGCAATTCGCCGTAGCTGCCAGAAAAAACGAGAAGACACGCCCATCCCGCCTGAAAAATCAGCCCCGCCTCGGGAACACCTTGTGCATTGAGTCGGCCCACTTGCGTAAAGAAAAGACCGTCGTTCGCCATGGCGTAATAAAGACGGGCTCCCATCAAGATCAAACCGTTGACGCACCCAAAAGTCGAAACCATGATCGCCAAGGCCATGATCGGCATGCCGAACCTTGGTGAAACACGCTCCACCACGGCGATCCCGACGCGATCATCTTTGGCGTGTTGGATACCTCGCAACGTCACGAGTTCCGATTTCAAGCGATCGATTTCAGACTGATTTTTGAAATTTTCCGCGACGAGTAGCCCAACCTCCACGACTTGCTCCTGACGCTGAAAATCGCCTACCGCTCGAATCGGCAAGGAATTTAGATACGCAATGTTCGCGAGGATATAAAGGAGCGTCACTCCGCCGGTTCCAAGGATGAGACTCAGCGGCAGGTTTCGTTCAGGATTTTTCGTTTCCCCGGCAACGAACGTGACATTGTGCCACGCATCCGAGGAAAAAAGCGAACCGACCATCGCTGCCGCACACACGAAGAGACCCGCAATCCAGGTCGAGCCGAGAATCCCCTGAGCTTCGAGGAAACGCGGCGTTTCTTCCAGGCCGCCCCAGGGATCGAGAAAATTGCGGTGCCATGCGGCAGGATCACTCGCGGCGGTGAACCCCAGCAAGATCAAAAGCGCCAAGGCAAAGATCTTCGTCACCGTGAAGATGTTTTGCACCCATTTTCCTTCACGAACCCCCAATGCATTCACGGCCGTGAGAAAAATGATGACGCCAACCGCGGTCACCTGGCCGGCAGAAATCGTAAATTCATCGCGTTTGAAAAAGGTCAATGGCTCCGCCAACCACGGAACCGAAAAGCGGATTTCCCAATGGAGATCGGTGACACGGTAGAGAATATTGAGGGGACCAAGTCCAGGCGCCAACACGCCGAGAAACTTGGCGAACGCGACGGCGACGGCGGCGATCGTGCCTGTCTGAATGACCAGAAAGGCGGTCCATCCATAAAGAAAGCCCCAGACGGGGCCATATGCATCTCGAAGGAAAACGTATTGGCCTCCCGCTCGGGGAAACATGGCTGCCAATTCCGCATAACAAAGTCCGCCCACCACCGTCATCACGCCGGTGACGATCCACACGAGCAGCATCCAGCCCGAAGAACCCACGTCCCGTGCGATGTCGGCGGAGACGATGAAGATGCCGGATCCAATCATGGCGCCGGCAACGAGCATGGTGGCGTCGAATAGACCGATCTCGGATCGAAAGCGTTGAGCTGGTTCCGTGCTCATGAAAAAGTTCATCCCTAACGCGACGGGTCTACAAAATGCCGAGACAGGAGCGCCGACCCTCTTTCGAGGGTCGGCATGAAGCGTTTGTCAGGTGCCTTGCGATCGTTCAGAAAAAACACAAGGCTCGGTAAGTGGTTATTTTCCGGCCGAAGGATCCGTCTTTAGCATTTCGTGGCGGAGCACGCTATGGTGCACGCCGTAACAGAAATAGATGATCAACCCCAGGACCAGCCAACCAAAGAGGCGCAGCCAATTTCCGATGGGAAGAGACATCATCAGCATCACGCTCATGATGATGCCCAGGATCGGGACGACGGGAACGAGTGGACAGCGGAACGGCCTTGCCGCGCCGGGATCCGTCTTCCGCATGATCAGTACCGCGCCGCAGACGATCGCAAAGGCAAACAACGTGCCGATGTTCGTAAGTTCCAGAAGTGCGTCGATCGGCAGCAAACCCGCGAGCACGCCGACGAATACGCCGATCGCGATCGTGCTTTTCCAGGGTGTCCGGAAGGTAGGATGCACGTCGGCGAAAAACGTCTTTGGCACCAACCCATCCCGCGCCATGGCCAAGAAAACGCGGGGACCCGACAGCATCATCACCAAAAGCACCGACGTGATCCCGGCAACCCCCGCGGTCGCGATGATGAGCTCCGCCCACGCAAGCCCACGTTCCGCGAACGCGCTGGAAACCCCGGCTTTCTCATCGATCTTGTAATAGGGCACCATGCCCGTGAGGACGGCAACCACGGCGACATAAAGAATCGTGCAAAGAATGAGCGATGCCACGATGCCTATCGGCACGTCCCGTTGCGGATTCTTCGCTTCCTCAGCGTGCGTCGACACCGAGTCGAAGCCGATGTACGCGAAGAAAATAATCGCGGCTCCGGCGAGCATGCCCACCGGTCTGCCGTGATGAATCTCGCCTAGCGTCAACGATTCGATTCCGAAGAAGCTAAAGCCACCGAAGCCATACGGAGCGAAACCGCCACGTCCGTCGGCGTCGGCGTTCTGAAACCAGTTCGCGGGGTCGACGAAAAACATGCCCACGAGAATGACGAATAGAACCGCGAACAACTTGATGAAAACCATCAACGCGTTGAAGCCCGCAGATTCACTGATCCCCTTGACGAGAAACGCCGTCACGATGGCCACGATAATTAAAGCCGGCAGGTTGATATAGCTTTCGGTGAATTGGACCCACGAGCCTGGATCGTCCCAGGCGCCTCCGTGATTCCATCGGAGCGGAGCGCTGGCGAACGCAGTGGGTAATTCGATATGGAAGCTCTTGAGCACTTTTTGAAAATAGCTCGACCACCCGTTCGCGACGGTGGCGGCACCGACCGCGTATTCCAGAACCAGATCCCACCCGATGATCCACGCGAAGAGTTCTCCCATGGTGCAATAAGCGTAGGTATAAGCACTTCCCGCAACGGGGGCCATGCTCGCAAACTCCGCGTAGCATAGTGCGGCGAAGATACACGCGACCCCCGCGATGACATACGAAAGCATCAACGCGGGTCCCGCGACGTTTCGAGCTGCCTCACCGGTGGCGACGAAGATGCCCGCACCGATCACAGCACCCACGCCCAAGCTGGTTAGGCTGATCGGGCCTAACGCGCGCTTCAGGCGATTGTCCTTTTCCATATCGTCGAGCAATACCTGGAGAGATTTTCGTTGAAAAATCTGGAGCAAGGTCGGCCCTGCCTTTCGTGCGAGATAACAATTACCGGTTACATGTGGTGATACCCTAACAAAATCATCCGGAAATGCAAATCCTTCCAACGCCTTCCGCCGACCGGATGGACGTTAGGTAAATCGGAGGCGGGGCATGACCCGTGGGCCTTTCGGCCCACGGCTTTGGGTTCACGAATCGGACGATGGGAAGAGGTTACTTCTCCACGATCAGCGTTACCGGCCCGTCATTGAGCAGTTCCACTTGCATGTCCGCTCCAAAACGGCCGGTCGCCACGGGAATTCCAAGTGCTTTCACCGCATTGATAAATTGTTCATAAAGTGGGATCGCGATTTCCGGTGGGGCGGCATCTATGAAGCTTGGCCTCTTGCCCTTGCGGCAGTCGCCATAAAGGGTGAACTGACTCACGATCAGCATCCCACCGCCCACGTCCGTGAGATCGCGATTCATCTTCCCGGCGTCGTCGTTGAAAATGCGCAATCCCGCGATTTTCTCGGCCAGCCAATGTGCTTGGTCGCGCGAGTCGTTATGGGTCACGCCAAGCAACACGAGAAATCCCTGCCCGATTTCACCCACGATCGCGCCATCCACCACAACACGGGCAAACTTCACACGTTGAACGACGGCACGCATCGCGATTCTCGCCTCGAACAAAGTCCCAAGTTCCATGGATTCAAAGAAGCCTCCGCAATTCTGAGCGCTCTGGTTGCGAAGTGCAATTCGGATCACGATAATGACCGCATGGTTCCCATCACGGAGGTTTGCTCATGGCCGGCTCGGAACGGAATTACTCGCCACACCAGCAAAAAATCATCAAACGTTATTACGACAACCTCGACACCATCGCTCACCAGCGACTCGCCGAACTCGTGGGCGAATTGTACCTCGCGGAGGGCAAGAAAAAAATCAAGGTATGGAAGGATATCCGCAGCTGCCTGGAAAAACTCGGGCTGAAACCCGAACGGATCGACCACCTCATCCAACAAGGCGATCCGAAGGTCCTTGCCGAATTGATCAAGGAAATGGGATAACGCCAAGCGTTTGGCGTCCTGTCGTTGCGAACGTTTTTTAAAGGCGTCATGCTTCAGCGATGTTGGGTAATCCAAGCACGTGGAGGTAATGGCGCTCTTTCTCACGCATTTCGCGTTCCGCCTTGGGAGACTTGTCGTCGTATCCACAGAGATGCAAAAGCCCATGGATCACGTAAAGGGCCTATTCCACGGCCGTCTCGTATCCGCGTTCCGTGGCTTGCTCCTTCGCCACCTCGACGCCTAGCACGAGTTCGCCGGCCAAGGTCTTCGCCTTCGGATCACTCAGGGGAAAACTGAGTACGTCGGTTGGTTCATCATGATCAAGAAACTGTTTGTTCAGGCGATGGATCGTGGGATTGTCGACGAACGCTAAACTGATCTCGTAATTCTTGATCCCTTCACCGTCTAACACCGCCCTAGCGATCTCGCGCATTCGACCTCGATCGATCTCGACGATTTCCTGCGGCGACGCGATGGAAATTTTGCTCATGATCCACGCCTGCTCATCAACAAAACAAGCCCCTTGGCAAAACCTCAAGGGGCTTACATTACGACAAAAGAAACTCCCAAGAATCAGAATCCTTGGATCCGTATTTATGATTCTACGGAAACCGGCTTCGCTTCTTCGAGATTGCTGACGATCGGTTCGACATTCCCACGGTCCGTCACGCGGACACGCGACAAAACGACCTTTGGCCTTTCTCCCATGACCTCCATGGCCAAGGCGAGATAATCTTCCGCACCGTTGCAATAAGGCGCGTATTGAAAGATCGATTGACCAAAACTCGGACATTCCGCCAACTTGATATTTCGGCGAATTCGAGTTTCGAAGATTCGGGCCGTGTTCCAGGGTTGGTTGGTCGTTCGGCCTCGTTCCAGGTACTCTTCGAGATCGCGTTGCACTTCCTGTGCGAGCTTAGTGTTTGATTCATACATGCACATCACCACGCCCGTGACCTTGAGCTGCGGGTTGATGCGTTTGCTCACCAGCGCCGTCGTTTCCAACAGTTTGCTAAGACCGTGCAACGCGAGAAAGTGCGGTTGCAAGGGAATAAAGACCTCGGCGGCGGAACAAAGTGCGTTGAGGGTAAGCACCCCCAACGAGGGAGCACAATCCATCAGCACGTAATCGAACGTCTCGGTGTCGGCTTGAAGTAGATCCCGCAGGATCACTTCACGCCCTACCACGCCGGCCAGCTCGACTTCGGCGGCGGCTAAATTGATGTCCGAACCCACGATCCATAGATTTTCATCGACTTGACGACGCACCTCGGCGAGCGGCTTAGAATCGATAAGTACGTCGTACATCGAGAGCCTTTTTCCATCGGGCTCGATTCCCAAATGCGTCGTGGAATGGGCTTGGGGGTCTAAATCGAGGATGCAAACCCGTTTGCCCGCCTTGGCGAGCGCGGCACCGAGATTGACGGACGTGGTGGTTTTGCCAACACCGCCTTTTTGATTCAGTATCGCGATCCTTCGCATGTTTGCTCCTTGAGACATCCCGGCATGTATAAGCATTGAGCCCTATCATTATCTCGGTGGGCGGTGGAAATATACTCTGGAATGCATCTGGCCGGAAAGGCCAAATTGTACTTCCGTACCCTGGTGGCTCGTGTTATAAATCAGAAATCCATCGTGGCGGGCAACTTTGATTGACGGAATGAGGCCCTGAGGCAAACCATGCAGTTCCAATTCGACGTCTCCACCAATCCCAATGTCACCCCCAATCAGAAAGCCGGTTC
>WBZS01001145.1_pt1 | contig 23234 bp, 9 predicted proteins | sample 5204201 | NCBI WGS metagenome assembly WBZS01 (sample SAMN12344357, study PRJNA552823) | activated sludge metagenome | biome: Activated sludge suspended growth; feature: Nitrification reactor; material: Wastewater; isolation source: activated sludge from nitrification reactor of wastewater treatment... | reverse complement strand
TTGCAAAATGCTTCAATTTTGATCTGAAAGGTAAAAGTCTGAGAATAAAAATTTAGCTTTGTATCCCACTTCAATTAGGGGGTCAGCTTCGCGCCAACTAGGGGGTCAATGATGGGAGAATATACAGGATTCACTTTTTCAATGAAAATAAAATTATTTAAACAAAGTATACACTTTACATTTAAAACCAGATAGAATTGGCGATTTAGTGGTAGTATTTAAAATTATTTACATTAATATATTATACGCAACAATTGAAGTGATACATGGGGGCTTTTAAATATGGTAAATGTTTTTGACTTACAAAAAGTCTGATACCGTAATATTAAACAACTTAAGCGACAAGAGGTACAATTTTTATCTAATGTATTTTACATTAATACAAACTAAAAAATATTTTTTATGCTGATTTGGGGGTCTTTAAAATCCGAAGAAAATCATAGGGTAATCATTATATATCCGGACTTGATTGCAGTTTTTTAGTACTTTTGCAGTATGAGGCTAATATTATCCATTGCAGCAAGATATTTGTTCAGCAAAAAGACAACCAATGCCATTAATATCATTACCTGGATTTCTATCATTGGAATGTCCATTGGCACAGCTGCCTTAATCCTGATTCTTTCAGTTTTTAATGGATTTGAGAGTTTGCTTTCAGGCATGCTTAGTAATTTTAACCCGGATGTTAAGGTGACGCTGATCGTAGGTAAATATATGTCTAAAGATAGTATAGATATAGCTGCTATCAAAGATATTGAAGGCATTGACCGCATCTCATTTACCATTGAGGAAACATCTTTTTTTGATTATAAAGGGTCACAGGAAGTAGGAATTATTAAAGGTGTCGACAATGATTTTATGAAAGTCACCGGATTAGATACCTCTCTTGTTACCGGTAGTGCCAGGTTTGGAGAACAGGTTGAATATGGTGTATTGGGGTCAGGCATGTTAACCAAATTGTCGGTAAATACTTCCGACGGATTTACTCCAGTTACAGCTTATATGCCTTCAGAAGTAGATAAAGGGCCGCTTTCCAAGCCTTTTAATGCACTTCAGTTTTATGCTTCAGGCACATTTTCAGTTGGAAGTGATGTAGACATGCAATATATACTTGCTAATTATGATGCAGTCAATGCTTTATTAAACCTGGAAAATCATTTTTCATCCATTGAAATTAAACTTAAACAAGGCAGTTCTGAAAATAAAGTGATAGCAGCAATACAAAGAATTTTAGGACCAAAGTTTAAAGTAAGTAACAGATATCAGCAGGATGAAAGCTTTCTCAGGATAATGAACATAGAAAAATGGATTAGCTACCTCATCGCTTGTCTTACTCTCCTGATAATAGCATTTAATCTGGTTGGGTCATTGTGGATGATTGTCCTGGAAAAGAAAAAGGACATCGCCATTCTTAAGTCCATGGGATTGACAAAATCCGGTATTCAACAGATTTTTCTGGCTTTGGGGTTACTCATTTCGGTAATCGGATTGGTCGTGGGTTTTATTTTAGGAATCATTTTATATGTTTTGCAAAAGGAATATGGATTAATAAGTATACCGGATGGGTTTTTAATCGATGCTTATCCTATAGAGATGCGGTATACTGATTTTGTGATAGTGACATGTACGGTTTTGGTCATTGGATATTTGGCCTCATTATTGCCATCCCTAAGGGCCGGACAGGTGAGTTCCTTTGTGAGACAGGAATAATAAATTTATTTAATTGGCTATTTTTAAATCGGGTATCCTATTTATTTCTGGTATTCATGGACAATCGTCGGATTTTATTAACATTTCATCATAAATTTATTAACATTTGGGTATAAACGGAACTATCGTTTGCTTATGCTTGTTTTGTAGTTGAATCAAAAAAAAATATACCATGCTTATTGCTTTAATTGTATTAGTCGTTGTAGGTTTGTTGGTTATGTCCATGTATAACAAACTGGTATCTCTCAAAAATAAGGTTATGGAAGCCTGGAGCGGCATAGATGTTCAGCTCAAAAGGAGGTACGATCTGATTCCCAACCTGGTCAGTACGGTCAAGGGTTATGCTGCACACGAAAGTGGAACACTTGAAAAAGTAATACAAGCCAGAAACCAGGCGATGTCTGCTGGTCAGGGAGGGGATATAAATGCGCAGGTTCAGGCTGAAAATGTACTTTCTGGTACACTAAAATCTTTATTTGCCCTTTCTGAAAATTACCCAGACCTGAAAGCCAATACCAGTTTTTTGCAACTTCAATCTACATTAGGGGAAATTGAGGAAAACCTGCAAAATGCAAGAAGGTATTACAATGCTTTAGTGAGGGACAACAATACGGCAGTAGAGTCTTTCCCTTCCAATCTGATTGCTAATAATTTTAATTTTACCAAGTTTGACTTTTTCGAAATTGAAAACGAGGCAGAGCGTCAGAACGTCGAAGTAAAATTCTGATGGAATTTAATATATTAAGCAGAATAAACTATTGATAATTCGAAAGTTATAATTAGTCATTCTGGATCTATTTTGTTTTAACCTAAAGAAATTCCCTTATGCATCAGCTTAAGTTTGCTTTTGTAATTCTTATTTCTTGTTTCAGTACCTTCGCTAAATCAGAATATTTTGTAATCAATGATTATAAAGTCAATATGAAGATTTATGGTAGTGAAGGTTTTTTTGAAGTAACTGAAGTAATTGAAGTCGAATTTTCAGAACCAAGAAGGGGGATTTTCCGTAAAATACCCTATCGGTACCGGATTGACGGGAAAGAGGTAAAAATAGATATTTATGGGGTTGGGGTTGATGGTTTTTCATTCAAATCCTATACGGAAGGAAATGACTTTGTGATTCGTATAGGAGATCCCGATGTTTATGTCGAAGGCAAACAATCGTATACAATACACTACAAAGTGAAGAAGGCTTTTCTTTTTATGGAGGATCATACTGAGTTTTACTGGAATATCCTTGGAAATGAATGGCCGGTAGATATTAAGTCAGTACAATATAGTGTGGTTTTGGATCAGGCCATGCCGATGACGGAAAAGGATTACTTTGTATATACAGGTCTAAGGGGTGAAAAAGGTCAGGATGCTTCCATTCAATATTATGTAGACCGTTTTGAGGGCGCTTCTACCCGTCCTTTTGGACCCAACGAAGGATTAACTCTGGCAATAAATCTTCCGCTTGACTATGTTAAACGACCATCAAAATGGGAAATCCTTTGGGAAAAGTATGGAACAACCGGATTAGGGGGTATACTTTTTTTATTTATTACCGGTTGGTTTTACCGAACGTGGTCAAAATATGGAAAAGATTATCCGATAGTAAGAATGGTACAGTATATGCCTCCTAAAGAATTAAATCCTGCCGAAGCCGGAATTTTGATTGACGAAAAGGCCGATAATGTAGATATTCTGGCTTTACTTCCATATTGGGCTCATAATGGTTTAATTCAGATAAAAAAAATACCAAAGTCCTGGGCTAAAGACGATCATGAATTAATAAAGCTTAAATCATTACCGTCCGATGCCGGACCCTATGAAAAAATTGTCTTTGATGGCCTTTTTAATAGTGGAAATTCTGTTCTGGTCAGTAGCCTGAAAGATAATTTTTATCAGCATATGCAATCGGCCAAAGCGTCGCTTAAAACGCATCTGGATACGATGGGGGTGTACTATCCGGTGTCCATAAAATATCAGTTGTATAGTGCTATTGCCGCCGTGGTACTGGCCGTTTTGGCTGTCGGGCTGGCCATATTATTTAATTCGGTGGCCATTGGTATTGGTTTGGGATTGAGCAGTATAGTTGGATTTATTTTTGCAAATTATATGCTAAAGAAAAATGAAAAAGGGGTGCGCCTCTATCAGCAGGTGCTTGGTTTTAAAATGTTTGTAAAAGCGGCTGAAAAAGATAAATTAGAAAGAATGCTCAAAGAAGATCCCGAGTATTTTGAAAAAACATTGCCTTATGCCATGATTTTTGGATATGCAAAACCATGGAGTAAAAAATTTGACGGCTTACTTACTGAGCCTCCAAAATGGTACGTAACCCCGGGTGGTTATTATCATGGGGCATTTATGCCATCAGAGTTTGGATCCAGTTTTGAAAGCAGTATCCATGATATTCAAAGTGTTTTTACCAGTGCCCCATCCAGTTCTGGCGGCGGTAGCTTCAGCGGTGGAGGAAGTTCAGGTGGAGGTTTTGGTGGAGGCGGAGGTGGTAGCTGGTAATGAAAATGGATTTACGATAACGCCAAAGAGAAGATAAAATTAAAAGCTTCATCAACCGGAGGACAGAGATTGTATAAGTATGATTTTTATTGGAGGTTGACTCCAGCTGGAATTGGTTATTCAGAAAATCTAAAAAACCCTTATATATCACTGTAATTTGGGTTGCAAATGTATTTTTCCGATGACCTGTTGCCATACATTAGCCATAGCTGATTTGTTTTATAAACTTCAGACCACAATAACGTCAACCAGATGTTGCAATGGTATATTCTAAAAATAGCAGATAGAAAACATGGAGTAAAAACAATTGGAATAAAAGGGATATAGATAAGTAGTATTTTTTCGGATTAAACAAGCATGCAGGATTGCTGCATGCTTGTTTAAATTCAATGGTTTGTGCTGGCAGTCTGTTTAAAAAAACCGGAGCGGTACAAGTATGAACCGCTATGGCTACATAATGACCTAAAATTGATTAAGCCTGCAAAACAAATTGAACTTCAGCTAAAATTTTAACTTCTTCACCAACAAGTAAACCGCCTGTTTCTAAAGCAGAGTTCCAGGTTAAGCCAAAATCTGTCCTGTTTATTTTGCCTTCAATCGAAAACCCTGCTTTTAAATTACCCCAAGGATCTTTATTAGTTCCTGCAAATTCAACATTTAGTGTTACCGTTTTGGATATTCCACGTATGGAAAGTAACCCGGTAATTTGACCATCGGATGCAAAATACCTTTCTGATTCAAATTTTAAAACTGGAAAGGAGTCTGCATCAAAAAAATCTGTACTTTTTAAATGAGCATCCCTTTGTTCATTGCCAGTATTAATGGATGAAATATCTGCAGTGAACACAATTTGTGCCTGGTTAAAATCCTCCGATTCTGTTGTAATTTCTCCTGCAATACTATTAAACTGACCAGTTACATTTGAAATCATCAAGTGTTTTACTTTAAACTGCAGTTCGCTGTGTGTTGGATCGAGTGTCCATTTTTTTGTTGCCATAATAATCATTGTATTTAATATTTGTTGCAACAAATATTAAATACAATAGTTCTGAAACCACGTAAAAATAATATTACTTTATGTGATTCGGAGGACATTAGTAGTCAATACGTACCATATTTATTTTCCAGCTTTTTTCACTGGGTACGATCAAACTGTTTGGACCAATTTGAATGGCATCTCTGAACCTGAGTTTAAGGTTCTGATATTCGGTACTTAATACACTTTTTCTTTCTGCATTTCCAAGAGGGTCTATTACATATTCACTGACAGTGTTACTGTTTTTTATTTCGTCATTATATACAAGCCTGATTCTGGAAGGCGTTTTAAAAATAAAATAGGATGAATAAATGGCACTGTCATCCTGGGAAAACTGTTTTTTAAATAAAACTTTGTGCCAGTGTTCTTTGCCATCAGGAAAAGTTGCTAAAAGTATGAGGTCTTCATGATAATAATCGACAAAACCCCTGGCAGGGAAAAAATCTCCGAACTGATTGGGAGCATTCATCTGGGTTCTCCTTGTAAATTCTTTAACCAGTTCTGCTATTATAATTACCCCTCCGTCTTTTCTCACGATGATATCTTTGATGGAATAATCAGCTATTTCTTTACTTTTTCCCGGTTTTTTCCCGGTTACATTGGCAATAAAATCCGGACTGAATTTATTTATCAGAATTTCAGCTTCTTCAGGCATTTCGTTTGGAACGATTGAAAATCCAAAATATCCGTTCGCTTTGTTTTCATCTCCTTCTGTAATTAATCCGGCCAGAACCAGTCTTTTGTTGAGTTCGTCAAAATCCATAAACAAATCTGAAATAGCACCAGATTCAGGGCTGAAATGGTGTACAAATATATTTTCCTGATTTAGTATTCGTATTAAAAGGAAGCCATTGGAGGTTTGGCTGTTCCACGATGTCGATTTCCTTCCGATAATAAATATTTCACCATCATTATTTAAAACCAGTTTTTCAAAATCTGTTTTGAGATTAATATCCTTGATCGCCAGGGTAAATTCATATATTACTTTCAGGCGGTGGTTATCTATAAGCTGTAAATGAATATTTTTATCATCGGGTGTAAATATCAAAACTTTTGACTTATCTTCTGAAAATGCGAACTTAGGGTTACTGCTAATAACCTTTTTTTCTTTAATACTAAGTGTTAATGAGTCTTTCAGGTCAACATTTTTATCGTACACATTTACCCTGAAATGTATTTTATCTTCATCTTTATAGGTGTAATAAAATCTGAAAGTAGAATCCATTGGTAAAACTCCAACAGGTTGAATTGATCTTTTTTCAAATTCGGTTTGTATGGTGTTTAAATATCTTAAGTTTTGATCATAAATCTCAAAAGTATGTTCTATACCCCTGTCATGATAAAAAATAATATGATCTTCAATATTTGGAAGTATATCGTAAGCATAGTTATTACGAATGCCAATTTCTCGTGAAACAGTAACTTTTTGCCCATAAATATTTGGCAAAAAATACAAAAAAAGAAGTCCGTGTATTAGAATGATATATTTAACCATAACCATTGCTGATTAAAATAACAAATATAAGCGAAATCCGTCTACCCTGAATCTAATTCGGGCTAATTATATCATAATCGCCCATCATTGGAAATTTTAAAACTACTATACATGATACTTTCATATCTTATTTGCCTAATTTTGCAGTTTTAAAACTAAAATCAATGAACCTACTCCAATTAATTGAATGTGTACCCAATTTTAGTGAAGGCAGGGACCCCAATGTAATACGACAAATTACGGAAATTATTGAACATACGGAAGGCGTCCGATTGCTGGATGTTGACCCCGGTAAAGCCACAAATCGTACAGTTGTCACTTTTGTTGGGCACCCAAAGGCAGTAATTGAGGCGGCATTTCAGGCTATTAAAAAGGCAGCTGAACTGATAGACATGTCAAAGCATACGGGGGAGCACCCAAGGATGGGGGCTACGGATGTATGTCCGTTGATTCCGGTTTCAGGAATTTCAATGGAAGAAACAGCTTTATATGCACATCAACTGGGTAAAAGAGTAGGAGAAGAACTGAATATTCCGGTTTATATGTATGAAGCAGCGGCAACAAAGCCGGAACGACGGAATCTGGCTACGATCCGTGCCGGGGAGTATGAAGGGCTGGCTGCAAAACTAATGCATCCGGAGTGGATGCCGGATTACGGTGTAAACACGTTTAATAGTAAATCAGGAGCAACCGTTATCGGAGCCAGGGATTTTTTAGTTGCTTATAACGTAAACTTGAATACTACTTCGGTTCGGAGAGCCAATTCTGTGGCATTTGATGTCAGGGAAAATGGTAGAGTTAAAACAGATGCGAAGGGTAAAACAATGGTGGATTCTAATGGAGAAGCTGTTCGAATTCCGGGAACGTGTAAATCAGTTAAAGCGATAGGCTGGTACATAGAAGAGTATGGCATTGCACAGATATCCATGAACCTGACCAATATAAAAGAAACCCCATTGCATATTGCCTTTGATGAATGTTGCAGAAGCGCTGAATCCAGAGGACTAAGGGTAACCGGTTCTGAATTGGTGGGTTTAGTTCCCAAATCTGTTTTAATAGATGCCGGGAAACACTATTTGAAAAAACAAAAAAGATCAGTTGGTATTTCAGAAAAGGAAATAATCCACATTGCAGTGAAAACGCTTGGATTGGATGAATTAGGGCCTTTTGATCCTTCAAAAAAAATTATAGAATACTTACTGGATGATACGACAGCGTCTCCATTAGTCCAAAAATCCTTGATTTCCTTTGCTGAGGAAACGGCATCAGAAAGTCCGGCACCCGGCGGTGGTAGTATTTCAGCCTATGTTGGGGCATTGGGGGTATCGTTGGGAACCATGGTAGCAAATCTGAGTGCCCATAAAGTTGGCTGGGATGACAAAATAGATTTTTTTTCTTCCTGTGCTGAAACAGGACAACAATTGAAAGACAAATTGTTGTCTTTGGTGGATGCCGACACCCATGCTTTCAATAGTATCATGGATGCCATGCGCATGCCAAAATCAAGTGAAGAAGAAAAAGCAGCAAGAAAAAAAGCAATGCATAATGCTACTGTCGGGGCAATTGAAATTCCATTAAGTGTCATGAGGGTATGCCTGGAGTCGATGCCCCTTATCATGGAAATGGCAAAAAAAGGGAATCCAAACTCTGTTTCTGATGCAGGGGTAGGCGCTCTTTGCTCCCGTACAGCTGTAGAAGGTGCTGCGCTCAATGTGCGTATAAACTGTCATGGTTTTGATGATAAGGAATTTGTGGCAAAAGCAATTCAAGAGGCAGAAATGATGCTTTCGGAATGCAAAAGATTGGAAAAAGAGACATTGGAAATAGTTGAAAAACTGATACAAAATTAAATTAATAATACAATTCAAATGAATACTTCATTCCTTAAAAAACTTGACCTTCACAAAAAAAATGAAGGAACGTGGACCGGACTAAAGTCATACAAATCTGATACCTTTATAGACTCATATTCGCCTGTGGATGGTAAATTGATAGGAAGCGTCAGTGTAACTTCTAAGAAAGATTATGAAAAAGTATTGAAATCAGCTGAGAAGGCTTTTGAATCCTGGAGAGAAATTCCAGCGCCAAAAAGAGGTGAAATTGTAAGGCAATATGGTGATGAACTGAGGAAAAACAAAGAAGCACTTGGGCAGCTGGTATCATATGAAATGGGTAAATCACTTCAGGAAGGACTGGGTGAGGTTCAGGAGATGATTGATATTTGTGATTTTGCCGTGGGACTTTCCCGTCAGCTTTACGGACTTACAATGCATTCTGAGCGGCCCCATCACAGAATGTATGAGCAGTGGCATGCCCTGGGAATAGTGGGTATAATTTCTGCCTTCAATTTTCCTGTAGCCGTATGGTCATGGAATGCCATGATAGCCATGGTTTGTGGTGATGTATGCGTCTGGAAGGCAAGCGAGAAGACACCTTTATGTGCTGTGGCATGTCAGAATATTCTGCACAAAGTTCTAAAGAATAACAAGGTCCCTGAAGGAGTGAGTTGTATTATAACCGGAGATTATAAAGTGGGTGAATGGCTTACAAAAGACAAACGAGTGCCTTTGATTTCAGCAACAGGAAGTACAAGAATGGGCAAGATAGTGGGTGCTGCTGTTGCAGAAAGACTGGGAAGAAGCCTTCTTGAACTGGGTGGAAATAATGCCATTATTGTCACCCCTTCTGCCGACTTAAACCTTGTTCTGACGGGAGCGCTTTTTGGGGCTGTGGGTACTTGTGGACAGCGATGTACGTCGACCAGAAGACTCATTGTGCATGAGGATATCTACGATGATGTAAAAAATAAACTTGTAAAAGCATACAAACAGATAAAAATAGGCAATCCTTTGGATAGTAAGAATCACGTAGGGCCTCTAATCGATTCGATGGCTGTTGAAAATTACATGATGGCACTTAGTGCAGCGGAAGAACAGGGAGGCAATATTCTTGTAGAAGGAGGTATTCTGAAAGGTAAAGAATATGAAAGCGGATGTTATGTAAAACCCTGTATCGTTGAAGCAAAAAACAATATGGAAATTGTTCGCCACGAGACGTTTGCTCCCATCCTTTATTTGCTTAAATACAAGGGTGATGTAAGCCATGCCGTTGCCATTCAAAATGATGTTCCTCAGGGCTTGTCATCAGCCATAATGACAACCAATCTACGGGATGCGGAAAAATTTCTGTCAGTTTCCGGATCTGATTGTGGCATTGCCAACGTAAATATTGGGACAAGCGGGGCGGAAATAGGAGGTGCCTTTGGTGGCGAAAAGGAAACTGGCGGAGGTCGTGAATCCGGGTCCGATAGCTGGAAAGCATATATGCGCCGTCAAACCAATACAATTAATTACAGTACAACCTTGCCTTTGGCTCAGGGTATTAAGTTTGATTTGTAGTTCAGTTTATTATAAAAAGGAGAGGCGTCTCAACCATTATGTTAGCCATGTTGCGATTCCTCTTTTGAAAACATAGCATACAATTGTTATCTGTACCATCTAAATTATTATCAAGTCAAACCACTATCTTCACAGAGATGTCTGCTTTGGCATTAAAACATGATGCCTTAAATCTGGGTCAGGGTTTTCCAAATTATGACCCTCCGTTACATTTATTGAATCTGGTTAAGACGAATTTAGATGATCATAAAAACCAATATGCCCCAATGGCTGGTGTACAGACTTTGAGGGAAGCTTTAGCGGGAAAGGTCATGTTAAATTATGGTCAGTATGTCAATCCCGACCAGGAAATCACAATTACAGCCGGAGCAACGCAAGCCATATTTACAGCCATAATGGCTTTAGTTCACCCGGGTGATGAGGTTATTATCTTTGAACCAGCTTACGATTGTTATATTCCTGCCATCCAAATTGCTGGGGGAAAATCTGTAATTTATACGATGGAAGCCCCCGATTTTAGGGTCAATTGGTCCCTGGTGAGTGCCATGGTTACTTTAAAAACGAAAATGATTATTATCAATTCTCCTCATAACCCGACAGGGACCATTCTTAGAGAAAAGGATCTGGAAGCATTGAGCAGGATTGTTAGGGATACTGATATCATAATTCTGAGCGATGAAGTGTATGAACATCTAATTTATGATGGCGAACAACATCAAAGTGTTTTAAAATTTCCACGTTTGTTTGAAAGATGCCTGGCTGTTTTTTCATTTGGGAAAACATTTCACTGTACAGGTTGGAAAGTAGGATATTGTATTGGTCCTGAATATCTTATGAAGGAATTTCGCAAAGTTCACCAATGGAATGTATTTAGTGTCAATTCATTTGTACAGTATGCCTTAGCTCAGTTTTTAGCAGATACCGATCAGTTTGAGAAATTGAGCCGCTTTTACCAGGAAAAACGCGATTTTTTTCTAAATAAATTAAACGGTTCCGGATTTCAGCCTTTAAAAACTGCGGGTACTTTTTTTCAGCTCTGCAGTTACAAAACGATTTCATCCCTGGACGATTTGAATTTTGCAAAGGATATGACGATAAAATATGGAGTGGCCTGCATTCCGGTTTCCGTGTTTTATTCAGACAAAAGACAAGACCAGTTAGTCCGCTTTTGTTTTGCTAAAACAGAATCTTTTCTTGCATCTGCTGCTTCCCGCCTTTGTGCTATCCATTAAAATCTTGTTCAATTATTCCCCTGACAATCATGTATTGAGCAATCATGTAGGTCGACATTATGATATATTCGGACCCGTAAACCAAACCTCCGAATTTCGTATAGGCAATAAGTGCATCTGATATCATAAAAAGTACAACTCCGACAATAACCTGAATAAACCAGACTGTGGAAGGTTTTCTTATAAAAGCCGATATTACCATGGCAGAAATCGCCAGAGTGTATATGGTGACCGGCATTTGTTTATTTCCAAGTGATTCCCAAAGTTTAAATAAGATATAGGCCGAAAGTAAGGAAACTAAAAAGGCTTTCCAGATGATATCATAATAATTAATGGTTCTGTCTTTTAAAAATGTCAGCATATACAGAACTTGCATGATGAGGAAACAGCCCAATCCAATAATAAAAAAATCATCTCCTTCAAACATCAGGAATATATCACCCAGCAAGGCAAATATTAATGCCAGTAAAAAAGCATTGGATTGCTTTTTTGCATGGCTGATATAAAAGCCGATCAGACTGGCCATAATCATCGGCTTACTAACTACCCTGTATTCCGTAAGTACATTAAAAAATAATAAGTTTAAAATAAATATTATCCCATAAAAAAGGGTAAATGATTTAAATTTCAATGTGTACATTCGGTTTTAAATTTGGATGCTAATGTAAGGGTTAATCGTGTAACTTAAAAATTAGACCCCGGAAGTGAATTATAATTTATTAATAAAATACTTCAACATTTTTTTTTTTTTGAAGCGAATAGGGGTAATTGATATTTCAATATTTCATATATAAAAATTAATTTAAAGTATAATTAATTAACAGTTAGAGCAAAAGCAAACGATTAAAATTTTAGTTCAGATTTTTTCCTATCTCTTTGTAAATCAATAAAATGTAAAGTATTGTACATTTGAATTATTTTTTATTTTCTTATAGGGGTTTTAATATATATTTGTGTCAGAATATCGGATGGAGAAGGAGGATTTAAAAATTCCCTGTGAAAATCCTGAAGAATATAGCACCTAAAATCAGAAATAATGGAATCAATTTCTTCTTCTATTTTATATGGCTATGCTTCAGTTCATAGTAGATTTTAACTACAAAATTTTCATCTGGCTTTATATTACCACTTTACCAATTCGATATTTTACCGGGGTATACTGCATTACCTTTCACTGTTGTTGAGAATAGAAATGTGTGCCGTATTAGTGTATTCCGGGTTTTTCTTGTGAAGTTTAAAACTTTGCATGTTGTGTTGGAATAAATGAAGTTTTATATTGTCGTATATCAATAGAATTCCGAGCTGTTGATATACATTAAGTGAACCTAAAAATTTGAGAATGAAAAACCTGTACTCTCCGAGTACTTTTTTGCATTTTATGCAAGAGAGTAACGTTTATGCTATTTGCACAAAACTACATGGCAGCCTGTTTCAGGTGCTTTTTCTAACCTTTATGTTATCCTTTTTGTCTTTTCAGGGAAATGCGACCTGCACTACCTGCGTGGACAATAAAATAACGAATGGGGGATTTGACACCAATACTTCTGGTTGGACCTCACTGAATGGTAATTTTACTTCTGATACGCCTTATCCTCAATGTGGCACGCCAAGACATGCACTAATGTACCGCACCAGCGGTACAGCGCAGTTTTACCAGGATGTAACATCAATACCAGCGGGGTCTACGGTAAAACTTACATTTTGGGCGGGTGTCCATGACAACGCCTATGATGCGCAGTTTGGTATGGAGTTTTACAATGGAAGTACATTTATATCGCAATCAAAACTACAGGTTGACAAAATACTTGCAGGTACGCCATCGATGCAATTATACACCATCACAGTAAACGTTCCGAACAACGCTACAAAAGTCAGGGTGATTGGAACCGTTACTTTTGATTGGCTTAAAGTGGATGAAGTTTGTTTGAATGTGATCAATCCTTGTGCCAATTTTAAATCATTGGCCCAGTCAGATTTGAACCTGGTAAAAACAAGAACCATTTCCAATGAAGTTAATTGTAATAATGGTGCTCCGGATCGGGTTCTCTGGTTGGATTGTATTTTGGACAACAGCGCTGGAGGTACTACGGGTAACTTAAAATACTGGAAAATTATTTCCGGAGGAACATTTAAAGAATATTGCGACGGAACAGCATCTTTTGATATGCGGGTGCAGAATGTAGTAAATGCCAATTATAAATTTGATGTATCTGTTATATTAACCGGACGTGCTTTTACGGCACCTTCAGGTAGTCCGCATCTGGACGGTTGCACAGGAGCAGCGACATCCAACTGGTATTATTATACCGATACGAAAGGAACCATGACCGGAGTAGACGGACTTGCAGGGGCCGTTTTATCATTTACCAGAAAAGGACCTTCATTTCAGTTAGGAACAAATGCCAGTTTATTTGGTACAACCGGTACATTTGGCGCCAGCGGTTGGCTAATGTATGAAATTATTACCCAACCCGCAGCGTTTAATCTGGAAGCAGGATGTGATGCTGATATGAACTTTTTCCTGTCTGGCGGAAATCTGACATCAGCGCAGGCATCAGTATGCGGTGAGGTTTGTTCAGGAACTGCAGTCACTTTAAATGCACTTGCTGTTGGTGGCAAACCAGCTTATTCTTATACCTGGAGCGGCGGATTAGGTAGCGGTCAAACTAAAACCGTAAATCCTTCAGTAACAACAAACTATACAGTCACGGTGACAGATGCACTGGGCTGTACTTCTACTGATGTAACCACCATAACGGTCAAGGATTGTTGTACCCAATTTGTTCCTGTAATAAATGGAACAAATGCGATTTGTACCGATAATACGACGCCAACTGCGTTGACAGCAACCGGAGGTGGAACTTATATCTGGAATAACGGAGCAACAACGGCAACCATCAATGTTTCTCCTGCAGTCACTACAACATATACGGTAACTGTTACTTCACCGGATGGTTGTGTTAAATCAGCCAGTAAAACACTTAATGTATTCCCTTGTACAGGGGAAATTTGTTTTTCTGGTAATAATAATGTCAGTGCAACGGCCAATTGGGTTATCACATATGCCTTGGACCCTGCAAATAACAAAGTAAAAGTAAGAGCGACACTCTCTAAAAATTTTGTCGATAACACCTATGGAACAAATGCCATCGGCTGGCCAAGCGGACATACATTTAGTAACCTGGTAGGCTCCGATCAGCTTCAGATATCATTATTGGATGCGAATAATGTTAAAAAGATGGAGTTTAAAATGGACTACATTACAGCTTCAACGCTTGCTCCATCCGGGTATAAAAGTTTAGGCGTGACCGGAGGGGATGGACAGATGATCCTGGGAAGTTCGGCTGACGTTTTGAATGTGGTCACTTCTCTGGATGTCAATTTTAATCAATATGGCTATATTTTGACTACCAATTCGCCATCTACCAATGCCAGTTATGCTCCTAATGCTTCTTATCCAAATTGGATATACGATGTTTGGTATGAAGCAGAAGTGAAGTTATCTGCATTTGGTAGTGCCGGCTTTGGCAAAGTTGGAATTACTGGTGTTCATGCCAGTCCAAGTAAAACAGGCAATAATACTGAAATCGTTTATGAAGTTCCTTGCCCGGATCCATGTGATAGTTTTACACCTACCATCACCGGATCAAACGCCATCTGCTCTGACAATTTAGTACCCACTACGCTGACAGCTACGGGCGGAGGTACTTATTTGTGGAGCACGGGGGAAACTACGGCTGCAATTGACGTTACACCATCAACAACCACAACCTATACGGTTACAGTAACCAGTGTGGATAATTGCGTTCAATCTTCCAGTAAAACGGTCAGTGTGATTCCTTGTTCAGGACAACTATGTTTTAATGGTGCCAATGGTGTTGGCGCAACAACCAACTGGACCATCACCTATACCCAGGATCCGGTAAATGACAAAGTTAAAATAAGGGCAACGCTTTCTAGGAACTTTGTCGACAATACGTATGGTACCAATGCCATCGGTTGGACTAATGGACATACCTTTAGTAATTTGGTTGGTTCAGATCATTTGGTTCTTTCCATGCTTGATGGAAATAATGTTAAAAGATTAGAAACAAAATTAGACTATATTACTGCCAGCGCCGGTGCTCCGTCAGGCTACGATTGTTTGGGCGTATTAGGAGGAGAAGGTCAGATGATTTTAGGAAGTTCTTCTGATGTTTTAAGTGTGACCACTTCATTAGACCAGAATTTTAACACATATGGATATGTGTTGACTACAAATTCTCCGGCAACTGATGCCGATTATACGCCAAACCCTACCTATCCAAACTGGATTTTTGATGTTTGGTATGAAGTGGAAGTCAGATTGTCTGCATTTGGAAGTGCGGGTTTTGGAAAGGTTGGAATTACAGGTGTGCATGCGAGCCCAAGTAAAACAGGAAATAATACAGAAGAGGTGACCGAGGGGCCATGTTGCGAATTGACTGTAAATATTACCGGGGACAATACACTTTGCCCTGGAGAAAGTACACAATTATCAGCATCATATCTTGAAACCAACACTCTTTATATTACTGCAACCACAGATAATTCCTTATCACAATTGGATGCGGCTAAAAACTTTGGTGCATGTAAAGACTTACCTACTGGCTCAAAATCATCAACAGATAAAAGCAGGTCTGTTCTTAAATTTGATTTATCCTCTTTACCTGCAGGAGCCAATATAACTTCTGCTAGCTTAACAATGACAAAAACCGGAGGCAGCAACACGATTGCTGATTTTGGAGTACATCGGGTAACGAATAGCTGGACGGAGGGCGCTGGTGGATGTGCCGGTTCTTCAGCGGTTTCCAATTGGAATCAGAGACAAACCGGTACTTCCTGGGCAACACCCGGCGGAGATTTTGCACCTACTGCAGAATCTGTAATGTCAGTTGGAGGTAATGCCCAATATAGCTGGAATATAAAAAATTTGGTGATTGGATGGGCAAACGGATCAATAACAAATAATGGTGTATTGGTGAAGTTATCTACAGAAGGCAGTAATAACGAAAAAGTATTTGCCAGTTCTGAAAATGGAGATGCAACCATCAGACCTATGCTTAGTATTAGTTACTTAGTCCCACCAACTCCCGGACAATCTACATATTCCTGGAGCAACGGTGCTACGACATCATCGATTACTGTGACTCCAGCTGCAAGTACCACGTATACGGTTACCGTTTCTGAATCGGGTGGCTGTACGGGTATTAAAACTATTGATGTATCATTAAATCCAACGCCTACGGTTGATGCCGGACAGGATATAAGTTATTGTGGAGGTCAGTCTGTAATTCTTACTTCAAATGCAACCGGAGGAACACCTCCTTATACCTATAATTGGAATAATCCTCCGAGTGTGGGAGCAAGTAAAACTGTGAACCCAACGCAGACTACTACTTATATAGTAACTGTTACCGATGCAAACGGATGTCAGGATACGGATAATATTACTGTTAATATAATACCGGGGCCAAATGTCAATGTAGGTCCGGACATAAATTTATGTACAGCTGACCAAGAAATAATCAACTCAATAGTCACCAATGTGCCTTCGTGCGGTACTACAGGTACAAACGATTGTAACCATGTGGTGCAAGGGACTACGGGATGGATTGAAAGTGCTCCGGCGGCTGGTGTTTGCGGGGATAACGCAGGTACCAAACTTTGGACAAGTTCTGGTCAGGGAACTTCTTCTATTACATTGGATTTTGGAGCTATTGTTCCAACCGGGACAGTAATTTGTCTCAGGATGAAACTGGAACATTGTTCCGGTACTTCCGCTTCGATATCAGATGCTAAAATACAAAGATCTTTAAATTCCGGTTCAGGATACACAGACGTGATTGCTTCTAAAACTTTTTCAAGCAGTACATACACCGAATATTGTTATACTTTAACTACGGATACAAGATATGTTAAAGTGTTAGACAATGGAAAATGTGCATTTAGGGTAGATTATGTAAAATATCAAACACCGGATACCTACAATAATACCATTGAATATTTCTGGAGTGGTCCGGGTATTGTTGGTTCTGTTACCGGTCCGTCTATCATAGTTAATCAGGGAGGAGCTTACGTTTTAGTAGTAACAGATTGCGGCGGATGTACTGCAAGTGATGCTGTGAATGTAAATATAAACGGTGATGTCAATGCAGATGCAGGCCCGGATCAGATTATTTGTTCAGGAACTTCTGCAACTTTAACTGCGGCAAGTGTAACAGGTGCTACTTACGAATGGAGAACATCCGGCAACTCAACAGTTATTTCTACCGCTCAATCATTTATGGTCTCACCGACGCAAAATACAACCTATATTCTCAAAGTCGTTAAAAATGGTTGTGAAGATACCGATGCTGTGGAGGTGACTGTCAATGGTAACCCCACGTTAATAGCTAGCGCGGCACCACCGGCAGTTTGTTTAAACGGAACCAGTGTTATATCTGCAGCGGCCTCAGGCGGCACTTCACCTTATACTTATAACTGGTCTAATGGCTTAGGAGCAGGGGCTCAGAAATCTGTTTCTCCTTCTGTGGCTACAACATACAGTGTTACTGTTAGCGATCTTAATGGATGTACTGCCAGTTCTTCAGTGAGTGTAACAGTTAATCCTTCACCTTCTGTTTCAGTCGAAGCGGCACCGTCTGTCATTTGTAAAAATGAATCCAGTATTCTTACTGCATCTGGATCCGGCGGTCTTGCCCCATATTCGTTTAACTGGTCTAATGGTTTAGGCAGTGGAACACAAAAAACAGTTAGCCCGGCGGCAAATATTACCTATGTGGTCACGGTAACGGATACAAATGGATGTACTGCAACGGGATCAGTTCAGGTCACTGTAAAATCTTTACCTGATAATTCAGGAATTACAGGACCTAATGAAGTATGTGCCAACGAGTTTGCTGTATTTACTGCTTCTCCACCAATTGCAGGGGCTACCTATTTCTGGGATTTTAATGGAGGTATAACCACCGATGGCGATAATGATGATGTGTCCGAGACAGTTAGCTGGCCGGTTATATTTAAAAATACTTTCAGAACAGTAACGTTAACTGTAACCAAAGACAATTGTCCATTTACGTATACTAAACAAGTCTATGTAAAACAAGGTCCATTCCTGAATACCCCCGGAGCCTATGATGTTTGTCAGGGTGGAAATGTACAGATTGGACCAAATCCTAATGATCCGAATCAGGTGACACCGGGATCTACTTTCCTGTGGACACCAAATTTATTCCTGAATAACAATACGGTGGCTCAACCTGTTTCAAGCCCACCTTTTGATATAACTTATACATTAACAGCAACAGTTAATGGTTGTGTAGAAACGAAGCAGGTGTTGGTCAATGTGGATGTTAACCTTAACCCGATAGCCGATGCCGGTCCTGATAAAACGACATGTTTGGGCGTTCCTGTTGTTATAGGTGGAAATCCAACGGCAACACCTCCACCGGGAGGGGCAATACAAGGCGTTGTTTGGATTCCTGCAGCCGGATTAAATAATCCGTTAATTGAAAATCCAACAGCAAACCCAACAATAAATACACAATATAAGGTAATAGTAGTGGCAACTTCAGGATGCGCTGATACTGCTGTAATGAATCTTACTATATTGCCTAAACCGCAGCTTACCCTTCAGGCTGCACCGGCAGAAATTTGTTCCGGATCTTCAACAGTCCTGACAGCGACGCCATCCGGTGGAACACCTCCTTACACTGTTTCCTGGAGCAATGCCTTAGGTGCTGGTCTTTCTAAAACAGTAGCACCAATTATTAATACAAGTTATGGTGTAACAGTGACCGATTTTAACGGATGTACTGCATCTTCAGTGATCACTGTAATAGTGAATCCTAAACCATCCGTCAGTGTTACCGCCAACCCTGAAGTGATTTGTCTTGGCTCTTCAAGCACGCTTGTTGCTACTGCAACAGGTGGAACACAGCCATATACGTATTCATGGAGCAACGGACTCGGTGATGGTAATTCTAAAATAGTTAGTCCATCTGCATCAACGTCATATACGGTTACAGTTACAGACGCAAAAGGATGTTCTGCTTCGAATACTGTTTCCGTGACTGTGGAGATTAAAGCAAAAGTGGGTGATTTTGTATGGGTAGATGTAAACGGTAACGGTCGACAGGAGACTGGAGAGCCTGGCCTGAATGGAATTACAGTGTCGTTGTACAATGCAAATACAAATGCATTGGTAGCAAGCACTACAACCGTGACCAAGGAAGAGGAGGATGGTTATTATGAATTCGAAGTTTGTAAAGGATCCTATTATATTATATTTGGAACTTTGCCTACCTACAACAGGACAGTGGCTAACGTTCCTGCAGATGATACCAAGGATAGTGATGCTGATGTAAATACTGGCCAAACTGCAACCTTCGTTCTGAACCCGGGTGATTTTAATCAAACAGTGGACGCCGGATATTACAAATTGGCCTCCATAGGCGACTTTGTTTGGTTTGATATTAACGCGGATGGAATACAGGATTTGGGAGAATCAGGAGTTTCTGCTGTTACGGTAAATCTTACCGGAAATGCCGGTGATGGTTCACCTGTTAATTTAACCCAATCGACAAATGGTAGCGGATTATATTTGTTTGCCAATCTTAAACCGGGTGTGTATACCGTTCAGGTAGTGAAACCTATAAATTATCTGTTCTCTACGCCTAATGTAGGCGTAGATGACGCTAAAGATTCGGATAGCGAAATTGGAACAGGCGCCATGTCACCGGAAACACTGACCAGCGGTGAGGATAACAGGACATATGATGCCGGAATCTACCCGGCCGCTGATCTTCAGATTAATAAAACTTTTATCAGCGCTGTTCAAAAAGCAAATGGATCATTTGATGTAAAATATACCATAGATGTTGAAAATCTGGGCGGTTTTGGAGCCTATAATTTAACGGATAATCAGGGATTTGACTCCGATATAATTATTAATTCTGCCTCTTATATTTCAAATGCACCAGGAAATCCGGGTAACGGTCTGGCCGGAGTTGCAACATGGACTTTAGCAACTAATCAGCCAATAGCTGCTTTTGCTACGCATACGTATACTTTAACAGTAAATGTAAATTTAAACCTGACCGATAATATCGGAAACAATATTTATACCAGCTGTAGTGGACAAACACCAACAGCAGGTCAGGGGCTTTACAATAAAGCAAGCATTTACGTTAATAATGTTTTGAAAGATGAAGATGACGCCTGTGGTGATATACCTAACGTGGTTATGATGAAAAACTTTGTAGGTGTTTCTGCAAATGCAAATGGAAGTTTTAATGTCACTTACACTATTCTCGTCAACAATAATGGTGGAGCGACCGGCACATACAGCCTGAAAGACACGCCACTATTTGACAATGATGTAACCATAGTCAGTGGAAGCTTCAGTGGTCAGGCAAACGGACCTATGAATACATCAGGATCCACTACCCTGGCTACAAACGCTACTATTGCCGCCGGAGCGACACAAATCTATACGGTAACATTTAATGTGACATTAAATCTGGCACCGGGTTCACCTGATGGAGGAGACAATGTGTACACGGCATGTGCTGTACCGGGCAATGGACCGGGCAGTAACAACGGACAGGGCTTGTACAATAAAGCAGAACTGGACAGAACAGGTGACGGAATCACAGATATCACAGACGATGCCTGTGGCGACCTGCCAAATGTTACGATGGTTAAAAACTTTGTGGGTACCACTGCCAATCCAAATGGATCGTACAACGTGACCTATGCCATATTGGTCAACAATAATGGTGGAGCAACCGGCACATACAGCCTGAAAGACACGCCATTGTTTGACAATGACGTAACCATAGTCAGTGGAAGTTTCAGTGGTCAGGCAAACGGACCGATGAATACATCAGGGTCCACCACGCTGGCAACAAACGCTACTATTGCCGCAGGAGCAACACATACCTATACAGTGACATTCAATGTGACATTAAATCTGGCACCGGGTTCACCTGATGGAGGAGACAATGTGTACACAGCATGTGCTGTACCTGGCAATGGACCGGGCAGTAACAGTGGACAGGGCTTGTACAATAAAGCAGAACTGGACAGAACAGGTGATGGCATCACAGATATCACAGACGATGCCTGTGGCGACCTGCCAAATGTTACGATGGTTAAAAACTTTGTGGGTGTAACTGCCAATCCAAATGGATCGTACAACGTGACCTATGCCATATTAGTCAACAATAATGGTGGCGCAACCGGCACATACAGCCTGAAAGACACGCCATTGTTTGACAATGACGTAACCATAGTCAGTGGAAGTTTCAGCGGACAGGCAAACGGACCAATGAATACATCAGGATCTACTACGCTGGCTACAAACGCTACTATTGCCGCAGGAGCAACACACATCTATACGGTAACCTTCAATGTGACATTAAATCTGGCACCGGGTTCACCTGATGGAGGAGACAATGTGTACACGGCATGTGCTGTGCCAGGCAATGGACCGGGCAGTAACAGTGGACAGGGCTTGTACAATAAAGCAGAACTGGACAGAACAGGAGACGGAATCACGGATATCACAGACGATGCCTGTGGCGACCTGCCGAATGTAACGATGGTTAAAAACTTTGTGGGTGTCACCGCCAATCCAAATGGATCGTACAACGTGACCTACGCCATATTGGTCAACAATAATGGTGGCGCTGTGGGCACATACAGCCTGAAAGACACCCCACTGTTTGACAATGACGTAACCATAGTCAGTGGAAGTTTCAGCGGACAGGCAAACGGACCTATGAATACATCAGGATCTACTACGCTGGCTACAAACGCTACTATTGCCGCAGGAGCAACACAAATCTATACGGTAACATTCAATGTGACATTAAATCTGGCACCGGGTTCACCTGATGGAGGAGATAATGTGTACACAGCATGTGCTGTACCTGGTAATGGGCCGGGCAGTAACAATGGACAGGGCTTGTACAATAAAGCAGAACTGGACAGAACAGGAGACGGAATCACAGATATCACAGATGATGCCTGTGGTGACCTGCCAAATGTAACGATGGTTAAAAACTTTGTGGGTGTCACTGCCAATCCAAATGGATCGTACAACGTGACCTATGCCATATTAGTTAACAATAATGGTGGCGCTGTGGGCACTTACAGCCTGAAAGACACGCCATTGTTTGACAATGACGTAACCATAGTCAGTGGAAGTTTCAGCGGTCAGGCAAACGGACCTATGAATACATCAGGATCCACCACACTGGCTACAAACGCCGGTATAGCTGCAGGGGCAACACATATATATACAGTGACATTCAATGTGACATTAAATCTGGCACCGGGTTCACCTGATGGAGGAGACAATGTGTACACGGCATGTGCTGTGCCGGGCAATGGACCGGGCAGTAACAACGGACAGGGCTTGTACAATAAAGCAGAACTGGACAGAACAGGAGACGGAATCACGGATATCACAGATGATGCCTGTGGTGACCTGCCAAATGTTACGATGGTTAAAAACTTTGTAGGCGTCACTGCCAATCCAAATGGATCGTACAATGTGACCTACGCCATATTGGTCAACAATAATGGTGGCGCAACGGGCACATACAGCCTGAAAGACACCCCATTGTTTGATAATGATGTAACTATATTGAGTGGCAATTACAATGGGCATGCTTCCGGATCCATGAATACATCAGGATCTACCACGCTGGCTACAAACGCCGGTATAGCTGCAGGAGCAACACACATCTATACGGTAACCTTCAATGTGACATTAAATCTGGCACCGGGTTCACCTGATGGAGGAGACAATGTGTACACGGCATGTGCTGTGC